>Ga0193743_1000718_pt1 | contig 25933 bp, 25 predicted proteins | sample L2c2metaG_FD_143038 | JGI IMG/M metagenome (GOLD analysis project Ga0193743, IMG submission 143038) | Soil microbial communities from a riparian zone of the East river system, Colorado, United States - L2c2 | ecosystem: Environmental > Terrestrial > Soil > Riparian zone | place: USA: East River...
CAGTGACCCCACCGAGACTTGCGAGAATGGGCGCCCAGGTATGCCGGCGGTTGGCTCGGAAACATATCCGGTTCCGCATACGGCGACGGTGTCACTACGTTGTGCGGTCGTGTCGTCTCCCACTGGCTTTGCCCACGGACCGGTGATCGTTCGACGACTCCAACTGTCGTTGCGGTTCGCACGGGTTGATGATCTTGCGGGGCGAAGGCTGCGATTACCTTGTGCAGGTTTAGATTTCGTCGGTCACCCGGAGCCAGAAATTCGGCGGCGTGACGACAGGCAGTGGATCGATCTGACGAAGTGCCACTAGACCGCCGCGGCGCCGGTGTGTCGGCGCTGCTCCAGTGCCGCGGCGACGAGATAGGCTCCGCCTCCGGCAAGGGCCAAGGCCCAGTACACGTTTGCTCCTTGGAGGAACAGAGCGGCCGACGACGTCACGGCAAGCCAGGCGCCGAGCCCGTACTGGAGGAGGTCACGATGGGCGACTCCGCCGGCGAGATAGAGCAGTCCGATGACGAGACCGGATCCGGTCGGCCACAGAAGCGTGTGCACGAGCTGCTCCTGCAGCGCCGTACTCAGCGCGGTGATGATGAGGAACAGCGCGCCGAAGCCGACCAGCCACGAGGCGGCCAGCATCTTGCCGATCACCGCGTCGCGACCGCGCGCGCCGCGCTGCGCCCTGGCAGCGACCACGCCGGTGATGGTCACCGCCGTCAGCAGCCCGCCGAGGAGGAGGACCGCAGGTACGGCGGACGGTGTCGGCAGGATGGGATCGGCACCGTGGGCGAGGGCGAAAGCGCCGTATCCGACCAGCAAGGCGAGGCCGAAACTCACGTACGAGGGCAGGTTGTTCGGGAGGGATGTCACTTCGGGGTCACCGTCGTAGATGGCGCTGTTGCAGCGGAGCGATCGTGGAGCAGGCCGATCAGCATCAATGCCGCCGCGACGAATGCGGTGACGGTGCGGACGTGATTCCACGCCGTCCACGTCGGGTAGAACGCCTGCCACTCCCGGGCGGCGTCGGCCCCCGACAGACCCTGCGGGTCCACGCCGTCGAGGTGGTCGTTCAGCGGCACGTTGAAGGCCATCGTGATGATCGCCGCAAGGATCCCGAAGACGCCACCGACCAGCACCCACCATCTGCCGGGCTGCCGCAACTGAACGACCGCGATGACGCCGACCACCAGCGCCAGCACTGCGGCGCCCAAATACGCCAGCAGGAACGCCGCGCTCGCGTTCGCCTCGGCGTTGATGCCGCGCATCGCGGTGACCGCCTCGACGGCCCCGGTGCGATTCAGGCCGCTCATCACGAAGGTGGAGAACACGTACATCATTCCGCCCGCAGCGGCGCTGGCGATGACGGCGATGGAGGTCAGGAGGACAAAGGGGCTCATACGCATGCTCAACAGTCAACCGGCAATCGCCGAGACGATCCATCGTTTGCCGTCCGGACTGCATACGCGGGCGTCTACGAGTGGCCAACGTCCCGATAGTGCTTGACCGAGAGACCAATGAAGCGGCGTGGCGGCCAGGTTCACGATTCAATGGGTGCTGATGGAATGCTCAGCGGTCCTGGTGACCGGCATGTCTGGCGTCGGGAAGTCGACGGCGTTGGCTGGGTTGGCACGACGTGGATACATCTCTGTCGACACCGACTACGGCCCCTGGATTCACGTCGTCGACGGAGAGCCGTTGTGGCGTGAGCCGCTTGTCGAGGAACTGCTGGCCAGACCTCGCGAGAGATCGTTGTTCGTTCAAGGCACGGTCGCCAACCAGGGCCGCTTCTACCATCGATTCGACGCAGTTGTGCTACTGAGCGCACCGATCAGCGTCATGTTCAATCGCCTCGACCGCCGCACCGACAACCCGTTCGGCAAGACACCGCACGACCGTAAACAGATAGCGGACGACGTCGCGAAGGTGGAGCCGCTACTGCGCGAGGCGGCCACGCACGAGATCGACACCGATCGACCCATATCGGAAGTGATCGAGATGCTGATGAGCATCGCCGAAGCCCCGTCTGACGGCGACGGAAGACTCAAAACTCCTGGATAGATGGGGCTGGCCCGTGAAGTGGATGGAGGGGCGGACACCAGCTGAGATCGAGCAGCAACGAATTGCGCGCGTGCAGTCCAATCGCGACCTCACCAGACGGCCTGGCTGGACATTGGATCTCGCGGTGGTGGCCGATGGCGAACCAGTGGGCATGCAGAGTCTTTCCGGCTTCGATCAGTGGCCGAGTCGCCGCATTGTCGGCACGACATCCTGGTTGATCGCGCCGTTTCAACGACAAGGGCTCGGCACTCGCTGCCGCGCAGCGGTTCTCGACCAAGCTCGGCTATCACGTGGTCAGCGGTGGGCAGATCATCGAGAACGGGCGCAAACTCACCGAGGTCGTCTACCAGTTGAGCGCAAACGACTGGATCGAGTCGTCGTGCCGCCGCCGGTATGCGCCCGTGATCGCAGGCGCCGACCCGCTGATCAGGCTGCTGTCCCGTTAGACCGTCTACAGGATCGAGCCGCATACGGAAGGCGTTGACCTTGCCGCTACGGCAGACGTGCTCTCTACGCCCGCACCGGCAGTTCCGCCGTGTCCTGATCATCGTTAGGAGGTGGAGGTTGCGGTTTCCGGAAGTGGTTGTCGCCGCGGGGGTAGACGACCAGTGGCCACCAGAACCATCGGCCCAGCATCGTCGCGATCGACGGCATCAGCAGCGAGCGCACGATCAAGGTGTCCACCAAGAGCCCGATCGCGATCGTGGTACCCATCTGGGCCAGCACGATCAGCTTGCTGAACGACATCGCCGCCATGGTGGCCGCGAAGACCAGCCCGGCGGATGTCACGACGCCGCCCGTGCCTGCCATGGAACGGATGATGCCGGTCTTCAACCCGGCGTGGATCTCGTCCTTGAACCGGGAGACCAGTAATAGGTTGTAGTCCGATCCCACCGCCAGCAGGATGATCACGGACATCAGCATGACCAGCCACTGCACCTGAATGCCGAAGAGGTCCTGCCAGAGCAGCACCGAGATGCCGAATGACGCGGCGATCGAGCTGGCTGCCGTTCCGACGATGACGAGCGCTGCTACCGCGGCTCGGGTCAGGATGAGCATGATCATGAAGATCAGCGTCAGGGCCGATACCACGGCGATCATCAGGTCGTACTCGGCGCCGTCGGACATGTCCTTGTAGGTAGCCGCGACCCCGCCCAGGTAGATCTTGGCGTTCGAGAGCGAGGTCATCTTCAAGGCGTCCTGCGCGGCCTTGCGTTCGGAATCGACCCGAGCGATGCCCTCGACGGTCGCGGGATCGGTCTCGTGGGTGATGAACATCCGCGCGGACTTGCCGTCCGGTGACAGGAACATCTTCAGCCCGCGCTCGAAGTCGGGGTTGGTGAAGGCCTCCGGGGGCAGATAGAACAGGTCGTCGTTCTTGGCCTGATCGAAGGCGGCGCCCAACGCCAGCGCGGTGTCGTTGGTCGCCTCCGACTGGTCGAGCAACGCCTTCTGCGAGTTGTACGACGCCAGCGACAGGTCCCTGCTGGTCTTCATCGACGCGATCGTCTGTGGAAGAAGTGCCGTCAGCTTCGGAGCGAGGTCTGCCAGTTGGTCGGTGTTGACCTGCACCGCTCCCGTCTGGTCGGTCAGTTGATCGATACCGTCGAGGGAGTCGAAGAGGGAACGGATCGCGTTGCACATGGGGATGTCGAAGCAGTGCGGTTCCCAGTAGAAGTAGGCGCGCAGGGGCCGGAACTCGTCATCGAAGTCCGCGATGTGGTCACGCAATTCTTCGGTGATCGCGAGTAGGTCCTGCGACTTCTTCGCCGAGTCCTGCGTGAGCGCGGTCTGCTGCAGCGAGAGTTGGTACTGCCTCTCCAAGATGTCGATCGAGACGTTCGTCGCGTCAACCGTTTTCTTGATCGTGTCCAGTTGAGCCCGCTGGAACGGCAGGTTCATGTTGCTCGTCTGCCCCTGAACGCTCGTCTGGAACGCAATCGAGCTGTGCTGGAGCGGGATGCCCAACGGGCGCGTGATGTTCTGCACCATCGCGATGCCCTCGGTGTGCATGACGTTCCTGGCAACTGCGTTCAGCACCAGCATGTCGGCGGGGTTCCGCATGTCGTGATCGGCATTGACCATCAGGATGTCGGGGTTCATTCGGGCTTCTGAGAAGTGCCGGTCGGCGGCGGCGAAACCGATGTTGGTTGGCGCGTCGGCCGGCATGTAGTAGCGGTCGTTGTAGGCCGGCTTGTAAGAGGGGATTGCGACGAGGCCGATCAGCACCACGAACAGGCTCGCCACGAAGACCGGTGCCGGCCAGCGCACCACGGTGGTGCCGACCTTGCGCCAAAACCGGCTCTGGGGAGGGCGTTTGGATTCGTAGAGACCAATCCGGCTGCCCAGGAACAGGATGGCCGGGCCGAGCGTGACCGCGATGGCCACGACCACGACCATGCCGATCGCGACTGGGGCGCCCATGGTGGAGAAGTAGGGCAGCCGCGCGAAGCTGAGGCAGTAGGTGGCGCCGGCGATGGTCAGGCCCGACCCCACGATGACGGGCGCGACGGACTTGAAGGTGGCGTAGTAGGCGTCATCGCGATCTTGACCCAACCCGCGATCCTCGCGGTAGCGGCCGAAGATGAAGATGCCGTAGTCGGTGGCCGCGGCTATCGCGAGCATCGTCAGGATGTTCCCGGCGAACGTCGTCAGCCCGAAGGCGCCATGGGTGGCCAGCACCGAGACCACTCCGCGCGCGGTCAGCAACCCGAGAAACGTCAGGAAGAGCTGGACCAACGTCGTCCTGATTGAGCGGTAGACGACCAGCAGCATGGCCGCGATCGCGATGAGGGTTATCACGGTGATCTGGGCGAGGCTGGCGTTGCCGATGACGTGCAAGTCGTTGGTGAGCGCGGCCGGCCCTGCGACGTAGGCCTGCACGCCCGGCGGGGCCTGCGTTTCTTCGATGACCTTTCGCACGGCGTCGACGCCCTCGTTGGCCAACGTCTGCCCCTGCTCGCCTGCCAGGTTGATCATCACGTAGGCGGCCTTGCCGTCGGCGCTCTGCGCACCGGCGGCCGTCAGCGTGTCACCCCAGAAGTCCTGGATGTGCTGGATGTGCTTGGGATCCTGATACAACTTGCGGATGATCTCGTTGTAGTAGTCGTGCGCATCCGGGCCGAGGGGCTGCTGACCCTCGATCACGATCATGATCGTGCTGTTGGAGTCGAATTCGTGGAAGTTGCCGCCCATCAACTTCATCGCCTTCATCGACGGCGCGTCCTCGGGAGCCATTGGGGCCGAATGGAGTTCGCCAACGGTCTCGAGTTGGGGGGCGATCACGTTCACCACGACAGCGACGAACACCCAGAACAGGACGATCGGCACCGCGAGGATGCGCAGCATGTGCGGAAAGAAGGGGCGCTTGGGGTGCTCGTCGGTCTCGGCCGGCGGGGTCGCGTGCGTCATGCGGACTTCACCAGGCAGTACGTCTGGGCGTTGACCCCATTGGCGGATTTCTCCTCACGGACGGTTCCGTTCACGGTGACGCGGCATCCAATCTGATCAGTGTCGCTCCGCGCGACGAGACTTGCGCTGACGGACGGCAACGTCGTCGACAAGGTGATCGACCACGGCAGGGGCGCGGTGATCGAGTGCACGTTGGCATCCGGGTCGAAGTAGCCGATTTGGGCGGTGCTGCCCGGCGGGCCGTACACGTCGTAGACCATGATCTTCGGGTTGAACTGGACGATCTCGATGCCCGCACCGGCGTTGGCGTTGAGGTCCTTGGAAGCGAACTCCTTGTGCAAACGGGAAACGACGAGGCCCGAGATCGCCAGTACGACGATGAGAACCAACGGGATCCACATCTTCTTCAGCCAGCGACCTACTGGAATAGCCTTCACCCGAGCACCTTCCGTTGCGCCGCAACACTGTCTGGCGAATTATCGGCGTTCGCGATGAGCCGGCACAAGACCGGATGGGCGACCCGCGCAGAAACCTGCAATGCGCACGCCTCGTCCGGCGTCAGCGTCGTGATCAATGCCGCAAGGCGTGCCCGACGGGCACGCTTCCGCTCATCGAGCAGCGTCTGACCGTGCTCGGTGATGCCGATGAGGGCGGCGCGCCCATCGTCGGGGTCGGGGAGCCTGGTCACCAGGTCCAGGCGCTCCAGTCTCTGGATCAGCTGAGTCATCGACGGCTGGCTGACTGCTTCCTTGGCGGCCAGCGTCGTAAGCCGAATCGGCCCTTCACGGCACACCCGGTTCAGCACGAACGCGGCGGACGCACTCAGATCGGCGCGATCAGTGAGAAACCGCGCGGTCAGGTCCAATGCCTCATCGAGAAGCTCGCCGACGTAATCGAAGGCGTCTTCGTCAACGGGCGGATTTCCCACTCCGTATCTATATCACGCACCCTATGTAGCGGCAATCGGAGCGCACTTAGGCCGTGGGACAGCCATTTCACAGGAATAATTGGGCCGTCGCCGTTGTTCGCGGGGCCTGTGCGCGTGGCGCGGGGCCAGCTCTCAGTCGGGGCCGTGACCCTCTCCCACAGCCCGTCCCACGTCCTAAGTGGTTCGACCCCCGAGGGGCGCCGCCGATGTTTAGCAGGGCAAAGATGTTGTCAGACAGATGATTTCGCTGAACAGCCTGTCGTCATGCACAGCCTCGTCGGCTTGATTGAGCGGGCTGTCAAGAATCCCGCATGCAGCGGATATCTATATATCTCGGTCTATGTATGTCAGGCCGTGATCCAGGGTCTTGGCCAGCGCGCGAATGAGCCGGTCGACGTCATCTGAGGTGTTGTACGGCGCCAGTCCGATCCGCAGTCCGCCCGCGTCGCCGAGCCCGAGTCGTCGCGATGCCTCGTAGGCGTAGAACGAACCGGCAGGTGCGTTGATGTCGTGCCGAGCGAGCACGGTGCTGATCCCGGCAGCATCCCGTCCGGCGAAGGTGAGAAGCAACGTCGGGGTTCGGCGCGTGGCCCGCGAGTGGATGGTCACCGTGGATAGCTGTTGCAGGCCAGCCTCAATCCGTTGGCGGAGCGTGTCCTCGTGGTGCTCGAGGGCATTCATGGTGGCTACGAGCCGGTCGCGGCGGGTTCCGGTGGTGTGCGTCATGCCGGCGAGGAAGTCGACGGCCGCGGTGGTGCCGGCCATCAGTTCGTAGGGAAGGGTGCCGAGTTCGAAACGCTCGGGCACCCGGTCAGTGGCGGGCAACAGCTTGTCGGGTCGCAGCTCGGTGAGAACGTCGCGCTTGCCCACGACGACACCACAGTGCGGCCCCAGGAACTTGTACGGCGAGCAGGCGAAGAAGTCGGCGCCGAGATCGCGGAAATCGACTGTGCGGTGGGCGGTGTAGTGCACGCCGTCGACGTAGAGCAATGCTCCGGCGGCGTGCGTGCGCGTGGCGATGGTTCGCACGTCGGGCATCGTGCCGATCAGGTTGGATGCGGCGGTGACGGCGACGAGGCGCGTGCGCGCGCTCACCTGTTCCTCGATGTTCTGCACGGGCAGCTCGGCGGTCGCGGGGTCGAAGTCCGCCCAGCGGATGACCGCGCCCGCATCGGCGGCGGCAATCACCCACGGCCGGACGTTGGCGTCGTGATCTAGACGTGTCACGACGATCTCGTCACCGGGGCGCCATTGCGCTGCCAGAGTCCGCGACAAATCGAACGTGAGCGCCGTCGTGCTCCGTCCGAAGATCACCTCGTCGGGGTCGGCGTTGAGCAGATCGCCGAGGGCACGACGGCACTGCCCGACGATCTCCTCGGCATTGCGCTCTGCGGTGGTGGTGCTTCCACGGTTCGACAACGGGCGAAGCATCGCGTCGCGGATGGCGTCGGCGACGACGGTGGGGGTCTGCGAGCCGCCGGGCCCGTCGAAGTAGGCGGTGCCGTCGCGCAGCGCAGGAAAGTACCCGCGGATCGCGTCGACGTCGAATGTCGATCTCTCCGTGGAGTCGTCGAGTGGGCGGGTCACGAACGAAGTCTCCCATCGGGCGGTGCCGGATCGCGATGTGAGAGCCAGCACATTGCTAGTGTCCTAACTATTAGGGTACTATCAAATCATGCACACGACGACCGAGCCCACCCTCTGGCAGTACATCGCCTACTCGTACGGACGTCGCCTACCCGATTCGATGAGGACCTGGGTGGCCCACGATCTCGCCGGAGAGGGAGCCGTCCGCCGAAACCTGATCCGGATGGCAATACCACCGCTTCTGGTCCTCGCCCCGTTCTGGTTGATTCCCGCCTCGTTCTACGTCCACCTCGAGATGACGGCACCCATCTACATCTGGACGTTCCTCATGTCGCTTGCGCTGAACAAGGTGTGGCGCCGATACCGGCTGGCGCAGCACGATCTCGACCCGAACCTGGTCGATGCGATCAAGCGCAAGAAGGACGCTCGCATTCACGAGGACTACGCGCGCCGCTACGGGCCACGGCCGGAATCGGCCAAGTGGCAGGCGAATAGCAGCCCCTTCTAACCTCACACCGCGAGAGGCTGGATCGACGCGGCTATCCGGCAGTGAACCGCTGCAAGAACTGGCGGGTGCGGTCGTGCTGCGGATCGGTCAAAACCTGCTTGGCCGAGCCGGATTCGATGATTCGGCCGCCGTCGAGGAAACACACCGTGTCGGCGACATCGCGGGCGAATGCCATTTCGTGGGTGGCCATCACGATGGTGCGCCCAGTCGTCGCCAACTCGCCCACCAGGGCCAACACCTCGCCGACCAATTCCGGGTCCAGCGCGCTGGTGATCTCGTCGAGCAGCAACAGGCGGGGTTCGTACGCCAACGCGCGGGCGATCGCCACCCGCTGCTGCTGGCCACCGGACAACTTGTCCGGGTAGGCGTCGGCGTGAGCGGCCAGGCCGACGCGGGTCAGTAATTCGCGGCCGCGTTCCTGGGCGTCGTGGCGCGTCGATCCGTGCACCACCCGCGGAGCCAGCGCGACGTTCGCCAGCGCGGTCATGTGGGGGAACAGGTTGAACGACTGGAACACCATGCCCATCGCCTGCCGGGCGGCGTCGGCGTCGATGCGGGGGTCGCTGATATCGCGGCCGTCGAGCAGGATCTGGCCGTCGTCGATGTCCTCGAGCAGGTCGACGCACCGCAGCAGTGTCGACTTCCCCGACCCCGACGCCCCGATCAGCACCACCACCTGGTGCTCGTCGACGTCGAGGTCGATGCCGTCGAGCACCGGACGATCGTGGTAGGCCTTGACGAGCCCCCGCACCGACAGCACAGGAGTGCCAGTGCCCGTCACAATGCTCCCTGCCGGGTCGCCACGCGCCGTGCCGCCCAGTCGGCGAGCCGCGCCGACGGCACCGCGAGTGCGACGAACAAAAGGCCGGCGACGACGTAGGGCGTGAAGTTGTAGGTGGTGGCCGCCTGGATCTGCGCGGCCCGCACCGCGTCGACGGCGCCGAGTACCGAGATCAGTCCGCAGTCCTTTTGCAGCGCGACGAAGTCATTGAGCAGTGCAGGCGTCACCCGGCGCGTCGCCTGGGGCAGCACCACCAGTTGCATCGTGCGCCGATAGTTGAGCCCGAGGGATTTGGCAGCGGCCAGCTGCGACGGATGCACTGATTCGATGCCCGCCCGGAACACCTCGGCGACGTAGGCGGAGTAGATCAGCACCAGCGCAAGACCTCCGAGCAGCACGGGGTTAGTCGGAATACCCGACAACCGCAGCCCGGGTAGACCGAACCCGACGAGGTAGAGGCAGATCAGCAGGGGCAGGCCCCGGAACAGATCGACGTACCCGGTTGCCAACGCCCGCACCGGAAACCACACCGGGCCGCGCAGCGTACGCACCGCCGCCAGGCCGAGTCCGAAGATCAAGACCAGCACCTGGCAGACGATCAGCACCCGGATGTTCAGCCACAGCCCCTCCAACAGTGCAGGCAGGCTGTCCCAGCCGATCCGCAGGTTGAAGAACGAGTCGCGGACCCGCGGCCAGCCCGGCGCCGATGTCACCGCGAACAGCAGCACCGCAGCGAACACCGTGGTCGACAAGAGTGCGATCAGCGTCGACCGGCGGGCCCGGGACTGCCGGTAGGCCACCCGGTCAAACGCGCCCGCAGTCATGGGAGGACCGGTCACGAAAGGACCGGCGCGTTACCAGCGCCGGTGAGCCACACCTTCTGCAGTTTGAACAGGTCGCCGTCATTGCCGAGATCGTCGACGGCCTTGGATACACATGCCGTGAGCGGGCTGCCCTTGTCCAGCACGATGCCGAACTGCTCGGCCTTCTCGGTACCGGCAGGCAACTGGCCGACGATGACCCCATCGGGCAGTTCGGCCTGCACCGCGAAGGCCGTCGGCAGGTCCAGGACCAGCCCGTCGATCTGGCCGTTCGACAGCGCAGCCTTGCCGTCGTCGTTGTTGTTGAACACCGCGACGCCCGGGTCGATCGCCTGAGCGGCGGTATAGCTGGTGGTGCCGACCTGTGCACCGAGCTTGAGGCCCTTGAGCCCGTCGAGTGTCTTCACCTGGGCCGCCGGCGACGACTTCACCGCGACGACCGCCTGGGTCACGTTGAAGTAGGGCGACGAGAAGTCGACGGCCTGTTTGCGCTCGTCGGTGATCGAGAACTCACTGAGGTTGGCGTCGAACGTCTTTGGACCCGGGGCGATGGCCGCGTTGAACGGCACGCGCACCCACTTCACCTCCTCCGTGGCATATCCGAGCTTGTCGGCGACGGCGTAGGCGACCGCGGATTCGAAGCCCTTGCCGTTGGCGGGGTCGTCGTCGATGAACCACGGCGGGTAGGCCGGCTGATCGGTGCCGAAGGTGATGGACCCCTTGGTCAACGTCGTCAGGGAGTCCTTCGCGCACTTATCGGCAGCGGGAGCGGACGACGGAGCGGACGTCGTGTCATCGGCAGGAGCACAGGCGGTCGCGGTGACCAGGCCCGCGACAGCCAGCATGGACACGAGGCATGAGACGTTGCGCATGGGCGGCATCATCGCGCACCGGGCCATTCAGCGCCAACGTTCTGATCATGATGACCCATTCGGCGCTCCGGGACCCGCGACGAGGTTCGGTGGGTGGCCACCGCCGGCGTAGACCTCGATCTGCCGGACAGCCACGGCCCACGCTCGGTCCCACGCTCCGGTGGTGCTCCCGGCCACGTGCGGGGTCAGCAGGAGGCCGGGCGCCGACCACAGGGGATGGCCCGCCGGTAGCGGTTCCGGGTCGGTGACGTCGAGCGCGGCGCGGAGTCGGCAGGAGGTCAGCTCTGCCAGGAGTGCGTCGGTGTCGACTGAACCGCCCCGGCCTGCGTTGACGACCACTGCGCCGTCGGGCAGCCGGGCCAAGAATTCGGCGTCGACGACGTGATGGGTCGCTTCGCTCTCGGGCAGCAATACGACCACCGCGTCGGCGTTTGGCAGCAGCCCGTCGATGTCTGCCAGCGCGTGGACCCCCGGCCTGGCCCGTCGTCCGACCAGCACGACGTCGGTCTCAAACGGCGCGAGCCGGGATGCGAGATTGATCCCCAAGTCCCCGGCGCCGAGAACCACGACCCGCTTGCCGATCAGGGTCTCGGTGTCCTTTCGCCGCCAGACGCCTTCCGACTGCTGTTCGTGGAAGATTCCGAAATCCCGGTAGACGGCAAGCAGTGCGGCCACCACCCATTCGGCCGACGAGCCGCCGTGCGCACCGCGCCCGTTGGACAGCATCACACCGGCGGGCAGCTGCAGTAGCCACTGCTCGTAGCCGGCATTGAGGGTCTGGACGAGGCGCAGGCCGGGCAACTCGACGAACCTGGCCCCGACGGCTGCGGCATTGGCGTAGCCGACCACGACCACAGTGGCGTCCAGGTGCCCGGGCGGCCACGGGTCGCCGGGCTTGTAAAAGATCGCGTCGATACCCGCCGGGGCGCCCATCTCCTCGAGCCCGAGGCCGTGTGGGATAAGGACTTTCAACGGCGGCGCGGTCACCATCGTCCTCGACGGACGACCTCCGGGACGGGGCGGCGATTGGGCTTCAGGATCGGCTTGAGCGGACGATCAGCGGGATATCCGATACCGAGAAGGTAGGAGACGATGTGATCGCCGGGGACTCCGAGGATGGCGCGCGCCTTCTCCTGGTCGCCCACCGAGGAATGGCCGGTGCCGATGCCGAGGTCGGTGGCAGCGATCGTCATCGCCATCGTCGCCTGCCCCAAGTCGTACTGATCGATGAGCTTCGTTCGTTCGTCGGGCGGTTCGGGAACGATCAACGCAATGGCAGCCGGAGCCGACGCGATATGACGCGCGCCCTGCCACACCGTGGAAAGTTCTTGAAGCTGACCGCGGTCGGTAACGATGACGAAGTCCCAGTGCTGGCGGTTCGATGCCGACGGCGCTCGCCACCCTGCCTCCGCGATGCGATCCAGGTCGCTGTCGGGAACGGGGTCTGGCAAGTAGCTTCGTACGTTGCGTCGGGCACGGATCGCGTCCCAGGTCTCCATCTCGTCCTCCGGTATTCGTGCGAGGTGCATCGCGGTCGTAACCAGGAACCAAGTCCGGGTGCCGACTATTTCGTTACGGCTAACCTCGATGCGGTGAGCAACGGTCGCACGCGGGTGCTAGTCATCGGGGGCGGGTTCGGCGGCCTCTTCTGTGCTCGCAGGCTTGGGGGCGTGGACGTCGACGTCACGCTGCTCGACCGCGCGGCGTGCCACGTGTTCCAGCCGCTGCTGTACCAGTGCGCCACCGGGACGCTCAGCGTCGGGCAGATCAGCCGCTCGTTGCGCGAGGAGTTGGCCCGCCACCGCAACGTCACCACCCTGCTCGGCGACGCGATGGACCTCGACGCCGATGCCCGCCGGGTCACCGCCCGCCGCCCCGACGACAGCACGTTCACCCTCGATTACGACGTCCTGGTCGTCGCCGCCGGGATGCAGCAGTCGTACGTTGGCCACGAGGAGTTCGCACAGTGGGCGCCGGGAATGAAGACCCTCGACGATGCGCTGGCCGTCCGCCGACGGTTGTTCGGTGCCTTCGAGATCGCCGAGACGCTGCCTCCCGGACCGGAGCGCGAGGGCTGGCTCACCTTCGCCGTAGCCGGCGGCGGCCCCACCGGGGTGGAGCTGGCTGGGCAGATCCGCGAGATGGCGACCCGGACCCTGGCCCACGAGTTCCACAGCATCGCGCCCGAGGAGGCGCGGGTATTGCTCTTCGACGGCGGCGAACGAGTGCTCATGAGCTTCGCGCCGGGCGTGGCGGGCAAGGCAGGCAAGATCCTGGAGAAGCTGGGCGTCGAGCTGCACATGGGTGTGCACGTCACCGATGTGCGTCGCGACGGCGTGACGGTCTCCCCGAAGGCGGGTGGCCCGGACGAGGAGTACGCGGCGCGGACCGTGCTGTGGACGGCAGGCGTCGAGGCCGTGCCATTCGCGCGGCGGGTCGCCGAGGTGCTGGGGGCGACGTCGGACCACGCTGGGCGGATCGCGGTCGACGCCGACCTGACCGTGCCCGGGCATCCGGAGGTCTTCATCGTCGGCGACCTCGTCGGCCGCGACCACCTGCCCGGCGTTGCCGAGAATGCCATGCAGGGCGGCCTGCACGCCGCCGCCTGCGTCCGCCACGACCTCGCAGGCAAGCTCCGCACTCCGTACCGCTACCGCGACCTCGGCGCGGCGGCCTACATCAGCCGCGGGCACGCCCTGCTGCAGGCAGGCCCCCTCAGGCTCACCGGATTCCTCGGCTGGCTGGGCTGGGGGCTGCTCCACATCGCGTTCCTCACCGGCGTGCAGAACCGCGTCAGCACCCTGGCGACGTGGTTCAGCGCCATCGCGCGCGCGAATCGCACCGACAGGACCTACCTGCTCGGCAGCACGACTACGGCCGACCAGCCCTACACGTGGACGAGCTGCGGACTCCCCGCAGCGACCCACCCGTCGGCGGACCCAGTTCCCGACCCGTAGAGAACGCGGCTTCCTACACGGCAGCGACCGCGCAGCAGCCGCTGCACAGTGTGTAACCCTCCCAGGTTTCCCAGCAGGCATAGGAAACGCCCTCGACGGTGGTGCAGCTGCCGAAATGGCAGCTGTTGTCACGTTGAACGCCCCCGCCCTCACCCGCGCCCGCGCAGCCGCAGCCGCCGGATTGATTGAGCGACAGGAAGCGCATCTTCGCGACGTCCGTGATCGGGATGGTCTTGACCGACACGATGTGGATCTCGGCGCCGTTGCGCACCGGCAGGGAAAAGGCGAGACCCCCTCGGTTGCATGACGTAGGCAGCCAAGTTTAGGGAGAGTCGACAAGGCGGGCGCCAGAACGACAGGTCGGGATGGCGTGCAACGATCGGACGGATGCTTCCCGCCGACAACCACGTGCACTCCGAGTTCTCCTGGGACACCGGGGTGAATGCCTCGATGGAGGACACCTGCCGCCGCGCCGTCGAGGTCGGCCTACCCGCCATCGCATTCACCGAGCACGTCGACTTCACCGAGTGGGGTGCCTACGACAACCCGCCCATCGGCGGGCGGGCCACCGAGGGTTCGTCCGAGCCCATCCCGGCAACGATCGCCTGGCGCCAGCGCGTGCTCCCGCTGGACGTCGACGGGTACCTGGCGAGCGTCGAGAACTGTCGCGACCGGTTCCCCGAACTTCGAATCCTGTCGGGCATCGAGGCCGGCGAGCCGCACCACTTCGGGGGCAGTGTGGCCGCCGTGCTCAAGCAGGGACAGTTCGACCGCGTGCTCGGCTCGCTGCACTCGGTCGTGCACGACGGGCGGCTGGTCTACGCCGACCGGGTGTTCGGGTACCTCCCAGCCGACGCCGTCGTGCGCGACTACTTCGGCGAGTTGCTGCGCCTGGTCGAGGGCTCCGACGTGTTCCAGGTGCTCGCGCACTGCGACTACCCGCGCCGCTACTGGCCGAAGCACCGGGCGGGGGAGTACCGCGAGGCGGACTACGAGGAGGAGTACCGCACCGTCTTCCGAGCGCTGGCAGATTCCGATCGGGCGCTCGAGCTCAACACCAGCAGCCCGCTCGCATCGGCCACGCTGATGCGTTGGTGGTTCGAGGAGGGCGGCGGCGCGGTCTCGTTCGGTAGCGACGCCCACGTGCCACTCCGGGTCGGGGCGCTGTTCGACGTGGCGGTGGACATCGTGACGGCGGCCGGATTCCGGCCCGGCCGTGACGAGTACGACTTCTGGCGCCGCTGACCGTTCCTCCGCGTGACGCGGCTGCGTACCGCGCTCAGTACTTGTCTTGTACGGGTTTGTGTTTCAGCGCGTAACGGTAGAACTCGGCATTCTTGAGCTGCGCTGCTGCGGTTTCGTCGACGACGACCGTCACGTGAGGGTGAAGCTGAAGCGCCGACGCCGGACAGCTTGCGGTAACCGGACCTTCCACGGCGGCTGCGACGGCTGCCGCCTTGTGACTTCCCGTCGCGATGAGCACCAGGTGCCGGGCAGAGCTGATCGTCCCCAGCCCCTGGGTAATGACATGACGGGGCACCTGGTCGATGTTCGAGAAGAACCGGGCGTTGTCCTGTCGGGTCTGCTCGGTCAGCGTCATGACTCGTGTGCGCGACCCTAACGACGAACCGGGCTCGTTGAACCCGATGTGCCCGTTGGCGCCGATACCCAGGAGTTGAACGTCGACGGGTCCAGCATCCGCAATCGAGGCGTCGTAATGTTCTGCGGCAGTGAAGATGTCGTCGGCGATCCCGTCGGGGCTAAGCACTCGCGCGGAGTCGATGTCGATGTGATCGGTGAACTCCGCACGGATGACGTGCGCGTAAGACTGCGGATGACTCGGCGGCAAGCCCACATACTCGTCCAGCAGGAATGCCTGTACTCCGGCGAAGGTGAGGCCGTCTTCCCGATGCCTGCGGATCAGCTCCCGATAGACCGACAGAGGTGAGGAGCCCGTCGCCAGGCCGAGGGTCGTGGCACCGGAGCGGACCGCGTGGTCGATGACGTCGGCAACGGTGACGCCGCATTCCTGTTCGTGCTGCCTGATGATGACTTCCATCGTTCGGCTACGCCTCACCAGCGGACCGGCGCAGGACGCGTCGGTCGACGACGAGTTCCCATGCCGTGTCCTTCGCCGCCGCGATGGCGCCGACGAGGACGGCGTCCTCTCCGAGATGGCCTCCGACGATGTCTGGAACGATGGGAATCGTCGCGGCCAGCTCGCGACGCATCGGGCCGGCGAGCAGGTCGGCGTTGCGGCCGATGCCACCGGCGAGCACGATCAAGCCGGGGTCGAGGACGGCCGTGACCACGGAGACGACGTGCGCAAGTTTCAACGCCTCCTCCGCGACGACTCGCATCGCCAGCTCATCGCCTTCGCGAGCCAAGTCGAAAACCGTCTTCGCGGTGTGCGCCCGGCTCAGCCCGAGCCCGTGGGCCGCTGAAACCACCGCTTGGGCCGCTGCGGCAACTTCCACCGGTCCGGGCCGCCGCGTCGTCACCCCCGCCGGGACCCGGCCGAAGGGCAGGTCCGCGATTTCTCCCGCCGCACCGTGCGCGCCGCGAAAGAGCTGTCCATTGACCAGGATTCCCATTCCGATGCCGGTGCCGACGGTGAGACACGCGACCACGTCGACACCCCGGGCTGCGCCCAGCGCGTGCTCGCCGACCACACAGAGATTGGCGTCGTTCTCGACGAGCACTTCCGAGCCGCCTGCACCGAGCGCCGAGACCAGCTCGTGCAGCAGGCCGCGGCGCTCCCAGCCGGGCAGATTCGGCGCCCGGTGCACCGTGCCGGTGGCCGCGTCCGGGATGCCCGGTGTCCCGAGGACGGTCACCACGATGTCCTGTGGGGCCAGGCCGGCTTCCGCGACAGCGCGTTGGACGGTTTCCTTGACGGTGCGCAGCAACATCACCCCCGAGCGGCACCGGTTCGGCTGTTCGAGGCGGGCGACGACGGCGCCCTCCAGGTCCGCGACCGCGACGCGAAGCATCTGTCGTCCGACGTCGACTCCGACGATGTGGCCCGCGTCGGGAGCTGTTCGGTAGATGACCGCGGAGCGGCCGGGGCCAGCCGCGCTGCGCCCGATCGCACGGACCAAGCCGTGCTGTTCCAAGTCCAACAGTGCCTGCCCTACAGTCGGTTTCGACAGGCCGGTGCCGCTGGCGATCTGCGGACGGGTCGCCGCGCCATGTCCTCGGAGTCGGTCCAGCACTAGCCGTTGGTTCAGCGCGCGCATGCTTGCCGGAGTTCCCGCTTGCGGCGCAGCTTGGCCCACCACCGTCTCCGTCTCCGTTTCAGTCGCAGGGAGTTTACAAACCAAACTCTTCCACACGCGCCAATAATATGTTAAGAAACTTTCCTAACGAATGAACGGAGGCGCAACGTGAGTTCTTCATCGGTCAGCTCCGGGGAGTCCGGAGCCGTGGTGTCCGCGCAACCGGCACTCGAGCGCAGGATCGGTCCCCTACAGGCCACGGCGATCAACATGACTCAGATGTGCGGCATCGGCCCGTTCGTCACGATTCCCGCCATGGTCGCCACGATCGGCGGCCCCGAGGCGATGTTCGGCTGGATCATCGGCGCCATCGTCGCGCTTGCCGACGGCCTCATCTGGGCTGAACTCGGTGCCGCGATGCCCGGCGCAGGCGGGACGTACATCTACCTACGCGAAGCATTTCAGTACCGCACTGGTCGGCTGATGCCGTTCCTGTTCGTGTGGAGCGCGGTCCTCTTCATTCCGCTGATCATGTCCACCGGCATCATCGGTCTCGTCCAATACCTCGGCTACCTGATCCCTGGCCTGACGGGCGAATCCGGGAACACCGCGCTCGGCAAGATCATCGGAGTCGGCATCACCCTGCTGATCATGGCCGCCCTGTTCCGCAAGATCGGCCAGATCGGCAAGCTCACGACGGTGCTGTTCGTCGTCATGCTGGTCGCGGTAATCAGCACGATCATTGCGGCGTTCACGCACTTCAGCAGCGAACAGGCATTCGCCTTCACTCCCGGTGCGTTCAGCTTCGGCGGCGGCTCGTTCTGGGCCGGTCTCGGGGCAGGCCTGATCATCGCGATCTATGACTACCTCGGCTACAACACCACTGCCTACCTCGGCGGTGAAGTGCGTGATCCGGGCCAGACCATCCCTCGCTCGATCGTCATTTCGATCCTCGGCATCATGAGCCTGTACTTTCTGCTCCAGGTCGGCGTGCTCGGCTCGATTCCCCTCGATGAGTTGAAGAGCGCCACGTCCGTCGCATCGAGTGTGCTCGAGCAGGCTTGGGGCACCGGCACCGCCCGCGTGATCACCGTCCTCATCGTCGTTGCGGCCATCGGCTCGGTGTTCGCCGGCCTGCTCGGTGGGTCCCGCGTTCCGTTTGAAGCGGCCCGCGACAAGGTGTTCCTGCCAGTGTTCGGCCGGTTGCATCCGAAGCTGAACCTGCCCACTGCCGGTGTGCTCACCATGGGCGCGATCACCATCATCGGGTCGCTGTTCACGCTGACCACCGTCATCAATGCAGCGGTCGCGACGCTGGTGATCATTCAGTCGTTGGCCCAGGTCGCCGCGATCGTCGTGCTGCGCCGTCGCCAGCCGGATCTGTCGCGGCCCTACCGCCAGTGGCTGTACCCGCTGCCGACCATCATCGCGCTGGTCGGGTGGGTCTACATCTATGTCTCGGCAAGCTGGCTCTCGATCGGACTGTCGTTGGGCTGGATCGCCATTGGCGCGATCGCGTATCTGGCCTACGCCAAGGCTGAGCACACCTGGCCGTTCGGACCCAAGGAGATCAACGAGGCCTTCGTCGACGAAGTGCAGGTGACCTAGAGCGAAGTTCTGACGGTTGCGCTGCTTGGAGTCGGCTGGCGTACCGGGTCGTGGCAGTGCGGTGGGGGCCGATGTCGGTGGCAGTGGTTGGAAACCTATGTGCGGGTTCGCATACGCCCCGGTTCGCCCCTAAGCGAAGGGGCTGGGGTCCAGGAACCGCCGAAGCACGTTCTCGGTAATGCGCGACACGTTGTTGTCGTAGCTGTTCGACGACAGACTGCCGGCCCATGCGATCGAGCCGACAGCGAAAACGGCTCCCGCATTGGGCGTCTCGAAGAACACGAGATCGGCGCGTGCATTGGGGTTTTCGTCAGCTCCCAGCGCCGGTCCCGTCTCGAGGAACTCCTCCGGCACGAGGTAGTAGGCGTTCGTGTGCTGCTCGGAGGAGGCGACGATGTAGGCATTGGGCGGAGTCCCGAGCTCGGCACCGGCGCGATCCAGCTCGAGGCCCGCGGCGCCGCCGCCGATCAAACCGAAGTCGCCGATCAGCTCGTCGTCGCCGACGCCGGAGAAGATGAAGGCCACCTCCGGCTTGAAGCTGTCCGGGTTACGACGGTAGTACGACGACAGATCGAAGCCTTGGCAGGAGAACCCGACGCCGACGAGCTTCTGCGGCGCGCGGCCCTGCCGCAGCCACAGTCCGCCGTAGCGGCCGTCGAAACCTTGGTAGTACTCGCCCGGCTCAGCCGCCCACGCCCGGACGCCGGTCTCTGCTCGGCGCAGCTCGATGATGCCGGGACAATCCTGGTGATAGGCGATGCGCCAATAGAAGCCGTCGCCGCCGAGGTACATCAGCCGACCGCCGCGGTTCTGGTGCGCGTTGTAGGCATCCCACATTTCCGTCGACGTGTACTCGGGGTGCGATCCGGTCAGCACAACCGCGTACGGTTCCAGCAGGCTGTACCCGGCGTAGTGCAACTCCTCGTCGGTGTAGATGTCGACGCCAAAGCCCAAGGCGTCCAACCAATCAACGATGTGGGTGTCGGCATTGAACTGCCACAACTTCGACGATCCGAAGCCACCGAGAAGGCACTGCACCTTGGGGCGCATCTGCAACAGCGGCCGCAACCGCGACGAGTAGCAGATACCGCTGCCGTCGGAATGCTCGTCGTAGAGCGATCCGCCGTACTCCCAGTGCTCATTGAGGAATAGATCAGGTGGGGTCAGGACGTTCAGGATGTTGTTGAGCAGCTCGCCGTTTCCGCCGTCAGTGCCGAGGTGGTCGTTGCCGTAGGCCATGTAGCTTGCCGTCGGCAGAACCAGCGCGATCCGCTGCTCCTTGCCCGGCGCGGGTCCGACGGTGAAGGGGATGTACTCCTCGGCTCCTTCGGCGCGTAGGCGCGCGGCGTAGAGGCCGCTCGTCATCGCCTCGGGAATCGTCAGCTTGAAATCGGTGTCCCAGCCGGCGTCGTAGATGTCGTCGTCGTGGAAATGGATCGCGCCCCACTGGGACGGGTCCCGCTTGAAGTCCATTTCCTCGCCGGTCCAGTTCCACCCCGTCATGGCGCGGGCCGGAAAGTTCACGACCGTGCCGTGCAGCTGGTTGGGCGAGCGGTCGACCGCGGTCCGCGACGCCATGTCCTCGCTGAAGTCCCAGGCGCCCACCAGTTCGTGGGCATCAGCATCACTCCAGATCCGGGGGCTGTCGATCTTGCCGTTGAACACTGCGGTCGGGCCGGAGAACGATGCGAAGTAGAGCGGCCCTGAGGTCTGCTTCGGCAGGTACTGCAGGTGAGCGTCAACCACACCGGCGTCGTCGATTCCGGGTACCGGGTGCAGGGGAATCTGGAAGACGGAGACCGCACGGGTGGTGGCGTCAAAGCTCGCGCCGATGCGATACCACCGTCGCCCCTGCATCGGCTTGCCGATCGCGACAACCGAAACCTGGTCTCCGTCACCAATTTTCAATGCAACGCTGCCCGAGCTGTCGACGATGAGCGCAAAACCGATCGAGTCGGACCACTTGGTGATGACCCCTTGCACACCCTTGGCCGGCGTGGTCGGCCAGACGAAGGCCTGCACGGAGAAGCTCTCCAGATTCTCGAGCGCCGGGGCGGTCGGCACTTCCACGAATGACCCGGCGGCGATGTGCTGCGGCCGCCCTACGTGAACGCCGTTCACCGGGGTATCCACGACCACTTCCTTGACGCCCGGCCCGTCGGGATTGGTATCGCCGCAGATGATGCGGACGATCTCGGCCTGATACTCGGCTGTTGCTTCGCAGTTGACTTTGAATCCGACCGTGTCGCCGGGGCGGCAATACAGTCGATCGCTGTAACCGGTTAGCGTCGGCATGGGACTTGGGCGAGGGCGTCTTCGTTGAGGACCAGGTCCTGGCCGACGTGCTCCTTCCAGCGCAGCATGAACACTTCGCGTTCGGCCGTCTCCAAATCCGTGAAGACCGTGTCCAAGACCGGCACGGGTTGGCCACGTTCGCCCGTCAACCGCGCCAAACGCCATCGCTCATGCGGCGTGATCTCGATCAGAACGTACTTTCCGGCTAGCGGCTCGCCGCGCAGGACGTTCAGCACGCGCTGCAGCCCCGGGCTATGCAGACCGACCGGCGCGGCCATGAACTCCCGCGCATACGGCAGATCCTTCACCGGATCGATGCGATAGGTGGACTTGGTCATCGATCGTTCCCAGGATGGCTCGAGAGTTGGCGCGTGACCCGATGGCGCCCATGGCATCGGTGACGAGCAGTGTCGTCAGCGTAGATCCAGGCCCAGGCCAGTGCCATCTAAGGGAGGCAGTCTTCCGTCCGTCGACCGTGACCAAGAGCACCGAAGAAGTTTGATGGTCTAAGGAATTCGCGTATCCCGATCCGACTTGCACGTCACAACATCGGCATACCTTCCAGGAGCCACCATGCCCGTCACGAGCGCTTTCGCGTCAACCCGCGGCTCCGCCTCTCGCAGCACCCGCCGGCTGGCGATCTTCGCCACAACCGCGGTGCTGGCGGGAGCACCACTAGTTGCGCTGGCCGCGGCACCGGCCGCGTCTCCGGCACCCTCGGTGTCCGCCGATGCCTGTCCGGCGGTTGAAGTCGTGTTTGCCCCCGGCACCGGTCCGGCCGATGGCATTGGCCGGGAAGGCCAGGCGTTCGTGGACTCCCTGCGCAGTCAGGTCGGCGACAAGTCTGTTGGTGTCTACGCGGTGGACTACCCCACTTCGGAGGACTCCCAGTGGGTGGCCGAGGGAGCCAACGACGCCAGCTCACACGTTCAGGCCACCGCCACGAACTGCCCCGATACCAAGATCGTGCTCGGCGGGTACTCGCAAGGCGCCGTCGTGATCGACGCCATCACGTCGGCAGCGACTCCCACGCTGGGGTTCACCGAACTGATGCCTCCCGAGGTCGCCGATCACGTTGCCGCGGTTGCGGTTTTCGGCAACCTTTCCAACCGGGTCCTTGGGCAACCGCTGACATCTCTTAGCCCGCTGTACGGAGCCAAGGCCATCGACCTGTGCAACGGTGCCGACCCGGTCTGTTCGACCGGCGACGACGCTGCTGCCCACAGCCGGTACGTGCAGTCCGGCCTCGTCCAACAGGGGGCGGCGTTCGCGGCAAGCCGCATTGGGGCCAACGCCACGGCGCATGTTGCGATGACCTAACGATTGCGTTGTGACTCGGCGTGGGTACGAGCGCAGCTGCCGCAGGCGTGGTCTGGTGGAAGTCGATGCTCTCCTACTTCGCGCCTTCCACCCCCCGCCTGACCATCGCCGCGGCGGCGTGTTTGGCGCTGCTCGCCTTCACGGTGCCGTCTGCCACTGCCGCGCCCGCCACGGACGGCCAGGGTTACGTGGACTCCACGGCGCGGTGCACCGCGCCGGCCACGGCGGCCGCTTTCGGCAGCACGGCGACCTCGCGCGTGGCGATCTGCGCGAGTTCGGGCGGCAAGTACGAGTACCGCGGCGTGCGGATACGCGACGGCGCCAAGCTGATCGTCGCCGCCTCGCGTTCGGGCGACGGCAAGTTCGTCGCCGAGAACGATGGGATCACCTACACGGTGACGGCGAAGTCGCTGGTCGTCAGCGTGGGCACGGAGGTGATCCGCACGGAGTCGATGGTGGATTACCACGGGCCGGAAACGCCTACATCGCCCACATCGCCCACATCGCCCACGACGTCAACGCCGAAAACCTCAACGCCGACAACGACGTCTACGCCGACAACGCCGACAGCGACCTCTACGTCGACGACGCCGTTGCCGCCACCGTTGCCCGCCGAAGAGGGCGGCGGCTAGCTCTAAAGCCGCTTCCTCAGAACGGAATTAGCGGCACCACGGCGGTACGCAGGATGATCACCGCCACGAACACTGCGGTGAAGGCCAGGTCAACGGAGACCGACCCGAACCGCACGGGCTTCAGCACCCGCCGCACCGGCCCGATCACGGGTTCGGTAATGCCGTGGGTGATCCGGCGTGCTTGGTATAGGCCGCTGCGGCCGCCGGCCGGGGACAGCACGCCGATCCAGTCGACGACCATGCGGGCAATCAGCACGACTTCGAACAGCAGCAGAACGACTCCAAGCAAGCCTGCGACCACCGCACGCTCCTTCCGACCTCCCCGAGTGTCCGCCGCCCAGCTGAGAAGAGGCTGAACGAGTCGAAGGATCTCGCGAGAGCCGGTCAGCCCTTCATCAGTTCGCCGACATGGGCGCTGACCGAATCCGATAGACCCTGAAGGTCGTAGCCGCCTTCGAGGACCGCCACCAGTCGGCCATCGCAGTGCCTCTCCGCCGATTTCATCAGCTCGCGCGTCACCCAGGCGAAATCGTCCGCCGTCATGTTCAAGGAGCCGAGTGGATCGCGTTCGTGCGCATCGAACCCGGCGGAGACGATGATGAGCTCCGGCCGGAACGTGTTGAGTGCAGGCAGAATTCTGTCCTCGAACGCTTCGCGCAGTTCGGCGCCGCCGTCGCCGGACACCAGCGGTGCGTTGAAGATGTTGCCGACACCGGTTTCGTCCGCTTCGCCCGTGCCGGGAAAGAGCGGCATCTGGTGGGTCGAGGCGTAGAGGACGCTCGGATCGGAGTAGAAGATCTCCTGTGTGCCGTTGCCATGGTGGACGTCGAAATCGACGATCGCTACGCGCGTCAGCCCGTGTTTCTTTTGCGCATGACGGGCGCCGATGCTGATGTTGTTGAAGAGGCAGAACCCCATTGCCTGTTCGGTTCCGGCGTGGTGGCCGGGTGGACGGCAAGCGACGAAGGCGTTCTGCACTTCGCCGTCGAGAACCTTGTCGACGGCCTGGACGGTGGCACCGACGCCGCGCAGGACGACCTCCCACGTCGTGGGCTCCATCATGGTGTCGCCGCCGTCGAGATACACGTAGCCTTCGTCGGGGCGGGAGGCTTCGAGCGTGTCGACGTATCGGTTGGAGTGGACGTATCGCGTCGTATCGAGATCGGCGATTTCGGCCTTTTCGCGCACCAGCGTGTCGAACTGCGGTTGGCCGAGCACCGCCTCCACCGCGCGGTAGCGGTCAGGTCGCTCGGGATGGCCGGCGGAGGTCTTGTGGTTGGCGAAGATCGAATGGTGCAGAAGCAGAGTGGCCAACGGCTTGAGCCTCTTTTCGGGTCACGGAACCACGGCAAAACACTGCCCGGATACTGTATGCAACTTCAACGGTAGCCTATGTGACCGGTTCGCATCCAGGGTGTTGATTACTCACGGCCGCCGCGCGCTTCGTCCGCGTGATCGACCTCGTGTTCGCCCGCTGACGGCGGCACCGAACAGCAGCGCGCAGAGCACGCCCGCCAGCGCCGGATCGCGAGCGCACGGCGCGAATCACCGTGAACACGCGCTCGGTCTCGCGGCGGTCAAGACCGAGCTCACTGCGGTCAAGACGGAACCAGCCGGCTTTCGCCAGGAAACTCGGGCCACGTCCCGCTCAGTCGACGAGCACCTCGCTGAAAGCAAGGACCTAATAGTCGGTCGTAGTGACGGTCAGTGATGACGCGGTGCGGCGGAAACGCCGGCGTTCGTAGGAAATGGAGCGTGCGGTCCGTCAGACGGATGACCACACGGTCCGATCAGCCGCCGCCGACCTACCGCACGCTCAACGACGGGTGCCGCCGGCAGCATTATCGCCGCCGGCAGTACACGATCGTGCTGGAGCTACTTCCCCAGCGCAGCTTCAGGTGCGCGACGGACGCCCCACGCCGTCAACGACGTGCCGCCGGCGTTCAACGAGTTGCTCAGGGCCATCCGAAAATACGGTCCTAGCGTCGGCGAAGCCTTTTGCAACAAAACATTCCAGGAGGCTTTCGACCAGGCCGACAATCTCGCACGAATCACCGTCCCAGCCGTCCTAATCCACACCAGCTGGACCTAAGTGACATTCACAGCGTTCCTGCGAAGTGGAGCGCAACGGCTTCGGCAGCCGCCTCGACCGGCCCGGGGCGGTCATAGAAATCGAACTGGGTGACGTTGTCCAGCCAAAGTTCGGACTTGGGTGCGGTCACGCGACTGTAGAAGCGCTTGGCGCCCTGTGGAATCGCGGCCGATTCACTATGGACCATGAGAAACGGCTGGGTTAGTGTCGCCGCACTGGCCACACCGTCGAAGGCGAGCCATCCTTCCCAAAATGCCGGGTCGGCTTGATTGCGCCAAGCCGCGATCATGCCTCGATCGGGCTCGGTGTAGTAGGGAACGTCGAACATAATCGCGCGCCGGTCGGTCACGCTGGCGGCAGGCACGAACCGCTGTTCGCCGGTAGCGCGATATTCGGCCTCGGCGGCGCGGCCAGACTCGATCAGCTCCGCAACCCCGGATTGGCCGCCGTAGGTTTGCAGCACCACGTCACGGTCGTGCAGCCACGGCGCCGCCAGCGCTATCGAGTGGACCGCGGGCGTCTCCAGCGCAGCACGCACCATGTAGCCCGAGCTGGCGCAAATGCCCAGTCCGCCAAGCCGCGCATCGTCGGTTTCCGGCCGGCTCGCCAAATACCCAAACGCGGCTTGTGTATCAACGATTTTGGCGTGCGGGTCTTCGTACTGGCGACGGTCCCCGCCACTCTCGCCCCAACCGCGATAGTCGAAGACCAGTGCGGTGTATCCGCGTTCGGCGAGTTTGCGCGCGTACCGTGCGGCCATCTGCTGCCGCACGGTCATCCAGGCGCCGGTAACGACGATGGCTGGGCCGGGCCGAGCTTCGCTCACTCCGTCGGCGACGTAGAGGTCG
>Ga0193743_1000719_pt1 | contig 25931 bp, 19 predicted proteins | sample L2c2metaG_FD_143038 | JGI IMG/M metagenome (GOLD analysis project Ga0193743, IMG submission 143038) | Soil microbial communities from a riparian zone of the East river system, Colorado, United States - L2c2 | ecosystem: Environmental > Terrestrial > Soil > Riparian zone | place: USA: East River...
TTGTTGTATGTATTTCGCTAGTTCGAATATCAACTTAGCAACCTACTTCTCCTTAACTCGCTCTCGTCTTCTTAAGCTTCTTCTCGGCTCGACTCCGGACTCTCCTACTCTGTCCGGACCTCCGAAATTCGAGGCATCCAGCAAGAGAGCGGCACAACCTACCAGTTGAAGCCAACGCCTCGCACGGCTTCGGACCCGACATTTCCGTCCGAACTCCGAGCTTAACAGTCAACCGGAAACTTCGTTACTTGGTCAATGGGAAGGTTTCGGTGTTGAACACAACTCCTGGGAACCTTGGGATAATGTTCATGTGCCGGATCTAGTGGCGGATTTTTACCAGAGGCACCCTGGTGCTGCTCGTCACATCCATATGGTTGACTTCTTCTCCATTCCTTTCCATTCAGTGTTGGGACGTCACTGCCTTGAAGGGGGGGTGGATGTTAGAGGACACTCCGCTTTGTCCAATGTTTCCTCCAATATTTCTCCATCACCTCTGTACATCCCTCCTCATTGTCACTAGCTCAAGACGGAGTGCACTTGTGGCTCCGATAGTGGAGTCCGATGACGCATGACATAGCTACTTTTGCATTCCTATCACTTTTTCACCATTCTTCATCTTTTGATCATTCTATTATTTCAACTCGGATTTCTGGTATATAGACACACACTCCACCTTAGCAGGGCTTTATCCTTTCTTTTAGGATCCCCTGCTAGGTGGGCTTTCCTGTTGTATTTTATATGTTTATATATGTTTAGGATCTCCTGCTAGATCTCGACTAAGTTGCAGCTGCAGTTGCCCTAACAGCTGGTGGTAAGGGTGGCACTGAACAATGGTGAGGTGGCCATCATCAGAGACTCCATCCAAGCCATCCTATGATTTTTCTTTGGAAAGAATGTGACCAAGCACGGACCATGACAGCAAGGTGGCCATCATTGGAGACTCCGTTGGAGCCATCCTATGATTGTTCTTTGGAAATAATGCGACCGAGCATGGACCATGACAATATCCATCAGAACAGGGTTTCCAGGAGTCGGAGCATGCTGGTGATTTTCACTCTGCTCCAGAGCATGAAATCAAACAGTATTGAAGGTGGACGGATGGGTCTGAGTCGGAGCAACACTTGGAGTTTGGTAGGAAGACCAGAAGGCCTCATTGGTGGCATGGTTCTGGTCAATGGTCCTGGCTGCAGTGTACCAGTCTGTCGGAACCATGTTGGAAGGACATCCAGAAGGCATGGTTGCTATAGCATTCTGAATTTGAGAGTCAAGTCCTTGATGGAATTTCACCACTATGGTCTTTGGATTGGAGTAACTGGCTTCCCTGATAAGGTCTTGGAATTCATCAAGGTATTCATCCACGGAGCGACTCTTTTGGAAATAAGCCGTGGATTCCAGCCGGTTGATGGCTGCTGAGTCTGCATAGACTGGACAGAACTCCCTTTTGAACTCATCTTAGAAGTCTTCCCAATTGACAAATGTGAGGTAGCCTACATTTTCTGGCTGCTCCTCCCATTGGAATACACAAGTGGACCACTTAGCTGCTTGTCCTGCCTTCATGTATGACATGGCCCAGACAATTTTGGCTTGTTTGTCCAAGAAGGAGTTTGGACAAAGACAGATATAGACCTGGCAGGAATTAAGGAATGCCATTCCCTTGGTGTGGTCTCCATCGAACTCCAATGGAAGGGCTGGTTTTAAACCATGGGCCTTTGGGGCGACAGGTGTGGGTTGTGTAGATGGGATCAGATTTGTCAACTGAGGAATATGGGAAATAAGTCTAACTTGTGTTGGGTGTTTGCATCCTTTGCCTGTAATTCAGCAAGGGCTTGCTCCAGGGTCGCGTGTTGTTCGCTTTCCATAGAGTGCAACAGGTCCTTGTCGGGAAATACAGTTTTGGGTAATGCTGAGGAGGGATCAAGAGTGGAGGAGTACATAGAGTCGGTGGAGTCCAAATCAGAACTGCGAAAGACAACTATGGTGGACTAGCTATCTGCTGGGATCAGTCCTCTGGGGGATCCTTTTCTGATGTTAGGGCAACTGCGGCTGCGACTTAGTCAAGATCTAGCAGGGGATCCTAAACATATATAAACATAAAATATGACAGGAAAGTGCACCTAGCAGGGGATCCTAACAGAAAAGGATGGAGTCCTGCTAAGGTGGGCTGCGTGTCTATATACAAATATCAGAGTCAAAATAATAGAATGATGGAAAAATTTGAGGAATGATGAAAAGAGTGATAAGAATGCAAAAGGTATCTATGTCATGTGTCTGTTGGACTCCGCTATCGGAGCTGAGTGCACTCTGTCTTGAGTTAGCGACAATGAGGAGGAATGTATAGAGGTGATGGAGCGTTATCAGAAAAAACATCAGATGAAGTGGAACATCCCTTAACACATGTGCTATCCATCGCAGCACACCTAGAGCCCCACAAGCTCCACACACATTCCATGTCGCAGGCCTATCACACCACACACGCACCTGTTCTCAAGGTCATGAGTTTCAGTCACCACAAGATTTTCCGAGGATGTGAGTCAGCACTCTTCGGCATGCATTGGAGTATGTTCCTTTTTGTAACATGTTCATTTCACCACCATATGCTCTCCTAAATAACTCCTTTTATGTTATGTCATTTTTCGTATAAATATTCAAGCTGTAGTATGTAGTTTTGTCAGTTTAAATATCAACTTAGCAACCTCATTCTCCTGCTTCATCCTCTTCAGCCTTAAGCTTCTTTTCAGCCTAAATCCAGAATCTTCCTACTCCTCTGGAACTCCAAAATTCAAGTCAATCCATCAAGAGAGTGGTGCAACCCATAAGTTGAAGCCAACACCTCACCTGACTTCAGACCCAATGTTCTCCATCCAAACTCCAAGCTTAACACTGACACACCAATAGTACTGTTGCTGAAATTAGGACATACTTGTTGGCTGCTGGTGAATTGCTTAAATGGTGATTTTTGTGGTGGTGGGTGACATGATACATCTTCATCAGTAAACATGGTCTTCAGTTAAGAATAATCATAGGAACTTTCCAAATCCCTTAATGAGGTTGCTGGGTCTGCGAATCACTCAGTAATCACACAGTACTCACAGTACTCAGTTTGAAGATTCAGAGTCAACTGATTGGCAGGTAAAAAGCATCTGTAAGCCCCAATTTCAGACCGAATATCGTCTGAAATGCCCTCCCAATTTAAGTCCAATAGGGGTTCGGCATCCCGGCTGATGGGATTTAGAATATCAGACTCATATCAAATTCCAAAGCCGTGGAAGTCATCCACTGGCTATACCGCAAGATTTGGCAAGTAAATAGGAACGCTCCGGAGTCATATGACTGATCGCCGGAGTTTTGATCAGAATTCAGTCGAATGACCGATCCGAGCCGACCCGCGACCCCCCGCCGCAACCAATCCCGACTGATCATTTATAAATCTTGGGTACCTTTGATGGTATACTTTGATGCCGTAGTTCCGGCCAGCCTCCGAAGCGAGGGGTATACTGGTAAGCCTTCATTTTGACAGACAACCTCCATCAACTAGTCGGCACGCCCCCACAACAGTCTTATGCAGTTTCTGATGAATCCACCCCTTATCTGGGTGAAGTTATGGCCGCTCTGTAATCCCTGACTGGAGCAAAATCTCTTAACTGCATCAGTTTTTGGAGCAAAGAAAAATTGTTCTTGTAGTTTTGTTCAGCTCTCCCAAAAGAAGTGTTTTTACAAGAGACGGGGAAAATCTGGCGCCTTGAATTTGATTGTCCGAAAGTGGTGGTGTTCCAGTTTCACCATAGTAACTTGTAGCAAAGCGCCATAGCGTGACATAGTCACATAGGTCATTCCAGGGTTTGCTCCCACATGTATATCAGGGTCCTTTGGACATTGTGCATGATGCGGGGTCAACCGTCGAACCCCATCTAAGAAGATGGATAAAATGAATCTTTAAACCCGGCTCCCGCTCGCTGGGACCTTTCACTTTCTTCCCCTCTCTATTCCCCTCTCTATTCCTTCTCAGGAATGGCTTCTAACCCGGTGCTAATCAAAGAATCTGATGAAAAAATTGAGACTTCATCAGAGGCAGAGTCAAAATTTGAGCACTCAGCAGCTGAGGAACGGCAGTTGGTTCGAAAAATCGATGGACGGATCTTACCAATTACCTGTCTGCTCTATCTGTTTGCATGTTGGTTTCTGTCGTCTACCCGGCTAGTCCTTCCACTAACATAACTATAGTCCTGGATAGATCGAACTTGGGCAATGCAAGACTACAGGGATTGCCCGCCGACGTGTTAGGAGGCGACGAGTCAGGAGAATTATTTGATTGGATCAATTCTGCTTTCTTCTTCTCATATGTGCGCTCTCTTGCACTCTTACTCCCCCAACAAATCCTAACATGTATTTTCCAGATTATCTTTCAAGTGCCCGCTACAGTCATTTCCAAATTATTCCCTCCACGGCTCTGGCTTGCTGGAGCTGCCATCGGCTGGGGAGTGGTTTCAACCCTTATGGTAGTACACTTCTGGCCGATGCTATTTCGAACCATGACTAACAAAATTCTAGTCGACAGGTTTCAGTTTCGGCAGTCTTATATCTGCTAGAGTAATACTTGGCGTCTTTGAAGCTGCATTTGGCCCAGCGATCCCGTTGTATTTCTGTGCGCAGATAATGGTTTAGCCACGTTGAATAATCGTTTTCACGTTTTACCCCACAGCGTTTTATTACACGAAGGAAGAGATGGGTCAAAGAGTCAGTATGATATCTATACATTTATCGATCTTTTCTGAAGTCCTAGTTTATTTAGATGGGTTGGTGGTTTGGCTTTGCAGCCGTAGCAGGTGCTTTCGGTGGACTCATCGCTTTCGGAGTTCAGAACATTCATTCCTCGGTACATAATTGGAGGTTATTGTTCATCATTGAAGTGAGTCCAACTGCCTTCAACAGAATAGTGATTGATCGCCCCACCTAGGGTATACCTGCTGTGCTGCTGGGCATCTTAACTGTATTTACTCTTCCGGACCGACCCGAGTCGACAACTTTTTTAACGGAGAGTGAACGTAAAATTGCTCTTGAACGAATGAACAGATCAACTAGTGGAGACAAAGGCGCGGTGGTTCAGAAAGGTAACACAGACGATCCTAATCTACCGTTTCGCAAACTGATTCGCTTGGTCAGCCCATGTTTATGCGGCTCTTCGCGATTGGAGGGTGTGTGCATCGCCCCTAGTGGTCAATCAACTGTTCTGACATAACTTTTTGAGCAGATTTATACGGGAGGAGTGATCTATTTCGGACTCAACAACGCTCTATCCGCAATTTCTGCGTTCTTACCCACCATCATCACCACATTTGGGTTCAGTACGTCTTCGGCCTAATTTAAGCTTCGACCCACGGTCTAATAATATGTTTCTCCCAGCGAATGCTCGGGCTCAGTTGCTGACTGTACCGCCATATGCTGTAGCTGCTGTAGTCCTGGTTTCGTTCTCGTATGCGTCAGATAGGTTGCAGAGCAGGGGTATCTTGATGTGTATCGGGAATGCTCTGGGTGGAATTGGTTATCTGTATGTTTGTTCTCTGGATCACCTTTCGTTCTTTTGAGGCTCATACTCTTTATGTCAGAATTCTGCTTACGGTCGCACACAACAACCATGCTCGGTACTTTGCCACATTCTGCATCGTAAGTGGGACATATACCACCATTGGACTTACCATCGCTTGGTGTAGGTCTTCTATTGTCCGTTTGTTGTATCAGGAATATTGCCAACCTCTTATATTGGCAGATGCGCATAATCTCGGCTCTGAGACGAAGAAAGCTACAGGGATTCCTATGTTCATGGCAATTGGCCAGTGCGGCAGTGTTCTTGGCTCTCATCTCTTCCCTAAGACAGACGGGCCCAGATATATGTGAGTGGACATGATTTAAATCGCCTTGGAGGCATGTTTCAACGGTTTCCTCCGTTTACAGCAAAGGCTTTGCGGGTGAGATTCGAACCTACCATTGTTGCACCGTTCAACAACACTGAGGCATGACTCTTCTAGTTTCCTGTGCTCTTATGTTCTTGGGTTCTGTGTGCGCGGTAATCTTGTCGGTAAGTTTTCCCGCCACCCTTGCATTCGTCTGTCTTTTAATTATAGCGGATACAGATCTCATACAGACGAGAAAACGCGAGACGAAACAGGCTTTATGGGAAACCCGAACCCAATGCGAAAGTTGATACCCACGAGCTTGCTGACAAGGTTCTTTTTTATTTTCTGATCTCTGGTTCTGAATGGCTCATTGCTTACTAGGCTCATGGATTCCGCTATGTTGTGTGAAATGAACTACGCAAAACAAAAAACTTCCAGTTATGTAACTGGATACAGCCGCCTCGAGCAGGAATGAATGGTAGCAAGGATAACCTATTTTTATTTCTGCCTGTCTTTTGTTTTACTATTTGGAGAGAGCATATGTATAAATCACATTTAAGCGCTAAGCTCGAATTTGGATGATAATATGTGCGTTACGCGTCGACTGTAACGCGATAACGTGACTCATATTTGCCTCAAATTTTAACCATCACTTCGACAAACGGACTCTGCAATGAGTGACGATGAGAAACCTCAGGAAATAAACGTTAACATTGTTGACTGTGACTTACTGGAAGCAGCGAAAGAAAATATACAGCCACTTGCCACTGGACGCCGTGTAACTGCATTGTCAGCCATATTATCGACCCCTCACGCTCAGAGAGAAGCCAAGCTATCTGCAACCCGAAACCGACTCCGCATAAATGTGGAACTTGCTCTGGAGGACGAAGAAAACGATCCCCTGGAGGCTTACTGCCGGCTTGTTTACTGGACAGTGGAGAACTACCCGCAGGGTCACTCCGCTGAATCAGGTCTTCTCGAACTTCTTGAAGAAGCCACGAGGGTATTGAAAGATAACAGAAACAGAAAATGGAGAGGCGACATCAAGTACTTGAAACTGTGGTTGCTCTATGCTAGTTACGTGGAACAACCTACCATAATTTACAAGTTTTTGATCGTGAACGACATTGGCACGGATTTTTCTCTTTTGTATGAGGAGCATGCAGCGGTGTTGGAGAGGGACGGCCGGTTAGTATCGGTTTATCAGTTTCCGGAGTTCATACAACTGACCTTCTAGTAAAGTCGAAAGGAAGCGGACGAAGCATATGCGCTGGGCATAGCAAGAAAAGCCCAGCCTCTCGATCATCTCCAGAACAGATATTTCGACTTCCAGAAACGCATGATGTCTAATGCGTCACTACCGAATCCTGAACCGAGGGCATCAACTTCGTCTCAGGTCGCAAGACAGGCCCTGGCAACCACCGCATCCTCTTCACCCGCATCCTTATCAGTACGGACGCCTTCATCCCGGGGTGACCATACAAGCACATCAAGGAATCCAACTTCGTCATCCAACAGCCGCATCCAAATATTCGTCGACCCTTCAGGTTCAGAGGCACAAGCGGCAGAAGGCAACAATAACGCGACGAATGCATGGGATGACCTCGGTACACGTAGGACTCGGATTAAAGAGAATGTACCAGAAGTGAAGAAATTGGCCGGGACGACTCTGAAGCAAGCAGGACGTTCCAAGAGAATAGCGTCCAGTTCTGGTTCTGGTTCTGGTATGACCACTTCGGGATCAGGTTCAAAGATCGTACCATTTCGGGACGCTCCAGTACCAGCAGGGGATATCATGATGCCACCTCCGCCTGTCCCCACCAAGAAAGCAGGAGAAGCTGGGCCTCGGGGTTTCACACCGTTTGTCGACCAGGTCCCCGAATCCGCGGCTGGGATGGTGGTACCTGGTACGCCAAAGTTCACACCGTTCCGAGATGAAGTAGGTGGTTGTTTCTTGCAGTCCCTCTGTATCTTGTGATTGATTGATAATGACTGGTTTTCATTGCGTACCTCTAGTCCGCGGTGGCTTCGCCTGCTGCCATCCTGCCTATCGAAGATTCTATCATGAAAATCAAGAAGGCTGATAAGAAGGCTGCTGCCCCGGCTACAGAGGCAGAGGCTTTGCGGAAGGACCCATTGAAGAATTATCCTCAAGACAATACAGACTGCCTGGTCATTCAAGATGATGATTGATACGTTGGACATTAGATTTCTCCGACCGCATCCAACTTTGAATAAACTCTTTACACTGCTGGCCGGTTATGACCCCGCTAATGCCCCCCTCTTTTTTTAATTTGTCAATGTAGATTGAAAAAGGTTACTCGAAATGTGATTTATATCATGGAATGTTCGAGTGAATTCGGCTTATGCAAGGGTCAGAGGGCTCTCAAGACTCATACTCAAGACCTTGTATGGTCGCTACTATGGGTACCACGTTTTGTGCCAGCTTCTCGACGTAATGGAAGTCAGGAAGCCTGGAATTGCACATTTCTGCAACCTTGGGTGTTTTGCGGCAACCCAACCATGTATGCCGTTTGGTTTTTGTTGTTGAACAACACTCGAATGCTCCGAGTCGCATACTCGCAGCAAGTTTTCCGAGGAAGAAGTGTGAGGTACCAGCTGATGATTGTAGAATTCCAGATCAATCAGTCATCCTCCTGAATGGTCAATATCCCATTTGGTCTCATTTGGTCATAGAACATAACAGAATCAAACGTCCTTATCGTTAGCACCGATGAATGGAGAGGAGTGGGGTATTTCCTACGGAGCGTAGAGCACGGTGTGTCAGATAGCTTTTTTTTTTCGGTGGCGCCATCATCTCATGTCAGATCCAACAATTCATTCTGTTTGTTGGGCAACTCGGCAGCGCAGCTGATGTAAAATTATATTGTGTCAATCAAGACTGTCAATGTGGCTGAAAGCACAAGGTCAATAGTTTTCCAACCTGGTATTTCTTAAGCGCCCAGGGGCAATATCTTGCCAGTTTTGCAGTAAGGCCATGATCATCCGAATCGCGCTATGTCCTACCAGCGAGTTAGCAGTAATAATTTCACGCAAATTGAACTCCCGGCCCCAGGAGCGACCAAATTGCATACACCGCGGACTAAGCCACAGTTGGCTCGATCCATACTGAAGGCCCCATCATTGCCACTGATACCCCCCCCCCCTCTTCTGAAAGGCTAGTAGATGACAAATAATATTGACCTTCGCTCTGGAATGCCTTCGATTCGAGATTCGAACCCGCGGTTATTCAAGGACGACAACAAAGCCTAGGAACTGAGTTGCCGCTGGATGATCCTTGACTATACCTATCGTTCATTTCATGGAAGAGGGAATGTATAAAGAGAACAGGGTACTTTCTGAGTAACTATCATTCGGCCCTTTACCCACATCCTCAAGTCAGCAAACGGGTTTTATAGGATGACTTCTTACCGCTGCATTGCTATCTTGCTTGCTTTCTTGTTTTGTCTTTCATCCGCTGCACCTATCACTTTCTCCATCGCTTCCTCGTCTTCAATAGATGGCACCGATAACACGCTATCATCAACCATCAACAATGAGAAAAAAACGATGCAGCAGAATACGATACCTTGGTCAAAAACAGAAAGGTAGCGTTCCTTTGTTATGCGCGCCAGTTGAAATGAAACTGATATTTTGATGCAGAGGAGCATCGAGCCTTTTCCATGACTTCATCCAAAAATATACCACATTGTCGTCATCGCGGTCAAAGGCTGGACAAGCCTCGACTAGCCAGCATTCCTTGAATCTGCGCCGTCGGATTGCCCGTCGGTAAGTCATCCAAGTATTTTGCCTAGAAAGATTCCTATGCTGACGATCACATACAGACGCCATCCAGTATGTGATAGATTTTCTCTTGAAAAATGTCATCGTTAAGCTGACCTCCTATTTTAAGTGATGAAATAAGCCAATGTATTGAACATCATCAAGTTACGCAGCTAGAAGCAGATTTAGAAACGAGATACCCACCACACCGCCGCTGGCGATTTCAATAGGAAATCTGCCTGCGGCCTACAAAAGGAATAGATAATTTATGATAACATGGAAACTTTGTATATATTCATATCCCTCATAAATATATTTCGAAGAGAGCAGGAAAGTCTGCTTAGCTAATGCTTGTGCAAAGAGATTGGAAGGGGAAACAATTTTTTTTTGCGAGGAACCACCATTCTGTTTGGATTTCCCAGAGGTCAGGACCCAATTTGTTCTCTTAATCGGTCGCGTCTATCCCAACCACTAAATCAACATGGATTCACCCTTCTACCTCGAATCAGGCCCTCGTCCTCATCCTTACCTCCATGAGCCTCTTTTATATATCACAAATATACCACCCTTTGTAACAGACGAAAACCTTGCCTTGGCATTCGTGAGCTGTGGCCCATTCAGACCAAAAATCCAACGCGACGGGTCCTCCAATTTTCTCTCAGGCATTATTGAATTCAAGTTTCTTGAAAAAGGTGATTAGCCCACTATCTTGCACATTGACACTTTGAGGCTTCTTACATTTCGAGTTCTAATTCTGCCTCTTGTTTTACAGCTGAGAAGGCTCTTGCTATTCTTCAATCACGTCACATTCCAGAACTTCCGACACCAGTTCCTTTGGTCCTTTCACCATATCCTCCCACAGATCCACCAACACCATTGCCGCCACCATCTGCTTTGCCACGTTTGGTCAAACAGTTGCCAATAGACTACACTGATTCTCAGCTGTATGACCTCTTCCGCCCGTTTGGCGCCCTCGCCTCAGCGCGTACTCAGACTCAATTTGGCCCCGATGCCGGTATCATAGAATTCTGGAACGAAGAAGATGCCATTCAGGCGGAGCAGGCAATGCATTGCGCCGAGGTAGAAGGCCAGAATATCGCAGTTCAGGTCTATCAACCAAGACGCCCAACTGGTGCTCTAGAATTCAATGTTGCAGCACCCACCTTTGTGCCTTCGGGTTTGGTTTATCCTCCTTATCCTACTCAGGTTAGATAACCGATCCTTCACATATGTGATTTTGACGATTTCGTGATAGTATTCACCTTCTCGAAGCATTCCTTATTCCCCTCTGCGATCTCCAGTCCAGACCCCGCCACCTTTTATACATGGTCCAGGACAACAGGTACAACTGGCGCCTGTCGCTGGCCCTGGATCATCCAGCCATAGCGGTTTAATTGACCCATGCAACTTGTTCTGCAAAGTGGGCATGAACTACTTTCCCTCCACAGTAATGCTGACAATTTATGGCCCAGAATCTGAGTCCAGAAATCGACTCTAACAAGCTTTTTACACATTTCAGTCGGGTAAGCACACGCCGTATCTCTTATTTATCCGACTATCTTTTAGTAATCATTTCCGTGCAGTTTGGTCAAATCGTAAGGTATGCGATTTCTTGATTCTTCCTGTAATTGTCATTTACGTGGCTCTCAAGTGCCCGTGTCATGCGTGACGAAAACGGGGGCAGTCGTGGTTTCGGCTTCGTATCATATCATGAGCCTGAACATGGTAAGATATATTTTATTTCTTTTATTTATTAGACTCACTCATTTGGTCTCAAAGCTGCGGATGCTCTGCGTGCTATGAATGGGGTCACGCTTGGCTCAAAGCAAATTGTGGTCAGACTTCATGAACCAAAGCAGCTACGGCAAGAAAAACTGGCACAGCGCTTTGGGCATAATGGCCATCCGAGGAGGAGCTCAAGCGGGGCCACTAGTCCAGCTGTAAGTGAAGCGGGTGAACAAATGTTCGGCGGGTGGAATAGTCCAAGAATGTATCCGAGTGCACTGGGTTCGCCAGCACTTTCTCCCAAACCAATTCACTTTGAACGTACTGAGAGAGGCAGAAGAGGTTCCGGAAGCTACTATACCGTATGTTTCATCTATGTTCTCAATTACTGATCTGTATAATTAAATATCTTGATAGGCTGCTCTCAATGGTACCCTCAACATGCCGATTACTTATAATTCGCTTTCCACTCTGTCTACTGTGGTCCGCAAGGAGGTCTTAACTGGAGAAGTCAGTCGTCAGGTCAAATCATTAGAGGCGGTCGACGACAGGGATGTTGACGGTATCGTGGAATCCATTGTATCCCTGTCCCTTAGCAATGTCCTGCAAATCATCGAAGACCCAGCCAAGTTGAAAGACCAGGTCGAACATTTCAAGAGCAAGCTGCCTAGGATTGAAACTCCCGAGGAATCTCCATCTCCACCTGCCTCGGAGCCTACTTCTCAAGATTCGCGCCTGCTTGATAACAAAGCAGCGGCGAGTGCACCTGAACATCCTTCTACACCTGTGTCCCTCTCCCCTGCTCGTACTTCTTCTCCTGCAGGCTCAGTGCCGCCAGTTTCGGAACGCGACAGGTTGTTCGCTGCTATTGCTAAACTCGAATCAGATCGTCAAACGGACTTGACAGACCTCATCATGAGTTTACCCAGACGAGAACGGGCCCTATGCCTCTTCAACAATGAGGTCCTCCGTGCAAAATTAGCAGACGCCAAAATCGTGTTGGATAGTGAAAGCGCCGACGAAGAAGAAAGCAAGCCAACGGACACTCAATCGACCAAATCAGCACCTGTACCTTCCACACCCCAAGCGAAGAAGAATGCTGTACCTCAATTAGAGGCACCACCACATACTCCAGAACTTTCCTCTCCTGGAGCTTCTGTTGCTGCATCGGGTGTGCCTGTGACTCATAGTCCAGCTTCAGAGACGTCACACACGATTGCTTCACTTGCAAAGTTGCCTGCTGCGGAGATTGTGAGACTTGCCAATTCGGCGTCTGCGACTGGACTTCCGCTCCCCAAGGCAGATCCTCTGATCGTGCAAGCTACGGATGAGTTCATTGATCAGCTTATAAGTAAACCACCCGCGATACAGAAGCAGGCGTTGGGTGAAAAATTGTACGTCTTTTTTTTTTCTTTTTATCTTTCTGGCATTTCCTTTCTAATCAATGCTTTGTATTATCTCTCCTTCGTAGATTCAAAGTCGTCAAGTCGATGGGCGTTAAAGGAGCTGTGAGTGTACTTCCGATCTCACTATGATGTCAGGTCCATTTGGAACCTGATGTGAATGGCATTCTCTAAGAAAGAATGACTGACAGATTATTCTTACAGCCCAAAATTACTATCGCACTTTTGGATCAAGAAGACCTCCGTGCCCTCGCACATCTCATGGACAGTTACCCATCTGTACTCAAGGAGAAAGCTCTTGCAGTCGTTATCAAGAGATAATGGGCCCAACGCTTGCATACTCATAATCAAATGAGTCAATACGGAACGCAATCATTCAATCCATCTGATACACCCCACTAACTCTCAATCCACTATCCCTTCTGTCTTCTGAATCTCTTGACAAGTCCCTTGGAAATCATTGGAAGTTTCTGCTTCGATCCACCGCATTATCTATCTACAACTACTTACTACTGATCCTTTTAAGCCAGCTACTAGCTTAATACCCGTCCATTCTCTTCTCTGCTTTCTCTGTAAGGGACTATTTTTGATATTCTTTTTCCATTTGTACGTATCACCCCTCTCCGATTACATTCATTTATTCCTGTCTCTCTTTTTTTCATCTCTATACAAACTTCTGTTGATTCTGCTTTCTTTAACGACATACATAATAATGTGGGTTTTGGAATCTCATTGTGGATTACAGATGATTTTCCTTTTCTGGTACTAAATAGAATAGACGCAGTCAAGTCCACACACTGCTAAAGTCGTAAGTATTACGATCGCAGCCCATACTGACCTTCTTTCCGTCTTCCAATAACCTTGTACAGAGCACCCAAACCAAATTGAATTCGAAATGTCATACAAGAAATCGGGGATCTACCCTCCCAACCCTGTAACAACAAGAGGAGCTGCAACTAAACTCAGTTCAAGCAAAGATAAAGTTGTCTATACCACTGGAAGAACTGTGATAGTGAGTGACACATACTCCCCCGTCGATAACATAGGGCTTTGAATGGATTCTTACCATTTTGTTCTACGTTTCCAGATACGCGATCTGAAGGTGAGGGTTTTATTATTACGTCAAATCAGAATGGAGCATGATGATATCTACAGAATCCAGGTCTTACGACTACATATTCTGGACATATCCAGAACGCTACGGTGGCACGTATATCGCCTTCTGGATATTATTGTGCATCTGCCGATGTTACTGGCAAAGGTAGGTATAATAGAGTGGAATCTAAGGAAACAACACCCTCGCTCAGTGTTGACCTCGATCTTCTTGTAGTAAACATTTGGGATGTGGTGGGGGAGGAGCAGATAGTGAAAGGAGAGTATAAAGTCATATCAGGCCGTGTGTATGTCATGTTTCTCTTATCTGTTCCAGATTGTTGAACTCTTTTTTTCCCCTTCTAGCAATGATCTTGCATGGGACGGCGAAAGTAAGCGAATCATAGCAGTAGGAGATGGCAAAGAAAAGTCAGTACATTCATACAGTGATTTTGGAGCGATGCGATATCAGACTCATTTTGTTCTGTTGAGACTAGGTTTGGCCACGCTTTTCTTATGGATACGGGTTCTTCGACTGGAGAGATTCTGGGACATTCAAAAGTGAGGCCATTCAACCTTTCAGATGAATTTCGCCTTTTTAACTTTCTTCAGGTGATAAACGCTGTTTCTATCAGACACCAAAGACCGTTCAGAGCCGCCACTGCTGGTGACGATTCCATGATCATCTTCCATTCAGGTGCTCCTTACAAATACGAAAAGGTGGGTTATTAATATATTTATCTACGGATCCCTTATTTATGCCTTGTAGACGATTAACACGCACAGCAAATTCGTTCAAGATGTGAAATATTCGCCATCGGGAGATCATTTCGCTAGTGTGGGCTCTGATTCAAAGTTCTTCCTATATGATGGCAAGACAGGCGACACGGTGGCTGAATTCACGAACAGTCCTCATAAAGGGAGTATCGTAAGTCACTTTACGAATTTTTATCCTGTACGTGTGTGTGATTGAAGCTTTGTGATAGATGGCTTGTGATTGGAGTCCTGACAGTAAATCAATATTCACCTCGTCGGCTGACTGTACCGTCAAACTTTGTAAGAATCACTTACGCCTGTTTCTTTGAATCCTGAATAGGTTTTTTTTTGGTAGGGGACGCTCAAACTCAAAAAGCTGTCACGACATGGACTGTTGGATCTGGAGTAAATCATCAGCAGATCGGTAATACTTGGAGTAGCCAAAATGATCTCGTGTCTCTTTCAATGTCTGGAGCCTTGAACATATTCGACCCACGGACGGGTGACAAGCCTATTCGAGTCTTCAATGTGAGCACTGCCTTCCTCTCCTAGCGATATGTTACAATTAACCATTTACCCAAAAACAGGCTCCCCAGAAATCAATAACGGCCATAACACCCTCCTCCTCCAATACCTTCCTCACAGGTACCGCCGATGGCCGTATATACTCCTACTCACCTTCTACTCAGGATTCAAACACGCTTGGCGGCGAAGGCCATTCAAACATTGTGACTGGGTTAACCACTTCTACGAATGGAAATTTGTATTCTATCGCTTTTGATGACTATCTAAGGGAGATTGAAAGTGATGGATCTGGGTTTGTGTGCGTATCATAATATTTATCTGCTCATCCTTGCTTTAATTTGTTTTTCAGACCAGCCTCGTCCAAAACAGCCGCTCAACCTAAATCAATAGCCGTAGCAGGCGATTCAACCGTATTCATCTCAGAAATCGATATAGTCGAGGCATTCCGGTTCAACCAGAAAGTATTCGAACAGAAACCAAAATACCAGCCTGGTGCGATTGCTGCTCATGGTTCAGTAGTTGCTATTGGAGAGGTATGTATGATACTACCTACCAGCGTTGCTACTGCACTGGTTTTTTTTTTTCTGTTTGTCGTGCTCAAGTCTTTTTCGCAGGATCGCAAAGTTCATCTCAACGAATGGGATGGTGAAACTTTGAAAGAAACTGTGGTGTTTGAGGGAAATCAGAATATTGTTTCTGCTCTTGCGTTTTCACCAGATGGGAAATTACTTGCTTCAGGAGATGTAAGTGCACTTTGAATAATGACCACTTGTGTTACTTTGGAGGCTGACGTGTTTCGTTTGTCTGTTATAGTCTTCAGGAAAAATTATCTTGTTCGATGTGAAAGAAGGCAAGGTAAATTCAATCACACACACAAATTCCCTGTCCAAAAGCTAAACCCCATACTTATACCCTTCCCATCTTTCTTTCTCCCAAGGCCCTCACATCCCGTTGGACAAACCACAGCGCCCGAATCAACTCCCTCTCCTGGACAGCCGATTCCCAATACTGCGCCTCCGGTTCCCTAGACACACATGTATACATCTGGAGTGTAGCAAAGCCAATGAGAAGCACTGCGGTTAAAAATGCTGGACCTGGAGGTGTGAATGCGGTCTTGTGGTTGGATGGAGGTAGGGATGGGAGGTTGGTTAGTGCTGGTGCGGATGCTTGTGTCAGGGTTTGGGAAGTCAAATTTCCGGGGTGATTTGTAACTTTTAGCAGAGTTTGGATGGTCGAGGGTTGTATGAGAAAAGAACGAAAGAATCCGGGTTGTTATAATCCATATACCTTGTAATGATAGTATAGCACAGGTTATCGATTATCTGTCACAGTCGCCCGATTACACCTCGACATTTAATATTCTTATATCAGAAAGGGCCAGGAGGACCTTATGACAATGTCAAAGACTTTAACAAAACGATTTATTTACTGTAAACATGTATAGAGGTAATTGCTACGCAAATCAATTACTGCAAAAACATACTGAAACCTCAAGAAACGCTTTCTTATACACGAAGAAGTGGGGAAAGGGAAAAAAAAAAAGGTGCCTTAAGCCATGACAATATCTCCTGCAGCTGGAACAGCAGCAGCATTGCCCGTCGGAACAACATCAGCATCTCCCATAAATGCGTCTAGTTCTTGATCGAGTTCTGCAGCAGTCTTTGGCTTTTTAAGCCCTTTGGGTGCACGGGCGACGTTGGCGTTGGCGTCGGTACTACCTCCGCCTCCACCACTACGAGAAGGTCGGCTACGGACGGGTCCTCCCGTAAAAGCGCGTCTAAAAAAGAGAGAGAGCCAAGGTAAGCCAAGAGCAAAAAGGTGCAAAAAAAGTGCAAATGAACAATGACGTACGGTCCAGATGGAGCTTTGATTGTAGAATCGTCCCGGCTGAGACGTTCAACCAGAGGTGGTTTCTGGATCCTGTTCAAAAGAGACGCTGTGGTCGGAACGCTTGCGGAGCGACGAGGTGCACGAGGTGGCATCGTATCAAAGGTAATTGACATTGGTTGGCCTATAAGAAGAGTTAATTTCCAAGAAAAAAAGAAAAGAGGACGGTGGTAAGAAAAATAGATAAGTAGTGCAGTAAAAGTTAAAAATGACGAAATATGAAGTTTTTCAACTTGGTAATAAACAAAAAGAGTCACCCTTGGCAAGAATTCCATCGAACTGTTTCTTTGCACGTATTGCTTCTGCTGCCGTTTCGAAGGCAATAATGGCTGAGCCACTTGAGCGGCCGCTTCGATCGTACTATGGGGTTTGAGATTTTATTTGGTGGGTGTCCAAGGAAAAAAGGGTAAACCGAAAAAATTGGCATCAGCGTGCAGAGATAGATAGGGAGGGTAGAGAGAGCAAGTCGCATGGTTGGCTTTGGTTTTTTTTTCTTAAGGGAAGCTCGGTGGCGTGTCGTACCCTAAGTAATGGCTCACGAATGAGCGTGCCAATTTGTCCAAATATTGACTAGATGGCAAGAGAAAGATGAGTGGACGATGTTTTGGGGTTTGAAGAAGAAAACATACTGTGAGATCTTTTGGGGTAATCTCGTAATGAAGATTTGAGACGACGAGCTTGTTGTTGATGGAGGCTGCAGGGCCTGCGGGCGCTATTGGTGAACGAATTGCAGCGTTTCTCATCTTGGCTGGACCCGTTGGAGCCCTATCGTGTAGCCACTGGCCGTCTACGTCTGCCCTCGGTGAAGGACGCTGTTGTGCCACGCGCAAAACAAAAAAAAAAGGTCAGATCGTCTGCTAAGTGAAAGCAGATACAAAAGAGTTACTTACACTATATGGCTTTCTTTGAGCTGGTTTGAAGGACGCCATTTGAAAGTGTGTTATGAAGAAGCAGATGGATTGAAGAAAGAAGAGAGTGAAGACAGCCAGTTGTTGACGCCTGTCCACCCGTTAGTGAGAGATCGGCCAACTCCGGCTGTCGCCGTAAGCCGGTCTCCCGCCGGTGCTTTGCATTTTATAGATTACTGCGACTGACATCATGAACGTCTCCCCAAATCATCATCCTCTCCACTGACTGCGTCATATATACACAAAGTATATAAAACCCAAGGTATGCCTGTCCAAAACTTACAATGGCTCACAACAAGAATAACAATGTAAGTCTTTGTCCCCCTAACCCTTCAAATGCCAACTACTATGCCATAGATAACGGCCGACAATCAGAGATATATTGAACGGCAGAATCCTGCCTATCCACCTCGAGGGCAGCAGCCTGTCCTTACAGAACACCTTGGGTTCAATAGTGGCCCAACGATGGCTTCTGCACAGGTTAGTCCTCCCCCTTTTTTTTTTCTTATACTTGGTTAATTAATCTTGCCTGTGTAGGAATCGAGTCAAGATCGTAGACCTGACCACCTAGGCTACGGTCATGGTGTACACGGTACGGGAGGAGGTACCGTAGGCCATACCCAACGAGATGGTACAGAGATAAATAAAGTACAGTATGGGGATGGAGATGCCCTCACCCACTCTGATCGCACGGGAGGAGGTTACATCCAAAGAGATGGCACAGCCATTGGTCAAGGACGATACGGTCGTGGATCGCCTCCACCTTTAAACAATCTCGGTCATGGCGCAGGAGGGCACGCCCAAAGGGTCGGCGATCCTGCGATCCCTCCTACCAATGTCATCAACCACGACCATCATGGTACCAGCTGTGGCGGTTCCTCATTGCAAGGAACAGTTGGTAAAGTCGAATCTGCGATAGGATCCATTATTGGTAGTAGTTCACTCAAAGCTAAAGGTTTACAGAAAGAACAGTACGTTTTTCGCTTGTTGCAATGATGGACATAGTTGCTGATGCGCCTGTCCTTTTTTCTTCCTTTCTTCGTCCCCAGGGAAGCCAACTCATTGAAAATCCAAGGAGTTGAAATCTCTGAGGCTGAACGTTTGGAACAAGAAGCCCTAATACGTCGTGAGCGAGCAGTTGGTCATGGTATGTGACCTCAGGCTGTCCAAAATCTAATCATGTCCAAATCCTCATCAGAACTAAATCACTATCACTACTAGGTGCTCATCCTGCCAATTCAGCGCTGGGAGGTGGTCATATTGGCCAAGCTACGGGAACTCGCAATTAAATAGGTTGGGTAGGAAAGAAACTTATATCCATGATCACCTTTCAATTTCTTACTGCTTTCGTACCCGTGAAACCCAAAGGATTATGTTCAATATATCTGTATTTCGTATAGCAGAATTGTATATTCTACAAAGTCTCGGACAGACAAAAGTCAACAATGTTTGATATCTCAGCAATCAATCAATTTTTTGGCAAGCAGCTCTCCGAAGTTTTTCCCACGAGACGTTTAGATCGGCCAAATTTTTAACCGACATTTTAGGTACGTTGTATCGATGGATGGCATTTAAATGCATCATTGCGCTCTGGGAAATTGTGTGATGGCCCTTCTGTTTGCGAACTGCCCACGCGGCGGTTTCGCCGGACGGCGGAATTCACTGGCAGTAAGCATCCATGAACCGAGGATGAGAGGCGGAATTCTCGATTCCGACTTTCCTACCATAACCCCCATTCCGAATGACATTACATAAGTAACCGGACACGAGCGCCACTTGCTTTGCGTCCTCAAATGTCTTCTTCTGAACTTGATGAATATTGATACTTGACCCACCTCCAGTACTGAAGAGTGAAATATTAGTTGAAATAGATTTATTCAATATTGACTGGACTTACCATTTCAATTGGATCAAGCTTGCAATGGAACTTGGTGAGGAAGATACAGTGATACATTCATGGCCAGCTTCTTTGATGAGAGTCTTGAGCATCGAGACTTGGTTCGCAAAATAGAAGCCATTTGTGGCTGATTCCGAAGGCCAGTAATATCTTTCTTCAGCTTCTTCCTTGCCATATGATGAGTTCACAGAGATTCACAGCTGGGCCAGTGGAATTTGGAGATTCTTTTTGGGAACAACGGCTCGATAAACATTTACCAAACTTTGGGGTTATTCTACTCTTCAAAAAAGGAAGCGATTGCGCTATTTTTCATGATTTTATCCTTTTTTTTAAGGGTTCGGCCAATATTTTAAGGTACATATTCCTAAACTGGTAATTTGAAAAAGAATGGCTCGATAGAACGAGCTGAAAATTGGCCAGGAAGGGCCTTACGTGGGTTTGTGTCGATTCCGATGGTTTTCGGAGGCATTAATTCAAGTACATTGTTTTGGTCGACTTTGTCTGTTCGCGACTGCAGATCTTGGTTGAAGTAAAATTCTGAATGATCGTAAGAGGAACGCACCAAAATTGTTAGAGCTTCGAGGGGCTGATTGACCCTCCTCTCCTGAGCATTGATCCAACACCTGGAGTACAGCCATAGCTATTATTATAATAAGCGAGTACCATGCTGTACCGGTCTATTAGGCAAGTCCCTGACAACAGCACACAATACCTAAAGGGAGTCGGTTTTCTAGTTTTTCAAGGCAAATACCGATATTTGGTCAGTGCCGATCCATATGCCGAATTCGTTGCATAATATATAATATTATTTATTAATATTATATATGTCCCTAAATAATAGGCAGATGGAGTGGGGGTTATTCAATATTACTTATTCGGCCGTTGCCAGGTACATGCCACGCCATCGACAATGTGATGGGTGTTGATGGCAACTCTCGGCGTCATGGCCCGCTGTTGGACACAGCGAGCATGCATATTTCAGCTCGATTTGCAAACAGCTAACTTCTTGCTGCCGAGGTATGTCTTCCAGGCGCCTCTCATATTTTCTTTGCATACCCAACCTTATATATGTTTGTTTAAATATAAATGTGCTTAGTGCGCTTTGGGACCTTGTTAAAGCATAGAGGAAAGGCCGGAGATAAGCATACCAAGGACAGCTGCTGCCTATATCTCTTCGTATTTGGAGCGTCCCTTATCTTGTAAACACCTGAAGATGTGAGCGCCTCATCAGTAACGTACCGTTATGAAAGGTGCTTACCACAGGGTCAAAAAGGGAATATTGTGCCCGAAATAAAATATACTAAGTGCGAAAAATCTATTCCAACAAATAAATATACTAAGTACACCTACAGTTTCTGCCTTGATAGAAGCATCATGTGGTCCTGAAGAAGCAGGAAGAATAGGAGAAAAAAAATGTATATCGTACTTCACAGTATAAATATGGACGCTAAAAGACAATAAAATGATAGTCCTTGATTACAGAACAAAATAAAAAAGACCACATGAGAATCCAAGCAGTGGGTGGCGAGTTAAAAATGAAATGGCGTAGAGAACACAAAATAATGACTAAGTACATAGAAGTCAAAGCACATTTATTATTGTATTTAAACATATATAAGGGTGGGGATGCAAAGAAAATATGAGAGGCGCCTGGAAAGAATGAAATATGCATGCTCACTGTGTCCAACAGCGGGCATGACGCCGAGAGTTGCCATCAACACCCATCACATTGTCGATGGCGTGGCATGTACCTGGCAACGGCCGAATAAGTAATATTGAATAACCCCACTCCTTCTGCTATTGTTATATAATATTAATAAATAATATTATAATTTATATATTATGCAACGAATTCGGCATATAGATCGGCACGGGCCAAATATCGGCATTCGCCTTGAACAGACTGCCTGGTCACTCCCTGTTGCCATAGGCCTCCAGCCCTGCTCTCAGCATCCGATTCTTCATCATGTTTCTAATTAAACCTTTCTAAAAACGCCAAAGACCCATTTTCACCCTCCGCGAGTCCGTAACAGACCGAATCGCCCTCAGTGCACCCACTGCACTTCACCGCTCATGTTACCCGACTCGCCCGACTCACCCTGACCGGTCGACCCCTTACTTTAGCTTACTCGCCAATGTGGTTCATGAGTCCGAACCTGTCCGACCACCTAGGTATAAAATGTTCATGGGCTTAGGGACGGACCCCAGCTCCCCTATATTAAAGAACAAACTAGTTCACTCCCTTCCACTTTTTTTTTCTATTTTCTACGTATTCACGTCGACACCAGGATGGTTCCTTTTGCGCTTCTCCTTTCTTTGGCTTTGTCCGCCCCGATCCTTTCAACGTTGGGACAAGGATGTGATATCAGCAATATCCCAATCACGTCCTTGCCATCCCCACTCACCCCACCGACCTTAAGACCAGTGTTCGTGTCCTTCGGTGTCGGCACTCAAAATTACACTTGCTCAAGTTCTGGAAACTATACGTAGGTCGATGTCTATCGAGATTTGGCTCTCTCACACTAATAACAAACCGTGAACTAGGAATGTTGGCGCTCTGGCCGAGATGTTTGATATCTCGTGCTTCGGTAACAACTCTGTTATCTTCAACTCGATCCCTGACATGGCTATCGCGGCATGGCAAGCTGCCCCACCTGCTCTAAGCGCTTCAGTAGCCATTTCGACTTTACATAAGTTCACAAGTCCTGCGATTATAGGCAAGGAACTTTGTATCCTGCTTTGACGTACCAAGTCTGACTCAGGATTGATTTTTAGGGCAGCACTACTTCGTTCCCAACCCCAACGGACAAGGATTGGGTGCCAAATGGGACTTCACCTCACAGGGCCCCTTGGCTGGAAATTCCAATGCCTTCGTGGTTGCGGCTAGGGTGAACCAAACGGATGCACCGACCGGTCCCAAAGATATCACCTGGGTCAGTCTCAAGAGCGTAACTGGCCAGCTCGCCCAGCAGATCTACAGAACTGATACCCGTCTTGGCCAGCCTCCTGCTACTGTGAGCCTCTTCTTTGTTAAACCATCATGAACCAAAATGCTGAACAAGAGTTTTTTTTTTAGTGTACCCCTGGCTCTCCAGATATTGCAGTCAAATATGTTGCTAAATACTGTAAGATTCCGTTTCCACTTTGTCTATCGCAACCACTAAAATCTTCCAAAAGGGTTTTATAATGACACCGTGGCTATCCCTACCGTATCCCCTTCATCCAGTACATCTGGTGCGTCTGTATCGCAAACGCAATCCTCGTATATATTCCCTCTTTGTGTCTTGAACATTGCGTGTATAATTTTAGGTATGATCTGACATGTCAATATCCCATTTACATGTTCCTATTGTATCCCTCATTACTTTTATATTTATTTGGGTTTCTATCTTATTCTTATCATTCTTTGTGGATTGTCTACATCAATAAGAACTCCCTTTCACGTTCGTTTCCCATCGTGCACATCGTTCTGCATACCCTCCGGACTGTATCATTCGCACCACACTATCCCTCTTTCGGGCTGGTATAACCGTCAAAGAATTCCCGGCCACTGTATCTGGCCCGAAGTTATTTTCTTCACCCTCATTGCTACCAGTAAGTATTTTGTAACTGTTGTATTTTGACTGTACGGTTTAATTGCTGGTCTCCGAGAAAACTTCTCGTCAATTGAGTGCTTCAAATCGACTGTTGACCGTCCTGGGTACTGTCCTTGGTCTAGTCATTTCTTTCCGAACATCGTCAGCATACGAAAGGTGAGTAAGATTGCGGGAAAAAAAAAACAACCTTGCAGCGTCTGTAACGATTCTAGATGGAAAAAAAAAAACGATGGACAATTTTGTAAACCATGCTCTTCACCACCCGAAATTAGATGACCTGATTTCCGAATTTAAAGATCCTTGCATTCTCAGTCTCAGTCAAGGTACGCTTTAAGTGAAGCATTTTGTCCATGCTTGAGGGTTGAATTTTGAGGATCAAATTGATGTGAACTTTAACCGGGTCCACAAGAGATGTTTCGAAGCTGCAGAAGGTGCGTGCCGCTGCCTGGAACAATCATGTGCGTCACGAATGACTGATCATGTCACACCTCAACACTTAATTTCTGAGAGGTCAACGGATCTTGATCCGACGTGAGCATGCTTTGGCGGCTTCGTAGTATGTAGTGCTGTACGATGACTAGTGAAAAAAAAAAAGCGCCTTGGTTACCTGTCACATCAAAACATCTTTTTCAAAATGCGACTTGTTCAACCTGTGCAAGTTTAAAAAATTCGATATTTATATTCCTAGGATACAATTAAACACATGATGTCTATAATGTTGACCTCAGAGATCAGCTCATATGACACCATAAATTTGTTTGGCCGAAACTCTGCACTGCCCTGATGAAACGCGGATTATAAGGCCCTTCTCTCATTTTGAGAAGGGATTGAGCCTAAACACCGTCCAACACTGCACGGCCTTCCAAAAACAAACTTGGATAGATGGGCGTCGACTAAATACAGCAAGTATAACAGCATACTCTAAACATGCGAGTTTCGTAGCACTGCCCCCCTATGTTTCGTGCTGTGCGCCTAACCATCGCTACTTTTGGACAACAGCATATTTGGAGGACGATTTTTTTTGAGCCAATCTCCAAGTAGTATATTAGGTACAGTGATCAACAGCAATAGAGTAACATTTGAAATTCAATTTATTGAAATATAAATGTTATCCATTCTACATGGCCCAACCATGAAAAGTACAAAAGGCAGCAACGGCCTGAGTGAGGTCCTGCGGGTAGGAAAGGTAGGAAAGAAAACCGAGCTCGACAATGGAAATTTAGCACAAATACAGGGCAAAAAGTTTAGTTCCAAGCGCGCTATACACAGCTCACAGGAGCCTTGGACGCATGTAATCATCTAATCATCTTTGACTAAGACATATTTACATAATAGTAGAGACGTGGGCAGGAACAATATTTATATCTCTCATCAGTAAACCCTGGTTTCGGTTACAGACCCCATGCTATACAAATGTTCAAATGGCCAACCAGGATTTACTGATGCCTGTGACATTTGAGTATTTTGTAAAACTGTCTTGGGGCTTCTGTTCCCACTTATTAAAATTATTAAAACAACTAGGTACTTATGACAAGACTCTGACAATTCCCCGACGTGGAGTTTTAGTAGTTTTAGTTATACAAAAGTAGCGGTTTTCGCGACGTACTACTGTGCACAGTTTCCGCATGAGAAATTTGATTATGTCGCCCGACTCGCCCGACTTGCCCTGAAGGCGCGACCCTCGCCGATGTGGTCATCAAGGATGGCTTCGCCTAAGGTCTTGCAATTTGAGGAGTGGGCGCAGGTGGGCGTTGCGATCAATAAGTTTGACGGCTTGATTATACGGCCCTCAACGGCGTCATTATTTTCTCTGAGAATCCGAACCTGTCCGACCCTACTTCCACCCGGGTATAAAATGTTCATGGGCTTAGAGACAGACCCCAGCTCCCCTATATTAAAGAACAAACTAGTTCACTCCCTTTCACTTTTTTTTTCTATTTTCTACGTATTCACGTCGACACCAGGATGGTTCCTTTTGCGCTGCTCCTTTCTTTGGCTTTGTCCGCCCCGATCCTTTCAACGTTGGGACAAGGATGTGATATCAGCAATATCCCAATTTCGCCCTTGGGGTCCCCACTCACCCCACCGACCTTAGCCCCAGCGTTCGTGGCCTTCGGTGTCGGCACTCAAAATTACACTTGCGCAAGTTCTGGCAATTATACGTAGGTCGATGTCTATCGAGATTTGGGTCTCTCATACTAATAACAAACTAGGAATGTTGGTGCTTTGGCCGAGATGGTTGATATCTCGTGCTTCGGTAACACTCCTATCTTCAGCTCGATCCCTGACATGGCTATGGCGGCATGGCAGGCTGCACTGTTGGAATATTTCGCACCAATCGCGTCATATTGCATCATCATGAGTAAGCGGATATTAACCAATAGCGGAATGGACTCGTAGAATAGCATAGCCACGTTTCCTTGTGTATATATACTAAGCTCATGGGGGCGGAATCCCTCATCGGTTTG
>Ga0193743_1000720_pt1 | contig 25931 bp, 30 predicted proteins | sample L2c2metaG_FD_143038 | JGI IMG/M metagenome (GOLD analysis project Ga0193743, IMG submission 143038) | Soil microbial communities from a riparian zone of the East river system, Colorado, United States - L2c2 | ecosystem: Environmental > Terrestrial > Soil > Riparian zone | place: USA: East River...
CGACGTGGGTATCGACGACGACTTCATCCGCAACGTGCGGGAGAAGGTGTCGCCAGGGACGTCGGCGCTGTTCGTGATGACGTCGAACGCGGTGGCGGACAAGGTGCTGGAGCAGTTCCGCGGCACGCGTGCGGAGCTGGTGTCGACGAACCTGTCGAACGAGCAGGAGGCGCGGCTGCGGGAGGCGTTCGCCGAGACCGAGACGGCCTGAGCCTCAGCTCGTCCGGGGCGGGGCCGTTGCTACGGGCCCGCCCCGCAGGCTGAGCTTCGCCGGGGCATTCACACGATCCGGGTGATGCGCGGGTCGATCGGGTGGTGACAATCGGCCGTGGGTTGTCTCTCGTGGGAGGAGCGGCACATGAGTACCCAGATCCCGTCCGAGCCGATGCGAAGCATGGGACGGCGCGAGGAGGCGTGGGTCAGCGGCCTCATCGTGTTCGCGGGAGCACTGATGATTGTCGCCGGGACATACCACGCGCTCGCTGGGATCGCCGCGCTGGCGAGGGACAGCGTTTACGTCAGCACACCGGACTATGTCTACTCTTTCGACCTCACGGGGTGGGGTTGGGTTCACCTGCTGCTGGGGGTCCTCGTCGCGGTCGCGGGCGTCGCGGTCCTTCGGGGGCAGCCCTGGGGACGTGTGGTCGGGATCGTGCTTGCGGCGCTCAGCCTCGTCGCGAACTTTCTGTTTGTCCCGTATTACCCGATCTGGTCGCTGCTGATCATCGCCCTGGACGTCGCGGTCATCTGGGCGTTGGCCGTCTACCGGCCAGGGACAGCGTGATTTCCGCGGCCACTGGACATCGGTGCGGCGCGACCGGCGCGGCCGCATCCTCGGGACCGACACGAGGCGGCGACCTGTGATGGCCAGTCCTGAGGGCTCACCTGTGCGGCCCCGGCACCGGGTGAGCCCGCGCCTGATCGCCGCGCTGGTCGTCGTGGCCCTGGCAGTGCTGTTCATCGCCCAGAACCGGGACACCGTACAGATCCATTTGTTCGCGGCCACCCTGACCTCGCCGCTGTGGCTTCTCCTGGTCGTCATGGCCGGGCTGGGCGCTCTAATCGGCTTCCTGCTCGCCCGCCGGCGATAGCCGGCGTAGACATTTATTCACAGAATTGCGCATCACCGCTGTCTCACCTGGATCGGGTGATGCGCTGCGCGGTCACCGCCGCCTCACTTGTATCCAACCAACAGGCTCCAGGCACACACGTGACAAGGAGAGACTCCGATGGCGAAAGCGACAGAAGCCACCCAGCCAGCTCAGCCGGAGCGGCCGGGCATGACGGATGGAAACTCTAGCGAGTTCACCGTCTTCTGCAAGATCAAGCCGGATCACGCGGATGCGCTCCGCGAGGTGCTCGCCGCAATCACGATGAATGCTCCGGCCCAGGCCAAAGCCGCGATGCGACAGATCGGCACATTGCACGACGCGCGGCATGTGATCTTCGACAACGATACGCGGTTGATGTTCGCCAGCCGCTTCGACGGGACCTGGGACACCTACATCGACGACTTCGCCGCAACCGTAGTGGGGTCGAACTTCGACAAGGTCTTCGGGCATACGGAAGGGTTTCCCGGCATTAAGGATCCGAACGTGAAGGACTGGTTTGTCTCCCAGCAGGCGCCGGCGCTCGTCTTCGCCACCTCCTACCCCGACCTCACCGTCCAACAGATCTGGAAGGATCAACGCGTGAATGAGGCGTTCCAGGAGGTGCTCGACAGCCCGGAGTTCCGGGAGGCGCTCGACAATCCGGCCACCAAGGCGCTGCGGGGCACGCCGGCCTTCCAGACGCTGCTTGACGAAGCCGCCGGCTAACGCCGACGACCCACCCCGAGTCGATCACAGGCCCCTATCTGGAGATGTCGACCGCCGGGGGTGCCGTTCAGCAGGGGTGAAACGACAGCTCCTCCTGTATGGAGGCGCATCACCGCTATCTCACCTGGATCGGGTGATGCGCTGCGCGGTCACCGCGGACCTAACTTGTGCGAACCGACAGGCTCCAGGAACGCCCGAGACAAGGAGAGACCCCGATGGCGTCAGCGACAGAAGCCACCCAGTCAGCTCAGCCGGAGCGGCCGGGCTTGACGGATGGAAACTCCAGCGAGTTTACGGTCTTTTGCAAGATCAAGCCGGGCCATGCAGATGCGCTGCGCGCGGTACTCGCCGCTGCCGAGGCTAACCAAGATCGAGGACCGCAGCGAGAGATCGGCACATTGCACGACACGCGGAGCCTGATCTTCGACAACAACACGCGGTACATGTTCAACAGCCGCTTCGACGGGTCCTGGGACACCTACATCGACGACTTCGCTACGACAAAAGTCGGGGAGATCTTCGACAAACTCTTTTCGCACACGGAAGGATTCCCCGGCATCAAGGATCCGAATGTGAAGGAGTGGTTTGTCTCCCAGCAGATACCCGCGCTCCACTTTACCACCTCCTACCCCGATCTCACCGTCAAGCAGATCTGGAAGGATCAGGAGGTGAATGAGGCGTTCCAGGAGGTGCTCGACACCCCGGAGTTCCGGGAAGCACTCGACAATCCGGCCAACAAGGCGCTGCAGGCCACTCCAGCCTTCCAGAAGCTGCTCGACAAAGCCGCGGGCTAAGGCCAACCAAACCCCGAGTCGACCATAGACCCCCATTCGGTGAATTCGGGTGGCAGGTTGTCATCCGGGAACGAGGATCCATGAAGCACGGTCAATATCATCATGCCCATGAATTGGTCGAGGGCCTCCATGGGTTACGAGGGTTCCACCCCGGTTACCGCACCGTGCATGCGCTGGGGCGGATATACCGGGGTACGTTCACGGCCAGTGGCGATGGAGCCGCGCTGACCCGGGCCGTGCACTTCCAACCCGGCGCCACCGTTCCCGCCACGGCGCGTTTCTCCTCGTCAGCGGCTGACCCGGAGGCGCCCTTGACACCGGTCGCGGCCATTGCGGTGAAGTTCTACCTCGACGACGGCACGGTGACCGATCTCGTGTCGCTCAACCTGCCGCTGTTCCCCCTACCGACGCCCGACGATTATCTGAAGTTCTTTGCGGTGGCGGCCGACCCGGCCGCTATGGCCGCGTTGCTCGCCGAACGACCGAAGATCGCCGCCGCCCTTCAAGAAATCAAGACGACGATACAGGCACCGAAGAGCCTGGCCGAGACGGCCTACAACGCGATCCATGCGTTCTGGTTCGAAAATGCCGCCGGCCAGCGGCGGGCGGGCCGCTACCACTGGGTGCCCGAGGCCGGTGAGAGCGGGCAGACGGTGGCCGAATTGCAGGCACTCCCGAACGATGCGCTGTTCAACGAGCTCGAGGAGCGGTTGGAGCAGGGCCCGGTGCGGTTTGCCCTCTACCTGAGCCTGGCCGAGGAGGGGGATGACCTCTCCGACCCGAGCACCGCCTGGCCCCCGACCCGGGAGCGGGTCCTGCTCGGACAGCTGGCCCTGCAGCGCCGGACAGCGGCCGAGGAAATCGGCGACCCGATCATGATTCACGACCCGACGCGGACCACCGATGGCATCGACGTCACCGACGACCCGGTCCTCAACGTCCGGCGCGGGGTGTACGAAGTTTCGGCGGTGAACCGGGGCGCGGGATGGAAGAGCCAGGCCGCCGCGGCGGCGGCTGGTGCGAGCTAGTGACGCTGAAGTAACTCGATTTTGGAGACACAGCCATCATGAACGCAGCGGCAAGCACCAGCGCACCGAGCATCCGTCTCGAGATCGACGACATCCAGAGTGGGGCCCTGCACCACCGGCCGGCGCCGTACGTGGGCTGGTTTCTCTTCCTTCGCGTGGACGACCGCCATGCCGGGCGTGCGTTGCTGCGCCGGCTGCTCCCGGCCGTCGAGGGTGGACTCCCCGGCGCCGATCCGAATAAGAAGGATGCCTGGGCGGCCGTGGCCTTGACCTACCAGGGACTACGGGCCCTCGGGGTGCCCCAGGAGTCGCTCGACAGCTTTCCGCTGCAGTTTCAACAGGGCATGGCGGCGCGCGCCGACGTGCTCGGCGATGTCGGCGAGAGTGACCCGACCCATTGGGAGCCACCGTTCGGCACTCCCGATGTTCATATCGTGTTGAGTGGGCTCGCGCCCGATGCGGCACGTCTGGAGAAGGCGCTGGAGCGGGCCCGCGCCGCCTACCAGGAGACGCCCGGTGTCGAGGTGATCTGGCAGCAAGAGGTCCAGCAGCTTCCCACCGGGCGCACCTCTTTCGGCTTTCGCGACGGCATCAGTTATCCGGGCATCGAGGGGAGCGGGATACCCGGCTCCAACCCCCAGGAAGCCCCCATCAAGGCCGGCGAGTTCATCCTCGGCTATCCCGATGAGACCGGCAACCTGCCGCCCATGCCGCAGCCCGAGATCCTGGGGCGCAACGGGACCTACCTGGCCGTCCGCAAGCTCCACACCAAGGTGGCGGCCTGGCGCCAGTTCTTGCGCGCGAACGCCTCCGGCCCCGAAGGGGAGGCGCTGCTGGGGGCGAAGATGATCGGGCGCTGGCCGAGCGGGGCGCCGCTGACCCTCTCCCCAGACCAGGACGACCCGGAGTTGGCCGCGGACCCGCACCGCAACAACGACTTCCTCTACCGGGAAGACGACGACCGCGGCTTCAAGTGTCCCGCCGGTGCGCATATCCGGCGCGTCAACCCGCGCGATGCCACCATCATCGGGGTGGCACGGCTGCACCGCATCATCCGCCGAGGCACCAGCTACGGCCCCCCGCTGCCCGACGGCGTGCTCGAAGACGATGGCGCCGATCGCGGCCTCGTCGGGGTCTTCATCGGCGCCCACCTGGGCCGGCAGTTCGAGTTCATCAAGTCCGAGTGGGTCAACAACGGCAACTTCATCGGGTACTCGGGCGAAAAGGACCCGGTGGCCGGGCACCACGACGGAACGGGCAGCCTCACCATCCCGGAGAAGCCCGTCCGGCGCCGCGTGCAGAACTTGCCGAGCTTCGTCGTCACCCGGGGTGGCGAGTATTGCTTCCTTCCCGGTTTGCGGGCCCTGCGCTGGCTCTCCGAGCTGGAGTGAGCGGTATGACCGATCAGCTCTTGGTCCGCGCGGCCCAGCCGATCCATCGGCGGACATCCCCGCCTGTACGCGCTCACGCCGCCGACCGCGGTGATGCCCGGGTGGGCGGGCGCCCGCGCCTGCAGCGGGCTGTCCGCCAAGGGCGCTCTTCGGCCCCGAACATGCATCCGTAGTGGTAACCAGCGGAGGAGGATGACTTGCGAGCCGTTGACTCGACGCCGGCACGGGCGTTGCGGACGCCGCGCGTCGCGGGAGTGGCAGGTATGGTCGCGGCCCTGTTGCTGGGCGGCGCCATGGCCGTGGTCCACAGCGCAATCCCTACCGATCCGAGCGGGACGATCAGCTGGGCCATTGACTCCTCGCACCGAAATGCCCTGCAGGTGGCGTTGGGCCTGGTCCCGTTCGCCGGGATCTTCTTCTTGTGGTTCATGGGCGCGGTTCGGGACTACTTCGGGGAGGCGGAGGACAAGTTTTTCGCCACCCTTTTCCTGGGCTCGGGGCTGCTGTTCGTAGCGATGCTCTTCGTTCTCTCGTCAGAGGTGACGAACAGCCTTGCCGCTGCCTCGACCGATGCGACCCCGGTGGCCTCCCGACTGCAGGGCGTCTTGACGCTGCTCACCAGCTATTGCACGCGCATGGCCGCGGTGTTCACCATTGCAACAACGACGATCGGGCGCAGCCTGGGAATCTTTCCACGTTGGCTGGTCTGGCTCGGCTATCTCGTCGCGGTGATACTGCTGTTCATCAATGTCGGCTGGCTCGTCTTGATATTCCCCGTCTGGGTTCTGGCCCTCAGCGGCTACATCTTCCTGGCCCACCCCGACCGTCAGAGCACACGAACCCCTATTTCCTGACCGCCGTCACGGGGAACCCGTGTGGCGCTGCCATGGGATTTGACTCGGCCGGGCTATTAGAGGTCATAAGTGAATTACGGAGGACACGATGGCCCAGGAATCGAGGTCCCGCTGGATCGCCGGTAGCGCGCTCGCCGTCGGGACCGCTGTGCTGCTCACCGCCTCTGTGGCTGCTCCGGCAAGCGCCTCCACCGGCACGGTTGATCTCGGTGTCGCGCTGCAAGCGCGCGCGGCCGCCCCACCGGGCCGGATCACCAACACGACGTATAGCGTCCAGGACCCGCAGGACAACAACTGCTACACCGTAGGAAACCTGATCACCGACCATCCCAACGACAACGTCTACTTCTACCGAGTCACGAATTCCACGAACTCTTCCATCACCGTGTATTCGGTCGACAACTGCATCAACTCGGCCGGCACGGTGGCCGCTGGCCGCCAGCAGACCGTGAACTTCAAATCGTTCCGAGTGGGCTGAAGTCACGCGGGAGGTCTGATGGCTGCTGGACCTGCACCGAGACATCGAACGTCTCGGTCACTGCCCTGACGCAGCAGCGCACCGAGCGTGAGTCTCGAGATGGAGGATATCCCGGCCGCGGTCAGTGCAGGACGAGCTTCAGCACCGTGATGGCCACGCCGAGCAGGGCGCTCAGGGTCGACCACCCGAGAGCGGTGACCACCGAGGCGCCCGACCGGCGCGCGGCCTCGTAGCCGAGGCCAGCGAGCAACAGGGTGGACACTCCTAGCGCGGCCAGCACGGCGACCGGCAGCTTGGCGCCGATGGCCGACACCAGGAGCAGCACGATCACCGGAGCGTAGGACGACTCCAGCATCGGCCAGCCGTGCCGCAGCGCGGCGGCCACCCGGCTTCGGCCGGTGCCCGGCCCACGCGCACCCGCTGCGAGGAGCTCGGCGTAGCGGTCGGTCGCCCAGAAGACAAGCAGCGTGGCGACGACGGCGATCACGACCTGCGGGAGGGTGCCGTGCAGGCTCGCGGCCACCATCACCGAGGACCCCACGACGGTGCCGTGGATCGCGTGGGCCAGTTCCTGCTCGTCGGTCCACTGAGCGCGGAGCCAGCCGATGGACTGCCGCCGCTCTGTCCCGGCAGCACTCACGCCGGCATCCGCTCCGACGCCCCGGTCGCCGTCGTGCTGCGTCGACACGGCATCACCCTCGGCCAGATCGGGCCGGGACCGCGCGCTGGTCTCCGTTCGTCGAAGCGGTCGGCTGTCCCACAGGGGCATGCGAAGGCTCCTCACGTACAGGCCGTGCGCGCGGCGGGTCGCCACTGTTTGGAACATGGTCGACGAGCGGCGTCTGCGCGGCATCACCCGCGACGGATGACCGGGGCGCCGTGAACGATCCGTCGCATCACGACTTGGACTCCTCGTGGGGGAGCAAACCTGCCATCAGTCGGCTGAGCTGGGGAGATCGGCGAGCCAGTTCAGGGCCCGTATGCCGGGCATGAACAGGTACTCCCCGCCCGTGGTGGTCACGAAGCGAGGCAGCCGCTGCAACCGTCGGCGGAATGGCCGTTTCGGGATGGTGAACGTTCCGGTGCCGTCGTTGTCCCCCACGAGTGGGTCCTTACTCCGTGAGTCCGGTGAAGTTGCCGTCGTTGGCCCACACGGATTTGAGGAACTCGAACTGCCGGGCGAGGTCGGTGCCGATGAAGACGATCACGATGCCGCGGTCGACGCCGTCGTCTTCTAGGACGCCGTCGGGGAGAACGGGGCCGTAGGTGGCGCCGCGGCGCAGGGTGCGGTGGATGCTGGGGTCCACCGGTGTGCCGGCGAGGGAGTCGCGTGGGTTCATCCGCCGGATGTGCGCGCCGAGCGGGCAGCGCAGGCCTCGGGGATCTTGGGCGTGGTAGGTGAAGTCGTTGATGCGCTTGGTGTCGGCGGCGATCTCGGGGTCGTCGTGCTCGGGTGCGAGCATGAGCGGGGCTCCGCTGCGCCACCGGCCGACCATCTTCGCCGCGAGCAGCTCCTCTTCCTCGGGGGAGGCGGCGTTGTCGTGTAGGTAGCGGCGGAATGCGGCGACCCGGACGTGCAGTTTGCGGAAGGCCACGTAGGTGCCGTTGCGGCCCAGCACGTCCGGGCGGGGCATGGGCGTGAGATGCCCGCGCTGGTTGACGTAGCCCAGTAGGAATTCGCCAGCTCTGACCGGATCCGCGAACCCGGGCGGGTGGCCGTCGTGGTCTGGGCCGGTCAGCACGTTCGACGCTGCGTTGCCTTCGATGTTCGGCTGGCTGATGCCGTCCAGGTAGCCCAGGTGAGTCCGCCCGGTGGGCAACTGCGGGGTGTCCAGCCGGTAGACCACCGACACCCCGGGCAGGTCGGTGAGGGCCCGGCGGGCGGCGATCAGCGCGGAACGCAGTTCGGCGTCATCGCGGGCGAACAGGTCCACCGCGACATGCACGTCGGTGCTGCCCAATGGGGCGTCCCAGTGCTCCGGGCTGCTGTCCCCGATGTCGCCCAGTTTCTCGGCGCGGGCGGCCATCCCCTGGCGGAACGCGGTTGGGAAGCTGTCCAGGGACGCCTGCGGCACACCCAGCGCCCGTAGCCCGGAATAGCTCAGCGCCACGGTCAGCCGAGCCCGCGGTGGCGGGCCCCACCAGTTGGCCGCGGTGGCGACCAGGGGCGCCAGGCGTCGAAGTAGCTCGTGGCCGTCGGCCGGGTCGTCGATGCGCAGCAGGAAGTAGACGCCGGTGGAGGGCGAGGACCGCCGCCGCAGCACGGTGCCCTGGATGTCCTCCAGCTCCAGCACCTGGACCGGGCGAGTTGGCTGGCTCTCGGTCATCGCGTTGCCTGCCCCGGATGTAGTTGGCTACGAGGGCAGGATCTCGTCGGCGGTGCGGGGCTCGCGGCGCTCCTGGTTGTTGAGCTTGTGGCGCAGGATGGACGAGTGACGGTAGACCAGCTTGCGGCTCCGCATCGTGTTGCCGAGGGGGCGGTGCTCGGCGGTGACTCGCCACGGTGTGAAAGACAGCCCGTCCATCTTCTCGAGGTTGTCCTCCCCGGAGATGTCCTGCTGTGGGATCCGTAGCTTGGCCACCGTGACGGATGGGGAGAGCTGCTCGGGCCACTCGACGGTGAGGTCCTCGACCGGCATCCGGGCCAGGTCGGTGCACAGTTGGACCTGGATGTCGAATTCGTATGGGCGGTCCCGCAGTTCGGCCATCAAGGCCGGGCGGTACACCTCCGTTGCCGACCGCAGATCGAGGTCGCGTTGGGCTACCGCGTCGGCGGAGGCGGGGGCGGGCGCGATGCGCACCTTGGCGATGTAGTCGCCGTGTCGGACCGAACCCATCGTCCAGTAGGTCGACAGCAGCACGTTCTGTGGACGCAGCGCGGCCAGGCGTAGGAAGGCGAGGAACTCATCCCAGACCCATTCGTCTTCACCCAGGGTGCCCTTTCCTGTCACGAAGTCCTTGTAGAGACGATGGCGGCCGGGTGCACCCTCGGCGAGGTACTCGTTGGCGTGGAGGAACAGATCCTGGATGAACAGGTAGGTGTCGATTGAGTTGGCGAAGAAGATCGGCGCGTTGATGTTGGCGTAGTCGAAGGTGCGCGTGTCGGGCTCGTCCTCGAGCAGGGTCGGACCGTCGATATCGAAGATCTTCAGCGCCAACCCGACCGCGGCGCCGAGCCCCGCATCGGCTCCGGTGTGGGGCGAGCCGTTGGAGAAGCGGACTAGCGCCCCGTGGCGCCCCGGCGTGGCATAGATACCCTGCGCGTACGCTGCGGGTAGCCGGTCGAGGATCTCGACCTCCCCTCGGACCAGTCCATACCCTTTGGCGTGGGCGTCGCGGACGGCCTGGCCGATGCCCTCGCCGGTGACCGAGTCAGCGATGTAGCGCTCCGTCGCCTCGATCACTGTTCGCATCTTCTCGTCGAACCCGGGATCAGTAGCTTCGACGTCGGGGGTGTAGCTGACGAATTGCGTTGTCATGAGTCAACCGGTCCTTCCGTGCTTGGGCTTTCCACGTCGGGCAATGGTGTGGTGGTGCTGCTCCCGGGGCTCATCACCGGGGATTCCACATCTGGACAGGACCTCCCTGCCCTGAACGATCCTGCAGCGCAGTGCCCGGCCACATCACCCAGAACGGATGACCGGCCCAGCCGGGCGGGCGGCGCTACCGAGCCGGGGAGCGGCTCGTTCGCCCTTTCGGTGTAAGGCAGCCCCATCGGCCCCCGGCGAGCACGGCGTCATCGCCCGGGTCGGGCGAGGCATCCGGCCAGCCGGCGGCGCCGCGGCAGGCCGTCCTGATTACCCGGCGCGGGTGAGGACTCCCGACGCCCCGGGGTGTTCGATCGGTCCACGACCGAGCCAAGCGGCGCGGCTCCGCCGTGAGCGCCTGCACCCGCGAGGAGACCCGAACCGTGAGCCATCTAGCGAGAATGTTCGAGTTGAAGCGCGACAAACTCAACGTGCGCCAAGGAGTCACCGTTGAAGTGGTCTTGGTGGTGTTGGCTGCCGCGGCCATCGCGCTTGGTCAGCAGAAGTACCTGCTGCCCGTGGTGCTCGGGGTGCTGTTCGTGGCCCTGATCGACCCCGGCGGCGAGTACGGGTACCGGGTGCGGGCCATGACCGTGTTCGCGCTGACCGGCGCGCTGCTGACCGCCCTTGGATTCGGTATCGGGGGAGGGCCGTGGGGATACGCGGTGCTCGCCGCCTTCGTCGTCACCTTGCTGGCCGGGTTGGCGGTGAAATTCGGTCTGCACCGATTCGTTGCGGGAATGCTGCTCAACTTCTGGTTCATCCTCGCGCTCGCCCAACCCTCGCTGTACAACCTGGATCGGGTTCAGGCCGACACCTGGCAACACACGCTGGCCTGGCTTGTTGGATGCGCGCTCTGGATCGCTGTCAGCGGCGTTGTGTGGTTGGCGCGCGGGCGAGGACCACGGCCGGCGCCAGCCGAGGCGATCCCCGGGGACACAGCGGCGCACGAGCTCACCCCACAGCTGATCTTGTTTGCGGTGATTCGGGCCCTCGCCGTGTCGATCGCCGTCGCCGTGGCTTTCGGGCTGAATCTGCCCAACGCGTCGTGGATGCCCCTCGCGGCCCTGGTGACCATGAAACCCAGTTGGGACCAGTCGGTGTTGGCGGCCGAACAGCGCCTCGCCGGCGCGATACTGGGTGCCGCACTGTCCGCGCTGGTCCTGCTCACGATCGACAACAAGATCGTGACCGTGGCGATCATCGTGGTACTCGGCGCGGTGAGTGTGTCCATTAGCGGCGTGAACTACGCCCTGTCCACCGCCGCCACGGCCGCGGCCATCCTGATCGCCATGGACCTGCCCCACCCGTCCAACTTCGCCGACGAGAGAATGCGAGTGGTCTACACATTCGCCGGGGTCGGGATCGCCGTCGCCATCACCTTCCTTGCGGACCAACTCCAAAAGCACACCAAGCCTCGGACACCGCAGCCGACATGAGGTCACCTCGAGGTGTTCGCTGAGGACGGCCACAACCACGCCGACCACCCGGGCGGCCACGTTGCCGGCGATGAGCCCGAACCCGGCGGTGACGGCCGCAGCGCCGAGGAGGAGGTGCACCCAGCCCCAGGCGGTGTAGTTGACGTTGTAAGACGGCGACCTCATCCGGAATGGGTGATGCCGGTGCGCGGCGGCCGCTGGGACGCTGCGCATGCGGCGCGGCTGTGCGTCGTCATTCGGCACGAGCCACTGGAGAGTCTGATGACCTATCGTCGGACCGACCCGTCACTGCAGGATCTCGACCGTGGGATGCTGGTCCTTGCCGCCGTCCTGGTCGGGGTCGGCAGCCTTCTGGGGCTGGCCGGCTTCGCGGTGAGCGGCGCGGCCGTCGTCGCCGCGTGCCGACGCTGGTACCGCAGGGCCGATCTGCCGCCCCACGAACTTGCGAGGTTGAAGTGGGAGCAGGCCAAGGCGGCCGCTGGAGCAGGGACCGGGGCGTGGCGGGAGGCGGAGCTCGCCAAGTACACCCCACGACATGACCGCACGATGGGGTGACGGCGCGGCCCCGGAGGCGGCCATGATCCCATGGGCCACCCGATTCGAGCTGCGCCAGTACCTCAAGGGCAGCCTGTGGGTCCTGCCGCTGTTCGGCGGGCTTCTCGGAGTCCTCCTCGCTCAGGCCGCCCTCTGGGCGGACGGCGCGACGCGGCTTCCCTCGCACTGGAACTACTCGCCCTCCACCGCGAGCGGGGTGCTTACCGCGATCGTCGGGGCCATGGTTGCCCTCCTCGGCTACGTCGTGACGATCGGTGTCCTCGTCGTCCAGCAAGCGACAGGGACGCTGTCGCCGCGCTACATGCGGTTGTGGTACCGCGATGGCCTGCAGAAGGCCGTGCTGGCGACGTTCGCGGGCACGTTCACGTACGCCTTCGCGCTGCTGCGCCGCGTCGAGGACGACTTCGTGCCCGACATCGGGGTCACCGTCGCCGGCGTGGCCGTCGCGGTGAGCCTCGCGCTGCTGCTGATCTACCTCGACCGCTTTACGCACAACCTGCGGCCGGTGGCGGTGGCCGCGCTCGTCGGCCGGTCCGGGCAGGAGGTCCTCGCCGACTGGACGGCGCAGGTCCGCGCCGACGGGTCCGAGGACCGCGACGTCGCGGCACCCCGGCCCGGGGCTCCGGTACTGCAGGTGCGGGCCGTTCGGGCCGGTGCGATGCAAGCGGTCAACCTGGGCGCGCTGCTGGCCGCGGCGGAGCGGCACGACTGCACGATCGTGCTTGCGCGCACGGTCGGTGACTTCGTGACCGTCGGCACCACGGTCATCGAGGTCCACGGCCGAACGCCGCCTCCGGCCCCGCACCTCCGCGCCCTGGTGGCCCTCGGCCGGGAGCGGACCATCGAGCAGGACCCGGCCTTCGCGATGCGGGTCCTCGTCGACATCGCGATCAAGGCGCTGTCACCCGCGATCAACGACCCGACAACGGCCGTCCAGGTGCTTGACCACATCGAGGCCTTCCTCGAGGTCGCGGTGAGCACCGAGCTGCGCGGGCGGTACACCCTGGTCGACCGCGCCGGCGTGCTCCGCGTGGTGGTCCCTGGTCGAGGCTGGGAGGACTACCTCCAGCTCGCCGTGACCGAGATCCGGGATTACGGCGCGGGGTCCACCCAGGTCTGTCGGCGGCTGCGGGCGCTGCTCGACGGGCTGCTCCAGACGGTGTCGGCCGAGCGCCGGCCCGCCGTGCAGGACGAGATCTGTCGGCTCGACGCCGCGGTGGAGATCGCGTTCCCCGATGCCCGGACCCGCGCGGTGGCCCTCGGCAGCGACCGCCAAGGCATCGGGGGCCGGACCGGCGACGTGACGGCCTCATCACCGGGTGGTCGCTGGGGCGGCGGGGCCAACGGTCACGGACGCGCGTAGCTGGGTCGTGCGACCAGCCGCCTGTAGATGATCGAGGATCGGCGAGAGGATCGGCGATGAGCCAGACAACCACTGCACGGCGGCGGCAGCCCCGAACACCCGACGCGGTGCCTCGGCCGACCCGTGAGCAGCGGGTGGCACGGGGGAGGGCGGCGAGGGCCGAGGTGCCCCGCTCCAGCCACGCCGAGTTCAGCCCCGGACCGGACCGGCCCGACCCGGTGGCCATGTTGGAGAGCCAGGACAGGTCGCGGGTGCCGGAACTGCTGCCGATCCGCTACGGACGGATGGCCGTGTCCCCGTTCGCGTACTTCCGGGGGGCGGCGTTGCCGATGGCCAGCGACCTTGCCGGAACTCCTCGATCGGGTCTGGTCGTTCAGGCCTGCGGCGATGCGCACCTGTCCAACTTCGGCCTGTTCGCCTCCCCCGAGCGGCGCCTCGTCTTTGACATCAACGACTTCGACGAGACGCTGCCTGGGCCGTGGGAGTGGGACGTCAAGCGTCTCGCGACGAGCATGGAGATCGCCGGGCGGAACAACGGCTACCCCGCCAAGGAGCGGCGGGACATCGTGCTCGCCACGGTCGCGGCGTACCGAGGGGCAATGCGCGACTTCGCCGCACGCACCGCGTTGGACGTCTGGTACGCCCGTGCCGACGTGACCCAGGTGGAGTCGGTCGTCGCTGAGCGGCTGCGCGGCCACGGGCGCGGGCGCCAGAGGCTCGCCCGTGGCGTCGCCAAGGCCCGGGCCAGGGACAACGTCGGAGCCCTCGGCCGGTTCTGCGGGGTCCGGGACGGCCGGCCTCGCATCCTCGCGGAGCCGCCGTTGATCGTTCCCGTCGCCGACCTGGCGGCGGACCCGACGCAGGCCGACGCCATCGAGCGGCAGCTGCGCGACCTTGTCCGGGCCTACCGGGCCAGCCTGGAGCCGGAGCGCAGGGTGCTGCTGGACCAGTACGAGCTGGTCGACATGGCGCGAAAGGTCGTCGGGGTCGGCAGCGTGGGCACTCGCTCGTGGATGCTGCTGTTTCTCGGCGACCACGAGCGTGACCCGCTGTTCCTGCAGGCGAAGGAGGCGGGACCGTCGGTGCTGGCCGAGTTCGCCGGGCCCAGCGAGTACGACAACGCCGGCCAGCGGGTAGTGGTCGGGCAGCGGCTCATGCAGACCGTCAGCGACATCTTCCTCGGCTGGATGCGCGTGCGGGGCATCGATGGGAAGACCCGGGACTTCTACCTGCGGCAGCTGCGGGACGGGAAGGGCACGCTGGAGGTCGAGGCGCACGTGCCGAGGGTGATGCGGGTGTACGGAGAGATGTGCGGCTGGACGCTCGCCCGGGCCCACGCACGATCCGGGGACCGCATCGCCATCGCGGCCTACCTCGGCGCCGGTCGGGCATTCGACGAGGCGATCCGCGAGTTCTCCGAGCGCTACGCCGACCAGAACGAGCGCGACCACCAGGCGCTGTTGGATGCAATCGGATCGGGGCGGATCGCTGCCGAGTCCGGGCTATAACTGTGGGTCAGTCGCCGCGTGCACCAGTGACCGAGCAGCCGAACAAGCCGTCAAGGCTCACCGAGCTTCGCCGGCGTTATGCCTGGCTGGACCACCTGGTGCGCGCGGAGGAGCGCTACACCGAGACGCACGGCGACCACTACGCCGCGGCGATCACGTATTTCAGCATTCTGGCGCTGGTACCGCTGCTGATGATCGCTTTCGCGACGGTTGCGCTGGTGCTTGCGGCGAACCCGGACCTGCTCGCTCGGCTACGGGCGAACATCGCCAAGTTGTTGCCGACGGGGCTGGACCAGACGCTGGACCCGGTGATCGACCAGGCTGTCAAGTCCGCGACCACGGTGGGAGTGATCGGCCTACTCTTTGCGCTGTACTCGGGGCTGAGCTGGATGACCAACCTGCGCGAGGCGCTGTCCGAGCAGTGGGGGCAGCGCCGGAATCCGCCGACGTTGTTGCTCCGCCTCAGGGTCGATCTGGCCAGGTTGATCGGGCTTGGCCTGGCGATGGCGATCTCCTTCGGGCTCCCGGCCGCGGTCAGTGGGTTCGCCGAACAGATCCTCGGGTTCTTCGGGCTCGCCGACGTCGGTTGGGCACACTGGCTGCTCGGGGTGCTCGCGGTGCTGCTCGGCCTGCTGTCCGACTGGCTGGTGTTCCTCTGGGTGTTCGCCCGGCTGCCTCGCGAGCCGGTGACCTGGCGCAGCGCGGCCAGAGCCGCGATAAGCGCGGCGATCGGCTTCGAGGTGATCAAGCAGGTGATGGTCATCTACCTCGCCAAGGTGACCGAGACTCCGACCGGCGCGGCGTTCGGCCCGATCCTCGGTCTGCTGATCTTCATCTTCACCGTGTCCAGGTTCCTGCTCTTTCTCACGGCGTGGGCGGCCACCGCGCCGGAGAACCAGGTCGAGCAACCGCCGCCGGCGCCGCCGCCAGCGGTAATCCGCCCGGAGGTTACGGTGCGCAATGGTCCCGGGGCGGGCGCCGCCGCCGGCCTCCTGGGCGCGGGCGCGGTGGTCGGGCTGCTCGGAGGCCGATTGCTTGGTCGCCGTCGAGCTAGCTCGCTCTCAGGTTGGCATCGACCCTGGAGCGGATCGCTGGGCCGGTATCGTCCGCAACGGGTGAGGTGCGCCCGACCGGGCAGATGAACACTGATCCCCCTGCGTGGGGGTGCGCATATCCGGCGACCTCCGGGCCCCGAGCGGAAGGACGTGCATGGAGCGCAGCGTTGTGGTGACAGGCGCAGCCGGTGCCCTCGGCCGGGCTGTCGTGACCGAGTTCCGCGGGCGGGGGCTCGAGGTGATCGCCCTGGATCGGGCCGGTGACCCGCTCGATGAGTTGGGCAAGCAGGACGGTGTGCACCCGCTCGCTGTGGACCTCGCCGACCGGGCCGCCGTAGAGGAGGGATGGGCCGCGGTGGACGATCTCGGCACGCCCTCGTCGCTGGTGGCGCTGGCCGGGGGGTTCGCGCCCGGTTCTCTCGCGGATCTGGACGCGGACACACTCGACGGTCTGTGGCAGTCGAACGTGTCGTCGCTGCTGTGGTGCTGCCAGGCCGCGGCCCCACGAATGGCGGCTGCGGGCGGTGGCGCGATCGTCGCCGTGGGATCGAAGACCGCGATCAGCGGTCAAGCCCCTGTTGCGCACGCGGCGTCCAAGGCGGCGGTGGTGCGGGTCGCGGAGGTGCTGGCGGAGGAGCTGCGCCCGCAACGGATCCGGGTCAACGCCGTCCTGCCTTCAGTGATCGATACCCCGGCGAACCGGGCGTGGATGTCGGCGGACCTCGCGGCCCGGGCCGTCGCACCGGCCGCGATTGCGAAGGTGATCGCCTTTCTGTGCAGCGAGGACGCCGCGCCCATCAGCGGGGCGAGCGTGCCGGTGTACGGCGACGCCTGAGCTCACGCTCCAGGAGCCCGCCCAGTACAGGTTCCTGATCACCCCGCACGGGTGATGGCGCTCGGCGTTTTCCGGCCGACACTGAGGGTCCGGAACGTGTGGAGGCGTCGTGGACCCGAAGAGGTCGGATGCCGAGGTCGGGATCGCGGGGGCCCTGCTCGGCGCGGGTGCGGGCGTGGCGGAGCTGGCCTGGCGGGCGGGCCGGCCGCTGCGCGAGGCGGGTGACGGGGTGGTGCGCGGCCTGTGGGCGTTGACGACGCGGCTCGCGCCGGTCCCGGTGATGTCGGCGCTGGCCGAGCGCAACGACTCCATCCGGGCGGATCTGGGGCGGATCGTCGACGCCACGCTTCGGCTCGTCGTGCGGCGGGTGGTGGAGAGCCTGCTGGCGTCCGTCGATCTGACCGCGCTCGTCCGCGACCACGTCGACCTCGACGCGCTGGCAAAGGTGCTCGACGTCGAGGCGGTCGTGGCCCGCGTTGACCTCGACGCCGCGGTGGCGCGGGTCGATCTGGATGTCATCGCCGACCGGCTCGACCTCGACCAACTGGTCTCGCGGGTCAACATCGACGCGATCGCCGGCCGCCTCGACCTCGACGCGATCGCCACCCGGATCAACCCTGATCCGGTGGTCGCCCGGGTCGACCTCGAGGCCGCGATCGCGCGGATCGATCTCGTCGGCATCGCCCGCGAGGTCATCGACGCGATCGACCTGCCGAACATCGTCCGGGACTCCACCGGCACGATGGCCTCCGATGTCGTCCGCACAGTCCGCGTCGAGGGAATGCAGGCCGACGACGCGGTCGCCGGACTCGTCGACCGCCTGCTGCGCCGCTCCCGGGCGCCGGCATCCCCGCCGCCGTGAACACCGAGCGCGTTCCCCCGCCGCCGCACCGCACCGCCGGGATCGTCACCCGGCTGCTCGCCGCGGGCATCGACGTCCTCGCCGTCCTGCTGATGATGGTCAGCCTGTACTTCGGGCTGGCCGGGCTGCGGTTCCTCTGGTCACCGGCCGCGTTCCGCTGGCCGTCGCCGTCGCTGCTGCACTCGGTCCTGCTCGCGTCCGTACTCGCGTTCTGGTATTTCGCCGTCGCCTGGGCGACCACCGGCCGCACCTACGGCGCCGCTGTGCTCGGGCTGCGCGTGCTCTCGAGAGACCATCGGGTGCTCGGTTGGATCCGCGCCGGCGTGCGGGCTGTGGCCTGCGTGGTGTTCCCCGCCGGGCTTCTCTGGGTGACGGTCAGCCGACACCGCCGCTCGGTGCAGGACGTGCTCGTGCGCAGCGTCGTGGTCTACGACTGGTACCACCACCGCGGGGCGGGCGCCCGCGGCAGCGACACTCCCGAGCGGATGCGCGGCGCACAACCGCCGCCCGAACGGGTCGACGCGCCCAACGCTTACCGACAGCCGATCACCTCACCCGACACGGCCGACGACCACCGCCCGCGCACCCTCAGATGATTCCTGCGCGTCCGCCGCGCTGTGCTCAGCGGCCGAGGACTTCCAGACCGCCGCCAATAACATCGGCAACCTCGACGCCATAAAGGTGGGTGTCGGCGGGGTGAAGGCGGCCCTCCAGAACCTCCAAACCGCGGGGAAGAATCTGGCCGCCGCCGCCAAAGACCAGTTCGGACCGCAGGTGGACAACCTGGCCACCGCGCTCGGATCACTGCGGACCACCATCGAATCACTGACCGACCAGAGCAGCCTGTCGTCCAAGCTCGGCGCTCTCACCGCGTCGGTCAGCGCGGTGGAACAGGCCGCCGTGCCGATCATGGACAGTGCCCGGGCGGACTGTCCGTCCGTGCCACCCGCCGAGTTGGCGCCACCTTCCTGAGCGCGAGCCGTAGCCGTGGGTCAGTTGCCGCGTGCACCGTTGGTGAGTAGGCCGTTTTCGTGGGCGGTGAGGACCGCGGTGCGGCGGCTGCTTACGCCGAGTTTGGTGTAGATCGAGCGTACGTGGCTCTTGACGGTGTTCACCGAGACAGTGAGGTCGGCGGCGATCTCGTCCAGCGACAGTAGGGAAGGCAGCAGGGACAGCACGGTGAGTTCGCGTTCGCTCAGCACAGATCGGCCCTCGTGGTGGCCGCCGGCGGCGAGCGCACAGTCGGCGAACGACTCCAAGGAACCCAAGCTTCCGTGGTGGTGCACAAGCAGTTCCCGGACGGGCTGCCCGGCCTGGACGAACGGGCGCAGCACGTCGAGCGGTTCGGCGATGGCGAGCGCGGTCTGCAGGGCGCGCCGGGCCGCGGGTCGCTCCACAGCGACGAGGGCAAGGGTGGTTTCGAGCAACCAGGCTTCCACCAGCGTGTGCGACAGCAGCGGCGAGGCGGTGGCGTCGAGCACCGGGCGCAGCAGCGCGCGGGCTTGCTCGTAACGGCCGGTGGCGGCGTCGGTCCAGGCGCGCATCACGATGCCCTCCGCGGACTGACCGGTGCGGTCGGCGAACCAACTCTGCACGGTGCGGGCCGCCGTGGAGTGCCCGAGCAGCAGCGCGGCGCGGAACTCGAGCATCGCGGCCACCGCGATCAGTTGTGGTTGCGCGGCAAGGTCACCGAGCTCTGAGCGGGCCTGCTGCAGCTCGGCCAGCCCGTGGGCCCGGTCGCCGCGGTCGAAGGCCGCGGCGCCGCGCACCGTGCGCAGCCCGAATCGCAGTATTGGTAACGACGCCTGGCGGACTTGCCCGAGCGCGTCGGCGGCCAGTCGCTCGGCGTCGGCGGGTTCGGCCCGCAGCAGCGCGGCGTAGGTGAGCATCGTGGTGGCGGCGGCCGACCAGGTCGAGTCGTTCCAGCCGTGCTCGGACCCGGTGGCGAGGGCCTGTTGGCCGCGGATCCGCATGGCGCGCAGGTCACCATCGATTGCCGCGACGAGGCCCAGTAGGACCAGACACTGCATGGCCAGGTAGTCGAAGCTGTGCAGGCGCGCGAGCTCCAGCGCGGCCTGGAGCTCGGTGTGTCCGGCGGCCCGGTCGCCGCGCCCGAACAGCTCCGCGATGCCCCGGCTCAGGCGCGCGAGCGCCTCGAGCGCCGGTGCGGAGGGAAGCTCAGTGATGTCCGGGGCACGCGCGGAGCGTGGCGGGGGCTGGCCGGAAACTACCGCGCCGAGATGTTCGGCCGCCGCGCGCAGCACGGCGAGATCGGGCGTGTGCTGTGCGGGCCAGCATTGGCGGGCATGGCGCAGGTCGCCCAGGGCCGCGGGTAGCTGGCCCGCCTCGAGGTTGATCAGCGCCGAGATCAGCGCCAGCCAGGGATCGGTTGCCGTGGCGGGTGCGCCGATTGTGGCGAGTGCGCGTCGTAGCGGTGCGTGGTCCCCGGTTAGCAGCAGCGGCACCGCGAAGCGGTGCAGCAGATCAGGCAGCAGAGCGCGCTCGTGGCCGAAGGCGCCGAGCTCGAGCGCCGGGAGAGGCCGCTCCTGGCCCGCCCACCAGCCCGCGGCAGCGGCGTACAGCGCGGCGGCGCGGTTTGGGCCCTGGCGGCGCAGGTCGGCGAGCAGGTAGGTCCGCAGCAGCTCCTGCACCCGGTAGGCGTCGCGATGCCAGTCCGTCGCTCTGACCAGCGAAGTCTCGTGCTCGAGCCGAGCAAGCAGACTCCCCGCGTCCTGGCGGCCGGATAGCTCGGCGGCCAGCGTGGCCGGGACCGGGTCGCTGATGCTGATCACCCGCAGGAACTCCACGGTGTCTGCAGGCATCCTGGACAGGATTTCGCCGACCAGGTAATCCGCCACCGAGCGCTCGTCGCCGGAGAACCGCGCGAGGAAGCCGTCGCTGTCGGCCGCCTCGGCGAGGGCATCCGCGGCCAACCGCAGCCCGGCGGCCCACCCGCCGGTCCGCTGGTGCAACATCTCGACCTGCGCCGTGGTTAGGGAGATGCCCGAGTTCGCCAGCAGCGCCGCCGCCTCCGAGGCGGTGAAGCTCATCCGGTCCGCGCGCAACTCCCACAACCGGCCCGCGAGGCGCAGCCTGGACAGTGCCAACGGCGGATCGAACCGGCTGGACAGGACGAGCTGAACCCCCGCCGGGCGGTTTCGCACCAGGATGTCGACGCCGTGCAGGGTTTGCGGATCGAGGAGCTCATGCAGGTCATCGAGGACCAGCCGGATCGGCCGGGGCAGTGCCAGCAGAGCCTCCAGGAGCTCGGCGAGGAACTCCGGCTGTGCGCCCGGGCGCCAGTTCCACGGCGCATGCAGCCGGCTCGATGGCGGCACCGACGGGCAGCTTGCGGCCGAGGCCACCACCGAGGTCCACAGCCGTCGCGGATCGTTGTCATCGCGGTCCAGGGTCACCCAGGCGGTGTCCACACTGGTGGACGAGCGGGCCCAGTCCGAAAGGAGCAGCGTCTTGCCATAACCCGCCGGTGCGCACACCAGCACCAGGCCCGCTGCCTCATCGAGCCTTGTCCGCAGAGCTGGCCGTTCGACGAATTCCGCCGGAAGCACCGGCGTAGAGATCTTGGCATGCGGGACGCATGGCACGACAAACACCCCTTGTTACCCCATTCGGACTCCCGACGAGTCACGCAGATGCCTCGCGAATGGAGGCATTCGGCCTATAGCGGGACCTGAAACCTTCCGTCGAGATCCGCGCGGTCTTGCATGCTCAAACCGTGATCGGCCGGCCGCCAGGGTCTGGGGCGGATGACCCGGTGCCAAATTCGCCCCGGGCCTGTCCGGGAATGTTATAGCGGTTCCCGGAGGGGGTAGCACCGCCGTTCGGCCTGAAATTCGCCCCGGTGCACCCGCCAACCGGGTACGCCGCGTGAGCGGCCCCACAATCCAGCGCACAGCCCGCGCACAGCTAGCGGACAGCCAGGGGTCCGGCCCTTCAGAACCTCCAAACCTTTACCTTAGCGACATGCTTGTGGGACGTGATTGTGTCCATTTTCTGGTTGATGATTCTGACCGCCTGGATCGCACTATTGATCGCCATCTTTAGCGACCTCTTCCGTGACCATGAGTGTCTGCGGAGGCGGTCAGTCCGCGAACCAGACCTCGACGAGGTCCTCGGCCGCAAGGCCTTGGTCGGACGCGATCTTCTCGAGCGCGGCTGCCAACGCGAGTGACAGCGCTGCAAAGAGGTTGCGGAGACCGGGCATGCCGGTGTCTGTGGCGACCTGGTCAACGATCCCACGCAGAACGGCATGCCCGCGTTCGTGGTTGTGGTCGTCGGACAGCACGGCGCGCATCGCCTCGAGCACCCTCTGCTGGGTTCGCTGCACCCGCTCGTCGTCGCTCACGCTCGTGCTCCCTCGGGCGGCTGCGAACGGGGGCGCCGTTGTCCAGGGGGCAGGGCAGCGGTTGCGGTGTGCGCAGTACGGCATCCGGATGAATGGGACGCGAGCATAGCTTCCCTGCTCGGACGGCAACGTCAAGCCCCAGCGATCCTGCGCCCCGACTTGCCCTGACGAATGGGAATGGCAAGCCCCGGGTAAACTCCAGATGGCGCCGAATAGCCGTAATGGTTGCCACCCGTTTACCCGTGAGGATGCAGCCGTGAGCGACGACGGGCCGGAGCCGAGCGAACTCCTCGATCTCTACGCCCGGAAACAGGCGTATGAGTCGGTGCGGGCGGTGCTGTCCGACGATCACAACTACGAACGCGGAGTCGGCGCCGTGGGCGGTGTCGCCGACCGGGTGCTCGCCGAGTCGGGTGTTGATGGGCTGGCCAAGGTGGCCGTCGAGCTGGCGCTCAAACTCGCCGCCGCGCTCGAGCGGATCGCCGTCGACCAGGGCCTCGTTGCGGTCGATCTCGCCGATATCTGGTTCGTCGAGTAAATGGAGCGGCGCAGCCGCCTTATTTCTCAGCACAGCAGGCGCGCTCGTAGGGTCGGGGCCATCACGGTCCGCCTGCTCCTGCTCCCGGCCGCGGAGTAGCGCGCGCCGCGTTGGCTGCTCGACGGCCGAATTGATCGTCATTGCCGAACTCGGACCGCGACCTCATCCGGAGGGGGTGATGCCGGTGTGGGCGCTAGTGCGCACAGTGCCATGCGGCGGGATATGGCGGATCAGTCTGAGGAGGCTGTGGGCATGGTGGGGTTGACGGGGTGGAAGTTCGATCCGGCCGGTGGCGCGCAGAGCGCACTGGACCCGCTGGAATGGTTGCAGAAGCAGGAGCTGATCGGCGTTCCGGGCAGGGCGGGTTTCCGGTCGCGCGGGCTTGGCTCTATCGGAAGTGAAGAAAATGCGAGCTGAAGACGAATCCCGCAGTGTCGCAGATGAGCGTCATTTGCTTAATCGGCCCACGGATTGGGTCGAGGATCTCACGGCATGCGTACTAATGTCCTGTGGGCTCGTCGCGGCCGGTATTGCTTTGATGATCGGCCTGAATACTTATCAGAGTATGGCCGAGACGGCCCGCACGGAGTCGGCCGATCGCGCGGCGGTTCCAGCGGTGTTGGTGGCGGATGCGCCCTCGATTCCGGATCCCGATGCTGGCCGGCGTTACGCGGTTACGGCACAGGTGCGGTGGACCGGTCATGACGGTGTTGAGCGGCTCGGTGAGACAGAGGTACGCGGTCAGCGCAGCGCCGGAGACGCCGTGGTGGTCTGGATTGACCGGAACAATCACCTTATGCCCGCCCCTACGAGAAAGAGCGATGCATTATTTGCCGGGTTCCTGCTAGGAGGTCTCTTGTTTGCCGGCGCGTCGATAGCTTTGGCTATGGTGTCGTGTGGTGTTCGGCGCTGGGCTCTCCGTCGTAACTGCGCTCGTTGGGAACGCGAATGGATGAGCGTCGAGCCAATTTGGAGCGGTCGAATCCGAGGATCGCGCTAGTGCGCTCCGCGCCGTCCGAGCCCGCCTTGGCCGGTTGCTCGGACATCCCGCCGGTACGGCCCACGGTCTTGGTTTTGGCCGAGACCGCGACGTCGCGGGTCAGCCAGCGCTGCTTCCGGATGGAGAGCAATGCGAAGATCTTGGTGAGCGACATGGCGAAGCTGACCAGGATGAAGAACGGCATCATCGTGATGAAGTGCCAGGGCTTGCGCTCCAGGTGGGCCAGCAGTTTCGCGGAGCGGCTGAACATCCACCACGTCCCGAGGACGCCCGCGATCGCGTAGCGGTGCTCGACCAGCGACAGGATCAGGTACGCCGGCGAGAACAGCAGGGTGAACGAGCTCACCGCTTTGTCGATCATCCAGTAGGCGAGGAACTTGCGCTTCCACAGCCACCGGCTGCTCAGCGCCCGTAGGTCCGAGCGCCAGGTGTTGCGGGCCCAGCGCAGCCGCTGCTTGAAGAAGGCGAGGCCGCCGGTGGGGAACTGCGACCACACGCAGGCCGAGCGCTGCAGCACGGCGTGGTAGCCGGCCTCCAGGGTCAGCATGGTCAACCGCTTGTCGTCACCGGACAGGCACGGCACACCCCAGAACGACTCGTTCATGAAGGCGTGCGAGTGCGCCATCAGCAGGTCCCGGCGGTAGATCGCCGTGCGGCCGGACAGACAGGAGACCGCCTTGCCCATCGAAGTCTGGGACGCCAGTTCGTGGTAGTAGCGGTAGTCCAGGTACATGTCGTTGAGGTGCTGCCAGGGCGTGTGCGGGTTCATCACGTTCTGCCTGGTGGTGACTGCTCCCACCTGGGCGTCCACGAACGGCATGCATGCCTGCACGGCGACGTCGGGGGCCCACACGGTGTCGGAGTCGACCAACGCGACCAGGGGAGTGGACGCGGCTTCCCAGCCCACGCGCAGCGCGTCACGCTTGCCCGGTACCTCGGTCACGATCACCGTCACACCCAGCTCGCGGGCGATCTCGATCGACTTCGCGTCGGTGACATCGATGACGCAGAGGACCTCGTCGATGTCGTTCGCCAGCCACGACGTCACGGCGGCCCGGAACAGCTCAGGCTCCTCCTGGTACACCGGGGTCACCACCGACATCGGTTCCCGGTGGTAGCTGACCACGGGGCGGTAGAAGGTCGCCGGGAGCTGACGGAACAACCAGCTCAGCCACCGGATGAAGCCGAGAACGCCGAGCGGAATATAGACGAGAAGGTTATCCATCAATCCCTCCGCCCGGCGTCGCGTGTTGTTGGCTGGTCGACTCAGTTGCCCTGGCAGTTGGACCGTGTCGGCGCTCGCCGCCGGTGACACCACCCGAAGGAGGTGAGCGCTGGTGGGGGCTTACTTGCGGCCACCGGACTCGATTCGGGCCGCCGAGCCTCCGACCGCACGACCGAGAGCGGAGCAGGGCAATCACCCCCCGGCCGCGTCCCGGGAAGCGGGGCGTCGATGATTGGCCAGGGTGGCGGCGGCGCACCATCCATCGCGGGTGAATGCACCCCGGTCGACCGTCTCGCTCATCGCTCTCTCGCCGTCGTGGGTCATCGAGACTCCTCGTCGCTCAACCCGGCAAAAGCGTTGCCACCCGTGGGCGCTCTAATCTGTGACGGATGGACGCCTAGAAGACACGCGCTCACCCCGGCTGGGCGATGCCCGTCCGGGACGAGGGGGGGCAGGGTGTGCGGCAGTGCCGGGTCCGGCCCGGACGGGCACCCGATCCGAGGTGAGAGCTGATGGCGACGATGATGCGTTACGAGTTCCGGGTGGACGGCTGTATGTCGGAGCTGGCTCGCGCCGCGTTCGTCGGCATGCGCATCACCGAGGCGCCACCGGAGACGATCGTCTTCGGCGAGGTGCTCGACGAGTCGCACCTGCACGGGATCATCGCGCAGTTCCAGACCCTGGGGATCACAGTGGTGTCCATGCACCCCGTGCCCGCGTGACCTGATCATGGCGGCGGGCCGGTCCGTCGCCGCCGCCTCGGTCAGGCCTTCAGCTCGCGTCCGTGCACGACGATCGCGTAGATCACGACGACGTCGAGAGTGATGATGATCGTCGACCAGACGGGGTACGCCGCCAGGAAGGCCAGGTTCAGGATCGCGCTGATGACGGCTACGACGACGCCGACCACCCGGGCGGCCGTGTTGCCGGCGAGGAGCCCGAACCCGGTCGCAACGGCGGCGAGGCCGAGAATCAGGTGTCCCCAACCCCAGGCGGTGTAGTCGATGCTTATCACCAGGCCCTCGGGCCGGACCAGGTAGTAGCCCTGGTCGAAGATCGCGACGAGTCCCTCGATCGCCTGGAACGCGCCTAACAGGATGATCATGATTCCGGCGAAGACGACCCAGCCGGTCCAGCGGGTCACCTCGGGACGTGTGCTCGCGGCGTAGCCCGCCGGTCGCGCACTGTCGCTGATCCCGCGGGAGGTGTCGGTCATGGCGTTCTCCACGTTCTCCTCGCTTTGGCCCGGACGGCATCCCGGTCCCACCGATGCCGCTGGGACCGGGGGTCCGTCCT
>Ga0193743_1000721_pt1 | contig 25925 bp, 25 predicted proteins | sample L2c2metaG_FD_143038 | JGI IMG/M metagenome (GOLD analysis project Ga0193743, IMG submission 143038) | Soil microbial communities from a riparian zone of the East river system, Colorado, United States - L2c2 | ecosystem: Environmental > Terrestrial > Soil > Riparian zone | place: USA: East River...
GCGCGAGATCTTCCTCGGGGCAGTTTTGATAGGGCCGTTTGAAGGAAGCCGCTGGTGTGGTGGATGCGGTGGGCTATGGGATTTGGATGGGTGTGAGCCGATTCTGTGGTGGTTTGGCCGGGGTGAGGCAGCTTCTGGAGCTCGTAACAAGTGCTGAAGGTGGCCAATCGCGTTGTCTGGAGATAGCCGGAGATCACGAAATCTGCCTCTGGCAGGCTCGAATGAGCATGAGTCTGCGTAGCGTCTGTGAAAGCCGCTGGTGTGGACGTTGATCAGAGCCAAGGTATGCATGTTGGAGTCAGGAACTGTCGATTGCTGCAGGTTCTGTCCCCACGTATGCAGGACACTCAATAGTCCGATGTCAGCGCCCAGGTGCTTCGGGTTGCGAGCGACTTCGATCAACGTGGCGGCGCTGCTGCGGAAGAGGAGATCGTAGAGCAGTCGCTTGTTCTGAAGCACAAGCGCCGATAGCTTGTGGGGCAGTGTGAAGACGACGTTCCACTGGAGGATCGTCATCGCCGGCGAAATAGCCGTCGGAAAGGCTGTCGCTGATCTTCAGATGCCATTCCACGTTGCGTTGAAGGAGGTCACCACGTTCTGCTCCGATTGCGCTCATGATGCTGTACTGCGCGAACGCCACACAGTTTCCCTTCGCTTTCGCCCAGGTCTCCGGGGATCCAAGCCCATTCTTTACGAGTGCGGCGCAGAGTTTGTACAACAACTCACCGTTGTCTTCGTGACTGTATTGGTCTGGAACCTCGGCGAGCGAAGGAAGTGCTTGCGATGACGCTGGCGCAAGCGTCGTCACATGAGAGGCGGGAGAAGGGAGGGCGGCACGGCCAGCGGAAGAGGTTCTCGTCCCGTGTAGGCGTTCAGTGCCGTGACTATGGCGCCGGCGAGACGTACGGAGGTTTTGCATTGGAGATGCCTAGCGAGCAGTAGATTGGATTTAGGTGGAGGCGCTGTCGCTAGCTTCCCGAACAGCGCTGCCAGGGCCTCGCGGCTTATCGGCGTGCGACGTGGCATGACTTAGCCTTTCGAGCCGATAGCCCGGGCGAAGGTATAGCGGAGCGCGGTTCCAGTGTCTTCCGGCCCGGTCATGGTTGCGGTTGCGATCTCCGGATACGAAGGGGTCAGGAGCTCTCGCACCTGTTCAATATCCATCTTCGGATCGGGATCGGGGATGCGCGAGCCGTTGTAGAAGAACTCGCGCGGAAGCGCAGAGGCCTGCAAAGCCATAGAAGTATTCCTCCCTATGACGGTACGACTGGATTGGAGTTGTGCGGCTCGCTCGCGCGGAGGCAGACTAAATGTGCGTCCGCGGCCGGATGCGTATAAGCCCTTTGGGGCAATCCACAGCAGCAGCAGAAAGAAACAGAAAGAAAAAAACCAACAACTAACGGCTGCCTCCATCAGGAGCAACCGCTTGTTCCACCGCAATTGACACTCTTGTAACAGCTACCGTTGCGTCTCATCAGAACGCCGCAGGTCGAGCAGAGCGGTGCATCCCCTACTTCGTACGCATCCTCGAGAAGCGCCGAGACGCCGGAGCGAGGCGTCTGGTTTGGCGCCCCGCCGGCATTCGCGCTGGGTGCCGCTGCTGTGGCGAACAGCGGCAGCTGCGTTCCGGACAAGAAGCGCAGCTCGAGCCAGCGGAAGATATAGTCCATGATCGACTTGGCGTAGCCCAGCTGCTCGTTGCCGGTCTAGCCCGAGGGCTCGAACCGGGTGTGCGAGAGCTTGCCCACCAGCACCTGGAGCGGAACTCCGTGCTGCAGCGCAACCGAGACCACGGTACCGAAACACTCCATCAATCCCGCGATCGTCGAGCCCTCTTTTGCCATCCGGATGAAGATTTCGCCCGGCTGCCCATTTGGATAAAGACCGACGGTTAAGTAGCCCTCGTGGCCGGCGATGGAGAAATGGTGTGTGAAACCCACCCGTTCGTCCGGAAGACGATGCCGGTTCGCGGCCGGTGGTCATGACAGATCTTCTTGCTGAGAGGATTCACGCGCAGGTGCTGCATTTACCGGCTGAGACATGAGCACCCCTTTCTGGGGTGCAATATGCGCGGCGAAGCATGGTTTGTACCCCAGGTTCAAAACTCGGTCAAATCGCACACGACAGACCGAACGACAATCTCTAATAGGGGTCCCATCAAAAAACGGACAATAGAGCACGCTAAGGTTGAGTGGACGCTGAATTAGGCACAGCAAACGTAGCGAAGCGTTTGCCGGTTGGCCGCATCAAATGAGGAGCAATATTCGCACGAAAATATTCCCTCGGCGACTAAAGTCGCATCCTCTTTGTCGCCGATTACGACGCGGCCGAAGCCGGGCTCGTTCAAAACAAATCGAAGCCGTATTACGAATCGAATGAGAAAGAACCTAAGCATGAGCATGGAGTATGTGAATCTGGGGAAGACGGGGCTGAAGGTCTCGCGCATCTGTCTGGGGTGCATGTCGTACGGCGAGGTGCCGACCGTGATCAGGCCTGGTAGCCACGCGTGGGCCTTGAACGAGGAGCAGAGCCAGCCGTTCTTCAAACAGGCGTTGGATTTGGGCATCAACTTCTGGGACACGGCGAATGTGTACTCGATGGGGTCGAGCGAGGAGTTGGTGGGCAGGTTTTTGAAGGCGAATACGAAGCGCGAGAACATGGTGATCGCGACCAAGCTGCACGCCGTGATGCGCGACGATCCGAACGGCAAGGGGCTCTCACGCAAGGAGATCTTCTTCGAGTTGGACCAGAGCTTGCAGCGCTTGCAAACGGACTATGTGGACTTGTACCAGATTCATCGCTGGGACTACGAGACGCCGATCGAGGAGACGCTGGAGGCGCTGCACGATGTGGTGAAAGCAGGCAAGGTACGGTACATCGGGGCGTCATCAATGTATGCGTGGCAGTTTGCCAAGGCATTGTATACGGCTGACCTGCATGGATGGACGCGGTTCGTCTCGATGCAGAACCATTACAACCTGATCTATCGCGAAGAGGAGCGGGAGATGATGAAGCTCTGTGCTGCGGAAGGGATCGGAGTGATTCCGTGGAGCCCGCTGGCGCGCGGGAAGCTGACACGGCCGTGGGCCGCGGAGGCGACGATGCGGTCGGAGACGGACCAGTTCAGCAAGGCGATCTACTCGAAGACGGAGGAGGCCGATAAAAAGGTCGTCGACCGGCTGGGCGAGGTGGCGGAGAGGCGTGGTATTCCGCGAGCGACGCTGGCGCTGGCTTGGGTGCTGAGCAAACCGGTGATTAAGTCGCCGATCGTGGGCGCCACGAAACCGAACCATCTTACGGATGCAGTGGCGGCGTTGCAGGTGAAGCTGGCTGCTGAGGAGATCGCTTCGCTGGAGGAGCCGTATGTGGCGCATCCGGTGGTGGGGTTCAGCTAGGGCAGATAAGAGAAAGGTTAGAAGTGAGTTTGCAATCCTTTACTGCTCTCAGTGGGACTTGGACGAGCTGCTGGCGAACAGGTCGTCAAGCGGTCGGACGATCGTCACTATGAATCTGACGGGACCCCTGAAGGCCAATTGTAAATTCGGCACTGCTGGAGAAACGGGCGTTTATCTCTGAAAGCACGCCGTAGCGAAGGGTGAACTCAGCCTTGAATCTCCTTCAGCAAGATCGGCTGGCGTTTCAAGTACGTGAGAGAGCGCCAGTGTCCATGGGCTTCTCCCGGACCACCAGCCCCGACTCGTCGACTAGGTGTTTAGTCCCGGCATTTGATGGTGCATTCTTATCGAGGGAGTGGAAGGAGGCACTATGGGCCAGGTTCTACACCGAGGCGCCACCACGACAGAGGCGGTCCGTGGAGCGATACAGCATAGTCAAGAGAGCCTGAGAACATTGGCGCGTCGTCTTGGGATCAACCCCAAGACCGTTGCGAAGTGGAGGAAGCGCTGCTCGGTGGCCGATCTTCGTACCGGGCCGAAGCATCCCCGCTCCACGGTTCTGACGATGCAGGAAGAAGCTGTCGTTGTTGCCTTCCGCAGGCATACTCTGCTGCCTCTCGATGATTGTCTCTATGCCTTGCAGGCGACAATTTCTCATCTGACCCGTTCCTCCCTGCATCGTTGTCTGGAACGGCATGGCATCAGCCGGCTGCCGGAAGTGGAAGGCAGCAAGCCCGGAAGGAAGAAGTTCGAGCGCTGGCGCTTAATCCTTTTTCGTTTCTTGCAGTTTCTTCCACTGGTCGTGGTCTTTCAACTCATCTATCTGCGGACGCGCCGCCTCCCCCGCATGATCATCATGCATTGGCCAATGGACTTTTCGCAGCATTGCTGACCCTCAAGCTCTGACGCACTCGGGGTCACAGGAGTGGTAGGGATGTCCAAAACGTATCAGCAACTCCGCTTGGCTGACCGTCATACTCGCTTATGACGAACATGGTGCAGATGATGGTACTCCCGGAAGCCGTCAGCATCGGCATGATGCGTGGCCTGGTCGCAATTTAAGAAGCTGCCGCGCAAGAGAACTGACGTTCAAGGTTCATCATTCTTCATCGAGAGATAGCCGCCAAGTCACGATGGTGGCGTCTGAAACATGTGGGGTCTGCGGCGGCGTATTCCATGCTAGAGAATCGCGGTGAATCGCGTGCGTTCCTTGGCAACAGCGGCAGCAACCGCGCGTCTTGTGCGCTCTCGATGTGCGTCGAGATGGTCTGGCCAATGATCGTCCGCAAGCAGCGGAGCGGCCGTTTCGTCAAATGCTTTGTCCAGCTCCGGGTAATCAACATAAAACTCGTCGTATGCCTGATCGCCATTGGCCAGGCGTGCCTCAAACTCGCCTTCATCAGTGAGGCAGAACTCACACATGAAGTTCTTAAGCTTGCGGATGGTGTAGTTCTGTGGACCGACACCACTGTTGATCATCATCAGATGGACCTCAGCTGGATCGTGCTGCTCTCCTGATCCCTCTGTAAGTGTTTTTGCCAGTTCGCGAGGGTCTGAGCGGAGACCCGCGAATTCAAGCGCTTCAGCCTCGTTTCTGCTTGGAGGACAACGCTGTCCCCGTTCTCCAGCCGGATCATGAAAAGGTCCACGTATGAGCCCTCCTGTCATCGTCTGCGCCCATGATAAGCGGCTCGACGACTCGCGCGCGCATGGTCACAGCGAATTACTTTGGAAAATCGAGCCGGGTGCGCCACTCTGTCTCGGCGCTGCGTTTCACGGCCCATCTCGAAGGGCGTGCCCTGCCACGTTCATAAGCGCCTTCTCCAAAGGTGATAGGCCACCATCCGGCCACCCCCTCCTGTCTGCGTGCCTGGGACCTTTCCACTATTCGATCCGCAGATGGTATCCGCGTTTGACCGAAGCTCCCTCGACCACGCCATCGTTGGCAATGTGTTGCTTGATGGCACTATTCGATGGCTCGCTAGATTTGACGGAGGCTGCGAGTGGTTCTGCCAGCGTCTTGGGCAATGCATCCATCACGTCGAGCCAGAGGGGACCATCTATCTTTGCTTCAAATCGCCGAAGCTCATCGGGGATGCTGTCCGGCTGCGCGATCTCTACACTATCCTGGGAGTTCTTGTTGCGCTTCATCGTGAATTCATGACTCTCGATCTTCTTGAGGTCGTGGCTGGCAAGGTAGTAGAGGACCATGGACTCTGTTCGCTCGATCTTGTTCTGTGCTCTCTTGGCCCGAGCGGCGTACCGTGCCGACTCCTTCTTGCAGTATTCGGCGCGCGTCTCCATGACCCTGAGAAATCTGCCGATCCGGTCGATCTTTGCATCCATGGCCTGACAGAACAATTGGAAGCGCTCCATGGCTTCGGCGCTCGCCTCGCCCTGCTCTTCGATCTCATCCTGAATCTGATCGAGCAGCGCATCCAGTTCACTGTCTAGCTCAAGCAAAGAATGATCCGTGGCGACCAGAGCGGGAGACGACACCGCACTAGTTGCCTCTTGAAATGGAATCAGAGGTGTAGCTTTGCTGGCCATAGGATCTCCTATTTGTTATTGAAAGCTCCCAGAGCGGCAGAAGAGGCAACGATGGATCGTCCTCTTCCCCCGGCTCTGTCTGCGACACCATCGGCATCGATGGCACATGCTGGGCACGTTCGCGCTTGAGGTCCGCCCATACTGCCGCGGCTGAATCGCCGACATTACCGCGCTCGACCAGCTCGCGGGCCATCGCGCTCATCATGTCGTCGTCACTCTCGAGAGAATGAATGCCTTCGCCCGAGAACTTGCCTTCCATCTGCTGGGCGATGGCCCGCTGCCAGCGCTCGATGGGCTGGTGCTTGGCCTTGCAGCTAGCACCGGGGCGGTACGGCTGATCCAGTCGATGCTCTATGGAACCCCGTTCGATCCGGCGATCTTTGCGGCGGTGGCTGCAACGCTGCTGATAGTGGCGGCGCTGGCCTGCCTAGTTCCGGCGTGGAGAGCATCGCGGATCGATCCCATGCAGGCATTGCGAACTGAATAAGCCGATGTTCCGCCATCTGAAGAGGCGCTCTCAATCAGTGCACGATCGCCTGAGCACCCGTTGAGCATCTCTCGCTCTGAACATGGTGAGGTCGGATATAGCTGAAAAGCAAGCCCTGCAATTTATTTTCAGCCCAGCTAAGATGTTCGTCGAACGGGACGAACTCACTTCGATGGGTGATCTTCTCGCGCAACCTTCATTTGACGAAGACGACTCAGTCGCAAAGCCAAGGATCGAAAAACAATGAAACGGAACATCATCATCGCGGGCGTCCTCTTGCCGTTCTTCTTTGTCGGCTTTGCGCAGCAATGCGAGTTGTGGAATCTCGGATCTAGACGAGGGTAGCCTCAACTGAATCAAGGCGCGGTCGACTCCTCGCTCACTATTATGACCCTCAGACGCGTGGACCTATCCTTGTCCACGCCACGCTAAGGCCTACCCTGAGCATACGAGGGCATCTTTGGGAGTGAGCTTGCGCAGGAGGAATTCCTAACCAGATTGCCGATCGCATTATTGCCGGCCACCGCACAACGGTGGCGTCGTACATGCCGAGCGTGCATTGTCCGTGCGATACACCGTGAATGACGGAGGACGCACAGAGACGGCAGACAGAAAGTAGTGCTCTCATCTAAGATGATGCTGGACGAGCTTCAGCTTCGCTGCGACTCCGGGACGTACTTACCGGATTTCTGTACAGCTATGTATCACCTTGGTCGCCGGGGATATCGGGGCGAGGTGATCCAGACTGCGCCGCCCTGCTTGGTCTACAAAGCAGATAGGTTTCCATAATCCACCCGTTCCTGTGTCTCTCTTCGTTGCAAACTTCTTCGATCCTGCTCGCGGTCTCACTGAGTTTGCCAGATAGCAGTACCTCTTCGTCCATCCCGAGGTAGGCACCCCAGAAGATATCGAGGTCCTCATCAAGCATGCTCTTGAAAGAGCACTTCCCATCCAGCATCACAACTGTCCTTTGTGTAGGGTCAGCCAAGCCCGCAGAGAGTCTTCTCCCTGTCGTAATGACAATCGCTTCACCTATCCCATTCAGAGTGATCTTGTGGCGGGCGGCCAAAGCTTGAATGCTGGTGATGCCGGGGATGACGTCAAACTCAAAACTGAATTTTCCGCGGACCGTGATCTGATCGATGATTCTGACCGTACTATCGTACAGCGACGGGTCGCCCCACACCAGGAAAGCACCGCACTGATCCTCTTCAAGTTCCTGGGCGATCATCTCTTCATAGATCAAAGCTCGCTGGCGATGCCAAAGTTCAACTCGAGCTGTGTAATCCGATACGGTTGGGTCGCGGACGGGATCGGCGATCTCCACCACCCGGTATGTTCTGTTCTGGATATATCTTTCACAGATCTCTTTCCTGAGCCTCACAAGGTCCTGCTTCGCTTCGCCTTTGTCCATGACAAAGAACACATCCACCATGTTCAATGCCTTGATAGCCTGCACGGTGATGTATTCCGGATTGCCGGCCCCCATGCCGATCAGAAAGAGCTTTCTCATAGGTACTGTTTCTCCGTGTGGATAGACATCTCAGTCAAATGTCGTTTGGAAGAGTTCTGCAAGTCTCAAAAGCAGATCATCTCGTCGGACTACAGTCGGTACCTTATGCTTCCGTGGCCGATCAAGCATAACAATGGGGATGCCGAGCGCTCTGCCAGCCTCGATTTTTGAATAGGTAGCTGTACCTCCGCTATTTTTGGAGACTATGAGGCTGATCGCTTCGTTGCGAAGCATTTGCATTTCATCTTCGAAATGAAAAGGGCCGCGAGCCAGAATGAGCTTTGAATTCGCAGGCAGTCTTTCTTCCGGCGCATCGATGGCTCGCACTAGGAACCATGCATCCTTGCAGCCGGAAAAGGCGCCAAGTTCTTGACGTCCGATCGAAAGAAAAACTCGGCTGTCTCTTTGGTTCACAAGCAATGCGGCAGCTTTTACATCGCGTGCGGGTAGCCAGCAATCCCCCTCCTGTGGCTCCCACGGCGGCCTTTCGAATGCGATGAGCGGAACGTTCAAGGTCGTGCATGCCAACTCGGCGTTGCCGCTTATCTTCGAAGCGTAGGGATGCGTCGCGTCGATGACCGCCGCGATATTTTCATGGACCAGGTAAGAGATCAATCCAGCGACCCCGCGGAAACCCCCAACTCGAACAATTCCCGCGGGCAACATTGGCTGGCTGACTCGGCCAGCGAGAGATGAAATCACACTCAGGTCCGTTCTGGGTGACAAGAACGCGGCAAGCTCTGATGCTTCGCTTGTGCCGCCCAGAATCAGAATTCGCGGCGGGTGTTTTCGACTTGGCTTTGTGAAGGATTCCATGTCTCAGACGAGCTCGACTGTTTGCTGCGGGTCTCTAGTGCTTTGGAGTGATTGCGCGATCTCTCGCCGATGAGTAGAGATAGCTTTCGTCGAAGAGTGATTGTCCAAGAGACCGCCCTACCAGAACGAGGGCATGGCTGTTGACACCCGAGTCTTTGACAATGCCCTGGATGGTAGACAGCGTACCGCGCAGGATGTGTTCATCGGGCCAGCTGGCGCGGTATACGACGATCACGGGACAGTCTTCGCCGTAGAGTGGCAGCAACTGCGAAGACACTTGATCGAGGTTCATGATGGAGAGGTGAATGGCGAGCGTCGCACCAGTGCGGCCCAGCGTTGCCAGGTCTTCTCCAGAAGGCATGGGTGTCGACCGGGTGGAGGTGCGGGTGAGGATCACGGTCTGCGCCACGTTAGGCAGCGTCAGCTCCTGGCCGATCGCGGCCGCGGCCGCGGCGAATGAGGGAACGCCCGGCGTGAAGTCGTAAGCGATGCCGAGCGTCTTCAGGCGGCGAATCTGCTCCGCCATCGTGCTCCAGATGGAGAGATCGCCGGAGTGGATGCGAGCAACATCGAGATCGCTTGCATGCGCTTCGGCAATCTCCGCGATGATTTCATCCAGATTCATCTCCGCCGTATCGACAATGCGAGCCCCGGCTGGCGCATGGGCAAGTATCTCCCTGGGCACCAGAGAGCCGGCGTACAGGCACACGGGCGAGTTGTGAATGTGATCCCGGCCGCGCAGCGTGAGCAGATCTGCAGCGCCCGGTCCTGCCCCGATGAAATGAACGATCATGGCTGCTCCGGAGTAGTAGACACCGCCACGGCACAGGTACAGAAGTGGCCTTTTCTTTTCGCTACCAGCAGACGCGCAGAGGGTCCGAGCGAAGCCAGCGCGGACGCTTCGGCAACGTTCGCTGTTCCTGTTGCCGACAGCGCCACAGAAGACGGCGAAGTAGTTCCCGCGATCTTTGCAAGAATGTTTGCCGGGAACAGGACGAGGCGAAGGCCCAGGATGGAGGCGACGTTCTCACCCATGGCTGCACGACGGTCGAGCGTTGCGAGAATGCTTCCAGCAGGAATTTCGTCGACAGACGTTTGGATGAGATGAATGATGTCGTCGCTGCAGGCGCGGGAAGAGCACCCGATTCCGATGGAGAGACGCTCGATCATGGCTTGATCACTGTCCATTGTGTGATCGGCATCATGGGTCGCCAGCCGAGTGAATCTCCGATGCGATCGGTACGCGCGATCATCATACGGACCAGATCTCCGCCATGGAGAGCATGTCGTGCAGCCAGCCTCGACTCGCTCTGCAAGGTGACTCCGTTCGCGACGAGACGACCGCCGAGGGAAAGCGCCGCCCAGCACGCGTCAAAGAGGTGATCATCGTCGACGCTGCCGCCCAGGAAGATGACATCCGGCGCGCGTACGCCGGCGAACGCAGCAGGCGCAGTCCCTTCGATAACCTTCAGAGCGGGCACACCGAGTCGCGCCGCATTCAGCCGCATGCGCGCTGCCCGGTCGGCTCGCGCCTCAAACGCTACGCAGGCGCACGACGGATGAATGCGCATCCACTCAATACCGATGGAACCGTTTCCGGCGCCCACGTCCCATAAGGTTTGGTTGGGAAGCGGAGCGAGCCGGGCGAGCGTTACCGCACGAATCTCACGCTTGGTCAACTGCCCGTCAGTATCAAAAGCATCGTCCGGCAAACCCGAAGCGAGGGACAGCGTTTTCGTAGTCGTATCCGCAGCGCAGAGTATCGCCATCAGATTCAGCTTGCCGCACTGGTCGTTCCGCCAGCTTGCGGCAAGTCCGCTTGTGTTTCGCTCTGAGCAACCACCCAGATTTTCAAAGACATCGATCTTGCTTGGTCCATATCCACATTCCGTCAGGAGCCGAGCGACGATCGCCGGCGTGCTGCCGTCTTCCGAGAAGATCACAAGCCGTTGCCCCGGGTAGAGATGGCGAAGCAACTGATCCACTGGGCGATTGACCAGGGTGACCAGGTTCGTCTCGGCCATCGGCCAACCAAGTCGCGCACAGGCTAGTGAAAAGGCGGAGACCTGTGGAATGACACGAAACTCGGTTGCGACAAGGTCTCGCGTAAGAGGTACTCCCACACCGTGCAGCATCGGATCGCCACTGGCAAGCACAGTAATTATCTTCTTCCCGCGATACTCCATGAGGATTTGCTGCATGGCAGGAGCCATCGGGGAGGGCCACGCAATACGTACCGCGGGAGAGGCAGCAGTGGGAACTAATGCCAGGTGCCGAGCGCCTCCGTAGAGCAACTCAGTTGATGCCACGGCGCGTTTTGCCTCACCGTTCAGGTCATCCCAGCCATTCTCGCCGATGCCTACGATCGATAGCCAATGCTCAGCAGAATTCATAGGCCATATCTCCTATCCGCCATAGGTCCGGGGAGTGTAGATGAGCTTCCTGGCGTTCGACAATGCAATGGCTCGCGTGGTTGAGGAGCCAATGAGAACGACGGTCCGCATATCGGCAAGCGAAGGATCAAGACGTTCCAGATCGGTCACGATGATTCGTTCGTCGGACCTTCCGACGCTGCGTGCGAGAACGACGGGCGTCGCAGGGCCTCTGTGTTTGGCGATGATCCTTCTCGCCTCGGCGAGCTGCCATAGTCGTTCTGATGATGTGGGGTTATAGATCGCGATTGCAAAGTCCGCGGATGCCGCCGCTTCCAGGCGTTTCAGTACGATCTCCCAAGGCTTGAGCCGGTCCGAGAGGGAGATAACACAGAAGTCGTGCCCTAAAGGAGCGCCCACTCTCGAAGCCGCTGCCTGCATAGCCGACAACCCCGGAACAATACGAATGTCCAGCGACTGCCAGGCCGGGGGGCCTTGGTCCACGCATTCCAGAACAGCCGCCGCCATAGCGAAGATGCCCGGGTCTCCCGACGAGACGACGCAAACGCGGCGGCCGGATTCGGCAAGAGCAAGCGCGTGCCGTGCGCGGTCCGCCTCCACCTTATTGTCGGAGCCGAAACGGCGCTGACCAGATCTCACGGGAACTCGATCAAGATACGTCTGATATCCCACCAGGTCTGTAGCCTCGGCCAGCGCCTGCTGAGCCTCCGGCGTAATCCAGTCTGCAGCTCCCGGACCCAAGCCAACGACGGAAATCCAACCGGCACTCCGCAAGGTCCCATCCCGCTGTGCCTGACTTGCATCGGGAATCAGGATGAGAGAAAAGTAGGGTACGTGGAGCGGGTCGACGTCGCTGAGGGGAATAATGCGTTCAGCAACCATCGTCGCTCGTTCGATGAACAGTGCTCTATGCGCAAGACCAGTCGCCTCCAGGGCCCGCCTTACCTTTACGAAGTTTCGGCCGAGCTTCATGATGGCGAAGGCGCCCTGCTGGCTTAGCTTGGCGATCAGTGTCTCCTCAGAGAGAGTTCCAGGGAGCACCGTGAACTCGGCGTCTCTGCGAACGAGCGGTGTTCCAAGCTGCGCGGCGGCACCCAGAATGGAGGCGACTCCAGGAATTACTTCGGTAGGAAAGCGATGAGCGAGCCGGTCGTGAAGATACATATACGAACCGTAGAAGAATGGGTCGCCCTCGCACAGAATTGCTACATCCCGGCCGTCCGCGAGGTGCACTGCGATCTGTTCGGCCATCTCGTCATAGAACTGTGAGATCGCAACCTCGTATCCTCCGGGATGATCAGTCTCCTCTGTCGTAACCGGGTACATCATGGGAAGCTCGACCTGACTATGAATCAGCTCCGCGCAAACGACCGAGCGAGCGTTGCTCCGTCCATGTCTGGCGCATGGATAAGCAATGACGTGCGCCTGTCTGAGCACACGCTGCGCTTTGACTGTAATCAAGTCCGGGTCGCCGGGACCGACACCTACTCCGAAAAGACGCCCGCTGCCTACTCCTCCGCTAGCTAGGCTCATTCGTCCTCGCTCGCCAGCGCATTGACTGCTGCCGCAGCGATGGCGCTCCCGCCGCGGCGTCCTCGAACGGTCAGGAAAGGTAGTCCAAGCCGATTGGCTGCAAGTGCCGCCTTGGATTCGGCCGCACCTACAAATCCCACAGGAATCCCGATGATGAGTGCGGGGTTGAGCGGTTCGTCCGAGGTCGAAGTCTGCAGCAGATCGAGGAGATGAAACAACGCGGTCGGTGCGTTCCCGATCACCACAACCGAGCCGGCGAGTCTATCCCGCCAGAACTCGACCGCAGCGGCACTCCGGGTGGTGTGGAGTTTGGCCGCCAGTTCCGCGGTTCGCACATCGTGCAAGGTGCAGATGACCTCGTTATTCCGAGGCAGCCGGGAACGCGTGATTCCATTTGCCACCATCGTTGCGTCGCAGAACAAGGGCGCACCTTCGAGCAGCGCCTTGGCGCCGGCCGAGGCCGCATCCGGAGACGCGTGCACATCCTGCGGCAGATCCGTCATGCCGCAGGCATGGATCATGCGCACAACGACGCGAGCAAGATCGGGCGGAAACCCAGAGAGATCGGACTCTCGTCTAATAATGGAAAAGGACTCGCGATAGATGGCCGCGCCATCCTTGACGTAATTCATCGGGCGGCGTCCCTCGACATCAAATCCTGATGCAACCGAGCGATCGCATCCACTGCTGTTTCTGGCGAACAGTTGGACGCTGCAAGACGTCCCGCGAGGCTCAGGGTATAGCCTGCCGGGCCGGCGATAAGTTCGGCTGTCGCACTGTGCCGACGGGCGCATCGCTTTTCGCATCCAGAGAGGTTCACCGTCCATCCAGAAGGCACGGCTTGGTCGCGAAGCCGCTGCGCGAGCAAAGCGGCATCGGCGCGCACATCAGCCAGCGACGCATCGCATCCATGGCTGCCGGCGCAAGCCGCAAGTCCGCGAAAGCCTTCTCGTCCGTCGCACGATAAGCCGATGGCTTCGAAACGTTCAACGATGTAGGCTGCCGCAGCCATTGGGACAGCGCCGAGAACAACACCGCGCCAAGCAGCAAGCCGCAGATCCCCCTCGCACTCGTTCGCCACGTCGGCCACGCAATCTGCCTGCGCTGCCGTAAGCCGTCCGAGTGGGACAGATGGGATGATGCAGACGCAACCAGCATGCTCGGTCGGATGAACGCCGCAAGGTGCTTCCTCGACGCGCGTTACAGCAGGAGCAAAGGGCGAAGGGGTCAATATGTGCGAGAGAGCATCGACAATACGCTTCATTGCTCCTGGAATGGCCATCACTGCTTTGCCTCGAGCGGGAAGGCTAGCTTCCTTCGCCAATCCCATACATATCCCTGCCGCTGCCAACATACAGTCAACGGCATCCTCGCCTTTCACGACATATCCTGAAGCAACTCCTCCAATCGAGAAGCCAAGATACGGCGCGACATCGAAACCCACAGCTTCAAGAGAGATATCGTCGGTGTCCCGGCTGAAGCGTTTGGTTCCTCCGTAAATCCCGAAGCTGAACTTGGGGTGGAGGTCTACGAAGACGGTCTCTGCAATCAGTTGCCGATCGAGCGCATGGACCAGCGGTCGTGGATCGAAGGGTTCCTCGGCATCCAGACCTGCGACGGGGCTGGTGACGATGTTGCGCACTCGATCATGCGGCGGCGAAGGCAGTAAACCTGCGACGCTAATCTTCTCAACGAGATGTTCCAGGTCACTATGCCGGATTGCCCGCAGTTGCATGTTAGCTCGCGAGGTAATTTCAAGGGTGCCATCCGCCACAGCACCCGACAGGTCGGCAAGGATCTTGAGTTGGTTCGCAGCGATCAGACCTCCCGGAAGTCTGATCCGAATCAGTAACCCGTCTTTTGCGGGGATGGCGTGAAGGACACCGGGACAGAAGTGATCTCCGATTCTCATCCCTTGCCTGCTTTCCGGGTGATAGCGGGAAAGATCCACTTCGGTCCGAACAAAGGCTGCCTCACAGAGAGCGCGGAAGAGGCACAAAGCTCAAAGACCATTGAGCGATCGCTCCCCGTTTCCACGCGGCGAAGAATCGAAACTGTATCTGGGGTAGGTCTCCTGATTGACAGGCTGAGCGCATGTTCGGCGCTTTGGACTCTCTGCCTTCCCCGGCGCATCCGAGTGGCTTGCGAAGAGTCCTTTTCCTGAACACAGTGGCGGGACCATGCCGGACTCACACCGGCTTCCCTGTTAAGCCCTTCCGGGCACCCCAGAATCTGTACCTAATCTACCAGACTAATTTCGTCCACCTCTGTTTCGGATCAGGAAATCCGGCAACCGCTGCACCTCATGGACCAGAGACCACCCTTCCATCGAAGATCCGTAATGGATACCGGCGGAATATCCATTCGCCAGAAGGACTGTGCTGGAGCGCGTAGGGCAAGAATGATGGCTGCGCGGATCACTGCGGGATGGGTTACAGCAACAGTGTGGCCGGAGTGCTGCTGCCCAACCAGCCAGCACCCCACGCGTGTCAGCAAGCTCGCAACAGACTCGCCACCATGGGGTGCGGACTCTATATCGGTCAACCACCGACTTACACCCTCCAAATCGCTGGCTTGAATGTCATCCAAAGACTTCCCTCTCCACGAGCTGTAGTCCAAATCCTTCAGTTCTGCGGCGAGGATCGGATTCAATCCCAGGGCGTTGGCTGTCTGTCGCGTTCTCTGCTCGGGCCCAGCGTAGACCTGGCGCGCTCGCGGCGGAATCCAGCCAATCGATCCAAGTTTTTCAAGTTCGCGTTGCTCAACCGGTTCGTCGAGAGGGAAAGCCGCTCTCCACACAGCAGCGGTCGGCGCGTGACTGATAAACGTAATCCGCCCCGACAGATCGACTTGTTTCAAGGCTTCACCGAAGACAGCCTACCATCGGTCGGGAGCAGTCACCTTGACACCCCTTGGGTGGTTCACTACGCTCTGAGTCAAGCAATCCTCAGGAGACTTAAAATGACTCAGCCCATCGCCGGCTCGATCCTCCAGCCCGTATCTCTCCCGGTGATTCCGCTGCGCGAGTTTTTCCCTTGGGCGCTGTTTGCCGGTTTGCTGATGCTACTTCTCATCTATTTCGTCGGTGCGGAACAGGGAGCCACTTCCCTTGTTCATGGCAGCATGATTCACGAGTTTGTGCACGATGGACGCCATCTGCTCGGCTTCCCTTGCCACTAGCCAACTGCGGATGACGCGTACGCTGCTCCTTCGCGGTATGTTGGTCGGCCTCGTGGCCGGCCTTATCGCATTTGCGTTCGCCCGGTGGGCCGGTGAGCCGCAGGTTGACAGGGCGATGGCCTTTGAATCCAGCATGGATCAGGCGAAGGGCGAGCCGCCCCAGCCTGAGATGGTGAGTCGCAAAATTCAGAGAGGCCTCGGGCTGCTAACCGGAGCCGTGGTCTACAGTTCAGCTCTCGGCGGCGTCTTCGGGCTTGTGTTCGCCTTCTCACAGGGCCGATTCAGCGCCTCCAGTCCGCGTGCGCTGGCACTATGGATTGCAGGTCTGGGATTCATCGCGATAGTGCTGGTCCCTTCCCTGAAATATCCGGCAAATCCACCTCCCGTCGGCAAGCCGGAAACGATAGGCACGCGGACTGCGGCGTACTTTCTTGCGCTTGCCCTATCCCTTGCGTCTATGACATTTTCGCTGCAGCTGGGCCGCCGCCTCACGCGGCGATTCGGCGCCTGGAACGGCTCTTTGCTGGCGGCGCTCCTGTTCGTTTTGCTCACAGTTACGCTTTCGAGCTTCCTGCCAGCGATCGATGAAGTACCGCCAGCCTTCCCCGCGACTTTGCTCTGGAAGTTCCGGATCGTCGCCTGGGGCATGCAGCTACTGCTTTGGAGCACGCTCGGTCTCCTCTTCGGCTGGTTGACCGAACGTGAGCGGAGTATGCACCTGCTGGACCGTTAGAGCTACCGACGGCCGAGCCAACAGGGCGTGGTACAACTGTTGGAGACCCAAGGTGCCCGCTAGGGCTGAAAAGGGAAGTCCGGTGCAATCCCGGTGCGGTCCCGCCACTGTAAACGAAGATCGGTCCCAAACATCCACTCGGCGGCAAAGCTGGGGAAGGAGGGGCTCGGCACACGCAATCAGGTGCCACTTCGAAGCCAGGAGACCTGCCCGGGGTATATAGCACTTTCTGCGGAGAACAGAAACCATGCGCTTGGCCCCGGTACCATCAGCCCCTTCCATTTCCATCCCTTGCTCCAACCACGTGCCAAAGAATGATGCGTAGCCGTGGCCGAATCCTTCAGACAACGTGTGCTCCGCGCTGATGGGCGCGCCTTCAACATCGTCCAGCACCGCGCGCATTTGACCTATTGCTACACGGGCTGCTGCTGCGGCATCACGGAGCGCGGATACGCCGCCGTGCCGGTCGATGTTTATACGCAGGAGTGGCTCGGGCGCAAGATTCGGAATCATGTCCATCTCACCAAGGGCGGTTGCCTTGGCCCCTGCGCGCTCGCTAATGTAGTGAGCCTCGTTTTTGATGGCAGGTCGATCTGGTTCCACTCGGTAAACAGCCCATGGCAAGTCCGTCAGATCTTTGACTACATTGACGCGATGCTGGCTGCCGATCGTTTTCTGCAGCCCCCGTCTGACTTGAGCGAATTTGTTTTCAATTACTACGACTGGGATGTGCGCAAACCAAGTGAGATGGTGCCCGCGTCCGATCTGGTGAAGATGGCTCCAGACGCTAACGGGCCCATCATGCTGCTCTCGCACGCGGATACCGATCTCCTTACTCTGATGAAGGCCTCCGAACTGCTTCCCGACGAGCTTCGCGTCAGTGCATTCTCCTTGAATGCGCTGCGCAACGAAGACCAGTTGAATGTGCTGATCAACGGGGAGATGGGCAAGGCCCGCGTGATCGTTGTGCGCTGCCACGGGCCACTCAGTTGCATACCAGGCTTCGATCGGCTGCGGGCGGCCTGCATGGAACGCGGTCAATCGTTGGTGCTTGTGAGTGGTTGTGGTGAGAATAGCTCGGAGTTTTCCGAGACCATCAACGTGCCGGCAGATGTGATGCAGAGTGCCGCCGGGTACCTCGCACTGGGTGGGGTGCAGAACTTCGCCGAGTTGTTCCGCTTCCTCTCCGATCGCCTGATGCTGACCGGCCATGGCTATGCGCCGCCCACACCCATGCCGGAGCACGGCATTTATCTGCCGGACGTGGCGGAAGCCACGCTTGCGGATTGGGAGCAGCAGGCAGATCTTCTGCGTCCCACCGTCGCTGTGCTCTTCTACCGCGCACATCGCTTGAGCGGCAATACCGGGTTCATCGATTCCCTTGCTCAAGCACTCGAAGCCAAGGGGGTCAACGCGCTCTGCGTCTTCACATCCAGCCTGAAGGCGAAGGAGAATGGACAGCCAGCCGCCTTTAAGTTCATGGAAGGCCGTGCCGACGTGCTCATCACGACGCTGTCCTTCGCGCTGGGCGAGGTCAACACAGGCTCCGTAACGCAACCCGCAGAGGCGCTTTCGTCGTTCGAGAGGCTTGGCATTCCGGTCGTCCAGGCGATTGCGTGCCAAATGCCTCAAGGCGCGTGGGAGGGTTCACGCCGCGGACTCAATGCAGTGGACACAGCAGTCAACGTCGCGATCCCGGAGTTCGACGGACGCATCATCGCGGTGCCGGTGTCGTTCAAGGAACGCAGCAACCATGGCGCGGAGAGTCTTTATGTAGTGAGTGAAGATCGGGCCGCGCGCGTGGCGGGTATCGCGACCCGGCTTGCGGCGCTTCGCCGCAACGCGAACTGCGACCGACGTATCGCGTTCGTTCTGACGAACTCGGCGGCGAAGGCGTCGCAGGTCGGTGGAGCGGTTGGCCTCGATACTCCTGCCAGCCTGCTCACAACGTTGCATGCGATGCGGGCCCGCCGATACACGATTGCTGCACTGCCTGAGACCTCGGATGAACTCATGAAGGATCTGCTCGGTCGCGGCACCTACGACAACAACTATCCTCTTGATCCGGCACGGGCAATGCGCTTTTCACGCGCGAACTACCGGAAGTTCTTCTCCGAGTTTCCAGCTCGTCCCGCGCGTCGCATGCGGGATTTCTGGGGCCAGCCACAGGCGCACGGCCCCAGCGTGAAACCCTCCAAGAAGACAGACAAGAAGCTGTTGCCAACGGTAGGCGGCAAGATCGTCTCGATTGAAGAAGAGGAGCCCTGGGGCGACGAGCGCGACTATCTGTTTGCCGCAATGGATCTTGGCAATGCGATGATTGCCCTGCAGCCGCCGCGTGGCTATGGCATCGACCCCGACGCGATCTACCATACGCCTGACCTGCCGCCAACACACCACTACACAGCCTTCTATCGTTGGCTTGCAATGCCACAGGCGGAAGGCGGCTGGGGCGCGGACGCCATCGTCCACATGGGCAAGCATGGCACTCTGGAATGGCTGCCCGGCAAGGGCGTCGGGCTCTCGGGTGAATGCTTTCCGGACCTTCTGCTTGGAGACATGCCGCTCGTCTACCCCTTCATCATCAACGACCCCGGCGAAGGCAGCCAGTCCAAGCGGCGGGCGCATGCCGTCATTATCGACCACCTGACGCCGCCCATGACCGCTGCCGAGACCTACGGCTCACTTGCCGAATTGAACCAGCTGGTCAACGAGTACTACGCCGTTGAGAAGCTCGACCCCCTGAAGCTTCCCTACCTGCAGCAGCAGATATGGCAGTTGGTCGAGAGTACGAACCTGAAGGCCGATCTCGACCTGAAGAAGATGATGACCCGGGAGCGCGGCGATCACAGCCACGAGTGGGACGACACGCTGACGCCTGAGGGCATTCCGACGCAGCTCGCCTCCATGACCGGCAACGAGGTTGCGCACCTGATCGAAGATCTTGACGGCTATCTCTGCGAGCTCGGCATGGCGCAGATTCGCGATGGCCTGCACATCCTCGGGCAGATGCCTCCATTGCCGGAGATGCTGCGCTCCTTGACGCGGCTGGCGAACGCCGGCGCAGCCAGCCTGCAGGCAAGCCTTGCAGCGGCGTTTCGCTTTAATCTGACGGAGCTGCTCGACAAGCCAGGCGAACGCCTGGAGCATTCGCTGGAGCTCTTGGGCCAGCCTTGCCATGCCCGCGCCGATGCTTTGGAGATTCTCGACCGCGCAGCGCTCGACCTTTACACCATGCTCGAAACGCTCGGGTTCCGCAGCACGGTCATCGGCGAGGTGCAGCGGGCCGTGCTCGGACTCGAATCGGCCGAGATCACCGCTGCACTCACCTTCGCTTGCGATGAACTTGTTCCGAAACTTGAACAATCCGGCGATGAGATCGCCCACCTGCTCGATGCACTCGAAGGCAAATATGTTCCTGCAGGGCCGGCCGGCGCACCGACGCGCGGCATGGCACACATCCTGCCGACAGGCCGCAACTTCTATGCAGTCGATCCACGCGCACTGCCCTCCCAGGCTGCGTGGCGAGTGGGCCAGCAGCTTGCCCGTGAGGCTGTCGCCCGTTTCCATAAGGAAGAGGGCAAATATCCCGAGATGATGGGCCTGAGCGTGTGGGGAACCTCGCAGATGCGCACCCATGGTGATGATGTCGCCGAAGCATTTGCGCTGCTCGGCGTGAGGCCCGCGTGGAATCCGCAGTCGCGCCGCCTCGAAGGCGTTGAAGTCATTCCGCTGGAGCAACTGGGACGGCCCCGCGTTGACGTGACGCTGCGCATCAGCGGTTTCTTCCGCGATGCCTTTCCCCACCTCATCGATAGCTTTGATCAAGCCATCTCGATGGTCATCGAACTCGATGAACCGTTGGACCAGAACTTTCCGCGCAAGCATTATCTTGCCGAACTGGAATCACGGAAGGATCTGCCAACCCATGAAGCCGAGGCGCAAGCTCGCTACCGCATCTTCGGATCGAAGCCGGGTTCCTATGGCGCGGGAATCCTGCCATTGATAGAGAGCGGAAGCTGGCAGGACGACAACGACCTCGCACGAGCGTTCCTTGCCTGGGGAGGTTACGCGTACGGCAAGGGTGCGGATGGAGTCGAGGCACAGCCCATCTTCGCCGAGCGTCTGAAATCCATCGAGGTGGCGCTACACAACCAGGACAATCGCGAGCATGACATCTTTGACTCTGACGACTATTTCCAGTTTCACGGCGGCATGATCGCCTCCATCCGCGCGCTTACCGGAGCACAGCCAAAGGCCTACTTCGGCGACAGCTCCCGTCCGGAATCGGCGCAGGTCCGCGATCTGCGCGAGGAAGCCTTGCGGGTCTACCGTTCGCGCGTGGTCAACCCAAAGTGGATTGACTCCATCCAGCGCCACGGCTACAAGGGCGGCCTGGAACTTGCAGCCACAGTCGACTACATCTTCGCCTTCGATGCCACGGCGCAGATCGCTCCCGACTTCATCTATGAGGGTCTTGCCGAGCAGTATGCGTTAGACCAACACATGCGGGATTTCCTCGGTGTTTCGAACCCGTGGGCCTTGCAAGCAGTCGCCGAACGCTTGCTTGAGGCGGCCAAGCGCGAACTTTGGGAGAATCCCGCGCCGGAGACTCTGGATGCACTTCGCGGAGTTCTCCTCCAGGCTGAAATGCTGCTGGAGTCGCAGGGCGAGCAGAAGCGCGAGGCGGTGTCGTGAGACCAGCCGCCTATCCCTTTGCCGCCATCGTGGGCCAGAGCGAGATGAAGCTCGCCCTGCTGCTGGCTGCTGTTGATTGGCGGCTGGGAGTTTTGCTGCGCGGCGACAAGGGCTCAGGCAAAACAACCACCGCGCGCGCACTCGCTGCATTGCTCCCAGCTCCCGCACCGTTCATTAACGTACCCATCGGGACCACAGAGGACCGCCTGCTCGGAGGCCTTCATCTTGAGCGGACACTCAAGGGTGACCCGGTCTTGAAACCAGGTCTGCTCTCGGAGGCACATGGCGGCGTACTTTACGTGGATGAGGTGAACCTCCTTCCCGCCCACCTTGGCGACGCGTTGCTGGATACTGCTGCCAGCGGAATTCATGTGGTGGAGCGTGAGGGCTTGAGCGCCACCCATCCAGCCGAATTTGTACTGCTTGGCAGCATGAACCCGGAAGAGGGGTCGCTGCGCCCGCAGTTGCTGGACCGTTTCGCATTATCTGTGACGGTCTTTGCTCCGCTTGACCCAGCCGAACGTCAGGTGGTCATGGAGCGAAGAATTGCATTCGACCGCAACCCGGTCGGCTTTGCCTTCGACTGGTCCGCAGCGCAACAGGCCTTGCAGGTCCAGATCGTATCTGCCAGAGCATCTCTCGGCGACATCATCTGCTCCGGCGAGATCATGGGATACATCACGAGGGCGATCTGCGAGCGAAGCGTCCGATCCCTGCGAGCCGATCTGGCCGTGGCACGAGCCGCCATCGCCTATGCAGCTTTGAGCGGCGATGCCGTCGTTGAAGTGCTGCATGTTGACACTGTCCTCCCCTTTATTCTTGTCCACCGGGCCCGGGAGAGCACGCGTTCCTCGCCGCCTCCGCGCCTACCTGCCATCCCGCCGCAACGGTCTCAGCCGGAATCAGAGGCGGAAGCTGGCGGACAAGAAGCACAGGATCGTATCTTCACTCCGTCTGCGGTCAAGGCTCCTGCCATGGAAGTCGGCCTCAGTGCAGCAGCCAGGCCAGGCAGCAGCGCCTCGGGAAATCCCAATGACTGCGGACCAATCACAGGCAGCCGTCGATCGGAATTTCCTGCCGAGCTTGATTTGCGTGCCACACTCAGCCATTCCCTACGTGAGACGGGCAGCCTCGAACCCGGCATTGCTGACCTGCACGAACGAGTGCGAAAGCCGAGGATGGGCACTCGCTATCTATTTGTCATCGATTCCAGTGGTTCGCACGCTGCCCAACAAAGAATGCGTCTGGTGAAGGGCGCAATCGCAGCCCTGCTGTCCCGCTCGTTTCAACGAGGCGACGAGGTGGCCATGATCGTCTTCCGTGGAACTACCGCGCAGGTCGCTCTGGAGCCAAGCGAAACACTCGCAGACGCTCTGGCGGTACTCGAGTATCTTCCAACGGGCGGTCGAACACCGCTGGCTGCGGCTCTGGACCTGGCGCAGAGCTATCTCACGGCCTCGACTCTTCTCACCCTGCTCACCGACGGACGCGCGAATGTACCGCTGTATGGCGGAGACCCTTGGCAGGAGGCTCTCGATACGGCTCGCCATATGAGCTGCAGTGCGGTCGTGGTCGATACCGAGGCTGCCGCAGAGCGACTTGGCCAGTGCGCGGAATTGGCGAAGACCCTCGGCGCGCGATATCTGTCGCTGGGGGAGCTCGCGGAAATTGAACATCTTTCGATCGAGACTGAACGGCTCAAGCCCCAAAGCCAGGGAGCGTAGTGTGCAGAAGAAGCGAAGCAATGCGGTGATCCTCATCATAGGAGGTGTCCGAAGCGGAAAGAGCCGCTACGCGCAGCAGTTAGCCGAGCAGTCCACTCGGGTTACGTTCGTCGCCACCGCTGAACGTCGCGATGATGAGGAGATGCACCGAAAGATCGAACGTCATCGCGCGGAGCGGCCGGCACACTGGGCGACGGTGGAGGAACCTATCGCATTAGGCCGCGTGATTCAAGCCAGCGAAAATGAATGCGACGCGATCCTCATAGACTGCCTTACCCTCTTCGGCGCCAATCTTATGGAAACATGCGGGAGCAATGAGTCGGCCCTCGAAGCATCTGTCGAAGAACTCTGCACTGCTCTGAAGGCGACTACGCGCACAGTGATTCTGGTTTCGAATGAGGTCGGCAGCGGTGTGGTTCCAGCCTATGCGCTTGGACGCCGCTTTCGCGATATCGTCGGTGAGATCAACCAGCGCGTTACTGCTGTGGCCGATACCGTACTCCTAATGGTCGCGACTTCCGCTCCCTCTCAAAGGATCGCTCGAAGGAGGCCATCCATGAAGGGCTTCCTGGTCGCCGGCACGGCCAGCGGAGTGGGCAAGACGACCGTCACTCTTGCCATCATCGCGGCACTTCGCCGTCGCGGCTATACGGTGCAGCCCTTCAAGGGCGGTCCCGACTTCCTCGACACGGGCCATCATACCCGCATCTCCGGCCGCACCGCTCGCAACCTTGATACCTGGATGCTCAGCGCTGAGGCTAACCGCGACGTTCTTCGCCAAGCCTCGCAGGGTGCCGAGGTTCTGCTGGTAGAAGGCATGATGGGGCTCTTCGACGGCAAGGACGGCGCTACCCAGACCGGCAGCAGCGCGGAGATCGCAAAGCTTCTGAAGTTGCCCGTGGTGCTTGTGCTGGACGCAGGAAAGACGGCTCGGAGCATCGCAGCCGTGGTGCTCGGATTCGAACTCTTCGATCCTGAACTCCCGCTGGCCGGAGTCATCCTGAATCGGGTGGCGAGCGACCGCCACTTCTGCATGTTGGAAGTCGCAATCAGATCAGCTTGCAGGACGCCGGTATTGGGTTGGCTGCCGCCTGAGCCTACGGTCGCCATTCCAGAGAGACACCTGGGACTGCACTCGGTGGAAGAAAGCGAATCGGGCGAGGCGCTTGGAACACGGATTGACACCTTTGCAGGCCTCGCGGAGAAACATCTGGATATATCCCGTCTCCTGGATCTTGAATGCGGACTGAATGTAATGCCCGGGACCCTTCCAGTGGGTCGACATACGGAGGATCGCGTTCGCATCGGAGTAGCGCGCGACCAGGCCTTTCCTTCTACTACGAAGACAATCTGGACCTGCTCCAGCAGAACGGCGCCGATCTCGTGCCGTTCAGCCCAATGCACGGTCAATGCCTGCCAGAGGAGCTTGATGCTCTGTACCTTGGCGGAGGATACCCCGAGCTATACACGGCTCAAATCAGCGGAAACTCCGCAATGCTCTCTGCTATCCGCGGGTTTGTTGCATCTGGCCGTCCTGTCTATGCCGAATGTGGAGGAATGATCTTTCTATCGCGACAAATCACGACGCTCGATGGAACCTCGTTTCCGCTGGCTGCGGTACTTCCCTTTGACATTGAGATGACTGGCAGACTGGTCAACTTCGGATACGTTACGGTGGAATTGAGTAACGATTGCCTGCTGGGGAATGCAGGCACACTCATCCGCGGGCACAGCTTCCATTATTCGCGAATCTCCAACGATCCTGACGTCGTTACGAATTACCGCATTGCATATTCATTTTCGGGTCGAACGGAGAAGGAAGGCTATCGCCTGGGCAGCGTGCTCGCGAGTTACGTCCATCTGCACTTTCGCGCGAATCGTGATATCGCTCGATCTTTCGTTGCCGCAGCCATCGCTACGCGAATCTCGAATATGGTGTCCCGGTGACACCGCTCAGCACAACAGTCGTGAAGGAATGGGCACGCGGCATTGTGCCTCCGGATGAGCACTGGCGTATTCGCGCCCGTCAGCACCTGGACATGCTCACCAAACCTCTAGGCAGTCTAGGCCGACTCGAAGACATCGCTGCCCAATTGGTCGCCATTCGACAGGGTCATCTTGCGTTGCTTCTCAGCAAAGCTGTCTATGTCTTCGCTGCAGACCATGGCATCGCTGCTGAAGGCGTCAGCGCCTACCCGAGTGCAGTGACGCATCAGATGGTGCTCAATTTCCTGGCCGAAGGAGCGGCTGTCAACGTCCTGGCGCGTTTGCATGGCGTGACGCTGCATGTTGATGATGTGGGGGTCGACGCAAACTTCAACAACATCGCAGGCTTGCTCCACCGCAAAGTCTGTTACGGCACAAAGAACATGCTGCGTAATGCGGCGATGACAGATGAAGAGCTCTCACTTGCCCTGCTGGTCGGCGCGCAACTCGCGAATGAAGCTGCAGACGCTGGGCATACGCTGCTTGCGATTGGCGAGATGGGCATTGGCAACACCACCTCCGCCAGTGCGATTACATGTGCCTTAACCGGCTCTTCTGCGTCACTCGCAACCGGACGCGGAACGGGGCTGGACGATGCGGCACATGCCCGCAAGATTGCAACGGTCGAGGTGATTCTCCAGAAGCATTTCGCAGAGCAGACCCGTCCTTCTCCACTCGAAGTATTACGCTGTGTCGGGGGGCTGGAGATCGCTGCCATGACCGGCATGGTCCTCGCAGCCGCTCGCCTCCGGCTTGCCATCGTCGTGGATGGGTTCATCGCAACCTCTGCTGCGGCTCTAGCTGTTGGCCTTGAGCCGGCGGTGCAGGGCTTCCTTGTCGCAGGACATCGCTCCGAAGAGCCCGGGCACAAGCTCCTGCTGGATTCCCTCGGACTCACTCCTGTCTTGAACCTGCAG
>Ga0193743_1000722_pt1 | contig 25912 bp, 21 predicted proteins | sample L2c2metaG_FD_143038 | JGI IMG/M metagenome (GOLD analysis project Ga0193743, IMG submission 143038) | Soil microbial communities from a riparian zone of the East river system, Colorado, United States - L2c2 | ecosystem: Environmental > Terrestrial > Soil > Riparian zone | place: USA: East River...
CCAGTATTGAGACGGAGCACGGCAAGAACTACGACGTCCATCCAATTGGCAACCCGGTCGGTCCGCACAACACCTGGATGAATCCTAAAGGAACACGGGCGTACCTGGAAGTTCTCACCGTCCCCTACGTCCGGATCGTCGATACCGCGACAAATCAAGTCATCGGGAAGGTCGGACCCTTCAGCAAGGGAGTGCGGCCGTTTGCTGTCTCAGATGATGAAAAGTATCTTTATGCCAATGTCGATGGACTGCTTGGATTTGAGGTAGCAGCCGTTCGCGATGGGAGCAACTGGGGCGGTAAAAAACTCTACCGCGTCGAGACAAAGACTCCGGCGGAGCGTCTTGCCCAGATTCCCAACCCTCCCGCGCACCGGCCGCACAGCACTCCTAGCCATGGCATCGCCCTGAGCCGCAATCAAAGAGAAGTGTGGGTAGCGGATTCAACCTATGGCTACGTGTACGTTTTCGACGTCAGCTCTCTTCCGCCCAAACAGATTGCGAGCATTCCGCTCTACCAGAAGGCGACTGAGCAGCCCCACCCTGGCTGGATTTCGTTCAGCATCGACGGCCGTTACGCATATCCCGACGGCGGCGCAGTCATCGACGCGGCTACGAAGAAGATCGCTGCCCGCATACCAACCAGCGAGAAATTGATTGAGATCGACTTCCGGGACGGAAAAGCCATCGCCGCAGGTCACCGGTAGGAACCTGCTTCGAGCGGACAGGCTGGCGCCGTTGAATTGGGCGGCAAAAAGGAGACGGTCGCTATTTTCATTGTGCGGCGTGGCCATCGCTGCCAGCGTTTTGGCAATCTCTTCCCGCGAACACACGCCGTCCGGCAGCCAAAGCCGCGTCAGCTATGGTCGAGAAATTGCTCCAATCTTTGCGCTGCATTGCAACGGCTGTCATGGGGGATCAACTCCCAGTTCACAGTTTCGAGTCTCTACTTATCCTGGCCTCCGCAGCGGGGGCGTTCTAGGCGACGATATCGTTCCGGAGTTTCCGGATCGCAGTATGCTGGTCAAATTCATTGAGGGCTTTCGCGGGCCAGAGCAAAGAATGCCCCTCGGCGCTCGTCCTTTGAGTGCGGACCAAATCCGTCTGATCCGGCGCTGGATCTCCGAAGGCGCCCTAAACGATCACGCAGCAACGCCGTGTCACAACCTGCGTCTGCCCGCTTGCGGGATTGCTCCCGGGCATGCGCTGCGCGTCTCCTCCAAGGTGTCCACCAGCGCTGATCTGGTCCTGTTCATTCAGGATCACAAGCATCGAACGCTTTATTCGGAAGAAGCCAGCGTTAAGCAGCCGCCCGAACAGATGGACGCGGGTGCGCCCAACCAGTTGCTGACGTGGACAGTGAACTACGACGCAAGTTGGCCTCGGGAGGTTGAAGTTGAACTCCGGATACGCTACATGCAGGGAGCCCTACGGGCAACCTTAAGCGCACAAGACGGCAACGGCTCGACCTTTACCACGCAGACAATGGCCTCGTCCTTATGCTCACCTGACTAGCCGCTTCACCAGCTGAAATCTCGATCTTGCTCAACTAACTTCAGAAAGTATCTTACTAACTTTCGGCTAGCCAGCACTTTTCTCAGTCACTCCTCCGCGCAACGTCGGCAATAAGTTGAAAAAGTCACGCTATTAATACCTGCTTATCAGTTCCGAGCAGCTTATATAGCGACAATGTTGCAAATGTAGCGAAACTGTTGCAAAAATGCCAAGGTTCGTTTTATACTCGCTCCACACGCACTTAGGCTCGGTAATCCTCGTCGTACCCGAGATGAAAGGGATCTCATGTCTCCAAGACGAAGGATGCTTGTTGCCTTCTACGCTCTATCTCTGTGCGCATTCTCCGCGAATGCGCAAACTAATGCTTCCATCTACGGATCAGTAACCGACACTTCCGGGGCCGCTGTCGCGAAAGCGTTGGTAACCGCGACCAGCGTGAAGACGGGGGTCTCTTCCAGCACCTTCAGCAATGACTCGGGCGTTTATATTTTCCCGTCTTTGCAGCCCGGCGAGTACAGAATCACATCGGAGCTGCCAGGCTTCCGGAAAGCGATCGCCGAGAAGATCCAGCTCGATGTAAGTTCGAAAATCAGCGTTGACATGACGCTCGAAGTTGGCAAGGCTTCGGAGAGTGTCACGGTTGACTCGACAAGTTCCCCAATCGAAGCAGTGAACAGTTCCGTGAGCAATGTGGTGACGGAGCAGCGCATACAGAATTTACCGCTGCAGAGTCTTGACGCTGGCGCATTAGTCGCGTTGCAGCCCGGCGTGGTGGGTGATACCTTCAACGGAGCGCGTTCGCAATCACAGAATGTTACGCTCGACGGCATCAATATCCAAGAGACGCGGTACAACGGCGGTTTGAGCGGCGGGAATACAACGGCAGTTAGCGCAGTCGACCTGGTGGGTGAGTTCCGCGTAATCACTGCTCCCGTTGATGCGGAATTTGGGCGGGGAATGGCGCAAGTGCAGATGATTTCACGTTCAGGGACAAACCAAATTCACGGGAGCGCGTTTGAGTTCAACCGGGTTACGGCACTGAGTGCGAACAGTTGGTTTAATAATCAGCTTGGACAAAATCCGGACGGCAGTCTGGCTGCGCCCAGGAATTTTCTAATTCGGAATCAGTTTGGCGCCCGTCTAGGCGGTCCCATTATCAAGAACCGCACGTTCTTCTTCTTCCTTTACGAAGGGCAGCGCCAGAAGACACAGACGGCGCAGAACCAGGTCGTGTTAACGGCCAACGGCCGGCAGGGCATGTTTCGCTATTTCCCGGGCGTGCAGAACGGCAACGTAACGTCGGCGGCGCCGACGGTGGACGTGAACGGAAACCCGATCGCTCCGGCAGGCGCAACCGGTGCGCTGCAGACCGTGAACCTGTTCGGACGCGATCCAAACAGGATGGCGATGGACCCCACCGGCAATGTGGCGAAAGCGCTGCAGGACATTCCGCTGCCAAATAATTTTCAGCGCGGCGACGGTCTGAATACCGCCGGGTACTACTGGCAGATGCCGGCCACAAACGATTTCAATCTATACAACCTGAAGCTCGATCACGTGTTGACGCAAAACACACGGCTCGCGTTCTCCATGCAACGAGAGCCAGTGAATCAATTAAATGGATACAGGGGCCAAATATACCCAGATCAACCGCAAGACGCCTCTTTTCAGGTAAAGAATCTATATACGTTTTCGGCAACCACTACTATTCGGAATAACTTGCTGAATGAATTTGTGGCTGGCGTTAATTACTTCCAGGCAGGCTATAGCGGGCCGTTCTACCCCGAACAAAGCTCCGCTTTGCCACATGCCGGTTCACAGCCGTTCTTCTTTAAGTTTCTGACCGTGACCAATGAATACACCTCAAACAATGCACCACAGGGCCGTACTTCACCGCTCTATCAGTACGGCGACACTATAACGTGGTTGAAAGGCCGGCACGCATTCAAGGGCGGTGGGCAGGTTTACTTCGATAGCTCGAATGGCTACAACTCTTTCTATGTGATTCCAGGCGCCAACATCGGGGCGGGCAGCGCACCTGTGACAAACGTAAGCTCGCTTGGGGGAATCGGCCGGAACCTGACACAAGCGCAGAACCTGCTGTTGGATCTGTCCGGCTCTTTAGACAGTTGGCAGCAGGCATTCAACTCGGCCGGGGGCAAGAACCCAACCTACATTCCTGGCGAGCCCAATCAGCGCGACTGGAAACAACACGAATACAACGGCTTTTTCAAGGACGACTGGAAGGTAACCCAGAACCTGACTGTAAACCTGGGGCTCCGCTATGAATACTACAGTCCACCCTTTGAGGCAAACGGAAAATCAGTGATCCCCGTAAATGGATCGGCCGGCGCTTTCGGCATCAGCGGCACTTCTTACGCCGGCGCGTTCTCACCTGGCGCAATGAACGGATCGCTAACGCAGCTTCAGCTTGTTGGCCCTCGATCCCCTAATCCGGGAACACAGGTTTACAAGCCGGATTATACGACGTTTCTGCCGGGCGCCGGACTTAGCTGGGCGGTTGGCCATGAAGGCAAAACCGTCATTCGCGCGGGTTACGCAATGTCGTCGGATCGCAACTCGCTGCGCAATGCCGATACCGAACTCGGCAGCAATCCCGGCATGAACACAACTATTTCTTTCACTTCAGGAGACCCACTGAATCTCTCGAATGTCGCTCTGCCGTACTCACCGGGTCAGGCAATGGCGACCGTGCCCCTGACGGACCGGACGCAAACTCTACGCGTCTTCGACACGGGACTAAGGAACCAGCGTTACCAGAATTGGAACGTTTCGCTGCAGCGCGAGATCTCCAGAGATTCAGTGCTTAGCGTCCGCTATCTGGGCACCAAAGGCACGAAATTGCTGAGCGGTGTAAACCTGAATTCGGATGTGATCGGCTCAAACGGGTTCCTCAACGCATTCAGCGTAACGCGGTCAGGCGGCAATGCACAATTATTCGACCAGCTCTTCAATGGACTGAACGTTGCCGGAAGGGGTCCCGTGGACGGCGTGAATGTGCGCGGCTCCGATTACGTCCGGGCTAATTCGACGATGCAATCGTACCTGGCAAATGGCAACGTTGGTTCATTCGCGAATTACATCAACGGCACAGCTTTGGGGACAAATGTGAACGGTGGGCTTCTGGCGCGGGCCGGCTTGCCGCAGAACTTCTTTGTCACGAATCCACAGTTCGCCAATGTGTACCTGGTGGGAAATAACGCGAATTCCACCTACCATGCGCTTCAGATTGAGTACGAAAAGCGATTCGGGCATGGCTGGGTCTATCAGGGCAGCTACACCTGGAGCAAGGCACTTGGGGAAAGCGAACTCGGCAGCACGCAGAATTACGACAACCAATACCGCGACCCGCAAAACCGCAGGTTCGATAAGCGCATCATGAACTTCAATCGCACGAACGTGTTTAAGAGTAACTGGATTTACGAACTACCAGTGGGAAAGGGCCGGCGCTTCCTGGGAAATGCGAACCGGTTAATGGATGCGGCTTTAGGCGGCTGGAAGGTGAGCGGCATTCTGACCTACACTTCGGGCGTTCCATTTACCGTGGCCGCGCCGGTTACTAGCTTCACGCAATTCACCGCGCCCACTACCGCCCCCACCACCGCATCCAGTACCGCCAATAGCGCGAATACGCCGGATGTGTCGGGCGCGCTTTCGAAGAGCACCGGCGCGCTGCAATACGATGGCCGCGGCGCATGCTACTTCTGCGGGTTCAAGCAGATTCGCGATCCGAACATCAACCTGCTCACGCCGGCGCTCGGAGCTCAGAGCACACTGTTCGCACAGGTAAGCCCGTCCGGCGTAACCCTGCAGAATCCTCTGCCCGGCACGCTCGGCAATCTGTCGCCAACGTTCTTTACCAGTCCAAACTTCTTCAATCTCGATGCGAACATCGGAAAGACGTTCAGGATTACAGAACGATTCAATTTCGAACTCCGGATGGACTGGCTGAACGCAACAAATCATCCAGACTTCTCAAACGCGACGATTGATACGAGCATCGATTCCACAACATTCGGCCGGTTTACCGGGACGAACACTACCAGCAACGACAACCGCATCATCGTTCTTGGGGGGCGCGTCAATTGGTAGACTTCGCACCAATATTTAACAGCGCAGAAAGGATCGGTAGAAAAGTATGAGAAGCGGTTTACGATTTGCCGCGTTTTGTTTTGCAGCCCTGCCGGCAATCACGCCCCTCAGGGCAGAACCGCGGCCGATGACGCTTTTAGACATCATCAACGTGCCGCAGGTAGTCGATCCGCACATTTCGCCGGACGGCAAGCAGATCGTGTTTGTGGAATCCAGGGCTAATTGGAAAGCGAACCGGCGCATTCAGCACATCTGGAGAGTTAACGCGGACGGCTCAGGGTTAACTCAGATGACCGCCGGGACAGACGGAGAGAACACTCCGTTGTGGTCACCGGATGGCAAGACGATTGCTTTTCTGGCAAAACGAGGAATTGAGCCGGAGGCGGTTGCCCAGCTGTTTTTGATGCCGGCCAATGGCGGCGAGGGAGTGGCGCTGACGACGCATGCCACAGCGGTAACGAATCCGACGTGGTCGCCTAACGGATCAACTATCTATTTCCGAGCCGCCGATTCCAAGCCGGAGGACCAGAAGAAGCGGGAAAAGCTCAGGGACGATGTCATTCATTTCGAGGAAGGCTATCAGCAACTGCATTTGTGGAGCGTCGAGGTCGCAAGCAAGCAGGAGCATCAGATCACGCAGGGCGACTATTCTGTAATGTCTTATGAGTTATCGGAGAATGGAAAAAGGGCCGCGGTGATTCGTGCCCCATCTCCGCTGCTTGAGGATAGCGATCGAGGTGAGGTCTGGGTAATGGATGTGGGCGGCGCGAATGCGCGCCAGATCACCAAGAATCATGTGCCGGAGAGCGGGCCGGTGCTTTCGCCGGACGGTTCGCAGGTTATGTTCCTGTCGCAAGCGAATCAGAACCTTGATACGTACTACAACCGCAAAATTTTCATTGCACCCGCCGCGGGTGGCGATGCGCATGTCTTGATGCCGGATCTCCCCTATGAGGTGGAGCGTGCGGTGTGGTCGAAGGACGGAAAATCGATCGACTTTTTGGCGAACATGGGCGTGCACACAGAGTTGTTTAAGGTGAACGCGCAGTCAACCAAGCCGGAGCAAATGACCAATGGGCAGCACACCATCACGGGATGGAGTACGTCCGCTGCGTCGAATGCTCAGGTTTACACGGCAACCGAGGCCATGACGCCGGGTGAAGTGTGGGTAAGCAGCACCAATGGTGGATCGGCTCCGCATAAGGTGACCTCCATCTGCGACTATGTGCAACACGAGTTCAAGCTGCCGCGCCAGGAAAAGGTCAGTTGGAAGGGCGCGGATGGCGCCACTGTTGAAGGTCTGCTGTACTATCCGATCGACTACGAGAAAGGAAGGCGATACGCGCTGGCTGTTCAGACACATGGCGGTCCTCAGGCGTCCGATAAATATGGTCTTGGCGGAGCGCAGAATTATGTCGCTGTACTGACGGCGAAGGGTTATGCGGTGCTGCAGCCAAATTATCGCGGAAGTACCGGTTACGGCGACGATTTTCTGCGTGACATGGTCGGCCATTATTTCAAGAACGCCCATTTAGACGTGCTTGCTGGAGTGGATTATCTCGTTAATGCCGGGATCGCCGATCCGGATCGCATGGTGAAGATGGGCTGGAGCGGCGGCGGGCACATGACGAACAAAATCATTACCGTAACTGACCGGTTTAAGGCAGCGGCGGCGGGAGCTGGGGCAGCCGATTGGGTCTCAATGTACGCGCAGAGCGATGTTCGCACGTATCGAACTCCATGGTTTGGCGGAACGCCTTGGGGCAAAGACGCGCCCATCGGCGTGTACTGGGATAACTCGCCTCTGAAGGACGTCTGGAAAGTGAAGACTCCCACTATCTTCCTGGTAGGCCAGAATGATGTGCGGGTGCCAATGCCCCAGTCAGTCGAAATGTACCGGGCGCTGAAGAGCAACGGGATTCCAACCCATCTGTATGTGGCCCCGCGCGAACCGCATGGCTGGCAGGAACTGCGCCATGTACTATTCAAGATGAACGTAGAACTAGATTGGTTCGAGAAGTATGCGATGAACCGTAAGTACGAGTGGGAGACGGCTCCAGCGGAGGCGGCTGCGCAATAAGTGAGTATGCGAACCGGTTTCGCGAACCAGATTTCTCATGAACCGAATCGACCGTCTCTTGGCGCAGATCCTCTTCCTGCAGTCCAGACCAATCGTAACGGCCGAAGACATGGCGGCCCGCGTCGGGTTGAGCGTCCGCACAATCTATCGCGATCTTGCGGCGCTTGCGGAAGCGGGTGTTCCCATAGCCGCGGCATCCGGGGTTGGATACAGGCTGATGAAGGGCTATACGCTCAATGCCGTTTACTTAGGGCGTTCGTGAGTAATGGAACATCGTGGGCGCTCACGCTTCCGGCTCCGCTTCGGGTCTTCCGGACGTTCGAAAAATGAAGCTAGCTATGAGCTCATTCTTACGTAAACGACATTGGCTATACGCTCCCGCCCGTGAACTTTACGGCTGATGAAGCGAAATCACGGCCCTGCTGAAGGTGCGGGTGTTCCCATAGCCGCGGCATCCGGGGTTGGATACAGGCTGATGAAGGGCTATACGCTCAATGCCGTTTACTTAGGGCGTTCGTGAGTAATGGAACATCGTGGGCGCTCACGCTTCCGGCTCCGCTTCGGGTCTTCCGGACGTACCGTCGAGCCGATGGGACGATCTTCTATCTGGCGCGCTGGCACCTGACGAACGAAGATTTTCACATCGACAAATCATCCGTGATTCCATGCCCGCAAAAGTCTCCTGACATAGGGCTGTCAGTCCCGGTCGCTAGGCTAGGGTCATGCGTTATCGAATTTTGGGTCAGCGGACGGGCCTCAGAGTCTCGGAGTTGGTGCTCGGCACCGGAATGTTCGGCACAGCTTGGGGCTACGGCGCCCAGCCAGAGGAAGTCCGCAACATTCTTAAGGGCTTTGTAGACGCCGGCGGCAATTTCATCGACATCGCTGATAATTACCAACACGGGGAATCTGAGAGATTGATCGGCGAGTTTGCCGCTGGTAACCGTGACGGCTTTGTCATCGCATCCAAGTACAGCCGGGGTTCCGCGGCCAATCCGGCATTAGCGGCCGTTGGCGCCAGCCGCAAGACCATGGTGCGGGCGGTGGAAGAGAGCCTCAAACGCCTGAAGACGGACCGTATTGATCTCTACTTTGTTCACATGGACGATGGTGTGACGCCCGTGGACGAGATCGCGCGCGGGCTGGATGATTTGGTCCGCTCGGGTAAAATCGTCTACGGTGGCTTTTCTAATTTTGCGGCGTGGAAGATTGCAACCGCCGCGACCGTTGCCAGTGTGCGCGGCTGGACTCCGGTAGCGGCCATTCAGGTGGAATATAGCTTATTGCAGCGCACCACGGAGCGCGAACTACTACCCATGGCGGAAGGTCTCGGCCTGGGCGTCATGGGTTGGTCGCCCATGGCGGGCGGTCTCCTCACCGCCAAATACCGCAAAGGTGAAAAAGGGCGAGCAACCGATCTCAAGGCAAGTGTCCTCCACGACAATCCGGAACGGAACGGCCCTGTGCTCGATGCACTACTTGCTGTTGGGGAAGAATTGGGTGCGAACCCGGGACAGGTAGCCATCGCCTGGGTTAGCGCGAAAGGAGTGCTGCCGGTTCTGGGGCCTCGTACGCGCGCACAATTCGACGAGAATCGCCGTTTGGACGAAGTGAGTGCAGTCCCGCTCGGCTATCCGCATGAACTGCTCGCCGCTCCCGAACAGCGAGCGGTCATGACGGGCGATCGTTGGGAGCAGATTGACTACCCGAATCGGACGGTCGCGTGACCGGCACGAAGAAGGCAATCGTGCGCTGCGCGTGGGCGGAGAGCGACCCGCTGCTTCGCGCCTATCACGACGAGGAATGGGGTGTGCCGGAGCACGATAGCCGGGCGCTTTGGGAACTACTCATGCTGGAGGCGTTCCAGGCTGGCCTGTCGTGGCTCATTATCCTGCGCAAGCGCGATGCTTTTCGGAAGGCCTTTAAGAATTTCAAGCCGGAGGTTGTGGCTCGATTTGGCGAGGCAGATATAGTCCGGCTGCTGCAAGACGCGGGCATCGTACGTTCACGCGCCAAAATCGAAGCAACCATCGGCGGCGCGCGCGCCTATCTCGCAATGGCAAACGCCGGCGAAGACTTCAGCGCCTTCCTCTGGAGCATGGCTGGCAATAAGCCCATTCAAAACCGCGGTCCTGTTCCCGCGAAAACGACCCTTTCCGAGGAGATCTCCGCCGCGCTCAAGAAGCGGGGCTTCAAGTTTGTGGGCCCAACCATCGTGTATGCCTGGATGCAAGCAGCCGGGATTGTGAACGACCACGCGCCCGGCTGCTTCCGGCGCGCCTGAGAGGCGGCGGCCCTAGGTCAGCATGGCTTTCCACGCGGCTTCGTCTTGTCCAACGCTGAGGCGGTTCGCACCGCGGATGAGCGGCAGCCGGAGCAATTTGGGGTCGCGCTCGATTCGCTGCAACAACTCTGCGTCGGATACTTTCATGTATTTGAGTCCGGCATCCAGATAACTCTTTCCGTCCACGTCCAGCAGTCCGGTTAAGCCGTACCGGTCGATGAATCTCTTTATCTCGCCGGCAGATATAGGCTTTTGCTTTAGGTCAACCTGGTGAATGGTGACGCCGCGCTCTTTGAAAAAACGTTCCGCAGCCCGGGTCGCCTGGGAGCTCTTCACTCCAAAGATCTGCACACTCGCCATATGCTCGATTTTGACAAAGCGAGCTGATGCTTTCGAGTTAGGCCGGGACCAAATCGCCCGCTCCATGCGGTTCCAAAGGAATGGGCAGGCTCTCGGCTAAGGGCTCTTCTTGTTCCACGTCGGCGATCGGCGTCAATTCACACGATTTTCCGTCGGACCGCACGATGATCACTTCCTCTCCTAAGCGAGCTTCGTGGAACAATTCAGCAAGATGCTCCTGCGCGTACGGCAGTTGGTAAATAGCCATGTCCCGTTAGACGCTGTCAGGCGGTCATCGTTTCTGGTGATGTAATGTGCACATTGCAATCAAATATTCACCCTTTTGTAATCACCGGGCACCCGAGACGTTCCTACTCTCAATAGTATGGAACCTTCGCGTAGTATCCGCCGGGTAGCGGGGACAGCTCTGTTATCGCTGCTAACCGGTCTGCCCGCTTTATCCCAGCCGCCGCATCCCACAACTGATGGATATGCTTTACCAAATGGGTGGAGCATCACCCCTCCAAGCCATGTCATTCCCACCGAAGACATGGTTCTGAAACTGGTGACTTCGCCAGATAATCGCGTTCTAATTGCATCGCACTCCGGCTACAACCCGCACGGACTGGTGGTAGCTGACCAGAAATCGGAAGAGGCAACCCAAAGAATCAAAGTAAAGACCACCTGGCTAGGCATGGCTTGGTCTCCGGACGGCAAAACACTCTACGTCTCGGGTGGCAATGCAAACGGGAAAAAGAAGATCGGCCCATCTCTCGCGCCAGTATACGAATTCAGTTACAACGACGGAAAGCTAAGCGAGGCGCCCACCGGCCAGCTTGACGAGACAATCGACAAGAGCAAGGTCTGGTGGTCCGGGCTGGCCTATCATCCGAAAAAGAATTTGCTCTATGCCGCCAATCGCGGCACGAATGCCGAACCTAGCAATGTAGTAGTTTTCGATACAAAGACCCACCAACTGGTTACACGCATACCTGTGGACGTGAATCCATATGAGATGGTCTTCACGCCGGACGGAAAGACGCTTTTCGTCTCCAACTGGGCCAGCAACAATGTAAGTGTCATCGACACCGAACAGAATCGCGTGGTGCGGACAATCGATGTTGGCGCAAACCCGAACGACATGAAACTGTCCAGCGACGGCCGCTTATTCGTCGCTTGCTCGAACGACAACACAATTCACGTGATCGATACGAAGACGCGCCGCAAGGTTGAAGTCCTTTCGACCACCATTACGGACCAATCGCCGGAGGGTTCGACCCCGGACGCCCTGGTTATCGACCAGGTCCGGCATCTGTTGTATGTCGCTAACGCGGACAACAACGATGTTGCCGTAATCAATATCGCCGATCCGAAACATAGCGAAGTGCTCGGCTTCATCCCTACCGGCTGGTATCCTTCCGCGCTCGCGCTGTCAGGCGACGGCCATGAACTGTTCATCGGGACCAGCAAGGGAGAAGTGGCTCACGCGGACGTGAAAGGGCCGACCAGCCAACTGGCCTCCAAGTACTCTGGAGACGAATCAGTCAAGACCGTGCAGAAGGGGAGCATTGAGTTCGTGAACGTAACGAATCTCCGAAAACAGCTGCCGGCCTTCACCAAGCAAGTGATTGCCAACTCACCCTACCGCGATTCGCAACTCACGGAGGCGCGCGCTTCCAAGACTCCTTCCGTCATCCCGAGCATTGTCGGGGCCGGCTCGCCCATTCAGCACGTCATCTACATCATTAAAGAGAACCGCACCTACGATCAGGTCTTTGGAGACATAGCTAAAGGTAATGGAGATGCACGGTTGGCGATCTTCGGCGGCAAGGTTACACCGAACCAGCACGCACTGGCCCAACAGTTTGTTCTACTCGACAATTTGTATTGCGACGGCGAGGTCAGCGTCGATGGACATTCCTGGTCGAATTCGGCCTATGCGACGGATTTCAATGAACGCTTTTGGCCTCCGACTTATGCCGGCTTTAGCGATGCCGTACCTTCACGCGCTTATATTCCCGCCGCCGGGCACTTTTGGGATTTGGCGCGCCGCAAGGGATTGACCTATCGCAGCTATGGCGAGTATGCCGCGCGCGCCAGCGATGGCACAACCATGGACGCCGCACCCGGCGCCGACGCTCTCTACGGGCACGTGTCTAAAGCATATAAAAGTAACCTGGCGGCCCGCGACCCGGAAAATATGAAAATTTTCCTTAAGGAATTCGATGAATACGAGAAGAACATCGACAGTTTGATCCCGGATAAACGGCTTCCGAATTACATCGTCATGAGCTTGCCGGAGAACCACACCAAAGGCACTGCCCCCGGAGCCTATACGCCTCAGGCGATGGTTGCGAGTAATGATTACGCCGTCGGGCTCCTGGTGGACCGCGTGACACATAGCAAGTATTGGCCGACTACCGCCATTTTCATCATCGAAGACGACGCACAGGATGGCCCGGATCACGTAGATGCAAGACGCACAACGGGATTGGTGATCAGCCCTTATGTGAAACGCGGTATTGTGGACAGCACTTTGTATTCCACCAGCTCCATGGTTCGCTCGATGGAGCTACTGCTCGGCCTGCCGCCTATGAGTCAATACGACGCGGCGGCGATGCCGATGTATCCCTCGTTCGGCGTCACTCCGGATCTTTCCACCTTTAACGTGATCGAACCGCAGATTGACATCATGGTAAAGAATACGCATAAGTCATTCGGAGCCGAAGAGAGCAAGCGGATGGACTTCAAAGAGTTAGATGAAGCTCCCATGGGTCAATTGAATGAGATCCTTTGGAAGAGCATAAAAGGCGCGGATTCAGCCATGCCGGCGCCGGTGCATCGCTTCCGGGCGCTTGTAGGTCCGCAGTAGTCCAGGCGCAATGTCGTTTACTTAAGCAAATTCGTGAGTGACCGAGCATCGTGGGCGCTAACGCTTCCGGCTCGGAGTCAACAAACCTAGGGAGAGCCTGCGGCAGGCTCTCCTTTTTTTATGCGGGCTCTAGAAGGTCACGCGAGCGGCCAGTTGGATCTGACGAGGCGTACCGCTTCCGGTCGCGTTTTGGTTGACCGGTGTAGTGATTTGCCCGAAGTTCAGCGGTGACGAGATATCCGCCAAGGGATTTCCGTATTGAGCCCGGTTGAAGAGGTTAAACGCTTCCGCCCGAAGTTGTATTCCAATACGTTCAGTAATACCAATCCGTTTAGCGAGTGCGAGATCTACTTGCCAAAGGTCCGGCCCCCGGAAAGCGTTGCGACCCAAGTTCCCGAATGTGCCGGCCGCGGGTGCCGCGAACGCGGCTAGATTGATCCAATTGTTCGGGGTTTGTCCGCCTGCGGGGATCAGTGACACTCCCGGAATCAAGTCCGGCCGCTCGGAACTACCAACGTTATAGCCGCCGGGTACAGACGAGTTGGAGCGGTCGATGGTAATGTTGACGGGAAGACCGGATCGCGCGGTGCCGATTCCGTTCAACTCCCATCCGCCTAGAACCGCTCGCGCAACTCCGGGGTCAGCCAGGAAGCGCCGGCCCTGACCAAAAGGCAGTTGGTAAACAGCGAACAAGTTGAACACCTGGCGGACATCGTCGTCGCTGCTGGCCCTATCGCAAGACCGGCAAAAAACGTTCTGCACTGTGTCTGATTCCCCGCCCCCTATGCTGCCGTCGTTGATGGAATGCGACCACATGTAATTTGCGGAAAGAAGAAAGCCGTTTTGGAATTCTCGCCGCACGTTAAATTGCAGCGCATGGAAGGTGCTGTTGCTGTCGTTTCCGCGCCAGGCTACAACCCCGAACGCGGGATACGGGCGCACACCGGTCAGCGGGTTCAGGACGTTGACGTAAGTCGTGGTGATTAAGTTCGTGCCCTTGTTACCGAGGTAAGTAGCCGTTCCCACTATGCTGCCCGGCAACTTTTTTTGGACGGATGCAGTCCAAGCGGCGACATACATGTCTTTACGGTTGCGATCCAGCAGGCGCGGCGAAACCACACCAGTGGTCGCAGCCAGGAAGTTAGTCAACGGGTACGACAGACCCGGTGATGCAGCGGCGGTCAGCGAATAGCGTAGAAAATCGTTCGAGATAGGAAGTAGATTTTGATCGTCTTCCTGGCCGTCGCTATGATAGATTCCTCCGCCCGCGCGCAGTACCGTGTCGCCATGCGCCCAAGCCACTCCGATTCGCGGATCCACGTCGTTGTAGCGAGGAAACGAAAACGCGCTCCCCCGAGGGCAATAGCCGCCCGGCCCGCAGCTCGCAAAATCGAACGGGATCGCCCGGTTATCCACCTCATGAAAACCATTGAAGAAGTTGTAGCGCACGCCCAGATTAAGCGTCAGATTTTGTGTTACTTTGTACACGTCCTGGATGTAGCCCCAATACTGCGTTTTACGGGATCTCTTCAGCGGAAGCGTGTTGACGAAGGTGGCGTTGTCGAGCTGATTTGCGGCGAACAGCGCGGCGGAGTTGTAAGTGAGCGTGCCACTTGAAGAATCGCCTTGATTCAGTTGAATCCAGCGAATCTCATAGCCAACCTTTAAAATGTGCTTTCCTTTTACCCAGGTCAAATCGTCTAATAACGAAAACGTCTTTGCCGCCGTATCGGTAGTAGAGTTACCGGCCAGCGAGCTAAATCCCGGGGTGTTCACCGTGAAGGGACTCCCCGAAACGTTCTCTGTATGGTAAATCTGCTGGTTTACGCCGAACTTCGCGTCGTTGACCAGCGACGGCGTGAACACATGCAGCAGGTCAACGATCCCGTTACGGAAGTAGGTATTGGCATTTGCCGTAACGTTCAGCGCACCGGTCGGCACGGCATTAGCCGCATGATCCATGTTGAAGCGCACGAAGGCGGTGGTGCGATCGGAGAGGTGTACATCCAGCCGGGCCATTCCGGAGTCTTCGTTGTCGATGGAATTGGCTTCCACGTTGTAGTTCGAGACGTTGGCGGTGAGCGGCGAAGTTCCGTGTGGATATGCCGATAAAATCTGCGAGAGAACGGGAGAAGTAGTTGCTGCTTGGGAAAGGAAGGAAGAACTAGGCACCAAGCCAATCTGCGTTTGACCCAGGCGCTGCCGAATACCTTCGTAATTAACGTAGAAGAACATTTTGTTGCGCTCGATCGGGCCGCCGACATTTGCTCCGAACTGATTTAGCAGAAACGGATCGGGCGAACCGCCATCGAACGGTGTGCGTGCATCCAGCGCGTCGTTCCGGAAGTAATTGAATGCGTCTCCGTGAAAGGCGTTTGTGCCGGAGGGACTTGCAACGGAAACCTGACCGCCTGCCGTTCCGCCCTCCATGTCGGCGCCAAAATTCTGAGACTCGGCTTTAAAAGCACCCACGGATTCGAGTGGGATGGAAAGCCTCACATACTCGCGTTGTTCCTGGTTATAGATAGCCGTTGCGTCGACGCCGTCGATTGTAATATTGTTGTCATCCAACGCGTGTCCGGCAAAACGGATGGTCCGCTCATCGCTAGCGCCGTTGTCAATGGCGCCCGGTGTAAAAGCCGTTAAGTTAGCAAAGTTCCGGCCATTCAGGGGCAGCTCCTGAACGGCAGTTCTTCCAATTGCGGTACCTACAGTGGCGTCGCTCTTGTCGAGCTGCACCATAGGTTCGGTTATGGTTGTGTGTTGCGTGGATTCGCGCGCTAGACTCAAGCGCGCATTCAGAGTACGGGTATGACCTACTACTTCCTCTACGCGTTCCGCAGTATATACAGAAAAGCCGTCCTTTGAGAAAGAGACCGAGTAGATTCCGATAGGAAGACTATCTAAGAGATAACTACCATCAGAAGTAGTAACAGTCTGACGCTCAAGGCCGGTGGCCGCCTGCACAACGCGCACCGTGGCCTGCGTTATGCGGCGGCCTTGGGGATCAGTTACCGTACCGGTTAAGGAACAACGGGCCCCTTGCGCGCGTAATGACACTGGAACAAGAGAGGAAAGTAATAAGACGCTGCCTAGTATTTGGTTGCGTGCAAACCAAGTGTGCTTCATGAAACAAACAGGATTGCACCCTTGTGTGACTATTTAATGAGAAAACGGTTAGAGGAAAGCTGAAAGAATGCTGTAAATCAGCACTCCTTTTTTGTAAGGTAACTAAACGGTGTTAGTAAGCAGCAATTCCCGAACCGGGATGCACGCAAGGAAATGTGCGTAGATCGGTACCGTTGAGGGCCCGTTCCGTCTTCTACGCCCGGAGCAAGATGGCAATTTGACAGCACGCACGCTTAGATGTCACCTATGCCGCGCCCGCGAGCGCGGCTAGTCTTCTTCTTGTATGGAGCGGAAAACCGGTTCTTTGCCGGCGAGCATCAGACGCTCGTCGAGGGCGGCTTTGACCAGTTCCTCTTCCATCTCGGAAAGGCCCTGCGCATCTTTTTCTATACGCGCCAAGACGCCCTTCATGCGCCCGGGTGAGATCTCGGCGGGAATGGCAAGAGCATAAGCAAAGAGCGCGTCTGAACGAAGCTCTTCGTCTTCAAACAGAGCACGCACTTTATCGAGTTCGCTTTTCAGACCGTAGTAGCCGACGCCCCAAAGCGCTCCGCGGCGAGTTTCCAGGTCGGGATCATCCAGGTGCGGCGCGAAATAATCGCGGAAGCCGGGATACACCGAGCGCCACATGGCCTCCAAGGCTTTGGCGCGGCCTTCGGGAATTTCGTACAGCGCGATGATTCCCTCGCGCACCTCGTTACGATCGGTCTCCGGCGCCAGGCCGACTAATAGACCACCTCGCTCCTCGAGCGGAAGCGATGTGTCCCGGAGCGTTTGAAGCATGGCTTCGACGACTTCCGAGTTTTCGGTAGCATCGATCAAGGCTTCCCAGGCACGTGCCCGCACTTCCGTGGAAGCATCGGTTTGCGCCAGCGCCAGCAGTTGCTGGCGTTGTTCGGTATCGAGCGGGCGGTTAAAGAACGAATGCGCGGCCGCGGCTCGCACTGACGCAGCAGGATGTTCCAACAACGCGATGCGCTCGTTTTCTTCCAATACATCTACCGGCAGATCTTCCGTCTCCGGATACAGATCCCAGATATCGAAGGGCTCGTGCTCCAGTTCGTGTCTTACCGGCGAAGCTTCGCTCAACGCCTCAAGGACATTGGCGGCTTCCTTCTTCAGATCGTCTTCCCCGTCCTCAAGAGCTTCGGCCGTGTTTCTGACAGCTTCGCTGGCGGCGGGATCGCCATAGATGCCGAGCAACAGAAACGTGTCGGAAAGGTCAAATTCCAAACGGTCGATCAAACGCTGTAGAAGTCGCTCATCGCGAATGCGCAGGTTCGCCAGGATGAAAGCTACTTCGCCGCTCCCGGTCTCTTCCAGCCGGTCATACAGCGCCAGCAGCGGCTCCAGAGCGGCTGCCGGCATCTCCACCAGGCACACCACAACTTCATCCGGCACATTCTCCGGATCTTCTTCGATGTATTTGATGAGAAACGGAATGCCAGCGGGCGTTTTCCAATGACGGAAGAGCGCAATAAGCTCGGACGCAAGGTCGATTACGTCGTTCTCGCGGCTACGTTCACCGAAAGCGGCGACAGCCGGGAGAGCTTCTTCCGGCCGGTCGATGAAGGCGTGAAGAAAGCGATGGTCCAAGCCGAGGTGGCCGCGGGAAGCCGCGTCCAGAACCTCGGCAGGAGATGCTTCCAGTAAGCGATCCGGATCGAGGAACAAAGCGCTGCTACTTCTCCGCCTCGACGAGGACCTTGATCTGCGTCGAGACCTCGCGGTGCAGGCGCAACGTTACCTCGTGTTCACCGAGCGTGCGGATCGGCTCATCGAGCTGGATTTTGCGGCGCTCCAGATGATAGCCCTTCGCTTCAAGAGCTTCCGCAATGTCCTTCGCCGTCACAGAGCCGAATAAATGATCGTTCTCGCCAACCCTGTGATGGAAGGTGAGAGTCAAGTTGGCCATCAACTTCGCCAACTCTTCCGATTCAGTCTGCAGTTTGGCTTCCCGGCGCAAATGACCTTCGCGCTCCTGGGCCACGATTTTCTTGTTCGATTCCGTTGCGGCGACTGCCAAGCGCTTCGGCAGCAAATAATTGCGGGCGTAGCCATCGGCAACTTTCACCACAGCGCCGCGAGTGCCGAGCGTTCCAATATCTTCTCTTAGGATGACTTCCATGATTTTCCCTCGACTCCTGCTACTGACGAGACGCGAAGGGGACCAGAGCTATGTTGCGCGCCTGTTTGATCGCTTCGCTTAAACGCTTCTGATGGGGCGTGCACACACCCGAAATACGGCGGGGCGTAATCTTGCCACGCTCGGAGATGAAGCTCATGAGCATTCTGACGTCACGGTAGCTGACGTCATCGACCTTGTCGACACAAAACCGGCAGACTTTCTTGCGTCGGAAATACTGTTTCTTACCTGTTGCGATAGCTTTATCGCCGCCGGTAGGCCGCTGTGAGGCCGCAATCGGGCGGCCGCCTCTTTGTTCTGGCATATTTATTTTCCTTCCGTCCGCTGATTATTCTGCTGTCTCTGTTGTCTCTACTGGAGTTGCTGGCGCTGCTGGCGCGGGAGCAGCCGGTACGGCAACGACAGGAGCGCCGGGAGCCGCGTGACCCGCCTCGCTAGGCAGCGTCGGCGTCGCAAACAACGGGGCGGCGGGAGGCGGAGCCACGGGCTTGCGGGCCGCACGCTTCTCGCGCGCTTTTTTGCGCTTTTCGATTCGCTTCAGCTTCTCATCAATGCGCACGGTCAGGAACTTCAACACCAGATCTGAAACGCGCAAACGGCGCTCCATCTCTTTCACAACATCGGCTTCCGCGGTGAAGGTCAACAGGATGTACTGCCCCTCGTTGTACTTCATTACACGATAGGCGAGTTTGCGAATGCCCCATTTCTCACTCTTGTCGAGCGTGCCCTTGGAGTGGGCGATTACCGTCTTCAGTTGCTCGATCAGCGGATCCACTTCTTCTTCGGTGGCATCCGGACGAACGATGAACAACTCTTCGTAAATTCTCATTCTTCCTCTTCTTTACTGCCTCGGGCGCGGCGATTAAATTTCGCCATGGCCTTTTCGGCGCCTTCAGCAACTATGGACTCGACGGCATCCGCGGTATAAGAGACCATCTCCTCCACATCGTTTTTCATTTCCCGCTCGAACGGAGCGAGAACATACTCCGCCGCATCGTCAATGGCGTGATTCGGGCGTATACCCACCCGGACCCGCGTGAAGACTTCCGTCCCCAAAACGGCGATCACCGACTTGACACCGTTGTGTCCAGCCGCTGAACCGGCAACCTTGATCCGCAAACCGGTCCAAGGCAAATCCAGTTCATCATGCACCACAATTAAATCACGGTGCGTCAGGTTCCGGTAGTTCAAGATGGCCTTGATACCGTTCCCTGAATGATTCATGAACGTTTGCGGCTTCACCAGAACAACACTCTTGTCCTGGATGCGGCCACTTGCCAGCAGCACCGAGCCATCCGCTTTTACAACACGGACTCCGCAGCGTCTGGCCAACTCATCTACTACCCGAAAACCGATATTGTGAGGTGTACCCTCGTACCGGCTTCCCGGGTTGCCCAACCCAGCAATACAAAAAGCCCGGGCACCGGCTTCGGGCCCCGCTGTGCTGGCGTCAGACACAGATTATTTCTTCTTGGCGGGAGCAGCGGCCGGGGCGGCGGCTTCTTCGTCCTTCTTACCCTTCTTGGCAATTTCCGGCTCAGGCGTACCGGTGGCCGCACCCTCCACCACCGCCGCAGTTTCGGCGCGCAGCGAAATCACGTGCGAGATTACGGCATCCGGCGGACTCACCAGCTTCATCGATCCGGTCAATGGGATGTCAGACGCACGGATGCTCCCGCCGATCATCAACTCAGTCACACTAATGAGGAACTGTTCGGGGATGTCATCGGGCAGGCACTCGATTTCTACTTCACGCGTGATGATTTCGTGAATACCACCCTGCAACTTGACGCCCTTGGGGTCTCCCTGGGTGATCACAGGAACCTGAACGGAGATTCGCTTGAATAGGTCAATCCGTTTCAGATCGACATGCAGCAGCGAATCCTTAATAGGATCATGCTGCCAGTCGACGACCATGACGGGCGTATTTTCCTTACCGGTAACGCTCAAATTGAAAATCGTATTGTGTCCGGTTTTGCTGTTCAGAATCCGGGTCAACTCTTTAGGGCTGACCGAAACAGGCAGCGGACCAGCTTCGCCCCCGTACAACACAGCCGGCATAGCGCCCTTCACGCGCAAACGGCGCGCTTCATTCTTGCCGCGGGAGTCACGCGACTCGGCGACTACTGTAATGTCTTTCCTCATGTTTAACCTGCAACCCTAAATAAACAACGTACTTATTGACCCGCCATCATGGATGGACCGGATCGCCCTAGCGAGTAACGGCGCCACCGACAGGGAGCGGATTTTCTCGCACCCGGCAGCCGACTCCGAAAGCGGAATCGAATTCGTTACCACCAATTCCTTCAACTCCGACGAACTAATTCTGCCGACAGCGGGTCCCGATAACACCGCATGCGTGGCACACGCTGTTACGCTTTTCGCGCCCTGCGCCAGCAGCGCTTCGACACCCTTCACGAGCGTACCCCCGGTATCCACCAGATCGTCTACGATCAAACAGTGTCTACCGCGGACCTCGCCGATGATATTCATGACTTCAGCCACATTCGCGTCCGTCCGGCGTTTATCGATGATCGCCAGGGGCGCGTTTAAGCGCTTAGCAAACGACCGGGCGCGTTCCACGCCACCCGCATCCGGCGAAACGATAATCAAATCACCCCGCTCGAAGCGACCCTCGAAGTACTCGACCATAACAGGAGCCGCGAACAGGTGATCGACTGGAATATCGAAAAAGCCCTGAATCTGAGCGGCGTGCAAATCGAGCGCCAAAACCCGGCTTGCTCCCGCCCTTTCGAGCAGACTTGCCACCAGTTTTGCGGAGATTGGCATACGCGGCCGGTCCTTCCGGTCCTGCCGCGCGTACCCATAATAGGGTAACACTGCCGTGATGCGCTCGGCGCTAGCGCGCTTAAAAGCATCGATCAGCAGCAGCAGTTCCATCAGATGCTGGTCTACCGGAGTGCTGGTGGGCTGGACGACAAAAACGTCGGCTCCGCGCACATTTTCCTGGATCTGGAGATGTGTTTCGCCGTCGGCGAAACGCTTGATCATGGCGACACCCAGGGGACAGTCCAGCGCATCGCAAATGGCTTCGGTGAGCGGGTGGTTGGCAGTCCCGCTAAAGACTTTAAAATCAGTAAATAGCGTTCGGACGGGGCTAGGAACTGCGTTATTAGGACTGGACATTCAGTTTTGGAACCTCCAAAGATTCAGCGGGCGAAAGCGCTTGCCGCAGCCGCCGGCCCGAGCGCGCGAAGCCAGCGGCCGCGATACTGCCGCCGGTTGACGAAGCGAACCGGGAATGTCCGGGCAGCGGGGAAGTGCCGGGCGGCGATGCGGGATTCCGCGGCGCTGGCAAAAACGCCGAAGATCGCCGACCCGCTTCCGGTCATCATTGCGGGCTTAGCACCCAAACGGCGCAATTTGCGCGCCACCGCCGCGAGCTCAGGGTGAACCTTGAAGACAGCTTTCTCAAAATCGTTTTCCAAAGGGAGTTGCTCGAGACTGGCGCGGGCGAGCGGCCGTGGCTCCAAAGCCCACGCAACAGTCTGAAACTCTCTCAGGATAGGGGAGTCACCGCGCGAAGTCAACGCATTCGTAACATCACGCTCCAAAGAACGGTACGCTTCGCCGGTGGAAACGTGCACACCGGTGGAAACCACCACCACGTGGTGGGCGGGCTGATCCGGCAACGGATACAGCTCAGTTCCCCGCCCCAACCCGAGGGCGGTTCCCCCGTGCAGAAAAAACGGCACGTCGCTACCCAGCGTTTCTGCCGAACGAACCTGGTCAACGAGCGAGATGCGTTTGCCAGCTAAGGCCGGCAGGGCGAGGAGAACGGCTGCGGCGTTACTCGACCCACCACCCAGGCCAGCACCCATCGGGATTTGCTTGTCCAGTACGAAACGAACCCAAGCTTTAACCTTTATCTGCTCCAAAATCAGCTTCGCGGAACGAACTACCAGGTTATCGGCTATGTCGATGGAACTCAGGAGGTCAATTTGGGTTCGTTTCGCAAAATCGAAGTCGATGGTCAGGTTGTCTTTGAGCGAGATCGTCTGGAAAACGGTCCGCAACTCGTGAAAACCATCGGGCCGCTTGTGCAAAACACGGAGATCGAGATTGAGTTTGGCGAAGGAAGGGACGGTAACCCGCACAGCTAGTACTGAAGCAGCGAGAAAATCTCGTGCCCGGCAAGCTTTTCGCGTCCGTTCAGGAAGGAAAGTTCAATTACGAAGCCAAGTCCCGCCACTTTGCCTTCACATTGTTCGACGAGACGCGCGACGGCAGAAGCGGTTCCTCCAGTGGCAAGCACATCGTCGATAATCAGCACGTTCTGGCCAGGCTCGATAGCGTCGGCATGAATCTCGAGGCAGTCCGTGCCATATTCGAGTGCGTACTCCACCTTGCGCACCGTGTGCGGCAGCTTCTTTGGCTTGCGCACAGGAACGAATCCGGCTCCCAAGGCGAGGGCGATGGCGGGAGCAAAGAAATAGCCGCGAGCTTCGATTCCGATCACGACGTCAATCGGGATATCGCGATAGTGATCCTGCAGGGAGTCCACTGTTTCGCGAAAGCCGCGTTTGTCTTTGAGAAGGGTGGTGATGTCGTAGAAATTGATGCCGGGTTTCGGAAAATCGGGCACTTCACGGATCAGTTGTTTCAGAGCGGAGGTCGAGGGCGCCGAGGCGGCATTAGCAGACACGCTGTCGATTTTAGCAGGCGCGGACAGTCTAGAACGCATGCAAGGCGGCCTTGCAGACGAGCCACAGGTACCGCGGAAGAAGCTAGGAAGCGGAGAAAACGGGCCTAAGCCTTACGGGAGAAGCTGAAGCGGTGGGCTAGAACTCGATGTAGCAAGCCAATGCTCGAGCTTACTTGCCAATTCGACCTGGCGCACGGGTTTCGAGAGGAAATCGGACATGCCGGCAGCGAGGCAGGCCTGACGGTCCTGCGGGAAGGCGCTGGCTGTCAGGGCGATAACGGGAACATGAGCGGTGTAACCGGTGGCGGAGCGGAGGCGGCGCGTGGCCTCGAAGCCGTCCATTTCCGGCATGTGGCAGTCCATTAAAATCAGATCATATTCGGCGGCGGTGACGGCGGACAGTGCTTGGGCGCCATTTTGAGCCAGATCGGCCTCGTAGCCCAGCTTGGCGAGCAGAAGCATCGCGACCTTTTGGTTGACACTGTTGTCTTCCACCAAAAGCACACGGAATGTTTTTTGCCCTTGTACCGGCGCAGGTTGCTTTGCCGCGGGCGTGACTTGAGACCGGGAAACCGCCTTGGAGCGTTCTGCCCAAATCGTAAACCAGAACAGGGAACCCGACACCTGCGAAGCAGATGCTTGCGAGCCCGCTTTTTGAGAACTGGTGACGCCTATGGCTCCGCCCATCAACTCGGCCAGCCGCTTGCTAATGGCAAGCCCTAGGCCGCTTCCTCCGAAACGCTTGGTAATCGAATCGTCGGCTTGACTGAACGGCTGAAAGAGCCTGGTCTGTTGCGCAGGCGTGATTCCGATGCCGTTGTCTTTCACCGAGAAGTATATTTCCAAGCTTTCCTGGGTTGTAGACCGCAGTTCGGCGCGCAGTTCAATTTCGCCTTCAAAGCTGAATTTGATGGCGTTGCTCAATAGGTTGAGCAGAATTTGCCTCACTCGCACCACGTCACCCACCACCACGGCCGGTATGGCCGGGTCCAGATAAGTTTTCAGGGTGAGGAACTTGCGCGTGGCGGCGTTCCGCACGATCTGTGTCGACTGATCGAGCACGGCAGCGATTTCGAAATCGCCGCGCTCGATCCGCATTTGACCTGCCTCGATCTTCGAGAAATCGAGAACATCACCAACGATGGCCAGGAGCGCATCTCCCGATTGACGAATGACTTCGATGCAATCGCGCGCCGATTCAGGAAGATTTTTCGAGAGCAGCACATCCGTCATCCCGATGATGCCGTTCAAGGGGGTACGCATTTCGTGACTCACCATAGCCACAAACTCGCTCTTGTGCTGAGACGCTGCCTCAGACAGACGAGCGGCCTCGGTGAATTGCTCGGCCAGGAGGTAAAGCTGCCGGGCCTGCAAATCCAGCTCTTCACGGGCAGCCTCCCCTTCGATAAAATACTGCAGCATTTCAGAGCCTGTACAGGCGCGGTCAACGAGGCCGAGCGACTGGCGCTGGGTTAGCTGACCAGGCGAACTGTTGACCGCGGGCACGGCCGCCTGCGAAATGAGTTGAGATACTGTCGTTTTTTGCACTGGCACACGAAAAGAGGGCGGAACTTCTATATGGCCTCTTCGGCTCCGAATGCGCAAATATTAGGTCTAGTTCCAAATAATTTGATCGCCGGGCAGCAACGGCAAACGAAGCGCTTTTCGAGTCGTTCGGATCACCCTGAAAACCGGCGTATTCCGGCCTGTGTAGAGGCGGCGGAGCGTGACTCGCCGCGGGTGCGGGTGCGCCGAAGGATTTGGACGCGCGCTTCCCGGCAAAACATCGGCCTGATCGTCGACCGCCAGTTTACATTGGCCTGTTGGAATAATCTGTGTTCCTACTTGTTGTTTCGATAAGAGTTAACGCGGAAGGGTTGCATGAGTGGAGAGTGAGAGATCGAGCGTGCTTTGTGGCCACGCTCAATTCGCAACTGAACCAAAGCTGCGAACCGAAATCTGCTGCAACTTCTTAGTGACCGGTCTTCCAAATGACAATTACGAGTCCTTGGCCGTACTTCGTGCTGCTTGCATGCATGATCAGCGCAGCCAGTGTGCCAGCGCGCATTTTGCACCAAGATACAGGGAAACTGAACGTTAGTCTAGAGTCCCTGCGCGGATTACTCGCCGCAAGCGTTCTATTTCATCACGCAGTAATAACTGTGCATCTCCGGCAATGGAATAGGCAGATACGGGTGACCTTACGCGCTGGCTAGCGTTTCTTCCTAATTCGACCCTCAATGGATTTCAAGCGGCACCCTTTATCAATGCGAATGTGGTTTGGACCTTGTGGCATCTATTTGGTATTGGCACGACGCGGCGTTGTGTTTACGATCGATCCACACGGAACAGATAACGGAACAGATATCGGACCACTGGTCATCCTATTTGGGGAAGTGGAGCAATCGGCGGCCGCAAGACGCGTCCTATCCAGCCGCTAGACTTTTTCGGCTCACCGTGCGCAAATGTTGGGCTTAGTTCCAAATAATTTGATCGCCCGGCAGCAACGGCAAACGAAGCGCTTTCGGATCGTTCGGATCGACCTGGACCGGCGTATTCCGGCCTTCGTAGAGGCGGCGGAGCGTGACTCGCCGCGGATGCGGAGCAATGCTGGCAAGAGTACTGTTCCAGGGGACAGTGCGCGACGCATTGTTGACTTCAATGTCCATTTCGAGCGATACCGAGCAAGCCTCCGGAAAGACGGTGCAATGCGTGGTTTGCGGGGCGCAGACCGACTCCGGCGCTGCCTTGAGCCGCGTTGTGAGCTGGTT
>Ga0193743_1000723_pt1 | contig 25875 bp, 6 predicted proteins | sample L2c2metaG_FD_143038 | JGI IMG/M metagenome (GOLD analysis project Ga0193743, IMG submission 143038) | Soil microbial communities from a riparian zone of the East river system, Colorado, United States - L2c2 | ecosystem: Environmental > Terrestrial > Soil > Riparian zone | place: USA: East River...
GCGAGAGCTCCACGGCAACAACTTGCTCCGGTTCGCCATCCGACCCCACCTGAAACCGAGTCCTCAGCGAGTCGTGCCTCTTAACAACACCGTTGAGAGCTTGTTCTAGAGCGCCTACATTGAGGATGCCGTCAAGCCGTAACGCGAAAGCGAGATTGTATACGGTCGATCCAGGGTCTAACTGATCTAGAAACCACAGCCGCTGTTGCGCATAAGAGAGGTGCTTGTGCGACCTCGAGTCGCGCTTCCTGATTGGCTCGGCTATTGCAACACCGATATACAGTTCTTCATCGATCGTCTCGGCCAAATTTCTCAACGTCGACCTTTCGAAAATCCTACGGAGAGGCATCTCTATGTGAAACACCTCGCGCACGCGCGATACCAATTGTGTAGCTAGTAGCGAGTGTCCACCCAAGTCGAAGAAATTATCGCGTGCACTAACGCCACTTACTTTCAAAAGGTTTGCCCAGATCTGGGCTAGTACTTCCTCTGTCGCGGTTCGAGACAGTTGATCGGCTTGTGAAGGCTCGAACTGCGGCTTGGGGAGAGCTTTGCGGTCCACCTTTCCATTAGCTGTCAGCGGCATGTGATCAATTTTCACTAGGACCGATGGCACCATGTACTTTGGCAATGTACTGCGCAGATATTCCCGCAAATCGTCTAGTCTTACATTTTCCGCGTCATTGGAATGTAGGACCACGTACCCCACCATTCTTTGGTCGCTGGAATTCCACGCATGCACAACCACCGCCGCTTTTTGTACGACTGGGTGCGCAGCTAGTCTAAATTGAATTTCATTAAGTTCAATGCGGTAACCGCTTATCTTTACTTGGTCATCAAGCCGCCCCAAGTACTCGATGAGTCCGTCGTTGCGGTAGCGAGCAAGGTCGCCGGTCCTGTAGAGGCGAGTCCCGTCAGTTGCAAAGGGATTTGGTAAGAACGCTTCTGCAGTTCTTATTGCGTCTTTGAGATAACCTCTTCCGACACCCACTCCTCCAACAAACAACTCGCCGCTGACACCCATCGGCACAGGAGACAGGCCGGGATCGAGAATATATATCTTGATGTTAGATATTGGGCGTCCAATCGGCACTCGCTCGTCTACATTTCCATCTTGGGTGACGATCATGTGATGAGTTACGTCGTCAGAGCATTCTGTAGGGCCATATGCATTGAGCATGGGAATCAGGGGGTGACGGTCGGACCACTGCCTGCAAAGTTGCCGACTCACCACCTCGCCGGTAACGAGGAGCCAGCGCAGATTCAAGTCCGAAGACCGACTGTTGTCGATTCCATTTTCGTTCAGGAGATTGGCAAGTACTGACGGAACAAGTTCCAAAATGGTGATTGCCTGGTGCTCTACCAATGTCCATAAAGCAATCGGATCGTATGCCGTTTGCCGTGCTACGATCTCTACCCGACCTCCGACCAACAAAGGCGCGAAAAACTGCCATATTGAAATATCGAAGGTCTGAGATGCCGTCTGGGCGACACAATCTGCTGAAGTCAGCCGCAAATCTCTGATCTTCGCATACAAGTGGTTTATCAGCCCTCTCTGTTCGATCATCACTCCCTTCGGAACGCCAGTTGATCCTGACGTGTAAATCACATACGCCAGATTTGCTTCATCGGTAGAATGTCTAGGATTTTCGTTACTGAAATGGTTCTCCAGAATGTCTTCAATGTGCAATATTCGAGGAGGTTTTTCGAGTACAGTCGTCGCAATGACTTGTGCCAACAAATCTGAAAACTGCCGCTCAACAAGGACCAGCTCTGGGCTAGATTGCTCAATGATCATCCTTATGCGATCTGTCGGATTTTCATTGTCAAGCGGGAGGTAGGCAGCGCCAGCTTTCCACACCCCCAAGACGGCAGTAAGGAAATTCATATTGCGTTCGGTAAGGAGGGCGACGATGCAATCTGGGCCGATTGCGATTCTTTTGAGAGCAACCGCGACTGAGTTAGCCAGACTATTCAAGGCAAAGTAGCTCAAGCGTTGCCCTTCGAAAACGGCTGCAGTCGCATAGGGGCTCTCTAAAGCTCTCTCCTCGAATAATTCGGCAACTCCCTTCCTAAGTGGATAATTACGAGAAGTTCGGTTCCAATCTCGAACAATTTGTCGCCATTCTGCGGGAACGAGCAGGCGCAATTCTTCCACAGTTGTTTGTGGCTCCGACACAATGGCACGTAGAAGTACCTGCCAATGCTGCGCCATGCGAACAACGGTCGACTCTTGGAAGAGTTCGGCGTTGTACTCAAGTACGCTACTTAGGGTACCTTTCCCCTCATGGACAAAAACAGTGAGATCAAACTTCGAAATGGAATTCTCGAACTCGACCCTTTTCAGCGTAAGTCCTGGCATTTCTAGTTGCTGAACAGGCATGTTCTGTAGAGCGAACATTACTTGGAAAAGGGGTGAGCGGCTCAGATCACGGTCGGGATGCATTTCTTCGACAAGTTTTTCAAAAGGGAGGTCCTGGTGCGCATAAGCGCCCAGTGCGACTTCCCTCACCCGCTTGAGCAGTTCCTGGAAATTTTCCCTCTCCTCGATCTCGATCCGCATTACCAACGTATTTACGAAGAACCCGATCAGCCGTTCCGTCTCCTTCCTCGTCCGGTTGGCAATCGGCGTTCCAATCGCAATATCCTTTTGTCCGCTATATCTCCACAACAGAATCTGCAACGACGCCAGCAACACCATGAACAGCGTTGCATTCTCGGTTCGCGCCAACTCTCGCAACTTCCGTCCCAGGTCCTCTTCCAGCACCAGCTGATAATGCGCTCCACGATAGCTCTGCACCGACGGACGCACGGTGTCCGTCGGTAACTCCAGCACACCGCTCATCCCACTCAACTGTCGGCGCCAGTATGCCAGATGCTTCTCCAGTACCTCTCCTTGCATCCACTCCCGCTGCCACTCTGCATAGTCGCCATACTGGATGGGCAACTCTGCCAGCCTCGCCTCCTCTCCGCTTACGCAGGCACGATACAACTCGCTGACTTCTTCGATCAGTACTCCTTCCGACCATCCATCTGACACAATGTGATGTATCGTGAATAGCACCACATGCTCCTGCTCGCTCAAACGCAACAACAGCACCCGAACTAGAGGGCCGATGCTCAATTGAAACGGCTTGCGTGCCTCCTCCGCAGCGAGCCGTTGCACTTCCACCCACTGACTTGCTCGATCTGTACCATCGATTTCCAGAACAGGAATACTAAGCGAGAGCTCCACGGCAACAACTTGCTCCGGTTCGCCATCCGACCCCACCTGAAACCGAGTCCTCAGCGAGTCGTGCCTCTTAACAACACCGTTGAGAGCACGCCGCAATGCGGCGACGACCAGGCTACCTTCCATGCAAACCGCCGCCGACAGATTGTAAAAAGGACTATCTGGCTGAAGCTGTGCCAGAAACCAGAGGCGCCGTTGAGCGTAAGATAGCTCATGTCCCCCCGCCACATCACGTCGAGAGATCTGGGAAAGATCGAGTTTCCCAGTGCCCAGTTCCAATTCAATGCTCTGCGCCAACTCTTCAACTGTGGGTTGCTCAAAAAGTTGACGCAACGGAATATCTATTTGAAAGAGATCTCGAACGCGCGCCACGAGTTGAGTGGCCAAGAGTGAATGGCCTCCAAGCCCGAAGAAATTGTCATTGATACCCACACTTTCGAGTCGAAGAAGATCACCCCATAAGTGCGCCAAGACCTCTTGTATTCCGTTTCGCGGAGCGACGTATTTCGACTGCCTTACCGATTCCGGTCGTGGTAAAGATTTCCGATCCACTTTGCCACTAGACAGTCTCGGCAATGCATGTACTGTGACGATTGTTGCAGGTACCATATATCCCGGTAATTTGCTCTTGAGATATTCCCAAATGGCAGTCGGAATCTCTCGATCGTTGTCGGTGGATCCCCCCTGCTCAATGCCAACCGCACTTGTCTTGTGCCTCAAGTCGGCACTGACTGACTCATTTTGATCATGAACAACATAGGCAATCAGGCGTTTATCCCCGGGCTCATCCTCTCGCACGATGACCGCAGATTCTTTCACACCCTTCAACCGTCCAAGTATCGCTTCAATCTCTCCTGGCTCAACGCGGTAACCATGTATCTTAATCTGATGATCAGCCCGGCCGAGATACTCGATCGCGCCGTCCTCTCTAAACCGTCCCAGATCCCCGGTCATGTACAGACGAGAACCCATTGTTTTACTAAACGGGTCTGGAACGAATTTTTGTGCGGTAAGGTCGGACCTGCCAAGATATCCTCGCGCCAATCCGGCTCCACCTATATAAATTTCTGCGATCACACCGGCGGGTACGGGCTCAAGATTTCGGTCGAGGATATATAGTTGGGTATTTGCAATCGGCCTTCCAAGTGGAACGCTATGCATATCCTTATCTGCGTCACACCTCCAACTGCTCACATCAATCGAAGTCTCGGTTGGACCATAGAGATTAATCAATTCCGTAAAAGGAAGCCTGCGCTGGAACAAATCTGATACTTCTACCGCAAGAGCTTCCCCGCCACTGAACACTCGCTTAAGGGTACGGACACAAGCATCCACAGCGCTTTCCCGTAAAAACACTCGCAACATTGACGGCACTAATTGAAGCACCGTTATATGTTCGCGACGAACCATCTCCACCAGATAACCGCTATCTTGTTGCCCCCCAGGACGCGCAACGACCAGCCGTGCGCCACAGAACAAGGGAACAAATATTTCCCAGATAGAGGCATCGAAACTGAAAGCAGTCTTCTGCAAAACGGCATCGGACGAATCTAGCGGAAATTGGTTGATCATCCACCGTAGTCGGTTAAGAATAGCCCTCTGCGAAATCATCACACCCTTGGGATTGCCGGTCGATCCCGAGGTGTAGATCACATAGGCAAGGTTCTGGCCTTCAGCGCTTGTGGTCGGATTCTCCTCCGATTCTGCAGCGATGCTATCACCGTCAGATTCTAACGAAATGACTTCGGCTATTGGGTCTGGCAAAAGCGTCCTCAGATGTTCTTGAACTAGCAAGATACGCGTCCCTGCATCCTGAAGCATGTAACGGAGACGCTCTTCGGGATAGCTAGGATCGAGCGGTAAATAAGCGGCACCTGCTTTTAGAACGCCCAATAGAGCCGCAACCATGCCAAGGCTGCGCTCCATGCAAATACCGACCACCATGTCTGGCCTCGCTCCTCTACGCAGCAAAGAGTGGGCAAGTTGATTCGAGTAACGGTTCAGTTCGCCGTAGGTCAGTAGACTTCCTTCAAAGATGGCAGCTATTGCGTCTGGTGTCCGCGCGGCCTGTTCCTCGAAAAGTTCTGAGAGCAATCTATCGGAGCCCAAATCGGTGGCCGTCTCGTTCCATTCTTCGACGATTCTGTTACGTTCCTGCTCAGTAGTGATTCGAAGAGCGGCAATCGGCATCTGTGCTTCTTTTACTGCGCTCCGAAGTAATTCGTGAAACCGAAGACTAAAAAAATCATCGTCCAATTGGGCAGGTAGATTCAGATCGTAGTGAAATTCGGCAACCAGCTTATCCGCCGTCTCCCAACATGTGAGCTTCGCCTTGAAGGGTGCAGTGCAGCTATAAAGTGACTGAATCGAAAACGTTAACGTGGAGTTCGATATCGGCTCAGCCCGCGATTCATAACTAAACAGAAACGGGAATTCCGGAAGCTTCGTCAAAACATGTTTCCAGCTAAAAAACTCCTGAGTCACGTCTAGCTGCTGCATTTTTTCATGAAGTTGGTGAACGAGCTGCCTGAAAGTAATATTCTCTCCAAGTTCAGATAAAATCAGAACATTTTTGCCTATCGGGCCCAGCACCGTAGCCAATTCTGCATATCGTCGATTCTCGCGATAAATAACGATTGGAAAGGGAGATTCGTTGATATAGCGCCATAACAACGCGTTCCAGCCTGCTAAAAGGATCGTGCCAAGTGAGGTGGAATACTCGCGCGCCATCGCCGCAAGGGCAAGTGCCAAGCCACGATCGATCTCAATGGTTTTCACCCTTGGACGAAACGATGTAATTTCGGTAGTCAGCCATCCCGATAAAAGCCCCGACATGTGCAATTCAGGAATTTTCTGTTCTCGCCAAGTACGTTGCGAGGCCTTGCCCTCTTCTGAATCGAGGAGTTCGTGCTGCCACTCACAAAGATCCGCGTACTGAATTGGCTCTTCTGGGGAATCTGCGATCGCCATGTCCTCGTAAGCATTAGCCAGTTCCCGTAAAAGATTCTCGAGCGTACGCGTATCTGCGCACAAACTCGGAGCACTGATAAGCAGCGCATAGCTGCGAAGTGAGAGTTTTAGCAGCGAGAACTCGAATAAAGACACCCTTTGTAAATCCACGTTCGCATCGCGTCTCTCACGCAAGATGCTATCAATCGTCTGCTGCTGCTCTTCAGGGCTCAAGAACGACAAGTCGTCTTCCTGAAATCGCACCGTCTCAGCCTCTCGAATCACCTGTAAAGGCGCAGCCATACTCGGTAGAATTTCAAAAGTTGTACGTAAGATCTCATACTTGCGAACAAGCTTCGTGCCTGCCATGGCCAGACGAGCAACGTCCAACTCACCTTCTACGAGCACATGACACTGGCACTTAAACGCAGTGGGGTTTCCATTTTGCTGCCACTCCCATTGCTGCTCCTGCTGAGGCGAGAGACGATATCCGTGAATACTTTCTCGTTCCATAGGTCTCCCTGGTTGTCACCGCTAAGGTGTGGCGACAACGGTTTTGCGCTTAGACCCCGCAAGTCTGGCCCAGAGTATGTTTTGGCGTTCGAGCTGTTGGCCGGCAGCATATTGCGCTTCAGCCCTTTGCAGCCGTTCGCAGATTTCACTGAGGCGCAGACAGCTGTCCTCAGCAACAATCTCAACGACATTCAGAAACGCCCGCGACAGTCTTGCAATAGTGGCGTGATCAAAAATGGCGTGCTTGTACTCAAACAGAGCTACCTTCTTTTCCTTTGTCTCTATCACTTTGAGGTCAAGATCGAACATCGCGATTCCGGTACTTACATTGATCTTGGTGATCGTCAATCCTGGAAGCTGCGGAAGGTTGAAATCTCTTTGGAGGGTAAACGTAAGTTGGAAGAGAGGGATTGTGTTTACGTTTCGGGGAGGTTGAATCGCTTCAACTAGCTTTTGAAACGGCACATCATGGTGATCATGTGCTTCCACGGCCACCTTGTGAACCCGGCAGAGCAACTCGCGGAACTTGGGATTGCCTCCCAGGTTGGTTCGCAGAATCTGCATATCGGCGAACAGTCCAATTATGTTTTCACACTCGAGATAAAATCTGCCACTGATTGGCGATCCAATTACGAGGTCCTTCAATCCGGTGAACAGATGAATCGCAATCTGAAACGCAGCCAGAAACCCAATGAACTGTGTGATGCCTTCACGCTTAACGAGCGCTTCGAAAGACGTCGCGGCGGAGCTCGATATGTCCACACAAAGAGATGCGAGTGCCTGCCCGGTGTCTCGCTGACGCGACCGATCCGACGGGAACGGCGGAAGATCCAGCACACCGGAAAGCTGTTGTTTCCAATATTTGAGTTGCCGTTCGTACGAGTCACTCGACAAGAACTTACGTTGCCAGTGCGCAAAATCGTAATACTGAATGGGGAGATCGCACAGCTTTGCAACGCAACCTGTAACGTGAGCAGTGTAGAGTGCCACCAACTCGCCGATGAAGATCTTCATCGACCACGCATCACTGATTAGGTGATGCATGATAATAAGCAGTACGCATCTATCATGAAATCGTCCGCAATATACCTTCAATAACGGTCCTTCCCTGAGATCCAGCGGTTGTCTGACCTTCTCGCGCAGCCATACTTCAAACGGATGAAGAGCCTCATTGTGCCCCAAGTCTTCATAGCAAATCTGTACAGCGCTGTGAGACGACAGGACCTGGAACGGTCTTCCTCCGGAAGGGCAAACGGTCGTGCGTAGGATCTCATGACGCGCCGATATTTCATCCAGGCTGAGTTGGAGGGCTACACTATCAACCGTGCCGTGTAGCTCAATGGCGACGGGGATGTTGTACACAGGACTCGCAGGGTCCATCTGGTTGAGGAACCACAATCCCTCCTGTGCAAGCGAGAGCATACGTTTATTTCCAATATTTGGGATATGTGGAATGAGCTGTACTTTACCGCGTCTTTCCCGCAATCTTTCCGACAAGACTGCAAGCTTCTCGGGCGACAACTGAGCTATTCGGTTTGTCAGATCAAGCATCAGCCGTGTTCTCGTTCAGAAATGCGGGACACCGGTAAGTAGCGCCGCTTTCCACCGGTCTCTTCTCCATATCCCACCTGGCGCCGAAATGCTTGACAATCCATTCGTGCGAATAAATGGTGTCAAGATAGCGCTCTCCGCGATCAGGAAAGATAGCCACGCAGGTCGAGCCGGGTCGCACTGCAGAAAGAAACCGATCAATCGCTGAAACGATGGCGCCCGAAGATCCGCCAGCCAGAAAAGCCTCTTCCTGAACAAGACGATGACATCCAACAACACACTCGAGATCACTAACATGAACACACTCATCTGCAAGCGTGGCATTGAAAAGTGGTGGAACAATCGCAGCGCCGTGCCCTGGAACAAGACGTTTGGATGTCTTTCCTCCAAAGATCACGCTGCCAATCGCATCAACCGCTATGATTTTTGCGCTCAACCGATGCTGCAGCTTGTACTCGGCGCAGCCTCGAAGAGTCCCACAAGTACTCGTAGCGCAAAACAGATAATCAAGCTTGCCGTTCAATGCCGTGACGATTTCATGCATGGTTTGATTGTGAGCACTCGAATTATGCTCGCTGGCATATTGGTTTGGCCAAAAGCTATCTTCATACAAACTAATCAACTCTTTCACGCGCTGTATTCTCGCTGGGAGAAATTCGCCCCCAGCTGTGTCCGGCACGTCGACGATTTCGACCTCGGCGTTATATGCTCGCAGCAAGTTAATATTTTGTTTAGTCGTCTTTGGATCCACGACACAAATGAAGCGCAGCTTGTGATAGGCACAAACCTGTGCGAGTCCAATTCCCATGTTTCCAGAACTCGACTCAATTACCACGGAATTCGGACCGATCAAGTTATTCTTCAGCGCATGTTCGATGATTTTGTACGCAGGACGGTCTTTTGTGCTGCCCCCAGGATTAAACTGTTCCAGTTTTGCGAAGAAGCGGAAGTCGCGGTCTCGAAAGAGACGTTTCAATTCAACCAGCGGAGTGTTGCCAATCGTAGAAAGGATACCCTCATGCATGATGCGACCTCACGTTGCGGCGGGGATGACAAATCGCTCTCACCGGCCCTCACAACCTTCTTGGAATGGAACTAGACGATCGAAGCCAAAATAGCCTTTTGGGCATGCAACCGGTTTTCCGCTTGATCGTAGATGATGGAATGGGGGCCGTCGGCTACCTCAGCGGTCACCTGTTCTCCGCGGATGAATGGCATACAGTCCATGTAGAACGCGCCAGGGTGAGCACGTTTGAAGTGTTTTTTTGAAATGCACCATTCGTGCTTGATGCCTTCTTTGAAAACTGCCTCATCTTCTTTCGACATCTTGAGACTCTTCCAGTTCTTTACATAAATCACGTCCGCGCCTTCCGAAGCCTCCAGGAGGTCGTGGCTAAATTCCAGAGAGCCACCAGAATGCTTCACAGCATCTTGTGCAAATGACACATATTCTTCGTCAAGCTCGAAACCCTTTGGATAGACAAAGTGTAGGTTCATTCCAAGCATGGAACCAGCACTCATCATGGAATGCAACACCCCAAGAGACTTTTGTCTCTTGGAATACCCCCAAGCCATGACTACCTTTTTGCGCAGGTAATTGTCATCGTACTTCTCACGTAGAGTGAGCAGGTCTGCCATCGTCTGGCAGGGATGATCTTTGTCGTCAAGCGCATTGATAACTGGCACATCCGCGCTCTGAGCAAGCGTCTCGAGGGCTTCCCTGCCTTTGTTGTACTGAGTCATGTCGTACATACGGACTATAAGCGCGTCCAGATATCGGCTCATTACCGCCGCCGTGTCTCGAAGCTCTTCCCGATTACTGAGCTGCAGGTCAGCGGTGTTGTAGTACTCGGCGTGGCCTCCCAAGTGCCCGGCACCCACCTGAAATGAGATTCTCGTTCTGGTGGAAGGAACCTCGAAAAGCATCCCCAGATGTTTGCCTTTTAGATATTGGCGCCGCTCTTTTCCGGACTTGAACTCCAGCGCCAAATCGAGCAATGCGTTGATCTGTTCTCGATCGAACTTACGCAAATCGATAAAGTCGCGTCCCCTCAGCTGTTGAATCAGGTTCCCTGAGACACCGTTTGGAGTTATGGTGGCTTGCATGGTGACACTCTCCCTTTCGCCGGCGTCATCGCAGAATGCGTCGGCCCTTACGTGGTGAATCCGCAAAATTAATTTGCAGAAGGACGCTTATGTCTAATGTTCTCTGACGACTTCCGCAGCAGTTATTCGGTGTGAGGAGAGTCGAACATGATGCAAGTCACGAGAAATGGGCACAAGTTCAGGAACATCGGGAGACGTCATCTCGAAGGCGGCAATCCTGGAAGCCAGATCCGAGAGCGTTGGCGACTCAAAAACTATGCTTACGTTCATGTCGACCCGGAAAGCCTCGCGAATACGCGAAACGAGTTGAGTAGCCTTTAGAGAATGACCACCCAGATCAAAAAAATTGTCGTCCACACCAAACTGACTTTTCGGCAGTAGTTCTGCCCAAAGTGCGGCAAGTATCTTCTCGGTAGTCGTGCGTGGAGCCACGTAGACCCTCGACCCACGTTCAGGGATCATCAACGATTTATGGTCAAGCTTTCCGTTGACAGTCCGAGGAATTTCTTGGAGCTTGACCAACTGCGAAGGAATCATATATGCGGGTAATTTGATTCGGAGAATGTTTTTAATTTCGTCTATAGACAACTCGGAGGAATTTGCGTTCTCTGCGAGAACGATATAACCGACTAGACGTTGGCCGCCGTACCCATCTTCGCCAGCAACCACAACCGCCTCGGACACACCGGGTATGGTCAGCAGGATTGATTCGATCTCTCCCAGCTCGATGCGGAATCCGCGAATTTTAACTTGGTGGTCGGTCCGTCCGAGGTATTCGATGTTTCCATCGCGTCTGTACCTCGCCAGATCTCCAGTCCTGTAAAGTCTTTTTCCTGGACTGGAACTGAACGGGTCTGGAAGGAATTTATCGGAGGTAAGATCGGGTCTCTTCCAATAGCCGCGACCGATTGGTTCCCCTCCGATATATAACTCACCGGCAACCCCAACTGGAACCGGCTCCATACCTTCGTCGAGAATGTAAATCTGGGTGTTTGCAATAGGCCGGCCCAGAGGCACAGCCTGCTCCGTACCAACGTCCTCACATCTCCAGCAGGTCACATCCACCGCGGCTTCCGTGGGACCGTACAGGTTATACAGTTCCGATGACCTCAACTTCTGGTGGAAGGCTTTCTGCACCTCCCATCGCAGCGCTTCCCCACTGCAAATCACGCGCTTGAGCGTCGAGCACGCCTCAACACCCGGCTCCTCGAGGAATACCTGCAACATCGTCGGGACAAAATGGAGTGTAGTGATCGCCTCGCGTCGGATAAGGTCCACCAGGTACGTGTTGCTCTGATGCCCGCCTGGCTTGGCGAGTACCATCTGCGCTCCAGCCAACAGCGGCCAGAAAAACTCCCACACCGAGACATCAAAACTATAGGGAGTTTTTTGCAGTACTCGATCTTCGCTGGTCAGCCGGTAGACTTCTTGCATCCAGAGCAGACGGTTCCGAATGCCATCATGCCGGTTCATGGCCCCCTTTGGTTGTCCCGTCGAGCCAGATGTGTAGATCACATACGCGAGTTCCTCCCCAAAGACTTGCCCCTGCTGATTCATATCCGCCTGTGCGCTGATCTGGAACCAGTCCCGATCGACAGAGATCCAGTCAGCAGCACTCTCCGGAAGCAGTTGCGATAGGTGGCTCTGAGTGAGCACGATGCCTGCTTCGGCGTCTGTAACCATATAGCGTAACCGCTCGAAAGGATAGCCAGGATCCAGTGGCACATAAGCAGCACCAGCCTTCCATACCCCCAGTAGCGCGACCACCAGGTCAAGGCTCCGCTCCATGCAAACACCAACAACCTGCTCCCGGTCCACCCCCTTCGAGCGCAGATAACCGGCCAACTGGTTGGCACGGCGGTTAAGCTCACCATAGGTCAGACTGCTGCCTTCAAACACAACCGCCACCGCAGAGGGCGTTGCCGCAGCCCACTCCTCGAACTGATGAACAACTGTCTTGTGCGGTAAATACTCACGCGCCGTCTGGTTCCATCCAACGAGAATCTGACTGCGTTCGGCGGCGTCCATCAAAGGCACCTCCGCCAGCCGGACTTCTGGACAACTTACTATGGTCTGCAACAGGTTCTGCCAGTGACGCGCCATCTGGGCAATACTCAACTCATCAAAAAGATCCGTGTTGTACTCCCATACTGCACCCAAATACCCCGTCTCTTGATTGATGAAGACTGTAAGATCAAATTTTGATGTTTCCAAGTTAGGCAAGAGTACGTCCACGCTCAGTTCCGGTAAAATCACTGCATGTTCTGGAACGTTTTGCAATGCGAACATGACCTGGAACAGAGGCGAACGGCTTGGGTCGCGTTCCAGATCCAATTCATCTACAAGCATTTCGAAAGGAATGTCTTGATGCACATATGCCTCAATTGCCGTTTCCTTTACACGCTTCAATAGGTCATAGAAACTATCACGATCATCGAGTTCGGTTCGCATTACTAGAGTATTGACAAACAATCCTATGAGACGTTCCGTCTCCTGGTGTGACCGATTTCCTACTGGTGTCCCGATACAGATGTCACGTTGACCGGAATACTTCCCGGCTAGTACTTGCAGTGCTGCCAGGAGGACCATATAGAGCGTCGCATTCTCTCGCCACGCAAGCTCCTGCAGCGCCTGGCTTAGATCTTCGCCGATTCTGAACGACAGATGTGCACCATGGTAAGTTTGGGCGGTAGGCCGCGGCCGATCGGTGGGGAGTGCAAGCATACCAGACGTTGCGTATAGTTGCTTGCGCCAGTAAGCAAGCTGCACCTCTAATGCTTCCCCCCTTGACCATTCGCGTTGCCACACGGCATAGTCTGCATACTGAATGGTCAACTCCTCCGAATTCACAAGTTCGTTCTTGCTCAATGCGGTATAAATCGTTCCAATTTCTTCAACAAAGATGGTTTGGGACCACGCATCGGATATGATGTGGTGCAGCACGAAGAGAGCTACGTGTTCCATCTCACTGAGACGTAACAATTGTGCCCTAACCAATGGGCCAACTCGTAAATCGAACGGCTGCTGGGCCTCCATGCGCATCATTCGATCAACCTCCGCCAGCTGCTCTTCTCTGTTGCCTGCTACGGATCGAATCGGTAGTTCGATTTTCAGCTCTGGACGAATGAAGATCTCCGGCTCGTCCGTGGGACTGAGCAAGAATGTAGTTCGAAGCACTTCGTGCCTCCGGACCACTTCATTGAGGCTCGACTGGAGGAGTCCGATATTCAAATTGCCTTGCAGCCGAACGGCGGAAAATAGATTATATGCACTTGACCCAGGCTCCATCTGATAGAGAAACCACAACCGCTGCTGGGCGTAAGACAAGCGCTTTCTCTCAAATTCGGGACTACGACGCAATGTCACTGCATCGTGATTTGTTTTTATCCCCCAACGCTGATCCTGAATGGCACTTGCCATAGCTTCAATGGTTCCCCACTCGAGCAACCAACGCAAAGGAACTTCGGTCTGGAAAACCTTGCGCACGGAAAGCTGTGTGGCGGACAGTGAATGACCACCACATTCGAAGAAATTCTCTCTAATCCCGATTCTCTCAACACCAAGAACGCTAGCCCAAATTCGTGCCAGCACTTCTTCGATAGGGGTACGAGGAGCGAGGTATTCGCGCACGCTCATTACGTCAGGCTTTGGCAACGCTCCCCGATCTATTTTGCCAGTTAGAGTCAAAGGAAACTCGTTGAGCAGCTTATAGGAGTTCGGCATCATATATTCGGGAAGCGTTGTCCTGAGTTGCTTACGGATTTCTCCAGCGCTGGCATCCCTCCGCGCAATAATGTAAGCGCACAGAAACTTGTTACCCTTCGCATCTACATGGTCAGCGACAACGGCCTGCGCAACCGATTCACATGCGGCAAGGGCAGTCTCAATTTCTCCTAGTTCAATCCGTACCCCCCGCACTTTCACCTGATCGTCTTTACGCCCCACAAACTCAAAATTTCCGTCTTCGAGTATCCGTGCTAGATCGCCTGTCTTGTAGACAATATCTCCAGAATCCTTGCTAAACGGATTGGGAACAAACACCGAATCGGTGAGTTCAGGTTGGCGATAATAGCCGAGAGAACGGTAAGGCGTCCTAATATAGATCTCGCCAACCGTTCCGTTCGGACAAGCAAACTGGCTATTGTCTACAACTATGGCCTTAGCACCGTCGATAGGCTTGCCAATGGGGACAGTCCGCCTGAATTGATCGTCCGAATTGATGAAGTAAACAAACTTTGTCATCGTAGTTTCGGAGGGACCGTACAGATTGACCAACCGAGCAGCGCTTCCGAGCGAGTACCACTTCTTCACATCTGCAGGCAATACCCTTTCTCCCGACATAAGCACATACTCTAGAGAATCAAACCTGATATCTGGATCATGTTGATCCATCATCATGCGGAACATCGAAGGAACGATGTGAACGAGATTGATCTTCTGTTCCACCAACCAGCGCCCTAGATCGAACCCGCCCATGATCGTTTTTTGGTGTGGTGGAAGACATATCGTCCCTCCCGCGCATAAAGGTGCAAAAATGTCACGAAGAACGGCATCAAACATGGGGGAAATCAACTGACTCACACGCGTACCGAGAGTCAAGCCAAACGTTTTGATCTCCCATGAGACAAAATGATCAATCCCCCTTAACCGACCAGCAATCGCCTTTGGGAAACCTGTCGACCCCGAAGTAAAGAAAATATAGCTAAGGTCGTCCTGTTGAGGTTCTTCGGCAACGAATTCCTGATTTCCCCCTATGAGATCGGGAGAAATGTTTTGGACTAATTTATGGCTTGGTATTTGCCACCACTTCGCCAATTGATTCGGCTCCACAAGCGCCCACAGGGGTTCACATTGGGTAAGTAGAGCTTCCAGGCGCTTCTCAGGGATATTCGGAGACAGCGGAACAAACGCTACCCCTGCTTTCAGCGCGCCGATCAAGCTGGCTACGATAAATCGCCTGTCCTCGGCAAAGATAGCAACCAAGTCCCCTCTGCGAGCTCCAGTAGAGATCAAAGACGAGGCAACAGCATTCGACCGCTGATCAAGCTCCCCGTAACTGAGCGCCCCCTGCTCATCCTCTATTGCGGTAAGTTCAGGATATTTGCCAGCCACTTCGCGGAATATTTCATGCACAAACTGCGTTCGCATTAGAACCCCTGAAGACCATGAAATGAAATTATTGGAACTATCGGCTCTGGTTCAAATCGCGGCCCCACGCTACATCTGGAGACACTTTATACGCGGAGAACTTACAAATTCGAGTACGGCGGTAAACTGGCGAAAACGGCCAGCAGCAACCTTCCTATGCCCGCGTAGAATGAGCGCGCTTGCTTCAAGGAAGCCAACGGGGCGATAGTTGCCGCGAAAAATGTAATCTACGACGCAGGTTAGCGTAGTAATACTGGCAAATGCACTTCCGCCTCTAGCGCGGGTCAGAACGGTGCGCGAGCTTTCGTGCAATGCTCATAAGAGGATCGATACAAAATTGCTGGTAATCTCTTCCCGCAATCTTGGCCATTTGTTTCACGAGGATATGGAACTCCGTGCATCCAGCGATGAACGAGCTCACCTGATACTTGCACAGTAACTCAGAGAGTTCCTCATTTTGACTTTTCGGGCAATTGGTTTTGATTTGAAAAATCATCTGGTGGAGTCGCGCCTGATCCTCGTCGTCGGGCAAGACTATTCTGTGTCGCGCATCCGCCCACATCGAATGTCTTTCAAAGACGCCCATTTCCCTGGACCCCTCGGTACAAATCAGAAGGTGTTTTCGATCGTCTCGTAGCACATCCTCGAAAACAACATCCACCAGTGAAACCACTTTGCGTCGGAGCCCGTCCGGTAGACGTTCCAATATGCCATGCATCGTCATGCAGCAGATGATTACTCCCTCTACATTGCAGAAATTGAGTTTAGTCAAGACCCCTTCAAGGCGGCTCAGAAGAACCTCATAGTCCTGTCTGAGAAAACACTCCGTTCTATCGGGAAAACTGGGATCAGAGTAGAGAACAATGATCGGAGCGTCTTGCTCTTTCATGCCTGCACAAATCTTGGATTCATATATCGTTTTCAAGAACTCTGCAGAGGCAAGCGGCCCCATTCCCCCAACGACTCCCCAGACCGGGTGGCTCTGTTCATTCCCAGAAATAGTTCGTCGCCTTGCTTCCGCCATAGCTAATCTCCCGAGATCCTATGTCGTCAGTCGATACTGTCGAGAAACGAATCAATCATCTCTCGCGTTTCATGCCCGTCCGATGTCAAAACCCCGAGGGCACGGTTCGGATCATTGCAGATTTCCAGGAGCAACAGAATGAACGTCCGAGACATATTCTCGATGGTCCAAGGGTCGAAAAGATCCGTGCTGTACTCGAACAAAGCACCTATTCTGCCTTGCTCCTCGCTAACAAATAGCGTGAGGTCGCATTTGGAGACCGGCGGAAGAACATCCAATTGGCTGATGCTCAATCTTGGCAGTTCTAGCTTGTTTATAGGAAAATTCTGGAGAATAAACATCACCTGGAAGAGAGGCGAGTATTCCGGTTTTTTCCCCCGCTCCAAATTATGGACCAAATTTTCAAAAGGGAGATCTCGATGCGCATATGCACCCAACGCATTTTGCCTGACTTTCTCGAGTAAGTTAAGGAAAGTTTCAGCTGGATCTAACCGCGTGCGAAGCACCAGTGTGTTAAGAAATAGGCCGATCAATCTTTCTGTTGCCCGAGTGGTACGATTTGCAATCGAAGTGCTTACAGGAATATCGGTTGATCCGCTCAATCGCCAAAGCAAAACCTTGAACGCGGCCAGTAATAGCATAAATAGCGTGGCACTTTGCCGGCGCGCGAGCTCCTGCAACCTAAACCCCAATTTATCTGGCAACTCAACCCGGTGATGCCCCCCCCGGTAACTCCGGACGGACGGTCTCGTGTAATCTGTCGGCAGGTTTAGCAATGCGTCGATTCCTTCCAGCTGCCTGCGCCAATAATCCAGTTGCCGATCTAGAATTTCGGGGCGCAACCAATCCTTCTGCCATGCGGCATAGTCCCCGTATTGGATTGGGAGATCTTCTAGAAGATGATGCTTCTGTTCTGACTGCGCTCGATAGATCTTGCTGATTTCCTCCACCATGATCGCTTGCGACCACCCATCACTGATGATGTGATGCAAAGTTAAAAGTGCTACATGCATCTGCTCGCTCACACGAAGAAGCTTAGCTCTCATCAGCGGTCCAGATTTCAGATCGAACCCCATCTCCGCCTCTTGTGCGGCCCACAGACGCACTTGCTCCCATTTCTGTTCTTCGTTCTTTCCAAGGACTTCGATCAGCGGACACTCGAGGTGCATCTCGGACACAATAACCTGCTCCGGCTCACCCTCTTCTCCCAATTCAAAATGTGTACGCAATATTTCGTGCCGACGCACTACCTCATTCATTGCAATGCGTAAAGCTTCCACATTCAAATCGCCTTCGAGTTTGACAGCCGTCGGTAAATTGTAGGGGGCACTGCCCGCCGATAACCTGTCAGTGAGCCAGAGGGCGTGTTGCTCATACGAAAGTCGCCGCCTTTCGGAAGTCGCACGAGGACGAATCCCTTCATAAAGCATGGGCTCTTGACCCTGTTCTATTTGAATCTGACGGGACATGCTTTCCAAGGAGGGATGGTCAAATATCATTCGCAGCGGAACGTCTACACGAAATACTTCGCGAACTCTGGCAACTAATTGCGCTGCCAACAGTGAGTGTCCCCCCAATTTGAAGAAGTTATCCTCGCAATCTATTTGGTCCACCTTCAATACGTCGGTCCAGATCTGTGCAAGAAGTTCTTCCACCCCTGCCCGTGGCATCGGGCAGCGTTGCGTCCTATTTTCGTCTGGGTTGGGCAGTCTTCCGCGATCGAGCTTTCCGCTACCTGTGCGCGGCATGTGCTGCAACTCAACGAATAATGGCGGGATCATGTATTCAGGCAGTTGTTTCCGCAAGTCCTCCTTTAACTTCTCGGTGTTCAGGCAATCACTCAATTGCGCCTTCGGAACCACATAACCAACAAGGTGTTTGTCGTGACCCACGCTTTGCCGAACTACAACAGCTGCTTCTTTCACCCCATCACAGTCGGCAATCATTGCCTCAATCTCACCAAGTTCAATGCGATATCCCCTTATCTTAACCTGCTGGTCTCGCCGGCCCAGATACTCAAGCACTCCGTCAGCTCGATAACGGCCCAAATCTCCCGTGCGGTACAAACGAGCCCCAGGGCTCTCGCTGAACGCGTTCGGAATAAACTTCTCCGCCGTAAGGTTGGCACGATTCCAATATCCCCGAGCTAGCCCCGCCCCGCCCGCATGGATTTCACCTACAACTCCTATAGGGGCGAGCGAATCAAATTCGTCCAAGATGTATATTTCAGTATTGAAGATGGGGCAACCCAACGGCACATGTCCGTGTTCTGGTTCCCGCCCACAGGTCCAACTGATTATGTCGATTGAGACTTCCGTCGGACCATATAAGTTCTCGAGCTGCACTCCCTGGATCTTCCGTTGAAATGTTTCAACAATGTCTCCCGTCAGAGCCTCCCCTCCGCTGAACATCCACCGCAGAGACGCCGCGCATTTCTCAACCCCCGGCTCCTGCAGAAAAACGCGGAGCATAGAGGGCACCAGCTGCAAGATCGTAATTTTCTCTTTTTCCACAGTTTCGATTAGATAACGGCTGTCGCGCTGCCCCCCCGGTCGAGCCACAACCACGCTTGCTCCCGCCAGCAAAGGAGCAAATATCTCCCAAACTGAAGCATCGAAGCTGAATGGTGTCTTCTGCAAAACTGCGTCGTCGGAACTCAATGAGAATTTCTTTACTGCCCACCACAGACGGTTGAGGATTGCCTGTTGCTCGATCGATACACCCTTCGGTCGTCCCGTGGAGCCTGAGGTATAAATAATGTAAGCAAGGTTGTTTCCCCACGATCTAGATGACGGATTTCTTTCACTTTCCCGCGCTATCACTGGCCAATCTCTGTCGAGACAGATGACATCGCCTCTTGCACGTCCAAGAGGTTCCACAATGTTCAGCAGCGCCATTTGCATCAGTAGAAATTTAGCGCCACTGTCTTCTGTCATATAGCGCAACCGATCCACCGGATAGCTGGGATCAAGCGGGACATAGGCTCCCCCCGCCTTGAGTACGCCAAGGACACCTACTATCATCTCGAAACTCCGGTCCAGGCATAAAGCCACACGCTCTTCCCGCCTCAGCCCTCTTTTAAGCAAGTAGTGCGCCAACTGATTGGCTCGCCGATTCAACTCTTCATAAGTTAGCCCTGCGCCTTCGAATTTAACAGCGACTGCCGACGGTGTCCTATTTACCTGCTCCTCCACCAACTCCGCCAGCGCTTTGTGCCGCGGGTACTCCAAGTAGGTCCTGTTCCATTCACCCACAATGGCCTTACGCTCTGCATCGCTGACTAAGGTAATCTCCGGCGCACGCTCTTGTGGCCGCATAACCATTGTTCTCAGCACAATTATCAGGTGTTCCATCAGGCGAACGATCGTTGATCGGTCGAACAACTCCGATTGGTATTCCATGGCCAGGGAAACATTTTGCCCTGCCTGCTCTAGGGTCAGGAGCATTTCATAGTGCAGAACACCCGTTTCAGGTTGCATCAGGCTAAAGGTTAAACCTGGGATTTTCAGATCCTCGGTAGACCTGGGCTGGTCCAATAGAACAACCTGAAACAATGGGGTCTGAGTTAGGCTACGCTCAGGCTGGAGCTCCTCCACCAGACGATCCATTGGAACATCCTGATTGGTGAAGGCCTCAATGGCAACGGCGCGGGCGCGCAGCAATATTTCCCTCACGGTAGGATTTCCGGAAAGATCGCAACGCAAAGCGAGCATGTTGATGAACAGCCCAATCAAATTCTCTGTCTCGGTTTGACTGCGGTTGGCAACTGGCGCTCCGATCACAAAGTCTTGTTGTCCGCTGTGACGAAAGAGAACAATTTGATAGGCTGCAAATAGGATCATGAAAAGCGTCACGCCTTCCCGCTGCATGAGTCCCTTCAAATCGTTGACCCACGAGTTGGGAATTGGAAGAATAGAGTGCTCTGACCGCATGGTGTGCCGACTGCTACGAGGACGGTCTGAAAATAGCTCTAACGTCGGCGGTGCTTGAGCCAACTTCTGTTTCCAATAAGCAAGTTGTGCCTGCAACTTTTCACTTTTCAACCAATCCTGTTGCCACATTGCGTAGTCGGCATACTGGATTGGTAGGGGTGGGAGCGGGGACGTGTGTCCGGCCGCGAATGCTTGATACAACAACCTTACTTCGCCCACAAGAATTGTCATCGACCATCCATCAGTAACAACATGGTGCAAGACAACAACCAGAATAAAATCCTCCTCAGCCAGTCTTAGCAGCTTCGTGCGTATCAAGGGTCCGCGTACCAGATCAAATGGCGTTTCAATCTCTAACTTAGCGAGATTCAACGCTCGCTCTTCGTTGTTCACAGTCGCGGTCAAATCAGTAACCGACAGTCTAAGGTTCAGGTAAGGCTTAACGATCTGAGCGGGATTTCCATCAATCGCTTGCACCGTGGTCCGCAGGATCTCGTGTCGGTCAACAAGCTCATTCAAGCTTTTTTGTAGTGCCTGCACGTTAAGTCTGCCTCGAATGCGCAAGATCGCAGGTATATTGTGATACGTATTTCCCGGGTCCAACTGGTCCAAAAACCACAATCTTCTCTGCGCCGCGGAAACGGGAAAGACAGCTTTCTTTTTCTTTTCGTTCAGTTGCAATTCGAGAAGCGCACGTTTCTCGTCAGACAATGCGGCAATGGTCTCGGATGTATTTTTCATTGACTAGATTCCAGCATGAAATCAGATGTAAAACTTTAGCGTAGATCAGTTAGACGGAGCATTCGCGCGGCGCAGTCTTTCTAGCGCCTCGTCTTCCGGAAGATTTTGCAATTCGAGTAGCATCTCTGAAAATTCGGCATCCGTTTCACGAGGAAGTATTCGAATCCCCGGGTTGTCGCTCGGCTCTCCACATGCTTTAAGTTTCTCGATCGCAGGAGCCAATGTAGCAACGGTCTGGGATTGCATGAGAAAAAGCGCCAACGGGAGGTCGACTTGGAATTCTCGCCTGATTCTGGACACGAGTCGTGTCGCTAGCAGAGAGTGTCCACCAAGCTCAAAGAAATTATCGTGAACTCCAATAGTGTTCACCCGCAACACATCTTCCCAGATTCTGACGAGAGCTTCCTCGGTTAGCGTTCTGGGGCCGACAAATAGCTTCTGACTCCCGAGATTATCCGCTTGTGGTGGTGGCAAGCTCTTTCTATCAATCTTGCCGTTGGGAGTTAAAGGCATCTTTGTCAGAAACACTATCGCAGACGGAATCATGAATGCCGGTAATCTCTTCCGCAGGTATTCCCTTAGGTCATTTTCCAAGATGCCGCCTGAGCACGCAAGAACACTGTTTTGAAGCACAATGTAGGCTACAAGCCGTTTATCTCCTGGGACGTCTTCGCGCGCCAATACAACTGCTTCGCTAACGCCCTGGAATGATGCCATCAACGATTCGATTTCTCCCAATTCGATGCGGAATCCGCGTATCTTGACTTGATGATCAGCGCGCCCGAGATATTCAATTGCCCCGTCACTCCGGTATCGGCCAATATCACCTGTCTTATACAGACGCGCTCCTGGTTGTTTTCCATACATATCAGGGATAAACCTGTCGGCAGTCAGTTCGGGCCGTCCGAGGTATCCCCTCGCGAGACCAGCTCCCCCGATGTAGATCTCTCCTTGAACGTGTACTGGAACTGGATCCAGATTGCGGTCAAGAATGTAGATTTGAGTATCTGCTAGCGGCCGCCCAATACAGGGCTCTTCCGAACCATCAACACGCGTAAAGATGGAATAGATCGTGTCCTCAGTAGGGCCGTAAAGGTTAAATACGTCACACACATCTGGGTTCTGATAGATATCGCGCACCAAGTCACCATTGAGAGCTTCTCCGACAAGAGTCACAGTGGCAATCGACTGAGGCAAGCTAGTCATTCTCACAAGCTCAGCCATGACAGAAGGGGCCGTGTTGATAAGCGTAATCTCAACGGCTTTGCACGCATCGAGGACGCCGAACAGGTTCTCGGTGAGAACCACCGTGCCACCGCAAATCAAGGGTCCCAGCAATTCAAAAACGGATACATCGAAACAGATGGAAGAAGATGCTAATACCCCCGCAAGTTGACTAGGACTGAACACCGTTCTAACCCAAGAAAAGAATGCAAGAAGACTGCGGTGCGTAACCATTACCCCCTTCGGTTTTCCAGTCGAGCCAGAGGTATAGATAACGTATGCAAGATTCGCTGGATGGCTAACAAAACCGATGATGTCATCGCTTTCTCGCGCTATTTCTTCCCACTGGTCCAGATAAATTTCTCTGACGCCATCTATGTTGGGAAGCTTGCTCGCATGGTGACGCTGCGTAATCAGAAGGGCAGCGCCAGAGTCAGACAACATGTATGCAAGACGTTCTTCTGGATAAGCGGGATCCAATGGTAGGTAAGCACCTCCTGCCTTCAGAATTCCGAGAATGCTGGCTAGCATGTCAGCGGTACGATCGACGCAGACCCCAACCAAAACTTCGGGGCAAACACCGCATTTCTTCAAAAAATTTGCGAGCTGATTGGACCGCCTTTCAAGCTCTGCGTAACTCAATCTGATGTCTCCGCACGCCACCGCCAACGCCGAAGGTGTCGAATGAGCCTGCTTCGCAAAGAGCTCGGTTACATTCACCTCCTTATGGATTGAACTCGTGGAAAAATTCCATTCATAAAGAATCCGGCTACACTCCGCCTCGATAAGAGGACAAAATGCCCGGGCCGACGGGTCGGCCACTAGAGATTCCAGCGTCCTCAAATAATAGCTTCCCCAGGCTTCCACCTGGTCTCTCGGCAATCTTGTCGTGTCGTATTCCAGCTCTAGTCCTATCTGTGAAGTAAGAGAACTTGTACTGAACGCAGCCACCAACGTGTAATTGGTAGCTTCATACTTTTGAAACCTGAGTACTTCAATATCGCGAGACTGAATCAGTGAATCTAGAACATGGAAGTGTACGAAATTGAACATCGAATCAAACAGCGGCTGTAGACCATGCTCTCGTTGAATGGCGGAGAACGGAAATCGTCGGTGTGGCAGCATGGCCTGCTCCAGCTCGAATACCTGCTGGATTAATCTGTGCCAGCTTACCTCTCGGATCTGGTGTCTGAACGGCACGGTATTCAGGAACAGTCCGCGAACCTGTTCCCCGTCCGGAGTGACGGGGCGTCCATGAAGCGTAACCCCCGTGATAACATCCTCAGTTGCAGTCAATCTGCTGACCACCATCAAATGGGCAGCGAGCAGCACGCTTTTAAGCGGGAACTCAAGAGACTTCGAAACATTCTTTAGTCCAGCGGAGAGCTGTGAAGAAATTGATGGACCGACAATCTGAATGCGATCACCCTCATCGGTTGGCTCCGGAGCCCTCCACGGGCGAATTTCGTTCACGGTGCAACCTTCTATTTCCTTTCGCCAGAAAGTTTGGTTTTCCTCCGCCTCGACAGCCAGACGCTCCAGATAGACAAAATCGCGGTATGTCGTATGCAGGGGTGGCGAGACCAATAATGTTTTGCCTGCGATGAGGAAGAAGTAATATTCGAAGATTTCAGCTAGCGATGCGTGCAAACTCCAGCCATCGAGAATTGCGTGGTTTTCGGTCAGCGTCAATTGGAATGAATCTCTGCTACGTCGGTGAACATGAATGCGAAATTGAGGAGCGACGGAGATATCAAAGGGGCTACGCTTCTCAGTCTCCAGAAACTCTGCGACGACCTTTTCCTGTGCCGCTCCGTCAAGACCGCGTATATCATCTTGGCCGACCACTGAACGTACATCGCGATGAACTAGTTGCAATGGTTCGCTGTAGTTGTGAAGATCGAACGAAGTTCTGAGAATTGGGTGCCGTATAACTACACTCTGCAATGCCTGCGAGAATTTTTCACTGTCCCAGGGTGCCCGGAGCAGATAGCTGTTCACGTTGTGGTAGACGGCTTCTCGAGGTGCAAATTCCATGTGAAACAACATACCCAACTGTAAAGACGCCAATGGGTAGGCGTCCTCCAGATCGGCCGGCAAGGTATCTCGGTCACTCTCCGGAACAAGGGTGAACGGTTCTATGTATGCCACCTCGTCATTTTCGGTATTGCTGCCAAGATGCGCAGCCAAGCGACGGATCGTCTGATATTGGAATAGGTCACGAAGTGTGAAGTCCACACCAACCTGAAGAGATCGCGCACGCAGCTGAATACTGCGTATCGAATCTCCACCAAGGTTGAAAAGATTATCATCAACTCCTACTCGCTGTACGTGCAGAACCTCTTCCCATACCTGGGCCAGTGCCTTTTCTGCGGTCGTGCTCGGCGCGGAATAGGGCTGCTCTCTGGTCCACTCCACTCCTTTGACGACTTGCAGTGCTTTTCTATCCAGCTTCCCATTTGGTGTAAGTGGCATTGTCTCCAGTTGGATAAACGTGTCCGGTATCATGTACTCCGGGATAGAATCGCGGAGGAATTCTTTCAGAGAGATCTGGTCCAATTTCTCCGCCTCGGTCTTCTTTAGCACAAGGTATCCCATTAGGCGTCGAACGCCCGATTCATCGCTGTAGGCTAGTACCGCTGCATCTTTAGCCGCAGGATGTGCCATCAAAGCAGATTCGACTTCTCCCAGCTCAACCCGGAATCCTCGAATCTTGACCTGATGATCGGCTCTGCCAAGGTACTCCAGCTCCCCATTCGGCAGTTGTCGTGCCAAGTCACCACTCTTGTATAGACGACTTCCCGCCTGACCCGAATAAGCATCGGGAATGAAGCGCTGTGCCGTTAGGTCTGGTCGCTGCCAGTATCCAAGCGCAACGCCTGGACCACCAACATACAGTTCTCCCACAACGCCCACCGGGACCAGTTGGGCCCATTCGTCGAGCACATAGATCTGCAAATCGGGAATGGGAACGCCAATGGCGCTCCCAGGGCCGCTCTTTACATCGGCCATGCTCATGAGCCGATAGCTCGCATGAACCGTAATCTCTGTGATTCCGTACATATTGACCATATAAGTCATGTGCTCGTCATAGCGTTTCCACCAGGAACACAGGTTCTGTACGTCCAGCGCCTCACCGGCAAAGATGACCGCCCTGAGATCTCTCAGCCGTTTGTCTCCACGTTCGCCTTCAGCCTTCATAATTTGCCGGAATGCCGATGGAGTTTGGTTGAGGATAGTAACCCGCTCATTTGCCAGCAATTCGCAAAACTCTTCAGGTGACCGGGTTACCCAGTAGGGAACCACAATCAAGCGTCCTCCATACAGCAGCGCGCCCCAAATCTCCCAAACGGAAAGATCGAAGGCAGAGGAATGGAAAAGTGTCCATACATCTTGATCATTGAAGTGGAACCAATGTTGGGTTTCGGAGAGCAACCGTTTCACATTTTGATGAG
>Ga0193743_1000724_pt1 | contig 25868 bp, 19 predicted proteins | sample L2c2metaG_FD_143038 | JGI IMG/M metagenome (GOLD analysis project Ga0193743, IMG submission 143038) | Soil microbial communities from a riparian zone of the East river system, Colorado, United States - L2c2 | ecosystem: Environmental > Terrestrial > Soil > Riparian zone | place: USA: East River...
CGCTGCTGGTGATGGCGATCGTCGGCGGGGCCGTCTTTCCTCCCGTGCTTGGGTTGATCGCCAAGCATACGGGCAGCCTGGCGCTGGGTTATGTTGTTCCGCTCGCCGGGTTTATCGGCGTGGCGGTATTCGGGTTCTATCAGTCGACCCAACGGACGCTTCTCTCGGGACCGGCCTATTGAGTGGGTCGGAGGAGAAGGGAGGGGTACCCCCCTCCCCCCCGGGGGGTACCTTTAGTAAACCATTTTGATTCATAGAGTTAGCAAGTGTTAGCTCTGCAAAGTCGTGCATCTAAATGGGTTATAGCTAAAGTAGTGCAGCGAAACGGGTTAGGGAATTCATCGTTGCGCTCTAAGTAGTAGTGTCCGAAGAATCGGTTTCCTTCTTTAAAAAGTGTGTGCCACAGAGAGAAGAGCATACCCAGGGGCTAAAGCCCTAAGAATCATAGAGGTTTGAGAGACCCAAGGCTAAAGCCTTGGGGTATCTGGAAGCAGGTGCCGATTCAACATACCTAGGGTGTATCGACATATTAAGACGAAGTGGATTGGGTTGAGATGCGCGGGAACTAGGCTGAACAGGTCGGGCGCTCCGAGCAAACCGCAGGTCCTTCGACTGCGCTTCTCGCGAAAAAACCGCGAGAAGCTCCGCTCAGGATGACAGATTTTTATATAAATCAGTTGCTTACAAGTCAGGATGACAGATTTTATATAAATCAGTTGCTTACAAGCAGCCTATATGTCGATACGCCCTAGTCTTTGGCTCCTGGAAAGGCCCCGGCTGACCGGGGCTTTCGCTTTCTTTGATTCTGTTTTAAGTGTAACGGATTGATCGGAACTAATCGGCAGTGCCTATTTATTGTCTTATCAGAGAGATAGGGGACTTTGGCGCTTGACAGCCTTTCTGTTTTATTCAACTTTTTGGGATGGCCAGATCGTCGAGACGGATCTACGGCGGAGATGCAAAGGGGGATAAAGAATAAAGGTTGCCTTTAAACACGGTTCTCCGGGCGTTCATGCAGTGGGATACGGCCTGCATCGAAAAGCTGCGCGGCATGTTTGCCTTCGGGGTGTGGTGCGAGTCGCGACACCGGCTGGTGCTGGCTCGGGATCGCATGGGAGTCAAGCCCCTGTACTATGCCCGGCGTGGGCGCGATCTTTACTTTGGATCGGAGCTGAAGGCGATCTTCTGCCATCCGGATGTCGGCCGCTCGATCGATATGGATGCCCTGGACAGCTATCTTGGCTTGAACTATGTTCCGGGGCCGCACACCCTCGCGAAGGGTGTGGTGAAGCTGATGCCGGGATGTTTTCTGACGTGGCACGACGGCGAGGTCTCCTCGCATCGCTACTGGCAGGCGCGGCAGGACGACGCCACACCCGCGACGCTTGAGGATGCAGTGGAGCGGCTGGATCAGCTTTTGACGAAGTCGGTGAAGGAGCACCTTGCCGCCGATGTCGCGGTGGGAGTGTGGCTGAGCGGAGGGATCGACTCCTCCACGATGCTGCACTACGCGAGCCAGCATACGACACCTCTCAAGACGTTTTCGATCACGTTCAACGGCCGTGAGTTCGACGAGGCACCTTATATCCGCGAGATGGCGGCGCGCTACTCGACCGAGCACCATGAGCTGGACCTGGGTCCGGAGACGGTGACGCCGGATTCGATCACCGAGCTGGCCTACTACTCCGATGAGCCGAATGCGGATGCGGGCGCCGTTCCGGTGTGGCATCTGTCGAGGATGTCGGCGAAGGAGGTGACGGTTGCGCTGAGCGGCGAGGGAGCCGACGAGCTCTTTGGAGGATATGTCACGTATCTCGCCGACACCTATGCGCGGCGCGCCCGCATGGTGCCGCGGGGGATCAGGCGGCTGTCCCTGCGGTCGGCCAATATGTTGCGAGCGTCGGACAAGAAGATCGGGCTCGACTACAAGCTGCAGCGGTTCCTGCATGGGACGCTGCTCGATGAGCGCAGCTCGCATGTCTTCTGGAACGGGACTTTCTCGCAGGAGCAGCGCCGTGGCACGTCCTGGCGACGCTGCGCAATCCTCCGTACTTCGATTGGACGATGCATAGCGGACCGGGGGAGTACCACGGATTCTTCTGGTTCTACTTTCTGAATGAACACCTCTTCCGCTTCCTGAATATGAGGTATCCGCGTGACTACAACACGGTTCCGCGGCTGTGGAGTGTGACGCTGATTGGGGTGTTGCGGCAGAGCTATCGCCCGGTGAGCCGAGCGGGACGAGTGCGGCTGATGGCGCTTGTCTGGATCATGTTCGTGCTGCTGTTCTTCACGCTGTCGACGACGCAGGAGTACTACTCGCTGCCGATCTACCCGGCGCTGGCTATGCTGCTGGCCGGAAATCTTGCGAGCAGGGAGAGATATCCCAGAGTTGCGAGAGTAGTGCTGGTGTCTGTGCTGAGCCTTTGCCTGGGGGCGATTGTGTTTCTGCTGGTCTGGACGGCGAAGTATTCGACGCCGGGGGATATCTCGGTGGCTCTGACGCAGAATCCCGACCTGTATACGCTGTCGCTGGGGCACATGAGCGACCTTACGCTGCGGGCGTTCGCTTATCTTCGCGTGCCGCTTGCGCTGGCTGGTTGCGGATTGCTGGTGGGGGTCGCGGGGTTGAGCCGAGTGAGGAAGACCGGCGCGGCGGTGGCTGTGCTCGCGGTGATGATGGTGGCGTTCGTTCAGGCGGCGCGGCTGGCGCTGGTTACGTTCGATCCGTATCTCAGCTCGAAGAGTCTGGCCGATGCACTTGTGCGCTCTGAGCCGGGAGTGTTGATTGAGGGAGATGCGTACTATGCCTTCTCCTCAGTGTTCTTCTACACGAACAGGACGGCTCTTCTGTGGAATGGGAGAAACAACAATCTCGAGTATGGCTCCTATGCTCCCAATGCGGCGCGCGTCTTCATTGACGATGCGGCGTTGAAGAGCCGATGGGGTGGCGATCAACGGACGTACCTGCTAGTGTATGGCTCGGATATGCGGCACCTGGAAGAGCTGCTGGGCAGAGGCCTGCGTGTGGTTGCATCGAGCGGCGGCAACTACCTGCTTTGCAATCGCTAATGGGTGGATGTTAACCGCTAGAAGTGACGCAGGGGTTCGGTTGGGGATTTGTAGTCGGGGTCGCCGGGGATGGGGTCGAGTGGGCGGTCGACGTTCTTCTCGAGCGAGCGGGTGACGATGTCGCGGGAGCCTATGCCTACGGCCAGCGAGAGGGTGAGGACGATACCGCCGAAGAGGATTCCGAAGGCGAGGTCGACGACGGTGCCGCCAATTTCAAGGTGATCGAGGACCATCGCCGTGGTGAGGACGAGCACGAGCCATTTGACGCCGAGGGAGAGAAAGCGGGCGTAGGTGAGCTTGGCGTTGACGGCTCCGATGAGGACGGAGCGGGAGAGGAAGCGGGCGACGAGATTGCCGAGGGTGAGCAGGATGATGGCACCAACGGAGTGGGTGAGGTAGGGGAGTAGGACGACCGACATCTGCGAGTTGCTGGAGTAGGAGGCGTCGAAGGCGGAGATGCCGATGATGCAGCCCAGGATGACGCAGCCCCAGAAGGCGGTTCGGGCGATGAGTACGGTGGGGCTATGCGAGGGAGCCCAATCGGTGATGGCCGCGATGGAGTTGCGGGCGAAGCGCTCGTCGAATTTGATACTGAAAAGGAAGCGACGCAGGAGGGCAGCAAGGCCGGCGCCGATCGCGGCGAGGAAAAGAACAGCGAGGAGCATGGCAACCAGGCCGGGAAGAAAGCTGGCGAGCTGGAAGAGCACGCGGTGTGCGGATTGGCTTAGAGCAAGTTCGACTTGTTGCCACATGAGGTCGTCTCCTTACGGGTAATCGGATGTTGCTATACCGCGGCTATGGGTTGAAGCGATCGGGCCAGCGCCAGCGTGAAACGAAATAGGGTTTGTCAGCCTCGAAGGCGGCGGCGATCTCCTGGACGTGGGCCTCAGGAGCGGTGCCGTTATTGACGAGAGTGAGATGGGAGGCGACCCAGGCGAGATAGAGCGGCGTGAGAGCGCCCAGGAGGTGACCGCGGTTAATCGTGCGCAGGCGGTAGGCGAGGATGAAGTCGTAGACGATGCGAGACCAGAGGGCGTCGGGTATACGGAAGGCGTCGGGCGGCATAACGGAGAGACGCTTGAGGCCGAGGAGCGAGTTGGGCGGCAGGATGAGGGACCAGATCTCGTGCAGGTTGGTGTAGGCGAGGCGGAAGGTCTCGAGCATGGAGGCGATGTCGGAAGAGCCGTCGGCCGGATCGATCGTTTGCGGAAAGGAACGGCCGGGCTTGAAGCTGCGGCCACGTTGCCAAAAGGAGGCCTTAGCGTCGACATCGCTGAAGAGGGAGCCGGCGATCTGGGTGAGCAATGTATTGAGATCGGCGGAGGGCTGAGGGAAGGTGCGGGTTCCGGCGTCGGCCTCGGCGATGGAGTAGTTGGCGATTACGGCCTCAGTGATGGGCCAGATGAGGGCGTCGCCCTGGCTGGCGGCGGTGAATTTTTGCGCGGATGCGGCGAGGCGCTCGGCCATGCGAGGAGAGAGAGCAAGATCGATGGCGAGGGGAAAGCGGGGAGAAGAGCCGAAGAGGCCACGGGTGACGGGGTAGAGGATGGCTGAGTTGACGAGACCTTCGCGGGGGCGGAGGTTGTAGTGGGATACGACGAGGTCGGTGCTGGCTGCGGCTGCAGCCAGGGAGCGGATGGCGTCGGGGTGAAGCGACTGGGACTCGGCACCGAGGAGAAGGCAGGCGGAGGCCCCGTTCTCCTGCACGAGTTTGAAGGTGTTGACGTAGTCGGCCGCGGTGAGGAACCAGGGGGTCGTGGAGGGGGCGGCTTGGGTGTAAGGCAGGAGCCGGAGAGGGCTGCCGGAGGAGAGCTGTGGCGCGGGGTCAGGGGTGGCGACCAGGACGCTCTGGCTGGGGAAGGCGAGGGCGAGATTGGCGAGGGTGGTCTCGAGGGCATTGGCAGGAAGGGAGGCCAGGCTGACGAGAAGGCTGCCTTTGGCTGGGGCTTCGGTGGTGGGGGTGATGTTGGTGTGGGTTGAGGCCATCGTGCTGTCTGGACTTTCCTCGACGTTATGGTTGAAGACGGCTCGAATGTTGCATTGTCTGAAGGTCTGTATGGTGAGATGCGGATTAGCGTTGAAGGTGAGCCGCCGGTGACAGCGGAATTCGCGGATGACTATGTTGTGTCATTGGGATGGTTGGGATTGGTTGGCCGGGACTCTTCGCCTGGGGTAAGGTCGTCGGTTGTGGGTTCTTCGTCTGGCGCGTCGATGGAAGCCTCAGACACGGGTGGTTGCAGTTCGAGCCAGAAGAAGGAGTAGGGGGCGAGGGTGAGAGGGTAGGGCTGCCCGGTGACGATGGGGAAGGGGACGTAGCCGAGCATCTCCACGGGCTGCATGCCGGCGAAGGCTGCGAGATCGAGCGAGACGGGCTGGGCGAAGCGGGAGAGGTTGGCGACGCAGAGGACGGTCTCCGTACCGGGAGCGGTGAAGTTCTGGACGGGAGCGGTCGCAGTGTCCTCACGCGAGGCGGTGGAGGGATCGTAGTGGCGGATGTAGGCGAGGACTTTGCTGTTCTCCGGGTTGAGGAACTCCATGGAGCCGCGGCCGAAGACGTGGAAGAGCTTGCGAAGGGCGATCATGTTGCGGGTCCAGTGCAGGAGCGAGGACTGATCGCTCAAGTGGCTCTCGACGTTGACGGCCTGATAGCCGTAGATGGGATCCATGATGACGGGGAAGCAGAGTTTGGCGGGGACGGCGGTGGAGAAGCCGGCGTTGCGGTCGGAGTTCCACTGCATGGGAGTTCGAACGGCGTTGCGGTCGCCGAGATAGATGTTGTCGCCCATACCGATCTCGTCGCCATAGTACATGATGGGCGTGCCGGGGAAGCTCAGGAGCAGCGAGTTGAGCAACTCGATACGGCGACGGTTATTGTCGAGCAGAGGAGCGAGGCGTCGGCGGATGCCAGAGTTGACGCGCATGCGCGGGTCGGCCGAGTAGGCGAAGTACATGTAGTCGCGCTCGTCGGAGGTGACCATCTCGAGGGTGAGCTCGTCGTGGTTGCGCAGGAAGAGGCCCCACTGGCAGTTGTCGGGGATGGCGGGGGTCTGCGCGATGATGTCTGTGATGGGGAGACGGTCTTCCTGCCGGAGCGCCATGTAGATGCGCGGCATGAGGGGGAAGTGGAAGGTCATGTGGCACTCGTCGCCGTCGCCGAAGTAGGGGCGGACGTCGGTGGGCCACTGGTTGGCTTCGGCGAGGAGGAAACGGTTGGTGTACTCGGCGTCGATGGTGGCGCGAAGTTTTTTGATGATGGCGTGGGTCTCGGGGAGGCTCTCGCAGGTGGTGCCATCGCGCTCGACGAGGTAGGGGATGGCATCCATGCGGAGGGCGTCGACACCGAGGTCGAGCCAGAAGCGCATGGCCTTGAGAACCTCCTCCATGACGGCGGGGTTGTCGAAGTTGAGGTCGGGCTGATGGGAGAAGAAGCGGTGCCAGTAATAGGAGTGAGCGACGTCGTCCCAGGCCCAGTTCGATTTCTCTGTATCGGAGAAGATGATGGGCGCGTCTCTATAGAGCTGATCCGTGGGCGACCAGACGTAGAAGTTTCGTTCGGGCGAGCCGGGGGGAGCGAGGCGGGCCGCCTTGAACCAGGGATGCTGGTCGGAGGTGTGATTGATGACAAGCTCGATGAGGACCTGCATGCCGCGCTCGTGGGCGGCGCTAAGGAAGCTCTTGAAGTCGTCGATGGTTCCGTAGGTGGGGTGGACGTCGACGTAGTCGGCGATGTCGTAGCCGTCGTCGCGGAGGGGTGAGGGGAAGAAGGGAAGCAGCCAGATGCAGGTGACACCGAGGTTCTGCAGGTAGTCGAGCCGTGAGATAAGGCCGGGAAGGTCGCCTATGCCATCGCCGTTGGAGTCCTGAAAGGTGCGGACGTGCAGCTCGTAGATGACGGCGTCTTTGTACCAGAGGGGGTCAGTTGCGCTGCCGGCTTTCTTCACGTGTATCTGTTCTTTCACTCTATCCCGATGAAGTGCTACTAGGTGAGTGTACTGCGCATGCCACGGAAGTATTTGTGGAGAAATCAGAGACCCGTTTGCTTCCAGGGGATGCAACGTTCCGACGTGTGCGGGTAGGGGGAACGTTGAGGAAAAGCAGGCGGAGATGCAGATTCTTGCAGTGGCTAATGCGTTTGTTTCGTTTGAGATGGATGTGCCCGTGAGAGTGGGTGCAACTCCTTTGCCGGTTAAGTGCCTCTAACCAGAGAGACCTGCGATGGCGACCAGCAACAGGCTTAGACCTGAAGGGAGCTGAATGTCTGCGGGCGATACGGCATTTTGGCAGCTCATTTTCTGTACTGGAACTTTATGCGATCGGCTATTAAATAAATGTTAAGAATTCCAGGTTCGACCTACCGTGTGCAACTCCACAGAGATTTTAATTTCGACGACGCAGCGGGAATTGCCGAGTACCTGCGCACGCTTGGAGTGTCACATGTGTACTGTTCTCCCTATCTGCAGGCTGCTCCGGGGAGTATGCATGGCTATGACGTTGTTGCACATCAACGGGTAAACGATGAACTGGGCGGAGCCGCGGCGCATGAGCGGTTCTGTGCGAGGCTGGCGGAGCTTGGGCTGGGGCAGGTGCTGGATGTGGTGCCGAACCACATGTCGCTGGGCAAGGAGAATCGCTACTGGTGGGATGTGCTCGAAAATGGGACGTCGAGCCGGTATGCGTCGTTCTTCGACATCGACTGGTGGCCCCAGGAGGAGCGGCTGCGGGACAAGGTGCTGGTGCCGATCCTTGCCGACCAGTATGGACGTGTGCTGCAGGCCGGCGGCATCAAAGTCGTGCGTCTGGGAAACAACTTCCAGGTAGAGTGCGCGGGGCAGACGCTGCCGGTGTCCCCGCAAGCGCTGCCGGTGATTCTTGCGCGGGCGTCAGAGTATGCGAAGTCCGACACGCTGAGCTTTCTCGCGGCGTCGTTTGGGCGGCTGCCCGCCCCGGAGTATGTGGACCGCAGGAAGATTCTGGCGCGGCATCGCGACAAGGTAGTGCTGTATACGCTGCTGCAGCGGCTCTGCGCGGAGGAGTCGGGAGTATGCGATGCGATTGAACAATCACTTGCGGAGTTGAACGGCAACCTGGACGCTCTGGATGATTTTCTGAATCAGCAGCACTACCGGCTGGCGTACTGGAAGACGGCTGACCAACAGATGAGCTTCCGCAGGTTCTTCGATGTGAACTCGCTGGTCGGGTTGCGGGTGGAGCGCGAGCATGTGTTTGAGGAGACGCATGCGCTGGTGCTCGACTGGCTGCAGCGAGGGGTGCTGGATGGAGTTCGGATAGACCATCCGGATGGGCTGCGCGATCCGCTGGAGTATATGCAGCGGTTGCGGGAGCGTGCGCCGGAGGCGTGGATCGTCGGCGAGAAGATCCTGGAACCGGGGGAGTTTCTGCGCGAGAGCTGGCCGATTCAAGGGACGACCGGGTACGACTTCTTGAATGCCGTGGGCGGCGTTCTGGTCTCCCAAGAGGGGATGGCTGAGTTGACCGAGGTGTACCACGGCTTTTTAGGCAAGGGCGATAACGCGAATCTCGGGGAGTTCCATGCGATTGCGCATGACAAGAAGATCAACGTGACACAGGAGGGACTGGGCAGCGATGTGAATCGGCTGACGAGCATGTTTGTGGAGATATGCGAGGCGAATCGCAATCAGCGGGACTACACGCAGACCGAGGTTCGGAGGGCGATTCGTGAGGTGGCGGCGTGCCACGCGGTCTATCGGACGTATGTGCTGCCGGCACGGGAGGAGATTACCGATGAGGATAGAGCTTATATCTCGCAGGCTACGGAGTGCGCGAAGCAGAAGCGGCAGGATATCGATGGCGGGCTCTTCAACTTTCTGCGCGACGTGCTGACGATGGTGGTGACGGGCAAGCAGGAGACGGAGTTCCTGCTGCGGTTCCAGCAGTTCACCGGGTCGGTGATGGCGAAGGGCGTGGAGGACACAGCCTTCTACTGCTACAACCGGCTGAGCAGCCTGTGCGAGGTAGGGAACGATCCGGGCCGGGATGGTTTAAGCATTGCGGACTTCCATGCGTACAACATGAAGATGCAGGCAACGCATCCGGTGACGATGACGACGCTGGCGACGCATGACACGAAGCGGAGCGACGACGTCAGGGCGCGGTTGGCGGTGTTGTCGGAGCTGCCGGGACGGTTCAGCGGGGCGGCGCACCGATGGTCGCGAATGAACCGGGGATTTCGCACGGAGAGGGCAGATGGAGCCGAGATGCCTGACCGCAACACGGAGTATCTCTACTATCAGACGCTGATTGGAGCGTGGCCGCTGACCGTGCAGCGAGCGCAAGAGTACATGCGTAAGGCTGCGCGCGAGGCGAAGCAACAGACGACCTGGGTGGCGAACAACAAGGAGTTTGAAGACGCGCTGAACGAGTTCATCGCGAGGACGCTTGAGAGCGCATCGTTTCTGAAGGAGCTGGAACAGTTTGTGGACAGGGTGAAGTATGCGGGATGGGTGAACTCGCTGGTGCAGACGTTGATGAAGTATACGGCTCCTGGTGTGCCAGATCTTTATCAGGGGACGGAGCTGTGGGATCTGAGCCTGGTGGATCCGGATAATCGCCGTGCTGTGGACTATGGGGTGCGACAGCGGCTGTTGATGGAGCTGAAAGGGATCTCTGCTGAAGAGAATGTCGCGGCGCGGGTGATGGAGCGCGTGGAGGAGGGCTTGCCCAAGATGTGGACGATCCACCAGGCGCTTGCGCTGCGGGGTGAGAGGCCGGAGTGGTTCGGTGCTGAGGCGGCCTATACGCCGCTGGCAGTTGAGGGTGCGAAGAGCGACCACGTGATTGCGTATCTGCGGGGGGATGCTGTGGCAACGGTGGTTCCGAGGCTGACGATGAAGCTGGGCGGTGCGTGGCGCAGGACGATGGTCACGTTGCCGGAGGGCAGGTGGAGGAATCGTCTGACGAAGGCGGTTGTGGACGGAGGGAAGGTTGCCGTGGAGGGATTATTGAAGAATTTTCCTGTGGCACTGCTAGTGCGCGAAGAGACGTCGGGAGAGAACAACGATGCATGAGTTTACCGTATGGTCACCCCGGGCGAAGAAGATAGCAGTGAAGATTGGCGATGCGCTGTATCCAATGAATGGCCCGGATGGGAGGGGGTGGTGGAGCGTTCCGGTGAAAGAGGCGGGGCCCGGCATGGTCTATGGGTTCGTGGTGGATGACGATCCGACGCCATATCCCGATCCGCGCTCGATGTGGCAGCCGGAGGGAGTGCATGGAGCGTCCCGGCTGTACGACCAGAGCGCTTTTGTGTGGAACGACGATCGATGGCAGGGGCCGCCAATAACGGGCGCTGTCATCTACGAGATGCACATCGGGACGTTTACGCGAGAGGGGACGTTCGATGCGGCGATCGAGCGGCTCGACTACCTGTTTGAGCTGGGAGTGACACACCTGGAGGTGATGCCGGTGGCGGCGTTTCCAGGAGATTATGGATGGGGCTATGACGGGGTCGCGCTGTTTGCCGTCGGGGATCTGTACGGTGGTCCGGATGGATTGAAGCGGTTTGTGGATGCATGCCATGTGCGCGGGTTAGCGGTTCTGCTGGACGTGGTCTACAACCACTTCGGACCGGTTGGGAACTATACGAATAAGTTTGGTCCGTATCTGACGAATCGGCACTGCACGCCCTGGGGAGATGCGGTGAACCTGGAGTTCGCAGGAAGCGATGAGGTGCGCCGGTTCTTCTGCGACAACGCCCTGATGTGGATGCGGGACTACCATATCGACGGTCTGCGGCTGGATGCGGTGCATGAGTTCATGGATCGGTCGGCGATCAACTTTATGGAGCAGCTGTCGAGCGAGGTAGAGGTGATGTCCTCGACCCTGGGACGGAGGCTTGTTCTGATCGCTGAGAGTGATCTGAACGATCCGAGGGTAGTCAAGCCGCGCGAGGCCGGCGGCTATGGCATGGATGCGCAGTGGAACGACGACTTCCATCATGCGCTGTTTACCGTTCTGAATCCCGACGGGGAGGGCAAGGGGTACTACGATGACTTCGGATCATTCGAGAAGCTGGCGAAGGCGTTGACGAAGACATTCGTCTATGACGGGAACTATTCGAAGTATCGGAGGCACAGCCATGGGCGTCCGGTCGAGGGTTTGTCGGCGCATCACTTTGTCGGGTTCATTCAGAATCACGACCAGGTAGGGAATCGGGCGACGGGGGATCGGCTGGAGCACATCATCGGGATGGACTGCGCGAAGGTTGCGATAGCCATCGTGCTGACGGCTCCGTTTATCCCGCTGCTGTTTCAAGGGGAGGAGTATGCGGCGTCTACGCCCTTCCAGTACTTTGCCCACCATGATGAGCCAGACCTGGTAAAGGCGGTGAGGGAGGGGCGCAAGAGAGAGTTTGCAGCGTTCGGATGGGATCCGGAGGAGATTCCCGATCCGGAGAGTGTGGAGACTCTCAAGCGGTCGAAGTTGAATTGGGACGAGATCGATGAGGGAGACCATGCGGCAATGCTGGAGTGGGTCCGTAAGCTGATCCGGCTGCGGAAGAGCTCGACCTCGCTGAATGATGGCGATTCAGGTCATGTGAAGGTAGCGTACGACGAGAAGAGACGCTGGCTGACGATGGACCGTGGACTGGTGACGGTGATGTGCAATCTTGGCAGTGAGCCAGTGGAGTTTGAAAACGCGCGGAGCCTTCCGCTTGTGCTCGCATCCCGCGGCGACGTTGCGGCGATGGAGGCAAAGGTGGTGCTGCCCCCGGGCTGTCTGGCCATACTCTCCGGCGAAAAATCGTGATGGACGACTAGACGTGAGTGTCTGTCGAAAATAGTGACGGATTGCACCAGAGGCATTGCCCCTTAAGCTTGAGTTAAGCCCCGAGTGTTAGGTTCGCCATAGATTCGCTTGTACAACGCGAAAAGCGTTGCTGCGCGGAAACTTTTGTCATGATTGATCGTCTCTGCTAAGAGAAGAGACTGGCGATTCCACAGTGGGTGCTACTGAGGCGACGAGCCAGCTTGTAGAAAAATCAGCTTGTACTGCTTATTGAGGATGGACGCTATGTCTATGAAATCTGATATTTTTCGAACGCCTGCATTGTGTCTCTGCCTGATGGTTTCCGTAGCGGGATTGTGTGCTGGCTCTACCTTGCTGGCCCAGGCACCGGCGGCTGCTCCGGCGGCGCGACAGCTCGGTACGGTGAAGGCGATCTCTGGCAGCAACATCACGCTGGCAACCGATGCCGGGCAGCAGGTTACGGTGAGTGTGGCGGATGCCGCACGCGTTCTGCAGTTGGCGCCGGGCAGCACGGATTTGAAGACCGCACAGTCGATCACCCTGGCGGACATCGCGGTGGGAGATCGCATCCTGGTGACGGGCAAGGCTGGCGACGCTGCTGACACCTTAACCGCCTCTCGCGTGATCCTGATGAAGTCAAGCGACATCGCGCAGAAGAATGAGGCGGAGCAGTCGGACTGGCAGAAGCGCGGATCGGGCGGGCTTGTGAGCGCCATCGACGCTGGTACGGGGGCGGTAACGATCTCTGCTGGTGCGAAGAAGATTCAGGTGCAGACCTCGGGAGGTACGAAGTTTCGACGGTATGCCGGGGATTCGGTGAAGTTCGAGGATACGAAGCCGGGAACGCTGGCGCAGATTCAGGTGGGCGACCAGCTTCGAGTGCGCGGTGCAAAGTCTGAGGATGGGTCATCGATCCAAGCAGAAGAAGTGGTGAGCGGATCGTTCAAGAATCTCGCGGGGACGATTGCCACGCTCGATGCTACGAGTGGCACGTTGACGCTGAAGGATCTGACGACGAAGCGCACAATGACGGTGAAGGTGACGGCGCACTCCGATATACGCAAGCTGCCTCCGCAGGCTGCGGCGATGTTTGCGGCGAGGGCCAAGGGCGGTCCCAATGCGGAGGCCGGTAGTGGCGGCGGGAGCGCTCAGGGCGTTGCGCCGAGCGCGGGCCAGGGCGCAGCAGGATCTCAGCGGGGTGCAGGCGGCATGGGCGCTGGAGTTGGTGGGCCAGGACGAAGGTCTGCCGGTATGGATTTGTCTCAGATGCTGGCGCGGCTGCCGAACGAGACTGTCGCAGATCTGAAGGTAGGCGATGCAGTGATGATTGTGGCATCGCAGGCGGAGCCCAACAGTTCGACTGTAACGGCAGTGACTCTGTTATCCGGGGTGGAGCCGATTCTGGCGGCGACACCGAGCGGCGCGCCGGCGATGACCTTGTCCCCGTGGAGTGTTGGTGGCAGCGCACCTGATGGTGGTGGCGGTGGCGGGCTGTAGGTTAGTTCCAGAGGCTGGAACTGCGACTATTTTTTTTGAGGAGTGGTATGTTATTTCGTTTAACTTTTAAGTTTGTCGTACTTTTTTTGGTCGCCTTGACTCCAATGGTTGTGAGGGCTCAGCAGACGGGTGCGACGGTACATGGCACCATTGCTGATCCGGATGACGCTGTAATTCCTGGAGCGGTGGTTACGCTGACTCCAGCGTCGGGCAAGGCGCTTACCGCGCAGTCGCAGAATGATGGAACCTATGTGCTGAAGGACATGCCGGCCGGAACATATTCGGTTACGGTGACGATGCAGGGCTTTGCCACGTTTGTGAGGCAAGGGGTGAGGGTTGCCGCAGGGCAGTCGCTTATGCTGAATGCGAAGATGACCGTTCAGGTGCAGTCGCAGGAGGTGCAGGTAACGGCGCAGTCGGCACAGGTGAGCACCGATGCGGACAGCAACGCGAGCTCCACGGTGATCAAAGGGGCCGATCTTGACGCGCTCTCGGACGATCCGGATGAGCTGTCGTCGGAACTGAGCGCGCTGGCCGGACCTGCCGCCGGCCCGAATGGCGGACAGATCTACGTGGATGGATTTACGGGCGGACAGCTACCCCCGAAGTCGTCGATTCGCGAGATCCGCATCAATCAGAATCCATTTTCGGCGCAGTATGACAAGCTAGGCTATGGCCGCGTGGAGGTCTTCACGAAGCCTGGCACAGATAAGTTTCACGGAAACTTCAGCATTCAAGGTAATGACAAGCCGTTCAATACGTCGAACCCTTTTCTTGGAGCTACAAACGACCAGCCTGACTATCACACGATCTTCATGCTCGGCAGCATTAGCGGGCCTCTTACACATTCGACTTCGTTTACTGTCGGTGGTTCGCACCGAAATATCGACAACAACAGCATCGTCAACCCGAGCGGCTACTATGCGAAGTCTGCAACCGATACGACGCCATGCCAGCCGGGCGATCTCACCTGCACCTACTTTGCCTCCTTTCCTGAGGCAGCGCGCGCGGTTTTTCACCCTCAGACACGCAGCGACATCAGCCCTCGCATCGACCTGGCCCTTGGCGACAAGAACACGCTGACGGTGCGTTATCAGTACAACGTGACTGGTGCTCAGAACAGCGGCATCAGCAACACCAATTTGCCGACTGTGGGTTACAACACGGAGAGCACAGAGCACACAATTCAGGTCAGCGACACCCAGATCATCAATTCCCGCGTGATTAATGAGACGCGCTTCGAGTATCAGCGGGACTATTCGACTCAGAACCCCCTGGACACCACACCAACGTTGTTGGTACAAGGCATCTTCACCACAGGTGGTTCCAGCCAGGGCATACAACGAAGCACGATGAGTCATATCGAGGTGCAGAACTATACTTCGATTGCGCTCGCAAAGAACTTCATCCGTTTCGGCGGACGATTCCGGACGACGGGCGAGTCGCTGACGTCTACTCAGGGAGCGAACGGAACCTTTACGTACTCGTACTTGCTGGATCCTTGCTTTGATACGAACCCCGGCATCAAGAGGCCAAGCAATTGCAATGCAAGCGCAACGAAGCCATGCGACGTACTGAATGCCGGCATTTCTTCGTACCAGTGCGGCGTGCCCGGCCAGTACAGTATTTCGACGATCAATAAGCCGACGGTCAAGGGACGTCTCACCGACGTGGGATTCTACCTGGAAGACGACTGGAAGCCGAAGCAGAACCTGACGATCAGTTATGGTCTTCGTTACGAGGCGCAGAACGTCATCAATAGTAGTCACGACATAGCGCCACGCGTGTCGTTTGCCTATGGTATTCCAAGGGGGAAGGGAAAGAGTCCCGTTACCGTGGTCCGCGGCGGGTACGGCATGTTTTATGACCGATTCGCTCTCACCGATTACTTGACGACCCTCCAGCAGAATGGTACAGCCCAGGTCATCTCGAAGTTCATCAATCCTGGCAACAACTGCTCCCCTTCAAGTCCGAACCAGTGCGGGGGATCGTCTTCAAGCCGTTTGAGCACCACAGCATTGGGAGATGGGATCCGGAGTTCCTATACGATGCAGTCGGCTATTGGTGTCGATCAGCAGCTTGGCCGTTCTGCCACCCTGTCGGTGAACTATCTCAGGGCGCAGGGTGTGCACGAGTATCTGACCCGGAACTTCTTCGGAGCCAACACACCCTATGACTTTCAGTTCCAGTCCGGCGGGGTCTTCCGGGAGAATCAGTTGCTGATCAACTCGAATGCGCGGTTGAAGCGAGTAACGCTGTTCGGTTTCTATTCCATTAACTTTGCGAACGCCAATACCTCCGGCTCCACCTTCATCCCCACCAGCAACACGAATACAAAGACCGACTATGGACGAGCCACATTCGCGTTTCGGCAGTATGGCGTCATCGGCGGCAACGTACAACTGCCATACGGCTTCACCGCGAGTCCGTTTATCATTGCCCAGGCCGGTAAACCGTACAACATCACCAGCGGTCTCGACCCCACCGGGAGTTCGATCTATAACGCCCGGCCGTATTTCGCGAACGGTAATAGCGGAAGCTGCTTCAAATCTGCAGACTTCAGCGCTACGCAGACCGGGAACCTGACGCCGGTGCCCATCAACTACTGCACCGGGCCTGCGAATGCCACGTTCAATCTGCGCCTGGCGAGGGTCTTTGGCTTTGGCGAGAGGACAGGTGGCAACGCGGCTCCTGATGGAAACAGACGGGGTGGCCAGGGTCGAGGTGGTCCTGGCAGCGGCCGTGGTGGTCCCGGTGGTCCCGGCGGTTTTGGTGGCGGCGGTCGCGGTGGCTTTGGCGGTGGAGGTTCGGGACATCGCTATACTCTGACGCTCGGAGCACAGGCCTCCAATCTGTTCAACATGGTTCCGTATGCAACGCCTACGAGTTCGCTGAGCTCACCGAGATTCGGTCAGTTCACCGCACTCTCTCCCCAGCCGTTCAGCAATGGTACTGCGGTGCGGTCGATCACGCTGCAGGCTTCGTTCAACTTCTAAACGTGTCATAACAGATCAGGCGCGGCCGTTACTTCGGCTGTGCCTGATCTGTTTGCTGCCTAATTTCATTCCAGGTGGAAGTTTTTCTTGAGCGTCTGCCAGCAGGTGTAGTACTCGTGCTGGCGAGCGGCGGTGTCCATGGCGAACTTCGTGGGGCGGCAGACGAAGCGCGTTTCGAACATGAAGGCCAGGGTGCCTTCGAGCTTGACGGGTTTCAGCTCGGCGGTGCTGGCGCGGGCGAAGGTCTCGGCGTCGGGGCCGTGGCCGCTCATGCAGTTATGGAGGCTGGCTCCCCCGGGGACGAAGCCTTCGGCCTTGGCGTCGTACTCGCCCTGGATGAGGCCCATGAACTCGTTCATGAAGTTGCGGTGGAACCAGGGTGGGCGGAAGGTGTGCTCGGCGACGAGCCAGCGCGGCGGGAAGACGGCGAAGTCGACGTTGGCGGTGCCATGAATCTCGCTGGGTGAGGTGAGGACGGTGTAGATGGATGGGTCGGGATGGTCGAAGCTGACGGTGTTGATGCAGTTGAAGCGGGCGAGGTCGTATTTGTATGGAGCGTAGTTGCCGTGCCAGGCTACGACGTCGAGGGGGGAGTGGTCGAAGTCGGTGGCCCAAAGGTTGCCGAGGAATTTGGCGACGACCTGGAAGGTTTTGCCGTCACGATCTTCGAAGGCCGCATGCGGGGTGAGGAAGTCGCGCGTGTTGGCGAGGCCGTTGGCTCCGATGGCTCCCAGTTCCGGAAGGCGGAAGGTGGCGCCGTAGTTCTCGCAGAGGTAACCGCGGGCTTGTGGGTCGAGCAGTTCGACGCGGAACTTGATGCCGCGTGGGATAAGGGCGATTTCGCCGGGGGTGAGGTCGAGGATGCCGAGCTCGGTGTGGAGCAGGAGACGGCCTAGCTGCGAGACGAAGAGGAGTTCGCCGTCGGCGGAGTAGAAGAAGCGGTCGGTCATGCTCTTGTTTGCGGTGTAGATGTGGATGGCGACACCGGAGTGCATGGTGGAGTCGCCGTTGCCGGCGAGGGTGGTGAGGCCGTCGATGAAGTCGACTGGCGCGGAGGGGAGGGGGAGGGGATACCAGCGGAGTTGATCGGGTGTGGTCTCGATCTCGTTGAAGGGGGTGGAGCGGATGAGGCCGTTGGCGATGCGCTCGTAGGGCTTGTGCATGACCGAGGGGCGGATTCGATAGGTCCAGGTGCGTCGATTGAGCAGGCGGGGCGCGGTGAAGGGGCTGCCGCTAAGTTGTTCGGTGTAGAGGCCGAGAGGGGCCTTCTGCGGAGCGTTCTGTCCGATGGGTAATGCTCCGGGGACGGCCTCTGTCGCAAATTCGTTGCCAAAGCCGGTGAAGTAATCGAGATCGGGCATGGGGATCCTCTCCGTTCGCGTCGCGGCTGGGGAGCTTCCCGCGGACACCGTAGCTTAGCTGAAACTGGGGTGTTGCTGCTTGGATGGTTTGCATTTTCTATCTTCCTGTTCCAGCGGACCAAACCGGTATCAACAATTTCCTTGCACCAGTGAATCAACTGTGCGATAACTACGTCATGCGTAGTACGCGAAACGTAGTAAGTCCCGAAAGGGACGCGAGTATGGGACACTTTTCCGATCCGCCACTGCTTGTGCTGGCCAGCTTGGCCAGTGGACCGAAGCACGGACACGCCATGATCGAGGACATTGTCAGCATCTGCGGGACCAGACTGGGGCCGGGAACGCTGTATGGGGCGATTGCGCGCCTGGAACAGCAGGGTTGGATCGAACCGCTGCCTCCTGAGGACCGCCGCCAGCCATATCGCATCACCGCCGACGGCTTGCGGGTTTTTCGCGCGAAACTCACCACCCTGCAACAGTTCACGAAAGCCGGATGGAAGAGGCTGGAGGCACTATGAATCGTGCGCTCGCGCACCTGCTTACGCGCCTGTATCCGCGCGATTGGAGAGAGCGCTATGGAACGGAGTTTGAGGTGCTTCTTCAAACCGGCCGTGGCGACCTTCGCTCATCGGCAAACGTCGTTTGGTCGGCACTTTGCGAGCATATCTTCCCAACTCTAGGAGGCAACATGGATCAACATTCCAATTCTTTTGGCGCCATCCTGAGACAGCCGAGCGCCTTTCTTCCACTGGCAATGTCGCTGATCGCCCTGACGCTGGTGCTTGGTAACGTTGCAATGTTCGGCGTTGTCCACGAGGCCGATGAGGGGACCGCTGCGCATCTCTGGCAGCTACTGATGGCTGGACAGATGCCGGTACTGGCGTTCTTCGCGATCAAGTGGCTGCCACGAGCCCCAAGACAGACGCTGTATGTACTTGCACTGCAAGGCGGAGCTGCGCTCGCATCAATGGCTCCCGTCTTTTTTCTTAATTTGTGAATGGGGATTCTTAAAATATATGAGCGGGATCTATGGTCGCGGTGGTCCTGTCCGCTTGGAATAGCAGTCTTGGGATTATCAGATCGAACGACTGAATGCGTCCGATCCCTCGAGTGAGTTCCTGGGACGGCTCGACATGCAGCGGGTCGGAGTCTTCGGCCATTCGCTTGGTGCTGAATTCCTAGGGGACTTTGTTGGAGCTGGCGGAGGAGATGACGACAGTCTTCGCGTTGAGGAACTCGCGCATGCCAGCGGCGGAGAGTTCGCGGCCGTAGCCGGAGTGTTTGATGCCGCCGAAGGGGAGGCGGGGGTCGCTGGCGACCATGGCGTTGAGGAAGACGGCTCCGCACTGGAGTTCAGAGACGAGGCGTTGTTGTTCGACGGGGTCGCGGGTCCAGGCTGAGGCGCTGAGGCCGAAGGGGGTGTCGTTGGCGATGGCGATGGCCTCGTTCAAATCCTGAACGCGGAAGAGCATGGCGACAGGGCCGAAGAGCTCTTCGCGATAGACGGCGGAGGTGCGGGGAACGCCGGTGAGGACGGTGGGCTCGAAGTAGTTGCCGTCGCCGATCATGCGCTCGCCGCCAGTGAGGATGCGTGCTCCGGCTTGTACGGCAGTCTTCACCTGGGCTTCGAGTTCGTCAACGATGCGTGGCGTGGCAAGGGGGCCGATGTCGGTCTCGTCCTTCATGGGGTCGCCGACGCGCATGGCATCCATTCCAGCGACGAAGCGGGATTCGAAGACATCGTAGATTTCGTCGGCGACGAGGAAGCGTTTGGCAGCGATGCAGGATTGGCCGCTGTTGACGCAGCGCGCCTTGACGGCGGTCTCAATGGCCAGATCGAGGTCGGCGGAGGGCATGACGATGAAGGGGTCGCTGCCTCCCAGCTCGAGGACGGACTTCTTGATGAGCCAGCCTGCCTGGGCTCCGATGGCGCGGCCTGCCGGCTCGCTGCCTGTGAGGGTGACGGCGGCGATGCGTTCGTCGGCAAGGACGGTTTCGACCTGACGGGCTTCGATGAGGAGGGTCTGGAAGGTGCCGCGGGGAAAGCCGGCGCGACGTGCCAGCGACTCGATGGACAGAGCACACTGCGGGACGTTGGAGGCGTGCTTGAGCAGGGCGACGTTGCCGGCCATCAAGGCTGGCGCGAGGAATCGGAAGACCTGCCAGAAGGGGAAGTTCCACGGCATGACGGCGAGGATGACGCCGAGTGGGTCCCAACGGACGTAGCTGTGGTTCTCGGTGGGGATGGACTCGGGAGCGAGGATTCGGGCTGCGTTATCGGCGTAGTAGCGGCAGGCGGTGGCGCACTTCAGCACCTCCAGTCGGGCTGCGTGCAAGGGCTTGCCCATCTCGATGGTGATGATGGTGGCGAGGTCGTCGGTCTCATGCTCGAGGATAGCGGCGAGCTTGCGCATGCAGAGGGCACGATGCTCGAGCGGGACGGTGGCGTAGGTACGGAAGGCCTCGGCAGCGAGGGCGATCTTCTCGCGAACGGCCTCGTCGGTAAGGGGATCGAAGCGGCGTAGAGTCTTTCCGTTTGCGGGATTGATGGATTCAATGGCCATGCTAGGGTGTGAGTCTACTCCGATGCTAGATTAGCAAGGACTGAGGCGAGTACGTGGGTGCCGCGAACATCTGCCGGTACGGCGACGTATGGAGAGCGTTGCGGGTTGCGTGCCTTGCGGTGTGACGAGGTTGGGTAGGAGGGCGTGTGCCATAATCGGAATATCCTGCGACCTGCTTCGGGCGCAGTGTGCAATAAGGATATAGAGAACCGAATGCAGGGCAATCCCATCTTCATGGAACAGGCGATCGCGCTGGCGACGGAGAATGTCACAAGCGGGCGCGGAGGCCCGTTTGGTGCAGTAATCGCGCGGGACGGCGCGATTGTGGCGACTGGTGTAAATCTTGTCACCGCGACGAACGATCCTACAGCACATGCTGAGATTACGGCGATTCGTAGAGCTTGCGCTGCGCTCGGTTCCTTCAGCCTGGCTGGATGCGAGATATACAGCAGCACTGAACCTTGTCCCATGTGTCTCGCGGCCATCTACTGGTCATGCTGCAAGGCGATCTTCTATGGCAATACGGCGGCAGATGCAGCTGCGGCTGGATTCGACGATGCGTTCCTCTATGAAGAGGTGAAGCGACCGCTCGATCAACGTAGCATTCCGATCGTGAATCTGATGCGGGAGAAGGCAATCTCAAGCTTTGACGCCTGGCGTAGCTATGCCGGCAGAATCGACTACTAAGACATGACGACGAAGAAGAAGACGAGAGCGAAAGCTCAATCCTCGGCAAAAGCGGCTAAGGCAGGTTCTACGGTGAAGGTAGCTCTGCTTGGGTTTGGAACGGTGGGAAGTTCAGTGGCGCGCGTACTTGCTACGGCGAAGTTTCCTGGTGTGCAGCTGACGCATATCTTCAACCGCAATGTGGAGCGGAAACGTACGTCTGACGCGGCTAAGAGTGTCTCCGCGTCAGTTGTCTGGACGGAGAACATCGACGAGATTTTGAAGTCTGATGTCGATGTTGTGATCGAGTTGATGGGTGGGTTGAATCCTGTTGAGGGGTGGCTCCGTAAGGCTCTGGTATCGGGCAAGTCCGTGGTGACGGCGAATAAGCAGCTGATCGCTTACCGTGGGGCGAGCCTGGCGAAGGTGGCGGCGCAGCATGATGTGCAGCTGATCCATGGGGCGGCGGTTGCCGGTGGCGTTCCGGTGATTACGGGGATGCAGCAGGGGCTCTGCGGGGATCAGGTGATGCGGTTGAGCGGCATCGTCAACGGGACCTGCAACTACATCCTGAGTCGTATGGAGACGGGCGCGGATTACGCCACGGTTCTGGCCGATGCGCAGCAGCTTGGGTATGCGGAGGCGAATCCGTCGGCCGATGTGGATGGCTATGATGCGCGGGCCAAGCTTTGTATCCTCTCGCGGATTGCGCTCCATGCGGAGCTCGATCCGGATGCGGTGGCTACACAGACGATCTCGACGGTCGAGGCGATCGATTTTACTTACGCGAAGGAGCTGAACTGCACGATTCGCCAGGTGTCCCGGGCGCAGGTTGAGGGTACGGTGGTGCATGCTCGGGTGGCACCAATGCTGGTGCCGTTGACCTCTCCGCTGGCGTGGTCGCATGGGACGCAGAACATGGTGGTTGCGAGCGGAAGGTTTGGTGGGGATGTGGTGTTCTCGGGCCATGGCGCGGGCGGCGAGCCTACGGCTGTTGCTGTGGTCTCGGATCTGCTGGCGGTGGCGCAGGGGTGCAAGACGGTCCAGCTGCCGGTACGGAAGCGTTCGGTGACTGGTGAGTTCATGGCTCCTCACTATCTGCGGTTTGTGGTGGACGATAAGCCGGGGATCGTCTCGGCTATCGCGGGTGCTCTCGCGAAGGTGGGGGCCAATATCGACTCGCTGCTGCAGCGGCCGGGACATCCGAAGCACCGGCTGCCGTTTGTGGTGACTACGGAGCCTTGCCTGACCTCGACCATCGAGAAGGCGATGGCCTCGATTGCCAAACTAGACTGCATGCTGGAGCGGCCTCTGTGCCTGCAGATCCTGGTTCCCGAGGACAAACCGGAGTAACTGCGCTACCATTTCATCCCTGAGGGATGACCGATGGCTCCTCATGGCAAGATCTGCTATATCGAGATGCCTGCGACGGATATCGCGCGCTCGGCTGAGTTTTACAGCCAGGTGTTCGGCTGGAAGATCAGGACGCGGGGTGATGGCGCGACCGCTTTTGACGATACAACCGGTCAGGTGAGCGGGGCTTGGGTGCTCGGACGTCCGCCGGCTTCGATGCCTGGGCTTCTTCTTTATATCTGGGTGGACAGCGTGGCGGCGACGGTGGATGTGGTGGTCGAGAATGGAGGCGATATCGTGCAGCCACTCGGGGCGGATGCGCCGGAGATTACGGCCAGGTTTCGTGATCCCGGTGGGAATGTGATCGGACTGTACCAGTCATCCGATTGAGATGGGTACCCCCCCGGGGTACTTTAAGCGTAAGTTCGCTCGAATCAATAAGATGAGAGGTGTCGTGGCATGCAAAGTCGTCATTCTAAATGGGTTGCGGCTAAAGTCGTCTCCTGATTGAAGTTACGGGTGTTAATGGAGAAAGCCCCGGCTTGGCCGGGGCTTTCCTGATCTCTAATTCAATTGTAGTGGATTGGGTGAAACTCATAGGCAAATTCTATGGACTTTATCTCCTTTGTTTTCAGGGAGTTATTTTTTTTGGGCTTGACAAGGGTTTTTGCTGGGTTTTCGGTGGTGGCAAGAACTGCAATAGATGGGGTATTGCGCCCTTCGGGCTTCGGCCGCTGCGCGCCGCTTTGTTAGGGCACGCGTGTCCTCTGCTTCCCTTTGCGGGTTGTGGCGTTGAGTGAAAACAAACAACAGCAAAGACAGCAGCATATCCCTGCGGGATGACAGACAAAAGGACAAGACAAGGGCAAAGAGCTGGATGGATGAGGGGCATACCATTCCCGCCGACGTCGCGACGGCATGGATGGGCACCGGGGCTGGTTCTGCTTGGGTTAGGTAGAACACGCAACAGCAAGGACGATGGAGTGGATTGTTAGAAAAGTTCGGGTGGCTGTGGCGTATCAAGACCTTCGGGATCCTTCGCTTCGCTCAGGATGACGACTAAAACAAACAACAGCAACAGCAACGGCAACAGCAACGGCAACGGCGACGGCAACGGCGACGGCAACGGCAACGGCGACGGCAACGGCAATGGCGACAGCGACGGCGACGGCAACGGCAACGGCAACGGCAATGGCGACAGCAACAGCGACAGCAACAGCAACGGCAACAGCAACAGCAACAGCAACAGCAACGGCAACAGCAACGGCGACAGCAACGGCAACAGCAACCGCAAGAAAGACAACGACGACGAAGGCCTGGCTGGTTAGCCCAGGCCTTTGGTTGCTAAGGGAGGTTGTTTTGCCGGTTAGTACTTCGGCATCGAGGGATCGATTTTCTCGGCCCAGGCCAGGATGCCGCCTGCCAGGTTGGAGACGTTGGTGAAGCCGGCCTGCTTGAGGGCTAGGGCTGCCTTCTGGCTGCGGGCACCGGAGCGGCAGTGCACGACGACCTCGTCGTTCTTGTGGGCGGCGATCTCGGCGATACGGCTCTCGATAGAGCCTACCGGGATGAGGGGCGCGCCAAGATTGGCGATGGGGTACTCGTGGGGCTCGCGGACGTCGAGGACGAAGATGTCTTCCCTGGCGTCGAGCTTTTGCTTGAGCTGCTCGACCGTGATCTGCGGGATGCCGTCCACAATAGGCTGATTGACGACTGCCTTGTCGCGGGCGACTTCGAGCGGACCTACGGAGCTGGGCTTTTCGATGCCGCAGAACTGGTCGTAGTCGATCAGCTCGGTGACGGTCGGGTTGGTGCCGCAGACGGGGCAGTCGGGGTTCTTGCGCAGCTTGAGGGTGCGGAAGGACATGCCCAGGGCGTCTACAAGGAGCAGACGGCCGATGAGAGGTTCTCCGATGCCGAGGATCAGCTTGATGGTCTCGGTGGCCTGGATGACGCCGAGGAGGCCGGGCAGGATGCCGAGGACGCCGCCCTCCGCGCAGGAGGGGACGAGGCCCGGCGGTGGCGGCTCGGGGTAGAGGCAGCGGTAGCATGGACCCTGCTCGGTGCCGAAGATGCTGGCCTGACCCTCGAAGCGGAAGATGGAGGCGTAGGCGTTGGGCTTCTTGAGGAGGACGCAGGCGTCGTTGACAAGATAGCGGGTCTGGAAGTTGTCCGTACCGTCGGCGATGACGTCGTAGTCCTTGAGGATGTCGAGCGCGTTGGCGCTGGTAAGCATCGTGTTGTGCTTGATCACGTTCAGGTGGGGGTTGAGGCCCTTGAGCATGATCTCAGCGGAGTCGACCTTGAGCATGCCGACGGTCGCCGTGGAGTGAATGATCTGGCGCTGAAGGTTGCTGTCGTCGACGGTGTCGAAGTCGATGAGGCCGATGGTGCCGACTCCGGCTGCGGCGAGGTAGAGCGCGAGCGGCGCGCCGAGGCCGCCGGTGCCAACGCAGAGGACCTTCGCGGCTTTGAGCTTCTGCTGGCCTTCCATGCCGACCTCGGGGAGGATGAGGTGGCGGGAGTAGCGGGCGATCTCGGCGTTGGTGAGCTTGGGTAGTTGTACGGCTTCTTCGATGGCTGTGGGCATTGCTTTTTCCTTCGCTCTCATTCTAGATGCTGTTTGCGGGGGAACGGCTCATTTGGGTATTGGTCGGCCTTGAACGGCGTCGAAAAAGGCATACCTCAGGGGCTAAAGCCCCATTCTGTAATTACTTTGAATGCCTGGGCTGAAGCCCAGGCCTACCTCAGAAGCAAAAGCAACAACAGAAGCAAAAGCAACAACAGAAGCAAAAGCAACAACAAAGGCGGAATGCGGGGGTTCTTCCCCTTCGACTCGCTCTGCTCGCTCAGGGTCAGAATGACAAGCTTTTGAGTGACAAGCTTTTAAAAATCAGCTGCGCTCAGAAAGACAAGCTTTTAAGAATCAACAGCCGCCGGCGATGGAGGGGATGATGGTGAGCTCGTCGGCATCGGTCACGGCGGTCTCTTCCTTGGATGGGAGGTAGCGGATGTCGTCGTCGTTGAGGTAGACGTTGACGAAGGCGCGGAGTTTTCCCTCGGGAGTGAAGAGCTGCTCCTTCAGCTCCGGGAAGGCGGCGGTGAGCTGCTGGAAGGCGGCGCTGACGGTTGCGCCAGGGATGCTGACGGTCTCCTTGCCCCCTGTGTAAGCGCGAAGAGGCGTGGGGATGTGGATGTTCATTCTTGTCCTTTCAACGTTGGTGCTGCTTCGGCGATCTCGATCTCGATGGCTTCGTCGTGGAAGTTCTTGTCGTCTTCGGTGGTGCCGAGGAGGAGGAAGGAGTTGGTGATGGCGGCCTTGCCCTTTTCGACGGCGGTGATGATGTAAGAACAGCCGATCCAGTGGGCCTCGCTAAAGTCGGTGGGGGACCACTGCGGGGGGTGGTCCGGGTGCGAGTGGTAGAAGCCGACGATGTCGAGGCCGAGGGTGCGGGCCTGGCGCTGGATGCGGATCAGCTCCACAGGAGCGATGTTGTAGCGGTTGTGCGCGGAGTCGGTGCGGGTGTTGCCGGCGCGGACGATCTGGTGGACGGTGTTGCCTTCGGCACCGT
>Ga0193743_1000725_pt1 | contig 25867 bp, 26 predicted proteins | sample L2c2metaG_FD_143038 | JGI IMG/M metagenome (GOLD analysis project Ga0193743, IMG submission 143038) | Soil microbial communities from a riparian zone of the East river system, Colorado, United States - L2c2 | ecosystem: Environmental > Terrestrial > Soil > Riparian zone | place: USA: East River...
TTCCTTCACGGAGCAGAACACGCAGCCGCAGCCGCACAAGACACCACCCTCCTCGACCAATCCATCCGCTGCCCCTCCCGTCCCGGTCATCCCACCCGCACCATGACCGTCGGCGACCAGCTCATCTCGCTCGCCACCCACAATGCTTACCACTTCGGCCGCATCGTACTGTTGCGTCAGTTGCTTGGAGCATGGCCACCGGCCTCGGGCGGCTTCACCTGGTAGAGCTGCACAAGAGCAGAACTCCCTTCACACCGCGATTCCGACTTTCACATCCTTTTACTCGCGATCCTCCGCCGAGGGGAGCAACGTATCTCCGTACGCAACCACGTCGGACGAAGCACCCGACAGTCTCAACCTCCCCATCGACTTCGATTTACGCAAAATAAGGTCTCTTCCTTGAGGAATGCAAGACCCAGGACGGCCCTTGAATCTCACTCTGTTCCGGCGACCGCTTTGTTTTGCAATATCCTCACCACGACACGCCGGTTCTGGGCCTCCGCTTCAACCGTCTTGTCAGTGTCCACCTGGCGGCTCTCTCCCATCGCTCCCGGTGCAAGCATGTTTGTCAGAGGAATATTGCATTGCTGCAGCAGGTAGCTGGCAACATTGTTGGCGCGCTTTTCACTGATCGCCTGGTTTGCCGAGACACTGCCTGTGGCAGAGGCATATCCCTTCACCTCGATCATGTAACCATGCACACCCTTGGCCTTGCTTCCCAATAATTGAAGCTCCGAGTTGTACTTGGGATCAATCCTGGACGATCCGTTCGCAAATAGAATCGTGACCTGGTCCATGATGTAGTAGTCGTCCAACTGCCCGAAGCGGGCCTTATTCGCCGCAATCTGGGCCTTGTTGTCGGCAATCTTCTGCTGCTGCTCCGTCAGTTGCCCTCCCTGTTCTGCGAGTGCCTCTTTCTGCTTCGCCAGCTCTGCCTGATTCTCCGCCGTCGCCACATTCGTCTCGTGCATGCCGGCCTGGATCGCTCGAGCTTGCTCTAAATCGTTCCCTTTGAACTTCACCGAGGTCGCCACCAGCTGTTTCTGCAGATTGTGGAATCCCTCCACTTTCACGGGAAGTCCCGGAATAAGCGCGGCCATCGACATCGCCTTCTGGCGCGCTTTCAATACGCCCTGTACCTGACCCACCCTGGTGGCTTCCGTTAGCTCGACAGCGAGGTTCGGATCTTCCTTGGTCTCCAGAATCATCGTGGCTCCGCTGCGTGCCTTGATTACGCCGTCAACCTTCACGGTCTCGTCCTGCGCATAACCCACCACGTTCGCCAAAGACAAAACGGCGAGAAGCGGGAGCCCGAACAATGCCGAAATGCGTTTCTTGCTTGCTTTTATCATGGCTTCCGTCCTTGCCCTTCAGGGCTGGTTTGTAATTCGCTCGGCGATTCTCCGAGGGGTGCCATATCGTCGATTACACGGCAAGGTAGGCCCGCCGTTTCACCCCGTCAACTAGCGAAATCCCTAGGTCGGGCAGAAAGGTCCTTCCACCACGATTCAGACTTTCCACATCCTCACACTGGCCATCCCCACGCCGAAGAGAGTAATTTGTCTCTGCACGAAACTACGCCGGATGAGGCACTCGGCGGCCCTCAAACTTTTCCTAGGTTCTGAACTCACGAAAGAGAGATCGAACCACGCCGCGTGCACGCCGTAAACCTCCACCTCCAACCCACATTCTGAGGTGAACATCATGGCAGACAAGGTCTCGTACATTCCCAAGGGCTACAACTCCATCACGCCTTACCTGGTTGTCAGGGGCGCCGCGAAAGCCATCGATTACTACAAGAAAGTCTTCGGAGCTACCGAAACCGTGCGCATGCCTGGCCCCGACGGCACCATCGGTCATGCCGAGCTCACAATCGGCGACTCGCACATCATGCTGGCCGACGAAACTCCCAGCATGGGCCCGGGACACATCAGCGCCGACACCGTTGGAGGCAGCCCGGTGAGTCTCTACGTCTACCTTCCCAATGTCGATGACGTTGTGAAACGCGCAACCGAGGAGGGCGCAAAGCTCCTCAAGCCGGTTCAGGATCAGTTCTATGGAGATCGCTCCGGCTTCATCCAGGATCCCTTCGGACATCTCTGGGGCATCGCTACCCATATCGAAGATGTCGCGCCCAACGAGATGAAAGAGCGCATGAAGAAGATCATGCAGGCAGCCTAGCTTGAACAGGCAGGAGGCAGGGAGCTACTCTCTGCCTTCTGTCGGGTCCCATTCATGCAGTCTCATCGTACGAGTGAGCGTTCCGTTGGACCGTAGGACTTCGAACATCTGACACGGCGACTCAAACGTCAAGCCGCGCGGCAGCTTCCTCTACGCCGTCTTCGGCATGGGAATCGAAATAGCTGTGACTTGGACCTGCGGCCTCGATCGCGTTAGAGAGACTATCCCGCTCACGCGATCGCTGAACAGCGATTTATCCGTAATGAGTTTGCGACTGCTCACTATTCTTGTTTCACCTCACAGAATTTGGTGAGCGCATACACAATATCCTTCATTTCGTTGGGAATTTCATCTAGCTGCATTGCATCGATTATTTGAGTGGCCGTAATACTTACCTGCCAATTTGTCTGAAGATAGTCATTCAATGCAGTCAGTACATCTTTGCCATGCACTATTTGCAACCGACTGTCGAGATCAATCCACTTATTGTCAAATTCGGCCAGGATATTAGTGGCTATAGTCGACCTGTGATTGTCTGGTTTCGATTTCTCCTCAACGCTAGGCCTCTGTGTTAGAAGCTGTCCTAGTAGATGATTCTTCATTCCCGCAGTTATGGCTTCCAATTGTTTTCGAACGGAGTCGGAGTAAATTGCTTTTTCCCCCGTCCGTTCATTTCTTTCGATGACCCTTTTCCTAATTGCCCTATCTATCGCCTCAGGAACAAGAAGAAAGTTTTCCAATTCTTTTCGAGAATGGATGTGCGCATAGTCACAATATTTCCTGAAGGCCGTAAGTTGCTCCGTGACCTCTGCGTTTGAACGGTAGTCGCGATCAAACACTAAGGCAGCGGAAATCTTGGCACCCAACGTCTCTTCGACCCCTTCCTTGAAGGCCTTGGCCTTTGCTGGATTGAAACCGCCCGCAGGAACCACGGCAAATCTGGATCTGTTCGCCACTGCGCTTGCTCCCAACTTCGTTGCGAAAAGAGATATGACGTGGAAATCTTTTCCCTCGACAAAGACAAGCCTCCGAGAGCGACCTATTTGAGTTAGGACAGGTCGGATATTAGAACCTAAATTGCTAAAGACTGTCATCAACTGTCCTGAGCTTTTGAGACGTTTAGCAGCTTGATATTCCTTCGAAACTAACAGGATGTCACTGTGTTCGGCCTCCATCATGATTTCTGTGGAATGTGTTGCTAAAAGGATATCCGGCCCCAACGATCGTAATAATCCAACTAACTGTCGCTGTAAATCAGAATGAAGATAGATATCAGGTTCGTCGATCAAGAACAAAGATGCAGAACGGTTAGCTACTATAAAAGTGAGCATCTGACACCACACTTGAAATCCAAAACCGGCCCAGTAGATTTCGCGATCAATACGATCTTCTGGACAAAACATTCGAAGTAGCGGCTTGTCATGAGTTCGATCAATTTCCGGTACTTTTATATCCATGCCGGGCCATGTGTCATTTATAAGTTGCCGGAACTGGGGGAAATATTCCGGATAGTGGTACCAAATATTTCTAAAATTTCTGGATGCTCTATGCGTGAGGAGAGCTTCTCGTGCTGCCTCTTGCTGATATAGCTCGACCAGAAGATTCACAGATGAGATTGCAGGTTCCACGCCCGGGAAAAAAGAGTATTAGTTTATCGCCAGTCGACACCCGAAAAGTTACCGTACAGGTCTGAGAGTCGTTGTATTCATGAAAAATGTTTTCGGTTGCAACTGGAACATTTGCGAGGTTCACTTGATATCCCCGGGTTACGCCATCAGGGCCTTGTATGAATATTGGGGATTTGGCTTTGGCACGCCTCAGTGCCTCAGCGAGAATTCGAAATGCACTAAGGATCGTCGATTTGCCAGCGTTGTTTGGTCCTACGAGAATATTGAAGTTCTCTAGAGAGACTGAAAAATCACGGAAGGCTTTGTACCGCGAGAATCTTACGGACGTAATTCGCAATTGGCTACTCAATATGGACCTCATCTATTACCACAAAATCGGATTATGCGGGGATCGTGCGTGAATAGCCTATATGCAGGTCAGTCACAAAATCACGTGCTCTCTCGCAACTGTCTCACTTTCGCTGAGGGCAGCTTCCACGCAAAGCATAGATTTAGCTCGTAGCGATAAATGCTATTCGTCGCACGAAGCTACCCAACCCCCACCCACCCGCGTACCATAGCAATCCATGCGCACCCGAGCTATCTTCATCGCCCTCACCCTAGCCTTCACCCTCCCAGCCATCGCGCAGACGGCACCCAATACACTCTCTGCAGCTGAAAAGGCGCAAGGCTGGCATCTGCTCTTCGACGGCAAGACCTCGAACGGCTGGCGTGGCGACCACAGCCCCACCTTCCCCGCCACCGGCTGGGAGGTCAAGGACGGCATGATCTCCGTCACCGAGCACGGCGGTGAAGAGGGAGGCAATGCCGGTGACATCATCACGACGCGCAAGTACGCCAACTTCGAGCTGATGGTCGACTTCCGCATCACCACTGGAGCCAACAGCGGCATCAAGTACTTCGTTGACCCCGACCTGAACAAGGGCCCCGGTTCCGCCATCGGTTTTGAGTACCAGATTCTCGACGACGCTGTTCATCCGGATGCGAAAAAAGGCGTCAATGGCGACCGTACCATCGGCTCGCTCTACGACATGATTCCTGCCGCGAAGAACAAGCCCAACAGGCCCATCGGCGAGTGGAACACCGCACGGATCGTGGTGCGCGGATCTCACGGCGAGCACTGGCTCAACGGTGTCAAGGTGGTCGAGTACGAGCGCTTCACGCCGCAGTTCCGTAAACTCGTCGCTGACAGCAAGTACCACGTCTGGCCCAACTTCGGTGAAGCGCACGACGGTTACCTGCTGCTGCAGGATCACGGTTTCCCCGTCTCCTTCCGCAACATCAAGATCCGCGAGCTGCCTGCGGCGAAATAAGCTGCAGGCGCCTGGGAGTATCCTGTCTTCTGATGGACGGTTGCCGCCGGGCATGACAAATCGCCCGTGAAAGCGTCCAATAGTATTGGAGCGAAACCTATGCCCATGAACGACTACCAGATGAACAGCTACCGCAGCTACCCTACCATCATCGACGCCCCGCGCGAGGAGACCACGTCTCTGCTGGCCAAGGTGCTCGGCATTACCTCGCTTGGTTTTTTCATCACCTCCATCGGAGTTGCCACCGCGCCGCCCTGGGGAACACTCGTCGGCTTCATCGCCGTCATCGGCCTCGTCTTCGCCATCAACTTCACTCGCAAGGCCAATCCGGCGGTTGCGCTGGGGCTCTTCCTCACCCTTACCTACTTCATGGGCTGGGAGATCGGCCCGCTGATCCAGCGCTACATCCGCACCTTCGGCACCGGCATGGTCTTCAATGCGGCTGCTACCACCGGCGCTGGTATGGCCGTCATGGGCTGCATCTCGTATCTGTTCAACATCAACTACCGCCGCATCGCTGGAATCGGCTTTGCCGCGCTGCTGTTGTTGATCATCGCCGGCATCGCCAGCATGTTCTTCCACTTCCTTACGCCGGATGCCTACTCCTGGCTGACGCTTGGTGTCTTTACGCTGCTCACCGTCGGCGACTTCGCACGCATCCGCGCCGGTGGAGACGGGCGCTCCGCCGTATCGCTCGCTCTCTCCATCTATCTCGACGCCATTAACATCTTCCTCGCTGTTCTGCAGCTTATGGGTGGACGCCGCAGAAACTAAGGCAGACTCCAGGTACCGGACGCCCCATTCATGCGGCCTCATCGTATGAGTGGGGCAACGCGAAACCCCTTCCTCGATCATGCCAATTTCCTTAAAGCCACCCCAAAGTGTCATCCTGAATGGCATGAAGCGTGAAACCTTGCTACGAACTTTCGCAGGACTGATCCTGATCTGTTCCCTGATGGCGGCACACGCCGAGGAGCGAGGTTACTGGCGTGCCTCAAGCACTACTGCCCGCTCAATCACCGGCGACCTTACCCTCGCCGACGAGAAGCTGACCATCAACTTCTACACCACCACCATGTCGAAGATTCGCGCCCTCGAAACCTCGGAGGTCAGCTCTGTCTTCGATATCGACTCGAACGCTGGTGGCACGGGAAGTCTTTACCGCCTGAACATCCCGGCGGCCAAGAAGTTTCTGCACAAGAACAGTCTCTGCGGCGTGGAGAACGTCCAGTGGATGGTCGCTTATGCCCAGGGAAACTCTTTGCAGCTGGCTTTCCTCTCGGGAGCGAAGCCGCCAGTGTTCACCCTCGACGCGATCCAGAACTCCACCGACCTGTGCGGCACCTTCTCTTATGTCAGGTGAGCTTCTTCTACGGGACAGAAGGCGCGGGCACTCCTGCCGTGCCTTGCGAGCCTGACTTTCACCTGGAACCATGCGATTCAAAAAACTGTCAGGGACGATGAAATCGGCCTACGGTCACGCCCTTGCCCAGGATGTGTCCGTCCATCGCTTTCATCACGTCCGCCCGCGTCGCATCTGGTCCCAGGCTTAGCTTGGTATCTAAGGCATACAACTGAAACACGTAGTGATGGTAGGGGCCTGCGGCGCCTGCTCCCATTCCCAGGTAGCCCACTTTCTTTGCCCGATTCAATGCCTGGATCGATCCGTCTGCGAGCTGCGCCTGATCGCCGACATTTTCCGGCAGGCTCGTCGCCGTTGCCGGAATGTTGAACACCATCCAGTGCAGAACCTCTTCGGTGGTGTGGTTCAGGGAGGTATCCGGGTCATCCACAACCAGGGCGAAGCTCACGGTGCCGTCGGGCACATGGGTCCATGCAAGGGCAGGCGAAACCGGCGTGGCCGGAGCAGCTGCCTGGGTGTACTTGTTCGGAATGATCGCGCCGTCTTCAAACGCCGAACTCGTCAGCGTGAGACCTGGCTTGGCTGGAACAGGTGGCGCCGCCGGAGCCTGCGCCATCAGTCCTGCAGTTGAAATCGAAAAGGCCACGCTCAGAAGAAATCGCTTCATATCCGCCCCTCTTGGCTTTAATCGAAAAGTTTTCACAACGAACATCGAACAGCCGGGCCTGCGACCGACATTACATCACAAGCTCCAAAATGGTGTTCCCCCACCCGGGGCACAACCCATGAGACCGTCCGTCACTCTAAAATAGGCAGCCATGGTAGACATCGACCTTCTCGTAAACACCCTCCGAGCCAAAGGCCACAACGTTCGCGACGTCCATCACGTCCCCGAGAACGCCGGTGAATATGAGCTCACGATTGACGACAACGTTCTGAACCTCGAACAGGCCCGGCATCTGCTGGAACTGGACGAGCGGAAGTAAACGAAGCCCTGCTTGAAATAGGTCTCCGGTACAGTTCGTCACAAAGCCGTCTTCGTTACGGCTCAGATCGTGAATCTCCCGGGCGGCAGTCATCATCCTTCAAGGAAACCCGGGAGCCTGCCCCCTCATGATCCGCCCCTGCACCGATCGCGACTTCGATACTATCCACGACATCATCAACGATGGCGCCCAGGCCTACAAAGGGACGATCCCCGCCGATCGCTGGTCCGAACCCTATATGTCCTGCGAGAAGCTTCAGGTTGAGATTGACGCGGGCATCGAGTTCTGGGGTTACGAAGATGCCGGCGCGTTGACTGGCGTTATGGGAATCCAGCATGTCAGGGATGTCACGCTCATCCGCCATGCGTACGTCCGCACCTCCAGCCAGAAACAGGGGATCGGCGCGTTCCTACTATCGCACCTACGGGAGCTGACCCACAGGCCAATTCTGATCGGAACTTGGGCTGACGCCTCCTGGGCGATTCGTTTCTACCAGCGGCATGGCTTCCGGATCGTTAGCACTGAGGAGAAGACCGAGTTGCTGCAGAGATACTGGACCATCCCCGAACGCCAGATCGAAACCTCCGTCGTCCTGGTGGATTCGCGATGGAGTTCCACATGATCACAAATCATTAGCTTAGGTTGCTGTGCTTTCCAAACTCAATGCTCTGCCCGGAACGTCTTCCCTAGTTCCTGCTGTGCCAAACGGAAATAATGGCGAAAGTTGTAAAGCAGCGGCGACCACTTCGCAGGATCGATGTATTTGTCGTCCATCACAAAATCGCTGGCAACATGCACCTTCACGATCTCTACCTCAGCTGCCAGTCCTCCCCCCAGCTGTTGCAGCTTTTCCCCGTGAAGGCGATGCATCTTGATGACCCTCGCCTCCATGTGCACAGGGCATTCTCCAGCCCGCACAGGCTTCACCGTCTCGCTTGCCAAAGGCGTTAGATCGGCAGCGTCAAACTTCTGCTTCTCAAACCGGAATTGCTTCTCTTTCAGTTTCGGCACCGGATTCTTTCCCGTTAAAGGCGCCAGCTTCTCTACCTTTGGCCATAAATCGGGGGCGGGCAGGTTTACGACACACTCTGGATAGCGGTCCATATTCTCCGCGGTCTTTGTCTCATCCAGCAGCCCCAGCACCAGGGTCCAGCCCAGTGCCCAGAAGGATGACATCGGTGCCAGATTTGTGGTCCCATCTTCATTTAGAGAGCTGATCAAAGCTACCGGTGTACCGAAGTAAAGAATCTTTGGTTCGATTGTTTTGAATTCCATGCCGGTTTAGATGCCGCTTGATTCGCTGCCGTCATCCAATAAACTGGAGAGCGAAATTGGAGATCAACGACCATGAGAATCTTCCTGGCAGGCGCATCCGGAGCCATAGGCCGAACCCTGATCCCTCTCCTCCTCGAACAGCAACACGAAGTCTTCGGGGCCTTCCGTAATCCCGCAAGCGCGGAACGCGTGCAGGCACTAGGCGCTACTCCCATCGTCCTTGATGCACTCGATGGTCAGGCCGTAAACAGCCGTATCGCGGAGATCAAACCGCAGGTCGTCATTCACCAGCTTACGGCGATTCCGGCGCACCTCGATCTTCGCCATATCGATCGCGACTTCGAGCTCACCAACCGCCTTCGCACCGAAGGAACACGCAACCTTGCTACCGCTGCCGTCAACGCCGGCGTGGAGAAGTTTATCGCCCAGAGCTTCGCAGGCTGGCCCTATGCCCGTCGCGGCATCATCCTCAAGACCGAGGAAGACGACTTGGATCCAACCCCGCCGCCTCAGCTAAAGGCGATGCTCGACGCTATCGAGACTCTCGAACACACGGTTCTTCGCGAACGAGGATTCACCGGCATTGTGTTGCGGTATGGTCCTCTTTACGGGCCGTACAGCTCCATCGCCTCCGACGGCACCATGGTTCAGGACATCCGGCAACACAAGGTTCCGGTTATCGGCGAAGGTACCGGCGTCTGGTCCTTCCTTCATCTGCACGATGCCGCCACTGCTACCGTAGCCGCGCTCACCCATGCACAGCATGGTATCTACAATATCGTCGACGACGATCCTGCGCCCGTGGTCGAGTGGCTACCCTATCTTGCGCAGTGCCTGGGAGCACCGCCTCCAAGGCACATTCCCAACTGGATGGCGAAGCTCGCTGTCGGTGAGCATGCTGTCGCGATGATGAACGATATCCGCGGAGTCTCCAACGCGAAGGCGCGGAAAGAACTCCACTGGACTCCAAGGTGGAGCAGTTGGAGACAAGGCTTTCGTGAAGGGCTTTGATCGCTATACGTTGAACTTGAAGAAGAGGATGTCTCCATCCTTGACGACATACTCTTTGCCTTCGGAGCGAAGCAGGCCTTTTTCCTTGACGGCTTGTTCGCTTCCGTACTTGAACAGGTCGTCGGACGAATAGCAGTCCGCCTTGATGAAGCCGCGCTCGAAGTCGGAGTGGATCACACCGGCGGCCCCAGGTGCTTTCGTGCCGCGGCGAATGGTCCATGCGCGTACCTCCTGCACACCGGCAGTGAAGTACGTGATCAGGTCGAGCAGACGATAGGCTGAGTGAATCAGCCGGTTCAGGCCGGGCTCGTGCAATCCGACCGACTCGAGAAACTCCGTGCGCTCGGCAGGATCGAGCTGTGCGATCTCGCTCTCAAGGGCTCCACAGATGCGAACAACTTGTGCGCCCTCTTCTGCGGCCCGCTTTTCGACGGCCTCCGTGTAAGCGTTCCCCACTGTAAGCCCAGCCTCGTCGACATTGGCGACGTAGAGCTGGGGTTTGGCCGTGATGAGGAAGAGATCGCGGGCGGCGATACGCTCGTCGTCGGTGAGGTCGGCAGTGCGTGCTGGCTTGCCTGCGTCCAGAACCGTCTTCAGTTTCGCGACCGCCGAGGCTTCGGTTTTGATCTTCGCATCCTGCGTATTGCGCGCGAGCTTTTCGACGCGCTGGGCGCGCTTGTCGACCGTATCGAGATCGGCCAGCAAAAGCTCGGTGTTGATGATGTCGATGTCATGGAGCGGGTTTACTCCGCCGGCGACGTGAACCACCTCGGGATCGTCGAAGCAGCGTACTACATGGCAGATGGCATCGGTGGAACGGATGTGGCCCAGGAACTGGTTTCCGAGACCTTCGCCCTTGCTCGCACCTTCGACCAGTCCAGCGATATCGATGAACTCCATCGTGGTCGGAACGGTGCGGTTGGGGACCACCAGCTTGGTGATCTGGTCGAGCCGCTCATCGGGAACCGTAACCGTGCCGGTGTTGGGATCGATGGTGCAGAAGGGATAATTCGCCGCCTGGGCCTTGGCCGAGGTAAGGGCGTTGAAGATGGTGGACTTGCCCACATTGGGCAGGCCGACGATTCCGCAGTTCAAGGGCAAGGGAAGGTCCTCTGTTCATTCGAGCGCGTTCGGCTCGGAAAAAGCTGTCTCTTACAGGATAGTCGATGGAGCGGGGTTACGCCCGCTGCTGCGCCTTGAAGCGCCGTACCTTCATGCGGTTGCCGCAGATCTTCATGTCGCACCACCGGCGCAGATGATTCTTGCTGGTGTCCAGAAAAAGCCAGCGGCACTCCGGGTTGGCGCACGCCCGGACGGAACCCGCAGCCTCGGAGGTAAGAAGGTCTGCGGCCGATTGCGCCAGGAGCCAGAGAGGCAGCCGTGGATCGGTATCGCCGGAGGGCCACGTGTACTTCACTCGCGAGGAGGCCCATCGCAGCGAACGGTTCGACAGTGCTGCGTGCAACTGCCGATTCAGCTTTACGATCGACTCGACAGGAGGCTCTACTTCGTCCAACATCGCATAAAAGATCTGGGCTGCGGTCTCGCGGAGGTCTTTTGCCTCCTGCAGAACGCGGGCATGATTTCCAATCTCCGCGCGGCGGAGGCCTCGCGCAAGGCGCGGGCTCAGAACTCCCGACTGCTCCGCAAACCGTACAAGATCTTCATAAGAAGGGATCAGCTCCTCAGGTCCGAATTCGCGAAAACGCCAGTCGAGCGTGTTCACAAGATCGAGCACCGGGTGGCCGGCAACGAGTTCGAAGGGTTTCGTCACTTTTTTCGAGCTAACCTGCAAAACCATGTTTACAGGTTACCCTGCAATTTGTAAAGTGGTAACCATCTATGACGACTACACAGGTTAGCGGGGAGCAGGTCAGCGAACGGCGGTCCATCGATCTCCGGGTCGTCCTGGCCTTTCTTGCCATCTATGTTTTATGGGGAACCACCTTCCTCGCCATCCGCATCACGGTCCGCGAAGTTCCGCCTTTGTTCGCGGCTGGAACCCGGATGTTTCTGGCCGGTCTGATCCTCTCCGGCTTCATGTGGGCCCGTGGCGCGGCGGGCCCGACGAGGCTTCAGTGGCGAAACCTGGCGCTGCTCGGGTTGCTGATGTTCGTGCTGGACTATGGCCTGCTGTTCTGGGCGGAGAAGTATGTGCCTTCGGGCATCGCCGCGGTTCTGTCGGCTACCGTTCCGCTTATGACCATTGCGCTTGAGATGGTCGCCTTTCGCATGCAGCCGTTTCGCTGGAGCCTGGTTGCCGCGGTTCTGCTGGGCTTTTGCGGGGTAGGAGTGTTGCTGCTTCCGGACCCTCACCAGTCGCTGCCGGTTCTTCCCTGCGTGGCGATTCTGGTGGGAACCTCAGGCTGGTGTCTCGGCACAGTGCTTAGCCGAAGGCTTGTGCTTCCGGAGTCGCGGCCGGTTACGTCCGGGGGCGCCATGATGCTCGGAGGCGCGATCCTTCTGCTGCTGTCGGGAGCCCTCGGCGAGTTGCATCCGTTTCCGCATATCTCGCGCAACGCTGCGCTGTCTCTCGCATACCTGATCCTCTGTGGCTCGGTGTTGGCGTTTACGGCCTATGTATGGCTGCTGGGCAGGATGCCGGCAAGCAAGGTATCCAGCTACGCCTATGTCAATCCCGTGGTGGCGGTAGCGCTGGGCTATTTTGTCGCGGATGAGCCGATCACGGCGCACGTTGTAGCTGGCGCAGCGCTGGTGCTGATCAGCGTGTACCTTATCCTGCGCAAAGGCAACAAACCTGTTAAGGCATAACCGCCGCCCGTTGCGAGAGCAGATACGAAGTTCGTTGTGCTGCTGTATTTCGATCCGCGTCGTTCGTTCGCTTCAGGGGCGAACCCTGGTAACGCTCGTAAGCGGGGTTCTGCCCGGCCTCGGATGGGATCACTACGAACTCCACCGATTGCGGGGTTGACGGAATCCGCGCCCCGAACCAGTGTGGATCGTCGCGTTGCGACCAGGTCACAAGGGCGAGAACCGCGCCTGCAGGGTAGCCGAGATCAGAGCTTGAGCGCACGTGCTCAATCGCCAGATCATTACCATAGAGCGTGGACATCGTGGCCTGGCGCTCATTGGTCCACGACGTGACGACTCTCCAGGCCAGCGGATTGTAAGGAAGGGTTCCGGTGAGCGCCGCCTGCCGGTTTGTCGAAGCGGGCTCGGGTCGGGTGGATTGGCATCCCACAAGCGCGAATAGTGTTGTCATCGCCAGCAGAAAAAATTTCATCGCGCAGACCTCACTCTTGTCCCGCAAGCGGGAAGGTGTAGACGTAGTCGTTTTGACGAACCGGGTTGTGGCAGCCAACGCATTCGTTGGCGAAGTTTGCGTCTTTGCCGTAGGGCTTCAGATCGGTGCCTCTCCACCGCGCGTATCCCCAACCCCCGGTGGAAGCATACTTCTGGCTGTCCTTGATCATGAACTCGACCTGAATAAAGCTTCCGGTCTTTGTATCGCCGTTCGCATCGACCTGCTCGGTCCACGCCGTCTTGGCAAAGACTGTGCCATCCGGCCATGGATTGATATGGTGCGCGGCGATGGCGTGCATGGCGACTTCGTTTCCGGAGATGACGCGGAGGGTGTGATTGTCGAAGCGATTCGTCGTGCTGACGATCTTCCAATCCCGATAGGCCGGAAAGTACTGGATGCCATTGAGGGAGGGCTGCACGTTCAGTGTCCTCTCGCTGGCGTGGATCCACGTGTTGTACTGCGCATCGGCGGCGGCCTTCACGGTCTCGTCCGGAGCGGGCGCAGGTGCGGGGGGATTGAGATAGTTCTTCAGGATGGCGAGATCTTCAGCAGTGACGCTGGCGTGGGGATGAACGAAGGTATAGCGAGGCAGAGGCATCGCTCCTAGCTGCGCCTGATTGACGGCCTCGTAAAGAATGCCCTTCTGCTGGGCAGCGGGCAGCTTTCCGATCTCGGAGAAGTTGAGATGCTTTCTGGCTTCTTTGACATCGGCGGTAACCAGCCAGTAGGCAGGCGCAACGCGATCGAACCAGGGAAGCTTCGTTTCGTTGGAGTGACAGCTATAGCAGGAGTTTTTCAGAACCTGCTTCACCTCCGGCGGAGCCTGCAGCTCTGCGGTGACCGGAGGGTTCTCAAGCGATGGCCTTACAAACTGGATGGCGATGAAACCGAGTAACGCGAAGACGATGAGATAGGTCAGGATACGTGCGGTTGAGCGAGGTTCCATGACTCTCCTTTGGCGTTTAGACGCTGAGGCCTGCCGGAAGGCTCTGCAAAGTATTTGGATGAGCGATAGAGATTCGAATATGCCTCAGGGGTATTTGAAACCATGGAGTGCTACTTTTGCGCGTCCAGCCTGACATTGCGCACAAGGAGAAAACGACAGCGAGAGGGAATGAGCTTTCCTGGCGAAGAGTTTTGCATCACAGTGAGCAGTACTTTACGCTGGCACCCTACCGAGGCTGAGTTTGGCACTGCTGCCCCAGCGGCGAAAATCGAGTTCATGAAGGAGCCCGGCATGGCTTCAAGAGACGATCACGATCTGGAACGATTTATCGAGGCTCAGGATGGCATTTATGAGCGTGCCTGCGCTGAACTTCGCGCGGGAGAGAAGCAGAGCCATTGGATGTGGTTCATCTTCCCTCAACTGCGTGGCCTGGGATCGAGCGAGATGGCAATTCGTTATGCGATCTCTTCGATGGAAGAGGCGCACGCCTACCTAGAGCATCCGTTGCTGGGTGGGAGGTTACGCGAGTGCACGGGGATCGTGACCGGCCTGAACGGGCGCACGGTGGAACAGATCTTTGGGTATCCGGATAACCTGAAATTTCATTCGAGTATGACTTTGTTTGCACAGGCCGCCACGATCTCCGAAGAAGATCTTGTTTTCAGCCAGGCCCTCGATAAATATTTTTCCGGAAGAGAAGACCCCGCGACCCTGCAGCGCCTCTAAACAGAACATAGGGCCCCTGAAAATTTAGAGGAGCATGGGCACACGCCGATGTTCGACAAGGCACAGCGCGTTGTGAATGGCGTTTCCGCAACGCTGATTTGTACTCTGCTCTGTGCGCTCGGTTGCGGCAGACGCGAAGAGGCGCATGCCACCGTCGCGCCGGTGACGGTCCCGGCATTGAAACCGGCTCCGGCTACTCCTATCCACACTGAGCGTATCGAGTTGGGCGGCGATACCTGGAATCCTGAATGGGACAAGATCGTCGAGCTGGCGCTTCCTCCCTCGATGCTCTCGCGACAGGTTCCTCGCGATGTGCGACGCTTCTGCCCGAGGTTTTATGAGATGGGCGAGGTGGACAAGCGCGCCTTCTGGGCCTATTTCTTTCAGGCACTGGCTGGGGCCGAGGCGGGGCTCGATCCCACGACCCGAGTTCGACACACAGAGCCCGAGGTAGCGGTGGTCGACAAGGTAAGCGGACGCATGGTGCGGAGCGAAGGATTAATGCAACTCACCTACGAAGACCGGCGACGATACGGCTGCGACTTCGACTGGGAGCACGATCGGACGCTGAAGGCCGATGATCCTGCGAAGACGATTCTGCAACCGAAGAACAATCTCGAGTGTGGCGTAAAGATCCTGGAGAACCAGATTATCGACCAACACAAGCCGCTGTTGTCCAATTCGGGCTATTGGTCCACCCTGCGACTTGGAAACATGGACTATCGCCTATTCGCGAAGCAGATGACGAATGTTCCGGTTGCGTGCAAGGCTGTCAAGCCTCGGGCTGTGGCGTCACGCTGACTGGGTGACTTCAAGAGCGATGGCGCTACAGGCGAAATACAGTGATTCCTCGACTCGCTGCGCTCGCTCGGAATGACGGGGGCGAGATTGATGAGGGGAGAAGGTAAACCTGCGCAAACGCTCGCGCAGGTCCTTGCAGGCAGGTCGGTCACGCATGGATGTGGACTCACATCCCTTTAGGCCATTTGGTCGTAGCTTCGAGCGGGTTGCCGGTCTCAAGCAGGCTCTTGAGGCTCGACAGCAAGGTCGGCCATCCTTGCGACACGCTTGCCAGAAGCCTGGAGCCCACCACGTCGATTGTGTGGATCACCGTCAGCTTTACCATGTCTCCCTGCGGCTCCAATTCGAAGATGCATTGTGAATAGCCTTCAGCCTTCGCCTCAGGAATAAACTCGTTGCGCCACTTCAGGACCAGCCGTTTCGGCGGGTCGATTTCGACGATCTCTCCGGCGTCTCCGACGCGGCCGTCGGGGATCATCAGTTTCCAGCTGGCGCCGGGTTGCCAAGTGGTGTCCTGCCAGGTCTCGCACCAGTACTGGCGGGTGAACTCCGGCTGAGTGAGACCGTCCCATAACTTCTCGGCGGTGGTGCGAATGTAAATTACGTAGACGAATTTTTCGCCCGTCATGGCTCTTTGCTCCTTGTGGCTTCAAGATTTTTCTTCAGATCGCTGAGCGCAGTGAGTCGCGCCCGCTCGTACTTCCCAATCCAACGCTCCGCGATCTCGTGGATCGGGACCGGATTCAGGTAGTGCAGCTTGTCTCTCCCTCGCTTGCGAGTGGCGATCAAGTTCGCCTCTTCCAGCAAGGCGAGATGCTTGGAGACCGCCTGCCGGGTCATCTCGAGTCCGGCGCACAGCTCGTTCAGTGTCTGGCCATTCTTTTCAAACAGCCGGTCCAGCAGATGCCTGCGGCTGGGGTCCGCCAGGGCTCGGAAGACGGTATCCGCATCCATTGTGACCAGACTATATGCAACCATTTGGTTGCATGTAAAGATGGAAATCTCCTGTGCCTTGAGAGGCTGATATTCAGGAGATTTCTGCTGGTCTATCTGTGTCCGCCACCGCTGCTGCCGGCACTGGATCCACCGCCACCACCGCCACCGTGGAAGCCACCGCCACCACCACCTGAGGACACTCCGCCGCTCATTGAGCCTCCACCGCCGCCACCGTGAAAGCCTCCTCCACCAGCAGAGGACGCTCCGCCGCCGCCATGGAACGAGCCGCCGGAGCTCGCTGCACCCGATCCACCACCGTGAAAGCCGCCTACGCCGCCGCCCTGATGGAACGATCCCGCTGTGGCATTGCCGCCGCGATCACCGCGGAATCCACCTGCCTGCCCATCCGGCCCGCGATGGAACGATTGGGCGTTCATGCCTGCCTGATGGTTGTCGCGGAAGCTCCAGGAATGGTTATCATGCGCGGTTGAGTTGAGTGATGCTGACCTTGCCGCCGCCGTTGCGGTTCCACGATCTGCGATGGAGCGCTGCTCCATCGCCGGCGGTTCGTAGAACTGGCGATTTACAAATCCGTTGTGTTCTACGTGGTTCGAGACACCGTGCAGGTTGCCCAGTTGGCGAGGTACTCCGAGGCCTGCCGAGTTCCGCTGAAAAACGAAGTTTCCTGGCCTGTCGATCTTTGAGTACACGAGCGGGGTACGGTTCGCGAGCACCAGGGTTGAATGCGGAGTTTGCGTGGGCCGTTCCGGTCCCGGCGGCCGCAGCGGCACTCCGCCACGCGCGACGCCCTGTGCCGGCACTCCCGGCTTACCCGGTATAGGCCTTCCCTGCAGGATCGGGGATCCGTTCGCCAAGCCCATCCATGTTGAGCCCGGTCTCCACCCCCAGCCAGTGCCGGGGCAGAACGACCATGCTCCGGAGTGGTAGGGCAGCCAGCCCCATGGGTAGGGAGAGACCCAGGAGTACCCTGCTCCCTGGTACCACGCCCAGACACCGTTGCCGTAGGGGTCCCAGCCTGCGCCTACGAAGTAGGGCCGCCACATCGAGCCGCAGCCGCCCGCGTTCACAAAGCCGCCATAGTAGTTCAGGTCCGAGACGCCGTAGGAGTAGAGCGAGCTTCCATAGGCGGAGGCTTTCGAGTAGCGATGCTGATAGTCGAGAGCGTTCTTATTCCATTCGTCGTAATCGGACTCTTCAATGTCTTTCTGGACGTCGATCTTTCCAGTGGGGGCGGAAGCCGTATCGAACGTTGCCGTGTGTTTCTTCGAGACGATGGCTGAGTTTTGGCCCGCCTTTACCTCCACATCTCCGTTGAACACGGCCAGAACGACCTTCTTGTTCTCTTCTTCCAGGCGCAGGTGGCTTCCGGGGGTGACCGTCATTATGGAGTCTCCGGTCTTGACGGCGAACTCGTTGCCCTTGGTCTTCTCGAGATTCACATACGCGGTGCCCTTGATCAGAGATACCGTCGTGGCCTTGGCCCCGGTGCTGCGGAGAATCAGCTGCGGGAAGTTGACCTGTGAGTCCGGCGCCAGGAGCAACGTGCTGCCGTCTTCAAACTCGACCTCGGCGTAGCCATCTTCTCCCGTCGCCAGACGCGAGCCCTCGACGATGGGCATGTTCTGCATGGTTTTTTCAACCTTGCCGGTTCCGCGATCGAGTCCGATGTGTCCCTGGACCTGGCTCATGCGGACGATCCGTACATGCGAATCTCCCGGTCCTGCGCCGTCGTTCGCAGTGGGGGGAGCTGCCGCGGGTGCAGCTTCCACTGCCGGTGTTGTGCTTGTGGCGTCCACGGAGACGGGCTGCTGTGCGGTCACAGCAGCAGATCCCTGGGCAGGGTTCTGGGCGGGGTTATGATCCTGTGCCGCAAGGCCGCCTGCCAGCACGATCATCCAACCTGCTACTGCAATTGAGGCCGTCTTCATGAGAGCACCTGGCCCTTCTGTCTTGCTATCTTCCGGTCCATGGGATCGGGAGGCGAAAAAAGTATACGCCCAGTTTAGATATTCGGTCCTGGAAGAAGAAACTATATTTTTCGAGCGCTGAACCGGATGTGTTGCTGGAGAGGTGGCCATGACGCCAACGCCCCAGCCAAACGGCGTGGAGCCGTCGAAGCTCTGGGAAACCGTACTGTTCCGGCCTATAATGGCCTATGGCAATCGCTAATCCGACCTCTCATCAGGTCGGCTCCGAGCCAGATCCTCACAATGTAGCCAAGGGTCAACCGGAGAATTCCGATCTCGGTCCGAGCGTCGAGCCGCATCCGGCTCCGCTCTCCGTGGCTCCCGTTGCCCCCATCGCCGCGAGGGAGGAGTCCTCGGCGTCGCACCTTTCGGGATTGGCGGCAAGCGATATCCGGGATATCGACGAAAAGTTCCAGAAACTGCTCGACACGGTCCACCTGAACCGTCCGGGGGATGATCTGGAGATCATCCGCAAGGCGTGGGCCCTCTGCCTGCAAAAGCATGAGGGTCAGAAGCGCGCCAGCGGAGAGCCCTATGTGATTCATCCTCTGGAGGTTGGACAGGTACTTGCAGAGCTCAAGATGGATTCGACGGCCATCGCTGCGGGCCTGCTTCACGATGCTGTAGAAGATACCGATGTGACCTCTGACGAGATCGCCGGGCGCTTCGGTGAGCAAGTGGCGCACATCGTCGAAGGCGTCACCAAGCTGGACAAGATCAAGTTCGCGAACCGCGAGGACCATCAGGCCGAGAACATCCGCAAGATGCTTCTGGCGATGGTGACGGACGTTCGCGTGGTCATCATCAAGCTGGCAGACCGGCTGCACAATATGCGCACGCTGGAGCACCTGAAGCCGGAGAAGCAGCAGAAGATCGCGCGGGAGACGCTGGAGATCTACGCTCCGCTTGCCCATCGGCTGGGCATGGGTAAGCTGCGCGGCGAGCTTGAAGACCTCGCCTTCCGCTACACAGACGCCTTCACGTATGAGCAGCTCTCGAATGAGGTCGACGCCCTGCGCGGCGCAGGCGAGGAGTTCCTGAAGAAGATCGTCACGCGCCTCGAAGATAAACTTCGCGAGTTCAAGATCGAAGGCCGTGTGGAGTGGCGCATCAAGCGTCTTTACTCCATTCAGCAGAAGCTGCAGGACCAGAAGATCCCCGTCGACCAGGTCTATGATCTGCTCGCGATCCGTGTCATCACGCATACGGTGCAGGACTGCTACGCCCTGTTGGGTCTTCTGCATTCCATCTGGAGACCGGTGCCGGGGCGCATCAAGGATTTCATCGCGATGCCGCGTCCGAATCTCTACCAGTCGCTGCACACTACGCTGATCGCGGAGGGCGGTCACCAGTTTGAGGTGCAGATCCGCACCGAGGACATGCACCGCGTCGCCGAAGAAGGCATTGCAGCGCACTGGAAGTACAAGGCCGACGACAACGTCAGCGCCAAGGACGAGCAGAGGCTCGCCTGGGTTCGGCAGCTGATGGAATGGCAGCGTGAGATGAGCGACCCCAACGAGTTCATGTCGACCTTGAAGATCGACCTGTACCCGGAGGAGGTCTATACCTTCACCCCCAAGGGCAAGGTAGTTGTTCTTCCCAAGGACGCCAGCCCCATCGACTTCGCGTATGCCATCCATACCGAAGTGGGAAACACCACTGTCGGGGCAAAGGTCAACGGGCGCATTGTCCCGCTGCGCACCAAGCTCAAGAACGGCGACATCGTCGAGATTTCTACCCAGACAGGGCACACGCCCAGCCGGGACTGGCTCAGCTTTACCAAAAGCTCTAAAGCCCGCAACAAGATCAAGCACTGGCTCAACGAACATCAGCGGCAGCGTGCGATGGAGATTGGCCGCAAGCTTTTGGACCGCGAGGCTCGTAAATACAAGCTGGCGCTGAACAAGTACAACACTGCCGATTTCGATCGCGTTGCCGGGGAATATGGCCTGACCAGCGAAGCTGAGCTGTTGGCGGGAGTAGGCTTCGGGAAGTTCTCCTCCCGGCAGGTGCTGAACAAGCTTGAGCCAGGATCAACCATGGCTCCGGAGCCGGCACAGCCTGAACCGGGAATCGTGGGGAACACCCTAGGCCAGATGTCCGATGCGGTGAAGCGCGTCTTCTTCGGCAAAGGCTCGGAGTCGTTGCAGGTGGAAGGGCAGGACGATCTTCTGGTGTATCGAGCGCGATGTTGTAATCCGATTCGAGGCGAGGAGATCATTGGCTACGTCACACGCGGTAAGGGCGTGGCGGTCCACGCAAGAAGCTGTCCCAACGTACAGAACCTGCTCTATGAATCGGACCGCCGTATCCAGGTAGAATGGGCTCCGACCCACACGGAGCCCGGAGCGGTGAAGGCCCAGACTTATCCCGTGAAGCTGACCGTTATCTGTGAAGACCGCACAGGTATGTTGAAGGAGTTCACTGCCATCATCTCCGACGACGGGACGAATATTCGGAGTGTGGATACGAAGCCGCTTCCGGATGGCATGGCGGTGGTGGATTTTGTGATTGAGACGGTGGATGTTCGCCATCTGAACCGGCTGGTCGAACGGCTGCGACGTGTCCCCGGCGTGCGCGAGGTCCAGAGAGTTCAGAAGATTTAGATTCCTTCTTCTGCTTGCTCCCGATCACCGCGCGACGCGCGTTTCCCAACATCGTGTTGCTATAGATTCCCATCGAGCATCCCCCAAAGGACATCGCTCACTGTGGATTCTCACGCGGATTTTCACGCTGTTCCCGCTTCTTCACAGCCTTGTCCTTCCGCACCTTGTTTGCGATAGCTCCGCCTCCCGCTCCCGCGGCTCCACCGATCAGAGCGCCCTTTCCTCCTCCCGCAACGGCACCCAGAACAGCACCACCGGCGGCGGTTCCGCCTACGACCTTTGCTCCTGTGTGCTTGCGATGGTCCTTCTCTGTCTGCTCGCGCTCGGCGCGGTCGTGGGCGGCCTGACGCGTTTCGCTATCCTGTTGTGCCGGCAATGAGACTGGAAGGGCAAGAATGCTTCCTAACGTTGTGAAAACGATGACTCGCTGAATTTGTATCCACGCGTTTTTCTCTTTATGCTCCATGTTTTTTGGATGCGGGTGCTGCAGAGACCACCGCGGAGAGGCTGAAAAAAACATTTTGCACGCGAGGTAGAAGGTTGCCTGCGATCTCACGTAGACGCCGATTAAACAAGTAGGATTAAGGTGTGGTGAATCGGCGACACTTCCTGAAGCTCTCCGGCGCAGCAACAGCAGGATTATTAGATCGGCGTGGATTCGCTCTCGTTCCACCCGATTTCTCGCTTACGATTGCGCCTTACGCGCTTGAGGTCGCTCCTCGCCATTTCGTCAAGACCACTGCGTACAACCAGCAGGCTCCCGGACCTCTGTTTCGCATGAAAGAGGGGGTGCCGGTAACGATCGATGTTGCGAATCGCAGCAGCAGCGAAGAGATCGTGCACTGGCACGGCCTCTTTTTGCCGCCAGAGGTGGATGGCGCCATGGAGGAAGGCACACCGCACATTCCGGCGGGAAGCAGTGCTCGCTATACCTTCACTCCAGAGCCTGCCGGATTTCGGTGGTATCACACGCATACTTCCGCAGGAAATAATCTGAAGAAAGCTCTCTACAGCGGGCAGCATGGATTTCTGCTGATTGAGCCGCGCGAGAATCCGGCGCGCTACGACCAGGAGTTCTTTCTTGGGTTGCATGACTGGGACGGCACTTTGCAGGGGAGCGATGACGGCTCCATGAACGCCGTTTATACCTTCTCGACGATCAATGGGAAGACGCTTGGTTTTGGGGAGCCCCTGAGAGTGAAGCAGGGCCAGCGCGTGCTGCTGCACGTCGTCAATACCAGCGCAACCGATCCGCACTGGATTGCCTTCTCCGGCCATAAATTCCGCGTCGTCGCGCTTGATGGCAACCCCGTGCCTTCCCCTCTCCTTGTGGAGATGCTGCATCTCTCTCCGGCGGAGAGAGTCTGTGCCGAGGTGGAGATGGACAATCCGGGCGTGTGGATCTTGGGGGAAGTCCGGAAGCACGTGCAGGCGGCGGGCATGGGAATTGTGGTCGAGTATGCGGGACGCTCCGGGAAGCCCGTCTGGCAGCAGCCTCAGGCGCTTGCGTGGGATTATCTGCCGTTCGGCGCGGTGAATGCGGCCGCATCTTCAGCGGAGATTAAGGTGAACACGATTCCCTTAATCTTTGAGTCGAAGTTCATAGGGCACGGAGCCATGGATCGCTGGATGATCAATGGACGATCGTTTCCCGATACCGAGACGGTGGCATTGAGGTATGGTCAGCGATATCGGCTGGTGATGAAGAACAAGAGCATGGACGATCATCCCGTGCATCTGCACCGTCACACCTTTGAGGTGCGGCGACTGGCGGGTCGAGAGACACGCGGTATTTTGAAAGACACGCTGCTGGTGAGCGCAGGTACAGAGGCGGAGGTTGAGTTCATCGCAAACCGCCCGGATCTGTCGCTCTTTCACTGTCACCAACAGGACCACATGGACATGGGCTTCATGATGCTGTTCCGGTGCTCCTGAACCTTGTGCAGAAACGAACGGGAAACTTGTTTTGCGAAATCGAAAGAGACTGCTGTATTTATTCGCATGCATCGCACTGTTAAGCGCAGGGGCGCTGGATGCCGAGGCGCAGGGCAACTATGAGATCCAGGTGTACGGATCGGACACGGTGGCGCCGAGAAGCACGATGGTGGAGCTGCATTCGAATTTCACCCCTGAAGGCTCGAAGTCGACGGACGACGGCACCTATCCCACCAATCATCAGCTGCATGAAACGCTCGAGATTACGCAGGGACTCAACAGCTGGTCGGAGGTCGGGTTCTATCTCTTCACCAGCTGGCAGGATGGTCATGGCGTGCAGTGGGTGGGGGATCACATCCGTCCGCGTGTGCGCGTGCCCGATTCCTGGCACTGGCCGGTGGGCGTGAGCCTGTCGACCGAGGTCGGCTATCAGCGCTCTCAATATTCGCCCGATACGTGGACGTGGGAGATTCGCCCCATCGTCGATAAATCGATCGGCCGGTGGTACATGGCCGTCAACCCGGCGCTTGAACGCACGTGGCACGGCCCCGACACATCGCAGGGGGTCGGCTTCGCTCCCGCGGCAAAGATTGGCTATGACTTCAACCGCAAGGTCTCGGGTGGTTTTGAGTATTACGGCAACTTCGGCCGTGTGTGGTCCTTCAGCGCGCTGCACGATCAACAGCAGCAGGTCTTCGCCGTGACCGACCTGAACGTGTCTCCGAAATGGGAGCTCAACTTTGGCGTCGGACTCGGCTCGACCTCGGCAACCGACCACTTGATTTTCAAAGCGATCGTAGGCCGGCGCTTTAACTGGGGAAAACCGTCGCCGGTGGATTAGCTGGTTCAGCGGGGGTCCTTACGTGGCGCTTTTCTTCACGGCTTATTTTGGCCCTTCCAATCTGGCCTCTGCTATTCTCTGTGCCAACGCGTTCTGAGGCGCCGATGCCGCAAGAGAGCTGGCAGCAGGGAAGAACCGGTCAGGAAGCCGTCCTCGCGGAGGATTCGTCTTCCTGCGATTCGCTTGTGTGGCCGATGGTCGTTGGCGTTGTGGCTGCAGCCTTCGTTCTGGAGCTTTTCTGCTCGTGGCTGCGCCAGGGAACACTTCCACGAATCGGCCTGATCCTTATTGCCACGTCGCTTCTGTTTACCGCGGTGATGGTGTGCGGCTTTGTTGTCCGATCGATCTATTCCCGGATTGTTCCCGGTAGAAGAAAGGTCATCACGCCGGTTGTGCGGGCAGCCTGCCTGACCGCTTTGTGGATTCCAGCGTGGCTTCTGTTTATCGAGACGTGGTCCTTGCTGATGATCGCGGCCGGAACGATCTGCCTTGCGTGCCTGGGAGCGTTTCTGAAGCTCTGCCAGGTCGAGGCTACCCCCGCAGAGATTCAACCCCCACGCCCTGAGCCGGGCACGCCATTCCTGTTCAGCGATGGCCTGCTGGCGCGGAAGCTTCTGCCCTCTCTGTTGCTGGTGCTGCTGTTCGATGCGGTGATCGCATTGGCGGCGTCCCGGTGGTTTGTCATGGCCTCCCTCGCTTCGGGAGTCTTTGCGGGAGTGCTGGCGTGGCGTGCGGCGGTGCGCAGCCCCGCCACGGGCGGCGGGCAAGCCGTTCTCTCAGGCAGCAGGCAGACGACGATCGCAGCGGCAGCATTCCTGTTCACCGTGGTCGCGCTGTTGCCGTACCTGCGGGTGGGGGTTCTTGGTGGCCTCAACTTCCATTTAGGCAAAAACGTGGCGAAGAAGTCTGCCGCTGTGCCGAAAGATGCGGCGTCCTCGAACAGTGATGGCTATGTTGGCATCATTCTCTTGCCGATGACGGAGCAGCAAAAGAAGATTATTGCGCCGGTAAAACGAACGCTGGTGCCGAACTTCGGCGTCAAGATTGCCGAGCCGATGGAGATACCGTTCGATGGCCAGTACTGGTACTTCAAGTGGCCGGAGAAGCAGCCGCGGCCGACGGCTCGCGTAGTGCGAGGCAGTTCGACGAAGACGCAGGTGCGTTCGAGCGACCGGTACCCGCTGTTGATGGAGGCGCACCAGAAGCTGGCCGAGCCGTTGGATCTGGGCTGCTGCTCGGCGATGGACCTGGTGGTGGAGAACGGCGACCAGCTGGATGGGCCGATCTCGCTGGAGCTATGGGTGAAAAAGCTGCCGAATGCGCAAGCCGCAGCCCGGCAGCGAGTGAACGCGGTCGCCCCAGAGCAGGCTCCGCACTACCTGGGCACGGTAGCGGTCCCCTCGAGCGAGCTGCCGATTGCCCAACGCCCGAATGTATCTGGAAAGCTGGTCGAGGAGAAGCTGCGCTTTCCCATTCCGGCTGCGATGGACGGAACGAACTTCGACGAGATTACGGTGGTCGTCCGGCAAGCGCCTGAACGTGCGAGGATGGGCGCGAAGGTGGCGATCAAGAAGTTTGTTCTGGAGCCGTAAGAGATTGTATTTAGCTGCTCAAGCCTTCTATCCCCTCTATTACTAAATTGCAAACAAGTTGCGGCCCGGCGAGAGCGCATGTATGCTTGAGAGCAAGATGACCTTTTCGTCCAGCCGATTTATTAGCTTTATTTACCGCTACTGGTATCCGGTAGCGGCATCGGCGGAGTAGGGTCTTCTGACGGATTAGCTGAGAAGTAAAGCTGAAGTTCAGACAAGATTCGAAGTCCACACGAGCCGCGACCGACAAGGTTGCGGCTTTTGTTTTTGCGGTACAGAGCGTTGTGAGGAGCGTTTCGATGAGCACTACGGCAGCGATAGTGAATCCGGCCGGACCTGTGAGGTCCGCAGTGGGGCGGTTCGGAGTCTACGGCGGCAGGTACGTTCCCGAAACCCTGATGGCGGCGCTTGAGGAGCTGGAGGCGGCCTACGCGGATGCTCAGAAAGACGCCGCGTTTCAGGCCGAGCTGGCCG
>Ga0193743_1000726_pt1 | contig 25855 bp, 32 predicted proteins | sample L2c2metaG_FD_143038 | JGI IMG/M metagenome (GOLD analysis project Ga0193743, IMG submission 143038) | Soil microbial communities from a riparian zone of the East river system, Colorado, United States - L2c2 | ecosystem: Environmental > Terrestrial > Soil > Riparian zone | place: USA: East River...
AAGCCCGGAACTCGCTAAAATATCTGTCCTTGCTTAAATTTTTTTTTTCGGCTGGCGATTTTGCGCGGTGGCGGTGCAGCACAGCCACTATTCAAACTTAGTTGTCTCTAAGCGAACAGCACCATAGTAAGATCAGTTGTTATTACGTAATAACAACTGCTAAAGCAGGACCATGCCAATCTTGTGTGAATATAATTCGAACCACAAGGGTTAAGTTCACTCTTGACTCCAAGCGTCGTGACTCCACTGCGACTACCTGCAGAAATGAAGCCTTATCTTACCTCAAACCTCGCGTGCGGGAGACGAAATATTTCCTTTATCCAACCCGGCCAGGCATGATCACCTGGCGAGCTTATTTGTTATAGTATCTGGCGCTAATCGGTACTATTAAGAGGTTGCTGGGAGATGTACAGGTTCGCTTTTTTCGCCCCTTGCGCTGTAATTCAATGTTCTCCTATTATCTACCTTGAACGCGTCGACGTCCGATGCTTCGAAGCAGCCTCTGAGGAATCTATGGAGAGTGGCACAAATCCAGAAGATTCCATTAACGTAGACAAGTGAAATAACAAGTGTATGGAATCCTGTCATGTTCGGCAGCAAACGCCCCCATATCAGTGAGCCAATGGATAAGGAGGAAGAGTTGAATCAGTCGATGATGGATTGCACAGATGCTCAGAAATTGTGCATGATACTCTCTCTGGTCCAGATTCTAATGAACTCCCTAAAACGTAGTAGCATCAGTGAGCTTGTACGGTATGGTCGACTGGATCCGACAAAATCAGGAGTGGCTCAGTAAGTGCAACCACAAGGGCTGAGAAACCAATGCTGTTTATTTCCGGACGGTGAAACAAAAGGAAAGAGGTAGATGATCAATATAGAACTTTACTTAATCTCTGCACTTCATTCAGCAGGATATCTCCTTGCTTCACAACCGTCTCATATTGAGCGTTTTTAAGTGACGGCCTTGTCGTCTCTACGATCCCATGTACTTTGTCGACGGAACAATGTAGTCGACCATTCGCGATGAATCGGGATAACTCGCTGATGGAGAATTAGTTGGCCATATCGCTACAAGTGCAGGACGGTTTTACGAACCTGTCGACAAATTCTACGCTCACGCCGAACGCACCGCTCAGACTCTCCAGAGTGAGACTACGATAGGATTCGAGAAGTTGACTGTAAGCGAGAATGCGCATCTCGCGGACATAAAATCGGGCATGCGGAGAAAGGATCCGTGATGGAATAAGATAGGTTTGTTCAAGAGTAGCTGGTGGCAATTGAAAAATATTGAGCGATGGCATACAAGTGATAGATAATATCCACTTACCAAGGGCGACAAAGAATTTGGAATAGTGGCAATCGTATAAGTTTTTGACGAGATCTCCCAGAACAGGAAGTTCAGGGAGGACTTGGTTGACCTCTGGCGCGTTGATGAGCTAAAAAGAAAGTTAAGGCAAATTCTTGAAGAAAGCAAAAAGGACCCACTTTCTTCTTTAGATCTACACGTTTCAGGGAAAGTGTATTGGCAATGACGGTAAGAGCAACGAAGTCGTTGTATGAAAGCAGTTCTGTGGCAGTGAAAGTTGACAGAGCATCCAGTAGTAGTTCACCGCCATGTTTAAATTGACGGATGGAGATGAGGTGGACACCGTTGTACACTTTTAGACGGTTTCGACGGTCCCAGTCTCCTCCTTCCTCGATGAGCCTGAACAACACAGAATGTCAATCAGAATAAGAAATGAGTGACAAGAGTTGTACTTTTCGGCTTTGGCCATGTTTGAAGTGACCAAACTGTTGTCATTGAAGAAGAAACCGATGCGCACGATGGTGAGGACGATGTCTATTCGCGATCCGAGACCAGGCGTCTTCTCTAGAGCGAGGTTTTGAGCTTCAAGAGCACGATCCTATGGAGGGTTAGAACCATTAAAAATTGTTCAGACCTGCAATGAAATGGGAACCTTGTCACCAATCCGAGTGAGATGATTCGCCCTCGCCTTGAGGGCGTCTGAGATCTCGGATTCTCCTTCAATTTTCTCCGCATCTGCCAATTTGTCGTCCAATTTTTTCAATTCCTCCGCGTTGTCTTTCTCCATGGAATCGAGCAGCGCTTGGTCCAGAGGTAAAAGTGAAGAGGACGCTGATGTTATAATTCTGTAGTATGGACCCATTTCTATGTATCCTGTGTGTCAAATATGATCTCTGCGTAAATAAAAAAATGGACTGACGATCTGCTTTGATTCCCTCCAGTAATTCTTTTCTTGCATTTGAGTGTAGATGGGTCAATAGAGGATTTGAGAGAATAAACAGATTTTGAGGCACTGCGAGGTTAGGAATTGGAAGAACGACTTCGTCGGCCATGACTTTATCAGGAATTGGGAACAAGATCTAAATTTCAAGGTTGACAGAGAAATAAAATATTGGTCCAGCGACGCGTCAGCTCTATTTCCCACGGCCCTCGACGCGTCTCCCTTGTCTGCTCATTGCTTCCCTGAACATCCATAGACCATGTCCTCCATCGCCGAACTCCTTTCTCAAGCAGAGAAATATTCATCTTCAAATCCAAAGCAGGCAGAGGATTTGTATAAGAAAATCCTAGACAATACTTCTGGTAAATTCAATTTATATGTGCAGGATCAATTTACCAAGTTCAATAACAGCTTCAACATCAAAAGAACCACCTCGGGATGAAAACCAGGCGCAGAATCTGCGGGATCAAGAAATTGCGCTCGTAAAGCTAGGAGAATTGTATCGAGACCAAAAGTGTGTCCCATTCGTTCATTTGAGTTGCACTCTCTTTGATTAATCTTATAGAAATGCACAAGGACTTGCGGATGTCATCACGCAGTCTCGTGCCTTTATGTCCTCTACAGCGAAGGCTAAAACAGCGAAACTTAGTATGTACATTTTTAAACAATCCAAAGTCCTCTTTTTCTGATTCAGATCTAGTCCGGACATTGCTAGATTACTTCAATGCAATCCCCGGAAGCCAAGCCATCCAAATAAAGACACTGACGGATAATATTGCATGGACGAAGGCTGAAAAACGAATATTTCTGAAACACAGCCTTGAAACGCGGTTGGTCGGATTGTGCGTTGCATCTTTCCACCCTTCTCGTTCTACTGACCTACAAAATCCAAACAGGCAACTAGAAAATCAACAATACATATCCGCGCTTGCTCTCATTGATACCCTTCTGACGGAACTTAAGCGACTAGACGACAAAATGATCTTGACCGAGGTTCATCTTCTAGAGAGCCGTGTCTATCGAGGAATCGGCAATTTTGCGAAAGCCAAGGTATGGCGTCCAATGCATTCCCGATACCTTTGTTCTGAGGCTTTCTTATGCGTTAGGCTGCCCTTACATCTTCAAGAACGGCGGCGAATTCGATCTACTGTCCACCTAGTCTTCAAGCCTCCCTTGACCTCCAGTCCGGCATTCTTCATGCGGAAGACAAGGATTACACCACTGCTTACTCCTACTTCTTCGAAGCCTTTGAAAACCTCTCCTCTCAAGGTGAGGATGGCGCGTTAGGGGCTTTAAAATACATGCTTTTATGTAAGGTCATGCTGAACCTCGTAAGCCAGCGGTATCCCTTCTCATTTCTTGCCACATTAACCATCTGTCTCTATATATGTAGCCTGAAGATGTCAACTCGCTCCTTACAATCAAACTCGCTTTGAAGTATGCTCAGTTGCGCGATGTTGAGAGTATGAGGGCTATTGCTCGGGCTCATCAAAACCGAAACCTGGCTGATTTTGAGAAGGCTCTGAGAGACTATAAAGCAGGTCCGAAAAAACTTCCCTCTCGTCGTCATTTTTTACGATCTTAACTTCTGTTTAAAGAACTTTCCTCGGATCCTACTATCCGTTCACATCTTGCTGCGTTGTATGACACACTACTCGAACAAAATCTGTTACGCATCGTCGAGCCATATTCCGTGGTTGAAGTTGCGCATGTAGCGGAGATGGTGGGGCAGGAGCGACAAGCTGTTGAGGCAAAGTGAGCTTTCAGACCTTTTTCTTGGCTCTATCAACTAATTACTTCTGTCAAATAGGTTGTCGCAGATGATTCTCGACAAGATCTTCTACGGCGTTTTGGACCAGGGTAGAGGCTGTTTGCTCGTGTTCGATGAACCAGAGGCCGATGTAAGCCTTTAATTTGATGATCTATCATTTCAGGTTTTTTTCTTATCTTTGTCCATAGAATACGTACGGTGCTGCTATTCAGACGTTGGAGCAGGTGGGGAAGGTCGTTGAGTCGTTGTATGCAAAGGTCGTTTTTTTTCCTCCTCATTCAGCCCACGCTCTGATTATATTGGCTTTAGACTGTGACAATTGCATAGATTATGATACATTCTTTCTTGCTGTCTATAATCAGTGTGCAATGCTCTGTCTCATTCATCGCGGCCGTTTGAAAGTTTCCTGACTAATTAATCAATTGAACCTGAGTCCTATCCTGACGCACAAACGCACAGCACCCTTACAGCTCAATTGAGGCCTGCAGCTCGTCCAGTCATTATGTAGTTGAATCTGACCTCTCATTTTTGGGGTCACAAACCTAAGATAATTTTGAAAGAAGATATCCTTCAGTTTTGAGAAAGGTGGAACGATATATGGTCAGCGTTTGACACAAGTTGAGTCTACTTGTTGATCAGGAATGGCGGAAAAGTAAAACTGGCTCTTTTTTTATCAGCGTCCCCTGCCCCGCTCAAAAGGGTTCGCTTTGTGGGCGTTTTGGCGTCTATTAAAGGACCATGGTCAAATTCACTGCCGAAAAGACAACGATCGATAATAATTCCTCGATGATGTTGTAGTATGTTACCAAAAACCAACACCTATTTGTTGGTATTGGGATGGTATACACAAAGCCGTTCAGGATTTTGACAATTGTTGATAATAGATTCACTAGTATTTTTGCAAGATATTCATCCGTTGAATCTTATCTCCACAGCATTCTTTCCAATTCTTTCTTGCGTCAAGAATTGTGCATTGTTAACATTCACGGTTTTTCTGTACCTATTGTTGGCTTAGCAATATCTTAAGTACCTCATTGTGAATCGTCAATTTTTGCGCATGATGTGAATGAGATACAGTCGGCTATCGTTGTTTACCTTCATGAGGAGTACCTAAAGCTATATCTCGACTTTTGGCCCCTTGAAAATTTCTGCGAGGAGTAGCAGGCATGAAAGGTAAAATTAACCATTTCTTTCGTTTTTCAGTTTCCTCCGTTTTGATCATGGAAAAATTGGCATAGGTTGGGAGAGGTGGAAAAATCTATGAAGAGAGGAAAAGTATATTGGTAAAATGACATTCCAAATTTCGCGATGAAACCGCTTGTTGATATTGGAAAATCTAATTGAGCTACGTAAGGGAAGTGGATGGTCAGGAGGCTTGGGTCGGTTGGGTCTGTGCTATAAGAGTGAACACCCCCAACCGCAGGAGACATTAACCATTCTCGTCAGAAAAATTCAACGTCAACCAGAAAACTGACAAGATGGGGTTATAGGTCAAACTCTACGGTTCGCGTGATCAAATGATAGACTGTGTCCCATAGTACTTATTTGTCGTCTCAGCAGCGCTGGTATCTCTTTCTATACCCTCGGATATCGTGGGTAGCTTTCATTTGCATTGGATATTTTTTTTGTGACTTTGTCGCAGATGCCAACAGATATTACGGATGGCTTTGACCTTTTCGACCCAAAATTTCCACCTGTCACAGGGGCTTTTGGGGAGTGATCAACAAGGCCGAGCTTAGTGCAATTGAACTGACGGTTTAATTTCAGAAACTTTGGAAGGCCTAGAGAAAAATAGGCTACATACCTTCACAAACGCCTCCCCCTTTTGTCACGTTATGCGCAAGGCGTGCCACTACCCAACTGACGCCAAAGGAGATCTCAGATTTTGGCTAATCTCACTGATCAAGAATTTGATGAACTCATTCCACTGCCCATTTCCCCAGAGCATCTATCGTTCCCACAATTTTTCCAACTTGCTCCTGGATTTCCAGGACCTTGAGTCGGAGACTTTAGTGGAGGTGGTCAAACCTGGAACTTTGGCTAATTCGCGTCATAGTCCATCTCAATCGTTCTACATGACCAGCCAACTTAGAAAAGAGAAATTGTACTACCATTAGTACTCTCTATCACTTTCCTTCCATCATTGCATGTATTCCGAATACTATCAAATTTTTATGGTGGCAAGTACTGGTTCTATCATAACAGTGCAATTTTCAAATAGCTCTAAGCCACAAATACTATGCAACCCTCCAACTTCGAGAAATCTTGTAAGTAGCTTCCACCGACAGGTAGCTTAACGCTACCCGCGCGTCTTAATACGTAGTTTACTTGTTGCACGTTAATAAAGAGAATTTAAATAAAATAAATTAGCTCTAAGCTGGAATTTGAGCAAGGCTGCTCTCACGGTCTTGTCGCATATTAATATGTCATGTCGAGAAGATGGGGGGATAATAACACCATTGGATAAGTCACATACGCACTCGTAAATGACGCTTCGTAAAATAACCTTAGAGGCCTGTCTTTGGAATATCAATTGCGCACCGTGACTGCCTCCATCATTCATGAGTAAAATGATGGTGAATAGAAGGATGAAAGGGCGAAAAGACGGTTTTAGAGAGAAGCTAAGTATGGATTAATCCGAAAGCAAGCTGAATGCTATGATGATCAATTGATGAAAGGATAAGAGAGCGCTGTGAAACCGCCGGTACTCCAGGTAGCTGTAGGTTTGAGTACGCACTGTAGCAGTTGCTTATGCTTAATCACCGGCAACCGCATATTTGGTACAACGGTCAAATTGGCGGAGGATTTTTTTAACAAATAAATAGCGGCTGGGTCCGGCTTTCAAAAGAAGTGGAAGATAGTGAATAGCAAGGATTACGGTACGGGGCCAAAAAAAATCAAATTTCTACACAGTCAGATGAGCACTTCCAGTGCTAGAAAGGCTGCTGCAGCTCGAGCGCGAGAGGCCAAGGCCAGAAAGCGACTTGGGATTAATTTAGACGACCTCGAAGATCCTATAGCAATCTCACCAATATGTCCGCATCGTCCCAGAATCTCTTGCTCGGAGTCGAGCTCGAGTACATATCTTCTATATTTAGACAATATGGATGGGTCAGTTTTTGAGTAGATGAAAATCGGTCTTGTAGAAATGTTCCTCTCATCGAAATGAGACGATTTGAATGACAAGAGCGATAAGGTGTTGATAAAAACTCTCGTAGTTGTACCATGACTAAGTGTTGTGCACCCACACCAGTAACTAACACCCGTTATGTAAGCAAGCGGTATGAACGCTGGCGTCTGCTGGCGTTTGCACTCTGGCATTGCCCACGCCACGTCTTCCTTAACCACCACCTGCTCTAAATTCAGGACTCATCATGTCTGCAGCAGCACGCGCAGAAGCCCGCCGAAAAGCAATACTGAATCGTGGAACAGATAGACTTGCAAAACTCACAACTTCAGCGCGCGGTGAAGACGCACCAGCGTATCTTCACGATGGTCTGTAAATAAAATCAACAAATCTGACAACGTATAGCCAGCTGATTCCCAGGGCCACTATAGACCCTCCTCTACCAAATATCACAACCAATTCTAGAACTTTTCTTGGAGAAGAAAGCATTAGCGACATGCCCACCCCCAATCGAACTAGCGTTTCGCCCTCGCCAACTCCACCAAATCGGAAAGTCACAACTCCATCTCGGAACGCTGATATCTTCGAAGGGCTCAGTGCAAATCCCTCAGATCCTTCTGTTTGGTTACCAGAACAACGACAGCAGTTCATGCAGGCTCTTATGAACGCGTCCTCTTCCCCTTTGCCTGCGTCTTCTCCTATCGGAGGACCTTCGATGCCTGTGGACCCGTCACTGCCTCCCATCGATAATCCATTTGCTGCACTGCTCGCTGCACAGGCCGGCGGTGGGTCTGGTGAAGATTTTTCTTCGCCTTTCGGTCCAGGAATGACCGGAAAAGCTCCTATAGGAAACAGCGATGGTCCTGAGTCCACAAAATTCCAGAAAGCCATGCCATTGTTGCATATCCTTGCCATGTGGTGTCTGTTGGCATACTTTGTCTTGTGGGCGGAACCACACATGCACAGTGCCGTCAACATCGAAGACGATGGAGGTGCCGTCGGGTTGTGGAGACGGTGGGCGGAGCTGGGACGACGCAGTCCATTGCTAGAAAATGTTACCCAGGCATTTAGGGTACAAATTGTGGTGCGCTTCTTCCTCCCACATACAAGCATTTTCTGAATTTATCATCTTTCAATTCCAGCCCTTTTTCTGGGCCTTTACCACTCTCCAGATAACTCTACATTCACTGCGCATATTCTCCGGTTTTGTACGTCTTTTTTCTTTTTTTTTTTTTTTGCTGACTTGTCAGGATGCTCTTATTTACTTGCCGTCATATGCTTAGGATTCTGTCCAGCCTCCAATGCTTCTCGCCATGGCCTTACCACATCTACCGCCACCATTTCCCTCTATAATTGTCAATTCTCTCAAGTACATGCAGATGGGGTCACTATTTTTAGACGATCTTGCAGGTTTGGTCGTAGGGATCGGGTTCATCGTTTACTTCTCAGGTTGGTTCGCGCCGTCATGATGTTGATAATATATTGGTCTGTATAATGCTTCTCCCGTTCATCATTATTACATTACCTTCAATGTGTACAGTATGCATTTTATAATTGAGCTGAGTGAATGCTTGTCCAGTCAGGTATGCGTAAATTCAACTCGTGCAAGGAGACAGCAGCTGTCTAAGTTAGCGGTGGCGCGGCTGAAGTTGTCGAAGGCGTTGACGCCGTGGGCAGAGATGATGATTCAGAAGTAGACGATTTGCCCGCGTCGGGCTTTTCTGTTGGAGGATTCTTCGCACGGAATTCCTTTAATGAAGGCGGCAACGGCAGCTCCGTATCGTTCACCTTCCTTTCAGCTTCGCTCTTCATCATCTTATGCTGGAATGCCTCGCCAACCACCGTCGGAAGTCCAGCCGCTGTACTCGCAGCAACATATTTCTTCCAAGGATCCCCACCAGCAATAGTCATAAGCTCCTTCAATATCGTCGTCGACCATTTGTCATGCAAATTTAGCACTGATGTTTTACCATCCTCTGAAAATAAAATAAAAAAATACAATGATCAGCAGCCTCTCGTTAGGTCTTTAGTTCGAAAACGCTGTGAGAGGGGAAGGAAATAATTTGGACTCACCAAATTCGAGTTCCATTTCTGGCCGCCACCGCTCTTCTTTCGTTTTCTTCACTCTCTCGACTTGAATATCAAGATGTGGGTTGTCAAAACGTATTTTTGGTAGATTTTGTCTCACAAAATGACTATATTTAAATAAGAAAAGAAAGCAAGAAAGATGAGGCGAGGTGGGATATTAGTAGAGAACCAAGTTGAACCGAGCACTGACCGAGCACCAAAATGGTCATTCTCCATAGCAAACGAAAGCCTCAACTTTTTGAGACCATTTAGAGTGAGTTTCGGAGAAGCATTTAAGTGGGTGAGGAGCTTGGCTAGACGAACGGTGCCCGGAATCTTATTAAGAGGTTGGGCCATTTGAAAAACAGTTGTTGTGAATGCTGGTTTAAATTTCTAATGTTTGTTCTTGTTTTATGACAATGTTATTATTCCTTTCAAAGGAAGTCAAAATGTTGGGTCTACGAAAATTTAAAAGAGGTCGAGAAGATATTATTTAATGTTACACCCATCAAAGGAAACCCGCTATCATAAGAACTACAAATCAATCAGTAAAGCCTCCTTCCTTTCTTCAAACCCCGAGGATATCGTCGAACCATACATCGGGAACGTTGGTTGAGGAGCAGCAGTTGGCACTACTGGAAACTGAGGCAATGAGGGAGGTGCAGGAGGTGGCGAGGCAATCTGGTAAGATTGCGGTTGCTGATGCTGATGCTGATGCTGCTGTTGTGGAGGTGCTTGATATTGCTGTCGGTGTTGATATTGCTGAGCAGGTGGATGAGAAGCTACGGTAGTATTCCCTGCTGTATGAGAGGCAGGCACAGCCGATGTGTAAGTGACTGAATTGGCCCGGGCCAATGATGATACGACTGGGGCTTGAGGTGTGGGAGGTTGGTATTGAGTTGGCGGAGGAGAATGAGCAAGAGATACTGGAGCCGCAGGAGCAAAGGAAGTTTGAACAGACGCGGCCTGGTTCGATTGAGGTTGGCTGTACGTATATGACGTTACGTTCTGACTCGTGCTCGGAGTTGATGCATAATGCTGATGCTGTAACGGTTGTGCGTATTGTAACGGAGGTGCAGATGTTGGCGAAGCGATCATTGCAGGAGATGATGCCCGATGCAATTGAGATTGATATTGCGATTGCTGTGGTTGATTCCACTGTGGTAATTGTGCATGAGTCGGCGGCGGCGAAGCGTAGGAAAGTTGGGGTGACAATGGAGTTTCTGGAGGTGCCTGGTAAGTTGTTGGACTCGCCTGCACTTGAGGAGCCCATTGGGAGTAGCCTGTGTTAAAGCTCTGCTGCTGCTGGTAGGGTGTAGGACTGACAGCTGTAGTTCGCCATCGCGGCTGAGCAACTTGCTGGGTGAGAATCTGATCGTAGAGCTTAACGGCTTGCGACAATTTATCATGCATATCGGAGAGCATTTCTGGATGTTTCAGATCAATATTAATCGTCATTTGCAAGGTGATAATGCCACCCACCTTCCTTCCTGCCCGTATCGTCCAAGCTTAAAGCTAGCTTGGGCCGTAACCCACTGGCTTTGTCGTATAATTCAGTGACTGCCGGATATCTTGATAGATCCCTTCCTCCTTGTGCTTGTACCTGTTCTACTGTCTGGTTGAAGGTAAGAATCGCGTCAGCCTCTAGTGGCGCCAAGTCATAGGTAGACACTTTAGGAACGGCAGTTTGGCTGATTTCAGGATAAGATTGGGAATATCCAGACCGAATAGCGGGATATTGGTGTTCCTCAAAACGTGATGATTCGACAACGACAGGAGCACTCGGTTTGGGAGCATTGGCTTCCCGCAAACTGGCCTCGATAGCAGCTCTAAGGTCTGGGTCATCTTCTTCAGAAATTGGCGATTTTGTATCTGAATAAGTATTGCGATCCACGAGAGGTGGTTCGGAATATCCCCATCTTGAAGGCGATGGTTGATAAGGGACGTAGCCTGGATGAGCTTGTCCATTTGCTCCATTCACTTCCTGCAGAGAAAGCTGGATTGCCCTTTGCAATTCAGCATCTGCTAATTCTCGTGCGCTTCGGTGACGCTGTCCCTGAAACCCTGTAGAGTGTCTACGAGTCCTTTGAAGATGATTGGAATGAGAACATGGGGAAATTGGTATAACAGGTTACTCACGTTCGTTCACCTTTCTTGGTGAGTTTCGCATGGCACCCGTCACATACCCTGACTTGTTGCGTGATGCCGAAGTGAGGTAAAGCCATGGTCTTTGAAGAGCATACGTGGTCGAAAACTAGGCCACAATTCCGGCAATGATGCTTTCGATTGGTGAAAGTGAAGGCCGTTCGACATCGAAGGCAAACCTCGGAGTCAATCCAATCTGGCGCAGTCTGAGTATCAACCATGGCAGCGGAAGTAACTGCTGGGTCTTTGGGAGGGAATTTGTAGCCTAATAGACAGATGCTAATCGGTCTTTGCATCCAAATCGTAACAAGTCGTTGTCTTACCTTCATTAGTCAATGTCTTGTACACCTGTCCAACATAGCTCAAAGCCGGTTTGCCTTCAAATGCAACACTCCAGTTTTGTATCAATCGTAGTATATTGGACTTGACATCGTGATTTAAAGCGGGGACTTTGAGAATGGACACGAGATTATCTATGAATTCTCGTGAAGCAATTTCTGCGAGAAAGGGATCGCCTCCGTTCTTGATACAGATATCCACCAACTTTAATGATTCAGTATTAGACAATTAATGATGTTGTTGTATAATAAGGGCCAGCTTACACCAAGGGCCAATAATTGAACATTCGGATTCTTGTGGTTGAGACGGCGCTTAAGAGCACGCATGGCATCCTTTGCTGGAACGGATTTTGAACGAATCTGATCACATATTTCGAGATTTAAAGCAATGTCTTCGCCCCCAGCTGGCAACAATTCTGACGTTGCTTTGTCTGAACCGTTGGACATTAGGGTGACTGACATTGACGATATATGCTTGGAAGCCCTCCACTCACCAACAGCATCATCAAGCTGGGATGTGCCCCATATCCACGCGCCTAGAGAAGCCATTTACTAATAGAGAGTGTATGGTTAAGACCTGAAACTGGCGCTCTTTGGATATAAGTAACTGAGAGCTGATGATGACTAATCCCCTTCGCGCAGTCCCTTGCTTGGGCTGGCTTTGACGCAATACATAACTGGAGTCATGGATCGATCTTTCGTGGAGCTCAGATAACTTGCACCCGCATTCTGATCCAACGATGTGGGCAAGGACGAGAAAGAAATATGGGTTTTCGACAGACGATGCACCCTTATAGCACCAAATTTTAATGGCTCCTTTGTTAAGTAGACATATCTGCAAGGTATGGTTATTCTACTCTATGATTTCAAAGGATGCGATGATCATCTCTGCAGGATAACGAGTTATATCAGAATAATCTCCACCCTCAAGAGAAAAGAAAAACCTCTATATGAGATTATATCCCAACTCATCACCCCCTCGATCCACTCTGGGAATTGATATTGGCCTTGAGGAAAGGTCAGAGACCGGACTTCGGTCCCAGCTGGAGTCTGAGACGAGCTTTTGTCGATAAACCTAATTATGACTGAGATTCATGGCCTGTTGAGGGTCATATGGTAAAATCAGCTTCCCAGCTCACCTTCCATGCTTTCTGGAATTCGGTGCTTTTGGATCTTGGAAGCCGAATCGCAGTTGGAACTTGGAAAGGGGTTAGGACATCAAATATCGAGTATTACTGGGAAACCGCAGGCTTTACTTAGTGAGGGTTCAGACATTTACCACTGACCAGCAGGATAAATTTGCACATCATAGCTATCGATGTATTATCCTTCCATGATTTACCACGGTCAATGGCACCTTCACTTGCAACTCGAAGAATCATAAATACAAGAATTCTAGTAGTATACAGTAATGTAATTTATTCGAAGTTATATACGCTTTGCATGGCTGTCACGGTCTGGACCAACTTCGGGATACTCTCTTGATTTTTGGATTTTCTCTTCCTTATTGATCGTCTATAAGTATGGTATATGTTTTCTCCTCGATCTCTTGGTGCCTCTTTTCACAAAAAATAAATTCAGCTGCAGCCTGCAGCTCTGTATGTTTTGAAAATTCAATATGCTTCAGCCAAAGCGCACCCAATGGAGATAAAAAAGGTCGGTAGCCATGATGGGTATAGTGATTAGTGAACTTAGTGAAGGCCCAACGAGAACATACTCTTTAGCCTTCAGGATGGTTTCATCGATGGTCTCCACATTCAATGCCGCCAGAGCCTCTTTGTCATAGCCGTCTTCCAAGACAATGACATTACACCCCTCAGATTCATGATCGTATGCAGCACCAATATATTTGTACCCGTCTCGGTTCAGGTTGTTGACAGTAATGATGAGGAATTCATCAACATCAGGATCGTTTCGATTGGGGAGGTCGAACGTTTCAGCAATCTTCTGACGATCGATCTTAAATCCTAGACCATATGCCTCTACATTCTCCACGTTTTTAAGTTTCAGAAAGGATTGTGGGACGAGCTCACTGTTCGCAGTTGGTTTGTTGGACGAGGATGACATCAACGAAAGAGGAGTCGTCACGGTCACCATCGCGACAAGATTCTATACATGCGAGTTCCCATTCCATACGAAGGTGATCGACTCATCATCAACTGAGTATCGGTAGTTCACGAAGTCTGCCTACGGGAGACTAAGTTCCCATTAGTAATACTAATAAGTAAATGATCATGTTTACATAGGACTAGAAACTTATATAGTTGGCACTCCTTGCAGATAAATACATAAATTTGTATCCTCTACAATCTATTACATAGGACCAAAAACCCAAATAGTCAGCAGTTCTTGCATATGAATACAGTCGACACCCTCATAACCCATGACTTTGATAACCCATAAACCCCGAAATCCCATATATTTTTTGGTCCACCAACTCGGTGGGCGGGGATTTGCATACCATAACCCGTAAGTCCTCAATAACCAATAACCCATACCCTCTTTCGGGAAAAACCCATAGTTTTGGGACTACAGTCAAACCCTTCTTAACCCATACTCCTAGTATGCCATAACCCCCCATAACCCATAGATTTCGGTCGACACCAAACTGAAATCTACACCAAAATTGACCCCTCATAACCCATAACCTCCCATAACCCATACACTGGGGTGTCCACCGACAGGTATGGGTTAAGAGAGGTTCAACTGCATATTAGCCGCAGCCCCCGGACTATTTGACAAAGTTATTTAATTTGCTGGTTGCGGATCACAGTCCGCATCACTCAGGGGTTTGAAAGCAACAATTTAGTGGCATTTGCTGTCAAAATAACCTCTACCATGGCTCCAAAACCTATCAATTCTCTTAAGAAAGGTCTTGCAAAATTTTCGAAGCAAATCAAGGCTTGCAAGGATGAATTAAATGCAAAAGTACTTCGAAGGGAGACTATTTCACCAGCTGAAGAGGAGTGGTTGGACCATGAAGCAAACACAGTTGACGAACAACCTCATCCGACTCGACGTGATGTCCTCAAGGCAGCATCAACTATCACTCGATACACAGAGGACATGAACGAGCCTATTGTATGCAAGATGGAAGCATTGTTGGGAGCCTTCAATAGGCAACTCCGCCTTGATGAGACTAGAGGCATGAAAGATACTCATTTAACTGAGTTTTTTCAGAGGGGATAAATTTTATTGTTCAGAGTAGTATATGTATACATTGAGTATGAATACGCATGCTAGAATTTTTTTCTGATTTTTTCTGATTTTTTTCTGATTTTTTTTGCGATTTTTTGAATGCTATTTTTAGCCTTCCTCCGCAAACCCATAACCCCCGAAAACCCATACTCTGGACCGTCCACGGATGAGTATGGGTTATGAGGGTGTCGACTGTACATGGCTTGCATTCTCGACAATCTATTACATAGGACCCAAAAGCTTACATAGTCAGCAGGTCTTGCAGATGGATACATGTGCTTGCATTCTCCGCAATCTATACACTAGTATACAGTCCTTGCAAATTGTTGCACACATCGTAAGATACACATTTCTTGTGTGCTTTTTCAGTCCAATGTATTACTCGAATTTCGAATATGGACTTTGATATACAGAATTCGTGTGATGTTTTGGTGATGCGCTCATCATTTCTTCATTTCTTCCTTCTTGAAAAAAATAAATAATGGTTTTGTAGCATTACCTATTTGTGAAGAATACTATTCTTTGGAAGCTGAGCTGGCAGTTCGGCCGCTAAGTTCTCCACCCACTATTTCCAGCGCAAATTCTTTAAGATGTCCCAATCGTCATTGGATGATCAATAGCTCCTTCAACTAGAAATCTGCTGACAAATGATATCCAAAGTCTGGCCAAACAATTCGACAGCGCTTTCTACCACGCAACGCTCTTAGAAGACTGTCAGACAGTCAACCCAATTTCTACCGCAATGACCCTGCAACCTGGAGAAGAAGGGAAGCTCCTCAGTGAGGCTTTAAATACAGTCAAAATACAGGTCCAGCAGATGAAACGGCACCTCGTAAGTCATTTGCCCTTGGAGTAGTCCTTATAATATTCAATATTCAATATTCTTGAACATTAGGAGCTAGATCAGCTTATGGATGCTTTGAAGAGCGCTAGCCTAATGCTCGCTGAACTTCGGACTTCTTCACTTTCGCCCAAACAATATTACGAACTTTGTGAGTGACTAGAGCTGCTGCGCGTTCAAATTCTCACCGTCGTATGCGTTTGATAGATATGGCTGTATTCGACGCTCTTCGACATCTGTCAAATTATCTATACGAGGCCCATACACAGGCACGACATCATCTGGCTGACCTCTATGAACTGGTACAATATGCAGGCAACATAATTCCACGGTTGTATCTCATGATCACCGTCGGTTCCGTTTATATGTCGATACCAGAAGCCCCCGTCAAAGAGATCATGAAGGACATGATGGAAATGTCACGAGGCGTTTTGCACCCAGTCCGTGGTTTATTCCTCCGACATTACCTCAGTGGGCAGACAAGGGATCACCTACCTATCGGACTTGATGCAGGGTACGCGTCACTTTCTACTGAAATGTTTTGCGTCTGATTATACACATGCCTACAGTCCGGCAGGAAATCTACAGGATTCCATATCCTTTGTTCTCACCAATTTTATTGAGATGAACAAGCTTTGGGTACGTCTACAACATCAAGGCCATTCAAGAGACCGCGAGAAGCGCGAGTTGGAGCGTCGCGAACTACGTATCCTTGTCGGCACCAATCTTGTTAGATTGAGCCAGTTGGACGGAGTAGACTTCGAGATGTATCAGAAGACTATACTTCCAAGTATCTTGGAACAAGTCGTTAACTGTAAGGACGTCATCGCACAAGAATACCTGATGGAAGTTGTCATTCAGGTTCCTCATTTATCTATTTTTTTGCTTGACAAGCGCTAAGCATTCCTATCGTAGGTGTTCACAGATGAATTCCATCTTCATTCCCTTGGTCCCTTCCTGTCCGCTACAGCCCAGCTTCATCCCAAGGTCAACATTAAACAAATTGTTATTGCTCTCATTGATCGACTTGCCTCGTATGCTGCACGTGAAGCAGAAAGCGAGGATCCGGAGGAAACCAAACATCAGGAAGAAGCTGCTGCACGACGTCTTGCTGAGAAAGTGAAAATGCAGAAAGCCCGTTCCCGGGAAAATGGCAACTATCGACCGCCTGAGCCGGCTTCACCGACGGCATCTGAAGCCAATGCTTGGGGATCACCGCCGCAGCCACCACCACCTACGATCGCGACCGATTTGGAGAAATCTTTGGTTGCAGAATCGCTCACTGATACTTCGTTAGGTGAGGGGTCAGTAAAAGGCAAGGAAAAGGAAGGTCTTCCTGTGCGGAAATTCCGGGGCGTACCTGAAGATGTCCAGCTATTTGAGGTGTTTTGGAAGCAGGTCGTTGAGCTCATCAAGGTTGGCTGTTTCTTCTTGCCTTCCAGAATATATAAATGATATCATCTGCAGGCTCGACCCGACCTCTCAATACAGGATATCACAGCACTACTTGTATCACTGACAAACCTGTCATTGAGCTGTTATCCTGACCGACTCGAATATGTTGATCAAGTGCTTGGATTTGCGGCCGATAAGGTGAAAGAATTCACTGAGAGGTATGTACCTTTGATTACCACTCTATATCTGAAACTCCAGCTGATGGTCAATTTTAGCCCTGATCTTCATACACAATTGACGACGACAAATCTCGCAGCACTACTTGTTGCACCCATTAACTCCTATCAATCTGTTCTCACTCTACTCGCCATTCCCAACTACGTTCCTCTACTAACAAAACAACTCTTCTCCACCCGACGATCTATCGCCCATTCCATTGTATCTTCTGTTCTCAAAAATGAGACCATCATCGAGTCCCCAGAAGATGTGGATGGTGTCCTCGAATTGTGTCATGTTCTTATAAAGGACCAGACAGATTCAGGTGCGCCGCCTGCGCCAAACGGCCAGCAAGTGAATATGCGGGATGGTCGGCGACAGGGTCCATATTTCATAGAGAGGGAGGAAATGGCAGAGGAACAAGGCTGGGTTGCACGGATGGTACATCTATTCCGTGCTGAGTCGTTGGACGTACAGTTCGAGGTTGGTCTCAAATTTTCTGGGCTTATACATATGCTGATCTATCTTATTAATTCATAAAGCTTTTGCAAATTGCACGGAAACATTTTGACCTTGGTGGCGAACGCATGCGGTTCACATTCCCTGCGTTAATAACTTCGTCAATAAAACTGTGTCGGCGGTATAAGAATCGGGAGCATGTCGTGCGTCCATCAAATTCATGAGCTTTTCATCCATTTAATTAAAAAAAAAACACATGTAGGAAAATGACTGGCAAACCAAAGTGTCTGTAATCCTCAAATTTATCCGACAGCTAACCTCAATTCTGGCTACGACGGTTGATGCACCAAATATCGCTCTTCGTTTATTCCTTCTCTCAGCTCAAATTGCTGATGAAAGTGGCTTCGAAGATCTCACATACGACTTCTACGTGCAGGCTTTCAGCGTGTATGAGGACAGTATCTCGGAGTCGCGTGCTCAGCTGCAAGCTATTACCTTGATCATCGGTACTTTGGCAGGCGCCAAGGTATTTGGTTTGGATAACCATGATACTCTGATCACAAAAGCAGCATTACATGGTGCGAAGCTGTTGAAGAAGAGCCATCAAGCGACTGCTGTTGGTTTGGCTAGCCATTTATGGTGGCAGGAAGCTTTACCATCTCTCGAAGGCGAAACCGAGAACGCAGAGAAGCCAAATGTTGAGAAGGCTAAGGCCCCAACAAAGGACGATGGAGAGAGCAACGTCAAAGCCGTTCGTAAATTTTGCATCTACTTCTGTTGTTGAGCTAAGGTCTGGCCCGGTTCTTGCAGTACCCTCACCAGGATAGCAAGCGTGTTCTTGAGTGTCTGCAGAAATCACTTCGTATCGCAAATTCGGCGATCGAAGAAATTGTGACGGTTCAACTTTACTGTGATACCCTCGACCATTATCTTTACTACTTTGATCGTGGGGCTCCAGCTGTAAGTTCCTGTCTTCTTTTTATGTGCTTATGAGGTGCGGTGTTGAGCTTTTCTTTTCGCAGGTTGCACCCAAGTTTGTCAACAGTCTTGTGGAACTCATAACATCAAGTATCGACAACATCTCTTCGCCTGACGTCCATCCTTCTCAGCGAGCACCACCCGGCCTGATTGAAGGTGTTCAAACCCCTGAAATGATCACGAAGCACTTCAGGAATACTTTGATCTATATTCAGAGGAAGAAGTATGCTGCGTCGGAAGGTGCTGCGGATTTATGTTGGGATGATGTTGACGTTGTGGGGGCATTGTTGAAGATGGGTATTGGACGATGATTGGGATGTCGTCACTCAATTATTCTCTTTTATGACGCGGAATGAGGGCCGGTCCGTGATGTTGTGCTTTAATGTTGTATAGTATACACTGATTCCCTTTTTTTTTCCTTCTTCCTCCCCTTTCGACGTCGAACATCTGGAATTTCTTCTCCTAGTCGCCTCTTTCAAATTATTTCCATTACTTATCATCTTTTCTGATACCTTAAAACACGGCAAATAAGCATACTGGAATCACTTCTATAATTCCTTACGCATTACGCGTTAAGGCCAAAACTGGGCTGCTCAGTACTAGGCCATGTCCGGTGACTAATGGCATTAATTACAGGTTGCAACCGCACCTCCCAGAATAGCGTGGCGTGGATGCGTCCTACGAAATTGCTGTATTATGTCGCCATACCAGTCATCCTCCAGGTGACAGGGAGAGAGAATAGGTCAGGTTTCGGCCCCGTTGCCTTTCTCATTTATTGATCATCTTTCTGGTACCTCTTCGAACACGATATATACTCTATTGGAATTATTTCTATAATCTCTTGTGATTACCCAGTTTTGGCCTTGAGCTGTCTCCACAACGTTAGATACATCAAACCTCCGATACCGACGACTACGATTTGCACTCCTACATAGTTGATCATCCCCATCTTGACACCAGCCCCTCCCAAAATAGCCCCTGTGACACGTCCTACGAAATTGCTGTATTGTACAGCCATACTGACTCTGCCGTTCCAGGTGTCAGGGAGCTGTTTAGAGAGTAAGCTCAGAGTACAGGTGCTAGCCAGGTTGAAGCCCAATGCGATGAGGAACCAGCATACTAACAGGGAACCAAAATGGACCTTGTCGGTGTGTAAGATGACGAGCATGATTAGGAGGCCGATAAACCCCAGAGAGGTACCAGTTGCTAAAACGACTCGATCTTGAATTCGGCGAGCGTATCGGACATTGAGAATGAGGAAAGGAAATGCTGCGATTCCGCCGAGTGCGATGAAGTTCCCCGCACGGTAAGGAGAGTAGCCAAGCGCTTGAGCGGTGAAGACGGGAACATTGGCTTCCCAGCTACCCAGGATGAAGAAGCAGGTCATGGCATAGTAACACATGCATATGATGACTCCCCACTGCTGGGGAGTCACATGTTGCCGTTCTACTGCTGGTGATTGAGATTCATTCTCTGTTTGATTGGTTTGCGATGATAACTGGTATGATTCCCCTTGTGGTTGAATAGGTACGTCTTCGAATATTTGAGTGCTTAATATCCAGAATAGGACCCAAATGACAGACATAACCCAACCAGGGCTAGTCATTCCGTTAAATACCTTGTTTGCGAAGCCGATTTTGTAGAGAAGACCACCGATGAAGGGACCTACGGAGAAACCGAGTCCTTGGCCAATGACAAGCCAACTGGCGAGAGTTGTCCGCCGACGGATACCAACGATGCGTGGGTCTGAACAGTATCGTTTGGTGTACATAAAGGAGATAAAACCGAAACCGGTTACTATCCGACCTATCAAGATGAGGTAAAGGAAGTTTGCGCGGTAGGCTAGGGCATATAAGACATTTCCAAGAATCATAGCTGCGTAGGATATATTGAGGGGTTGTTTGTAGCGTCCTGTAAAATTGGGTTTTTGGTTGTTGGGATAAAGTGACATAGGAAAGTGGGTGAATGATCACCTCCATCGAGTCTTGTGGTGAAGATCAAAGCAATACCGGAGAATACTACTGGGACACCAATGGTGAGACCAGAAAACGTAGCTGTACCTCCGAGGAATTCTGCGTAGGCACTTGCAGATGAAATGATAATGAAAAAAGAAACCTAAGAGTTTCAGTTCTGGGCAAGTCAAGAGCGCATGGACCTCAAATCACCTGAAAGAGCGCATTGCCACCGATAATGATGAACAAGGAACTCAGGTTGGGTAATTTGAATTCAGATCGTTCAATTGCATCTTGAGCTTGAGGTTCATTAACATTAGTCAATTGCAAAGAACCTGAATCTACACGGCGGGCCAATGCGTCCCTGCTTGCGGAGATGATACCACCAAGTTGTGATAACCTTGATGTTGGATAGTGTGATGACTCCGTTCCAGGTGTCCCAGAGTCGGTTTGGACGTAGTCTATCACCGTCGATGGGAGCAAGCGGGGCGAGGTCATTATAGTCCTGAGATTGCAATTTATTGATTGGACATCAAGCGGATGACTTGCGAGACAGTCAAATCTACTATCATGTCCGGTGTATGTAGGCAAATCATTTGTGACAAAATGTGACAAGATACCAAAAACGCATTGGATAAAATTGGACGTCGACTGGAAACAATAATCTTATTGGCAACTCATCACAATATGGCCGATGTAGAAATGGAGGATCCACCTGAAATGCTCGTTACCCGACGCCCAAAACGGAGTACAGCTGGAAATCGGTACGTTTCAAAGCCTTATACACGTTCTGGACAACGTCTATAGACACTGTGATTCAGTATGGAAGCGGCTCTCGCTGAAATGGCCTTGGATGATAGCAAAGAGGTAGAGGACGACAAAGACTTCGTCAATGACAAGGGTACAGTCGTTAGGCTTACTTCCCCTCGAACATAATTTTTTGATTTCCATTCAAGTTGAGGAGGACATGTTTGGATCCGACTTTGAAAGCACAGACGAAGAGGCCGAAAAAGTAGTAGGAGAGGCTGGCGAAAATGAAATAATCGATGAAGAACGAAGGATAAGAAAGGTGAATGTGATTAGTAGACCTTTTTGTCTATGGTGTTTACAGATATCTTGTTAGGCAGCCCGAAGCCGGCTAGAAAAAGTTACTGCTGCTGCTCATGCGAAGCACAAGACCACATTTAATCCTGACATTCAACTTTCCTCTACAGTCCAAACCAAGCCGAAGCCCAAAACTAGCCAACGAGTCTCACTGGGAGTTGTGGTAGACGCTGAAACTGGGCAAGTTGTCAAGTCAAGCAAACCACCTTCTGGGGTTGGGAAGAAAAGATTCAGCCAGCGGAAGCACACAATTCAAAATACGTCTGCTACTGTCACAAGGCTCAAGCAATCCCAGCAGAAGAAGGTAAAATGTGTCAAGATAATATGTTGGCTCTGTGCGACTGATTAGCGTTTTTACAGGCTGCTCAACCAAGGAAAATGAAAATGGAGACGAGGAGATATACACAGGGTGAACTTATCGCTCTCGCCCTCGACACAGAAGAAGGGAATATTGTCGAACATCGAGACTATCTGAAGAACGAGGCGGAGAAGCGGAAACGCGCTCGAGTGGTCCGAACTACCATCGAGGGACCTTTGTTAAGATGGATAAGCAAGAAAGAGGAGATCAAAGTCGCAGTGCCACCACCGCCTATTCCACCTGTCTTAAATCACCCTCCAAGTCTGTCTCTCTACAGAGGTGCTTATGGTACTTCTGGCCACTTGTTTAGTCCAATGGCATATTCATATACAACCGGTTCCGCACATTATGCCATGAATGTCGCATCTTCCCTAACGCAACCGCGGGCAGCCGGTACTCCCTCAGCCAGCCAACAACCAATAATGACGACTACTCAGTTTCATGCTTACCAACGGTATATGGACCCTGCTTATTCTGCTTTTCCTATGTGGCCACCTGGCCAACAAGCGTCCTATTACCAAACACCAGCGTCAACTAGTACAACCCCGACGCCACTAACAACCTCAGCAACTGCACCTACGGTGTTGGGGAATAGCGTGCCTAGTATTGTACAGCAACAATCCCAACAGCCCACCTCTGAGCCTGAAACTCGATTAGAGCCTGTCACGAAGAATTATGTGGTGCATGAATTGGCACAGCAGAAGAATACACCTAAGCCTTCTTGGACGGATACCATGGAATCAATGTTCGGTGATCATGTGAAGTGGGATGAAGTTAAAGTTTTCGTCGGGAAGAATCGACCGTTATGTGAGTAATGTTTTTTTATTATTCTTGACTGGTTTGCGACTAATTTTCTTTTCTTTGTAGCGCGTCCAAGGCAAATTTGTCCGATTACAGGACGACAAGCACACTATTTAGACCCACGGACGGGGGTTCCGTATGCTGATAGCAATGCATACAAGGTGCTCACGCAGATACTGCAGCATGAATATGTTTGGAGCCCCTCGTTGGGATGTTATCTTAGTCGAGTGGATCCTCCATCTGAAGTTATGGATAAAGGGGAGGGTCGCAGTAGTGAGCAAGAGATCATGGGACTCGACTCAGACGATTGAGTCTGTGTAGCTATCATGTATGTGGGACGATATGATTTTATTCTATTCTCATGCATAATGAAAGATATCTACGCAGTGCCAGCAGCTCGTTCAACGAAACGATTAACAAGGTCTAACCAACTCAACTAGTTACTCGCTTATAGTGGCCCAGATTGGAACCGATACTGTCGACGACTTACCAAGCCAAAGAACAAATATCTTTCTAACAGTGAGGCCGTTTGAGTGTTATGTCCTGTTCCCCAATACTTTCTCTGAATCAGGGCTTCGAACATACCAAAATGCAGCGAGATCGGCGGACGAAGCATGGTTCTATGGTATACGCATGGGCACCCAACAGTCTAGCCATGTTTTTTTTTTTGACTTGAAGCAGTTCAATGACCGAACTAAATTGGAGTTCGTGGTGAAAGTAGACCGGTATCCACTCATTGCAAGCCATGCGGGCCAAATACGCACGTACCATTAGAGAACCAGGTATTCGAGCATCCGTGGGCGCCGATTGCCTCGAGAATCAGGAACAATTGAGAGTCGAGCTCGCCCAGCACTCAGCACTCAAGTATTTAGCACTCAGCCTCTACTGCGAGTGTTGACGGGCCAAATTTTCACAATTGGGGGGCCATCGTAGGCAAATTTAAGCCCATTAATTTGCCGGGTTTGGATATAAGGATTTGATTTGTAGGCGTAAGTATGCAAAATTTAAAGGACTGTATATATATATATTAAAGCAATTGTTCTTAATATAGGGTGATCTTGCAATGCTCACACTGGCAGAGGTTAACACTGCTGGAAGGTGGTGTTGAATTGGATGTAATTTGCATTGCTGACCAAGAATGTCTATTGTTCCCCACCAATTTAACCCTCAGTGTTTTCACATCTTCCAAGCTGATAGGGAACCCGTCGATTTGAATATAAGATCTTGCAACTCGGGGGGATATCGTTCAGCCTGTTCACTTGCTCAGCTGACGAAACACCCTCTTGTGTATGTATATCGATGCTTTGCTTCTCCAATGTGGCATCAATCCACCAATTGTTTCTTTGGCCAGGAACAGGCGCCGTGCTGATAACCTTGATGTTGGGATCAACAAAGAACAAAGCGACAGCCTTCTGATGTCCGGGTTTGGTGGGGTCCGCAAGTTTGAATGATCCAGCGAGGTGTTGAAGGACAGTGGGGAAGGTGAGGAGGCGGCCTTCGCGGGTGTCCACGCTGCCTACGTTTTGCACACATGGACCATCCTGCCGACATCCAAAGACAACATCCAGGTACTTGTAGTGATTCTGCTCATAGTCCATATTGATTGCCTCATCACCGTCACATAGTTGCCTAATGATAGAGACGACGATGTGGTATTGTCGCTTGAGTAGCAATACAGAGCAGTCGCGACAATATGTTTGTTCTAGAAATATATTAGATAAGGGTTTCCTGGGAATGGAAAAATAAAAGTTTTATGCCATGTGACCCTCAACAGGCCAAAAGAATCTCCGTCATAATTAGGTTTATCAGGAGTCAATTCGATGTTCGTCATTTTTACGATCACCTGCAGACCACGTTTTCCATACGTTGCTCTCAAGTCGAGTTTCAGGGGGCTTGGCAAAGGCTCGAGAGCTTCAGGTTCAGGACGAATCACAGTCCACCGCATTATCGGACTCCTGCTGTGGATCTGCTGCCTCTGGCTGTTCCCCAGGATCTATGTCATGATAACGACACCCTGTGTAGGGAATCCGCATGGAGCCATTCCCTTGTACCAAAGGGGCCAATGTCAGTTCCCAGAGTGGGATGGAGGCAGTAATGAGTTGAGATATGATCTCATCTAGGGGCCTTTCCCATACACTGCTGGTGCCAGGTACTGTTAGGGCTGCACACCGAACTGTAACGGTTGACGGCCGTAGTACTACAGGTGCCATACGGCTATGGGTAAGCCGTAACCATAACCATAGGCAATCTTTTGAAGTGGAAACAGTACGGTGCAATGGTCAATATGGCCGAAAACGGTTGAAAACAGCTAACTATGGTAGTGGGTAGTTTTTTATTTATAACAAGTAACTGTAAGATATATGAGCCTGGCTATTCATCATCTTTCTGAATTATAATATGAGCAAGCCTGAGATGTTGCTTGACCAACATGAGTACTCGGATGGTCTCAGGATGCAAGCTGTTAGAGGACGCTCCGCATCGTCCGACGTCTCCTCCAATATTTCTCCGTCACCTCTGTATATTCCTCCTCATCATCGCTAGTCCAAGACGGAATGCACTCGTGGCTCCGATACCGGAGTCCGATACCAGAGTCCGATACCAGAGTCCGATGATCACGTGATGTAGCATTCCTATCACTGTTTCACCATTCTCCATCTTTTTCATCATTTCATTATTTTTCATCATTTTATTATTTCCACTCTGATTTTTGGTATATAGACATGCATCCCACTTTAGCAGGGCTTTATCCTTTTCTTTTAGGATCCCCTGCTAGGTGCGCTTTCCTGTCGTATTTTATGTTTATATATATGTTTAGGATCCCCTGCTAGATCTCGACTAAGTCGTCCGCAGTTGCCCTAA
>Ga0193743_1000727_pt1 | contig 25841 bp, 21 predicted proteins | sample L2c2metaG_FD_143038 | JGI IMG/M metagenome (GOLD analysis project Ga0193743, IMG submission 143038) | Soil microbial communities from a riparian zone of the East river system, Colorado, United States - L2c2 | ecosystem: Environmental > Terrestrial > Soil > Riparian zone | place: USA: East River...
TGCCGATGCCGTTTACTTAGGGCGTTCGTGAGTAATGGAACATCGTGGGCGCTAACGCTTCCGGCTCTGATTCGGTGTTTCGGACTATGGGCTCCACTCTTCAGTAAACGACAAAGGCGAGTCGCATTCATCGTGGTTCGCCGATTCCAATTTGACGGCGCCATACATCGCGGGGAAGTAGCTGTGGGCCCAGGCGATGGCCGCATATTCAGACGGGTAGCGGATTTGTCGGCTGGCAATTGCGCTTTCAGCTTCGCCAGCACTTCGTTCATTTCCCGGGTCGGGGACCAATGTGCTGTTCAGGATCAGGTGACTCAGATGCTGCTGATATTTGAATGCGTAAGCCTGTGCCAGTGCGCCGCCGTAGCTGTGACCAAGCAAGCTGATCTTTCCCAGCCCAAGCGCGACGCGCACGTCTTCCACGTCCTCCACCATGGCTTGAAGCTCCAGTGCCACCATGCACAACGACGAGAGGTTCACCTTTGCCGAGGGCTTGCCAATAAATGAACACTCCGTGTGCGTTGACGTATCCCTCCTGCGGCGGGAAAACCGCGGGGACACGTCCGCTGCGTGCGTCGCGAAGCGGACGTGACGCTTCAAAAATCCGTGAAGCCAGCGTGTCATGAAATAGAAACACTTCCCGCCTTATCCTATTAACTTATAGCCATGTTGACCCGAAATCAGTTTCTCCGGATTAGCGGCACGGGGGCGGCGTCTCTCCTGATCCGTCCCTTCCTCTACGCAAGCACGGACAGCTCAAAATTCCATTTCGCCATTATCGCGGACACGCATATTATAGATAGCTACTACAAAGGTCCAGAGAGCAATCAGGAAGATACCGAGTCGATGTTTAAGACCAGTGAACGGCTGGCGGCAGCGCGCGGGGTCATCAATGCTCTGGAACCCCGCATCGAGAAAGTCTTCCTGGTTGGGGATTATTTTCATAACTATCCTTCCCCGGACATCGACTTTTATTTCAAGAACGAAACACGGATCGATAGGGCCAAGGCCCTCACCGATGCCTTCAGCATGCCGGTTCACGCGGGTTTCGGCAATCACGACTACTGGGCAAAGGGAATGTCGCGGGAAAATTCCCACGAGCTGTTTCGCCGCAAACTGAGTCTGCAGCCGTATTACACCGTGGAGCATCGAGGCTGGAAATTCATCCATGTCAACAACTTCCTGGGCGATACATGGAATACCGGGCACGCGAAGTTCAATCCATCGGTTGGATCGCTCGGTGAGGAACAACTAAACTGGCTGGAAGCAGAACTCGCTCAAAATAAGCCGTCCTTTGTTTTCATTCACTACCCGCTGTCGATCGTTCAACCCACTGAAGTGAAGGACTACGGAGTACACACGCTGATTAAGCGCCACCGTGAATCCATTCAGCGCGTGGTTTCGGGGCACTGGCACAAGTGGTTCGAGTTCGGACGGTCCTACGGCCCGCAGCACCTGGTGATGGGTGCCACCCGGTACGACCCCAACGCGTATCTCATCGTCGAAGCGGACACTAAGGCCGTACGGCATGAGTTGCTCAATATCGATCTAGTCGATTGGAACACGCACTATAGCGCGCCGTACAAGCCTCGCGCCTAAGCGAGCTGGTGTTTTTCCATGCGGTAAATCAGCGTGCGGCGGCTGATATCGAGGTACTTGGCCGCCTGCGTTTGATTTCCGTTGCATCGCTCGAGCGCCCGCAGAATCAACTCACGCTCGACGCCTTCCAAGCTAATGCCCCCATCGGGAAGTTCGAGCCATAGAGCGCCGGTGTGGGCTTGCGTGAGACGGATTTCCCGGGGCAGATCGTCTTCGACAATCAAATCGCCCCGGGCGAGAACCAGAACGCGCTCGATCAGATTCTCCAACTCGCGGATGTTGCCGGGCCAACGGTACATAATCAGATGCGGCATCAGAGAATCGCCTAACCGAACCTCTTGCAGGCCGTGCCGCTCTTTGGCTTTGCGGAATAGATGTTCGACGAGTTCGGGAATATCTTCCCTGCGTTCGCGGAGCGGCGGGAGTTCGAGGGGAACCACGGCCAGGCGATAAAAAAGGTCTTCGCGAAAGGCGCCATCATCAATCATGGCCGGAAGATTGCGATGTGTGGCGGCAATCACACGGACACTCACCTTGCGCGGCTCAATGGAGCCGATCTTGGCCACCTCTCCCTGCTGCAGGAAGCGTAATAACTTCACCTGAGCGTCCAGCGGCAGCTCTCCAATCTCATCGAGAAAAAGAGTTCCACCATCCGCCATCTCGATCATTCCGGGCTTGTTTGCATGCGCGCCGGTAAATGAGCCGCGCATATAGCCGAAGAGTTCCGCTTCGATCAGATCCTTGGGGATAGCTCCGCAATTGATGGTGACGAAAGGCTTGCTCTTGCGGCGGCTGTTATGGTGAATCGCCCGGGCGATCAACTCTTTGCCGGTGCCCGTTTCGCCATGGATGAGAACAGTTGTGTCATGTTGCGCCACGCGCGCGGCCTGATCCAGAACGCGTAAAAAATTCTTCGAACGGCCGACAATGCTTTCGAATCCGTAGCGCTGGTCCAGAGCGGAGCGCAGGTTTCGCACCTCCTCCAGCAAATTCTGCCGCTCCATCGCCCGCTGGGCCACCAGCACGAGAGCATCGAAATTTAAAGGTTTGGTGACGTAGTCATAGGCGCCCAATTTCATCGCCTGCACGGCGGTCTCAACGGTGCCGAAGGCCGTTACTACGATCACCGTTGTTTGAAACGCCTCTTCGTTAATACGCGACAGTAAGTCCATGCCATCCGACGGCATCTTGAGATCGGTAATGATCAGCTGAGGCATTACGGTGCGCAGCATCTGATACGCCTGCTCGCCGTCGGCTGCCAGATCAACGTGGTAACCGGCTTCTTCCAACTCCATTTTCATCACGCGGCGGAGACTGCTATCGTCATCGACCACGAGGACTCGATTCGCGCTCATTTCTCGGGGACCCAGGCAAAACGGGCACGACCGGACACGCCGTCATAATTTCCTTTATTGTCTAGCTGCATCGAATCCGTGGCCTTTGCACTGCTTGAGACTGCTCCTATTGAAGGAGGCCGCTGGAATGGAAGTTCAAGGCAAAAAGTCATTCCTTTATCAAGATTATTGCTTCCGGACAGACTGCCGCCATGTTGTTCCACAATCGTGGCTGCAATCGCAAGGCCAAGTCCGGTGCCGCTTTCTTTAGTCGTGAAGAATGGCTCGAAAATCCGGTCCTGTTGTTCGGGAGAAATGCCGCACCCCTCATCCTGTACTTCGATGCAGAGCCGGTCCGCGGTGGCCGAACTGTGAATGGACACTTTGCCGCCTCCATAGGAAGCTTGTACCGCATTGATGATCAGGTTCAACAATACCTGTTTGAGCTGCTCGGCGTCGCACTCGATATCCCGCATGCGCGGTGGGGATTTCTGCACAAGGGCAACGTTGCGCAGAATAGAGGCATGCCGGGCAAGAGAGGCAACCGACTCGACCAACGAAATCGGCTCGACCAGTTGGTAACGGGGCAGCCGGGGCCGGGCGAAGTCCAGGAAGTTGGTCAAAAGCTGATTGAGGCGCTGGGACTCCTTTTCCAGAATCTCCAGACACTCGTTGGTATTTGAATCGGAAGCATTGCCGCGTTTAAGAATGCCGGCGGCGCCCGAGATGCTGGCTAGCGGGTTCCGAATCTCATGGGCCAGACTTGCAGCAAGACGGCCGGCCGCGGAAAGCCGTTCACTCTTTTTCATGCGCTCTAAATTTTGGCCCAGTTCAATGTGTACGCGCTCGAGTTCCACCTTCGTCGTTTCGACACGTCTGCGCTGCACGCGCTCCGCGTCAGCCAATGCTCCGGCGATCAGGCCGGCGCTGCCGAAGATGATCATTTCCACAATCTGGTCTTTCGCGTCCAACGGCCAGCCCGTCCAGTGTGCGGCGATGCTGGGAGCCTGCACTATCACCGCGAACAGTATCGCCTTCCCCGCCCCACGCCAACCGTAGAGCATGCCGGCCAGCATGAACGGCAAGAAGTTCAGATGGTGAAGAATGTTATGAGTCTCAATAAATTCCGGCGGGATCAAGAGCGTAAGGCTGGCAAGCAGGAAAATGGACGCCGCAATGGCGACGGCATTCCGCTTCGAATTCTTCAAATTTGCCCAGGCGGGAGACATCTTATCCCAAGTTTCCCATTGGACAGCGAGGCAGGAACGGCATCGCCGAAGTCATTGCAACTCACAGGCCACCCTGAACCCTTTTGTTTCGACGACTCACAGAAATACGTGTACCAGAAGGTACACACTCACCAGCCGCAGTGCGCGCATTGGGACAGGGATCAGTGGAACGCGGCCCTATTCGCTAAGTCTTTGGGTTTGGGCCTCCACTTGCCCTACTTCAGTCGTGCCTTCGCGACTATCCATGTCTATCGCCTTTCTCTGCTCTACGGCCGCAGCTCTGGCACAATCCAATACAAGCATTCCGCAAGCGCTCACGCTGCAGCAGGCGCTGGCCTTTGCGCAACGAAATAGCCCGCCTTTACAGGGAGCCTTGGCTGCGTCAGAAAGAGCTGCCGCGAGAGTGACCAGCGCCCGGGCTTACAGCAATCCCCAGGTGGAGGTTTTCATTGGACCCCAGCACGCGCGGCGGATCGCGACACCCGGAGTACCTGGCCCTCTGCAGCATTACGCCGCATATCAGACGGTAGAAATTCCGGAAGAGCGGCGCCGGCGGCGGAACGTAGCGGAACTGGGGAGACAGACTGAATTGTACCGGCAGCAAGGCGTGCAGCTTTCCGTGACGGCGACGGTGAAACAAGCTTTTTACACAGTGATCCGTCAGAAAGAGGAGATTCAGCACACGCAAGAAAATCTGGCGCTCGTGCGGGATTTGCGGCGGCGCGTGGAGGTGGAGGTCCAAGCAGGGGAGAAGGGGCGCCTGGAATTGACGCGCGCGGAAGCTGAACTGGCGAGGGCAAACTTCGCCGTCCGCAGCGCTCAAATCGAGCTGTCGAATGCGATTGCCATGCTGCGAGTCGCCATCGCAGCTCCGGCGGACGCGAACCTGGATCCACAGGGGAGATTGGAAGCGTCCATTAAGCTGGCTCCGCTGGCAGAGATGCGCGCACAGGTCTTGCGGTCGCACCCGGCGATCGCGGAGATGCAAACGGTATCTTCGCAATCGGAAGCCACGCTTGAACACGAACGGTCGCGGCGAATCCCGCAGCCTACGTTCTTCGGTGAATATGAAAGGCAGCCGGATCTTTGGTTCTGGCGGACCGGAGTCATTGTTTCCCTTCCTGTGCGGGACCGGCGCGCGGGACCAATACTCGAAGCGCAGGCAGCGATACGGGAATCCCGCGCTGCAGAAGCGCAACGCAGGCTGGAGATTACTTCCGCACTCGAGCGCGCGTATGAACAGTACTTACTCGCCGATCAGCAGGTAACCGCGCTGCAATCCGGATCGCTGCATGAAGCCGAAAGCGCGGTTGAAGCCGCAAAGGCGGCTTACCGCTTTGGAGAGCGCGGCATCGTGGAGGTCCTGGACGCGCAACGAGTGCTGCAGAGCGTGCGCGGGGACCTGCTGGACGCTGAATTTGCCAGACAGACCGCCCGCACCGCCCTGGAAGAGCTTGGCGCGGTGGCGCCGGAAGGAAAACCGTAGTGTCCACTTTATTGACCGCCACGAACTGCAAACGCGTTACTCCACTAACCGCTATCGCAATCCTCGCCTTCCTCATACTAATGGGGTCCGGCTGCAATGGAAGCAAAGCGAAATCACCGCAGGTCAAAGCAGCGGCGCAGACCGATCCGTCGATTATCACCGTGGAAGAGGCGCTTGGCAAGCAACTCACCGTCGGCAGAGTGGAGTCACGCGATCTGGCGGTGTCGCTGCAAGTGCCCGCGCGAGTAGAAGTGGACGCGTCGCGCGTAGCCCGGGTGGGTTCACCGGTGTCGGGACGCATCACAAAGCTGTTGGTGCTGGAGGGGCGCAGCGTGCAGCGCGGAGAGACGCTGGCGACGTTGCACAGTACGGACCTGTCGGACACACAGTTTTCTTTCGTTAAAGCGTTCTCTCAGCAGAAGCTTGCGGAACAAGCTGCCGGGCGAGCGGAGCAACTGGTGAAAGCGGACGTATTCGGCCGCGCTGAGTTAGAGCGGCGCCAAGCTGAGCTGCTGCAGGCTAGCACCGAAGCAGCCGCTTTCCGTACGCAGCTGCGCGGTTTGGGAATGACCGATGCCACTATAAAAGCGCTCGAAAGCGATCGCAAGTTGAACGCCGAATATCCGATCCTTTCCAGCATTTCCGGCACGGTTCTAGAACGCAACGTCACGCTGGGCCAAATTGTCCAGCCGGCCGAAAAAGCTTTCCTGGTGGCGGATCTGTCAAATGTCTGGCTCGTGGCCGACGTTCCGGAGCAGGAAGCCAGCAGGATATACGCGGGCATGCGGGTCTCTGTGGTCGTCCCCTCACTTCCCGACCAGCAACTCGGAGGGCGCCTTGACTATGTAGCGCCGATTGTGGACCCGGGCACCCGCACGGTTCAGGTAAGAATGAACCTGCCCAACAGCCGCGGCCTTTACAAGCCGTCCATGCTAGCGAGCATGGTTTTTCTAGATCGCACGGAACGTAAGACGGTGGTACCGGCGACGGCGGTTGTCCGGCAAGAAGATAAAGACTACGTTTTCATTCAACTCGCGGCCAACCGGTTCATTCTTCGACCGGTGACGCTTGGGTCGGACAGCGGCGAGGACAGGGTGCTCGAGAGTGGCGTGGGACCCGAAGAAAAAATTGTCCTTGACGGCGCCTTCCACTTGAACAACCAGCGTAAGCAAAACGAAATCAAGAGGGGCGAGTAGGATGCTCGAGTCCATAGTTCAGGCGGCTCTGAAGCAGCGCCTCGTCCTGGTTGTTATCAGTATCGCGATGGCCGGCTTCGGCGTCCACGCGGCCCGGAGTTTGTCGATCGACGCATTTCCGGACGTCACAAACGTGCAAGTACAAATCGCCACCGAAGCGCCCGGTAAGTCGCCTGAAGAGGTAGAACGGTTCGTCACCATCCCGGTGGAAATTGCCATGACCGGGCTGCCTGGGATGACGGACATGCGTTCCCTTAACAAGCCGGGACTCTCACTCATCACGCTGGTCTTCGAAGACGGACGCAGCCTCTACCTTGAACGGCAGATGGTGAGCGAACGGTTGAGCGAGCTACGAGACAAGATGCCGGAGGGCGTTATTCCGGTGCTTGGCCCAATTACCAATGCTCTCGGCGAAGCATACCAGTACACGCTCGAAAAACCGGGCGAGGAACGGCGTGCTCTCACGAAAGACGAGTTGATGGAACGCCGCACGGTGCAGGACTGGGTCGTGCGCCCGCTGCTGCGATCCATTCCAGGGGTGGCGGAGATCAATTCAACCGGTGGCTACGTAAAGCAATACGAGACATTGGTGGACCCGCAAAAACTGCGCTATTACAACCTATCGATTCAAGATGTTCAGGTCGTCTTTTCCCGAAACAATGCCAATGCCGGCGGCGGTATTCTTCCGCAGCACGCTGAGCAGTACTTGATCCGCAGCATCGGCCTGATTCGCAATCTGGATGATATTCGCAATATCGTGCTCAAGGAAAAAGCGGGCACACCTGTTTATATTCGCGACGTGGCCGAAGCCCGTATCGGATCGGAGGTCCGCTACGGGGCCATGACAAAGGGTGGCTACACCGAAGCGGTCGGTGGCGTGGTGTTGATGACCTCCGGCGGGAATGCCAAGGAGATTGTCGGCCGCGTCAAGGAACGGGTGGCGGAGCTCAATGAAAAACAAATGATTCCCGGAGACCTGAAGATAGTGCCGTATTACGACCGTTCCGAACTGGTGGATGCGGCCATTCATACGGTCACGGAGGTGCTGGCGGAGGGCATACTGTTTGTTGTCGTTATTCTGTTTCTCTTCCTAGGCGATCTACGTTCGAGCCTCATTGTGAGCGCAACGCTCGTGCTGACGCCGCTGCTTACTTTCTTCGTTATGAATCGCGTGGATCTCTCCGCGAATCTGATGTCGCTGGGCGGCCTGGCGATTGCCATCGGTCTCATGGTGGACGGCTCCGTGGTGGTGGTCGAAAATGTATTCTCCAAACTAAGCCATGCCAAATTGAGTGAGCACGGAACTCCGCTTTCGAGCCGCGGACGCCTGCGGCTGGTGCTGCATGCGGTGAGCGAAGTGGCGACTCCAGTAGTCTTCGGAGTGACGATTATCATTGTTGTCTTCCTTCCACTCATGACGCTCGAAGGAATGGAGGGCAAGATGTTTGCGCCGCTTGCCTATACAATCGCCATTGCCCTTGCTATTTCCCTGCTGCTTTCACTCACACTCTCGCCGGTGCTCTCTTCTTATTTGTTGAGAGGCGGCTCAGAAAAAGACACATGGCTGGTGCGCTGGCTGCGCAGGCCGTACGAACGGATCTTGGATTTGGCGATGACGTACCGCAAAACGAGTGTAATCGCGGTCATTGCCGCGTTCGGACTTGCACTGGGATTATTCCCGCTGCTTGGCACCGCATTCATACCGGAGATGCAGGAAGGCACGCTTTCTCCCAATGCGGATCGAGTGCCTAACATTTCGTTAAATGAATCTCTTCAGATGGAGATGCAGATGCAGCGGATGATGATGACGATCCCCGGAGTGGAGGGTGTGGTGTCGCGCGTGGGCCGCGGCGAATCGCCGGCTGATCCGGCCGGCCCGAATGAAGCCGATGTGATCGCAACGCTGACAGCTTACGACAAGCGCCCGAGCGGCGTCACACAGAATAAGATCGCGGAGGAAGTGCGGAAGCGCCTCTCGAATGTTCCCGGGATCAACCTGGTTATGTCGCAGCCCATCTCCGATCGCGTGGACGAGATGGTCACGGGCGTCCGCGCGGACGTTGCTGTGATGCTGTATGGCGATGACCTTACCGTGCTGGTCGACAGAGCCAAAAAAATCGCCAAGGTTGCATCTTCGATTCAGGGCACACAGGACACACGCGTCGACCGGGTTGGCGGGCAGCAATACCTCAGCATCCAGATCGATCGCGGCGCGATTGCACGATATGGGCTGAATGCCGCGGACGTGAACGATGTCATCGAAACGGCGATTGCCGGTAGATCGGCAACGGACATCTACGAAGGCGAGCGGCGCTTTCAAGCCGTGGTGCGGTTGCCCGAGACGCTGCGCGATAGCGTGAGCGATATCCGGCAGATTCTTGTCACTTCACCGGGTGGCCCGAAAGTTTCACTGGAACATCTGACGACAGTTAAAGTGACTGAAGGACCGGCGCTCATCAACCGGAGCATGGGCAAGCGCCGTATCGTAGTCGGCGTCAATGTGCAGAATCGAGATCTTGGCGGGTTCGTGACGGAACTACAAACGAAAGTGGGAGAGCAGGTGCCGCTTCCCGCCGGCTACTTTATCGAATGGGGCGGACAGTTCCATAACATGGAGCGTGCCTTGCGCCACCTGACCATTATCATTCCGATCACGATAGCCGCGATCTTCTTTCTACTGTTCCTGCTCTTTCATTCCGTCCGTTTTGCGGCACTCATCATCACGGTCCTCCCGTTAGCGTCCATTGGCGGCGTGCTGGGACTCTTTCTTACTGGAGAATACCTGTCCGTGCCGGCCTCCGTGGGCTTCATCGCACTTTGGGGAATAGCCGTATTGAACGGCGTTGTGCTGGTCTCCTACATTCGCAAGCTGCGTCAAGAGGGGATGTCACAAGCCGAGGCCATTCGGGAGGGTGCGCGTCTCAGATTTCGCCCCGTCATGATGACGGCAACGGTCGCCGCGCTCGGTTTGGTGCCATTCCTCTTTGCAACGGGTCCCGGCTCGGAGATTCAGCGCCCGCTCGCCATCGTTGTTATTGGTGGGTTGCTCACATCTACGCTTCTCACGCTGGTAATTGTTCCGGTCGTGTATGGTTTCTTCGAGGGAACGCAGGTTTACGAAGCAGAGCTGCATGAAGAATTCGCGTGAGGACGGGGCTATTCCTTCAAAACTCTAATCTTGGCGTTGGGTGGCTGCGCCAGGACGAATTTCTCGGCCGTCACTTCCGGCGTGTTGATTTTTAGATCGGTTACCGTCAAAACCAGTTCGTATCCGTCAATCGGCCGCTGCATGTCGATCATCGACGGGAACAGAACGCCTCCATAGGTTTGCCAATGCGAATACCTGGTGTCGCCCTTAATGTTGCCTTTGGCATCGAACGTGATTTGACGGGTGATCTGCAGCGAATAGCGATCGAAGTAAACGGTGCGCTCCAAGCCGAGTTCGCCGCCATCGCGCTTTAACATCAGCAGGATGTAGTTGGCTCGTGTTTCATCCGTATCCTCCTCAAGCACCGTCAGATCTTCCGGACCGGCGGGCGGCTTAATCATCAGCGCGCCAAAGAAGGCTTCCGGCCGGAGGTTTTCGAGCTTGTTTTGCGAATTTGCCGGTGCGTCGTTGGCGCCGTCGATGAATTCGTTACGGCTGGGAATGGAGACTTTAAAGTTGTTTCCGCTGGAAAGCATATCGAAAGCCGTCGCGTGGATCACCGGGTCTAGACCAATGACGCGAATTTCGTCCGGCTGGCGGAACAATACATACGCGCCGATGGTTGGATAGTCACTTACAGTACCCCCGCGCAGGCTGCCGACAGAAGGCGACATGTCGACTTTCATACTGAACGATTGAATGGGATCGGAGATTGCGTGAATCCGGCGGATCAACTCCGCTTTGTCGGCTGTCAGCAACGGTTTATGCTCAGGCTTGCCAGGGGGCGCAACGACGCGCCGGCGGACGAGGCAAGCCGAAGAAAATAGACTGCAAAAGAGAACAACAAAAGTACAAAGACGCGTAGCCGGAATAAAACCCACCTCTTGCAGTTTAGTAAACGTTATAAACTACTCTTGATTCAATCCATGAAGACACGATCGTTTATTCGCCTTTTAACGGCAATTTTGGGGCTGGTTTCGTTTCCTCTCCACGCGCAGCTCAACAAGGAGAAGGGTAACGGCCCACATGGCGTTCCCGAGGTCACCTTTTTTGAACACCGGCTAGGCACGGATCACGCCGAAGGCATCGCGCCGATTGATATGAATGGCGACGGACACCCGGATTTGGTGAGCGGCGCTTATTGGTATGAGAACCCAGGCCCACAAGGCGGAGACTGGAAACGCCATCAATACCGCACCGTGGAAATGCAGGATGAATTCGTGTCGGATTGCGGCGAATGGGTCGTGGATGTGAATCACGACGGCGCGCCAGACCTCGTGACAGTAGGCTGGCAAAGCGACGGCCTCTGGTGGTATGAGAATCCAAAGAAGCAAGATGTGAGGTGGCAACGGCATCTTATCGCGCACACGGTTAAGACCGAGGGCGGCTGGATGGCGGACTTGAATGGCGATGGCGTACCTGAACTGGCGCTGGGGCACTATGGACACTCAGGAGTGATCTGGATCGATTTCGCGGGTAAGGAACCGAAGGTACACAACGCCGGCGGAAGCGCTGAGGATGGGCACGGCATCGGAATGGCGGATATCGATGGCGACGGGAAGACGGACCTTTTAACGCCATACGGCTGGTTCAAGAATATTGATGCCAATGCGGACAAATGGGAGTGGCGCGGCGATTGGAAGCTGGGTGAAACAGGTTTCCCGATCATCGGCTACGACGTCAACAAGGACGGCAAGCTGGACCTGATCTACAGCCGCGGCCACAGCTATGGAGTGTACTGGCTTGAGCAAGGAGGCAAGGGCAATAACCGTACCTGGACGAAACATACCATCGACGAATCGTTCTCCCAGGCGCACGTGCTCAAACTGGTAGACCTCGACGGCGATGGGCAAATGGAGGTACTGGTGGGCAAACGCTATCGCGGACATAGCGGAAACGATCCGGGATCCTACGAGCCGCTGGTAATTTACTACTACAAGATCGACCCCGCCAAAGGGACTTTTATGCGATTCCCGGTTTCCTATAACGGAACCGCCGGAGGTGGAACGCAGTTCGTGGTGCAGGATCTGGATGGAGACGGGGATCTGGACATCGCAGTGGCCGGTAAATCGGGCGTGCATTTTCTGGAGAACCTGAAAACAAGCACCGTACCGAAGGAGCAGCGCGAGCGCGAGATACTGCTCGAGAAGAACTGGCCGTTCGAAGGGGAAGGCACGCAGATCCCCAAGTAGCCCTGGACTCAGCTCTTACCGCGGAAGAGAAACACGATTTCAATCACCAGAATGATGACCACCATCAGTTCCAACAAGAACGCGCGCCCCTGGTGAAATTCGTTCACCATGGATTCATACAGCTCGCGCGCGGTGGTGAGCTTATCCGTTACTAGATTCCGGTAATCGGTTACTCCGATGCGAGCGGAAGCAAGCCGGTAAGCGCGCGCGTAGAACATGTCGCTCAAGAACTTGATGGCGTTATCCGTGCGCTCGGCGAGCTCGCGATAATCGAGCCGGATGGTGTTCAGTTCTTCGGCATGGCGGGCAAGGCTCCATTGCGCCCAGAGGTTTCGTCTCTTTTCCAGCCGCTTGTAGACATCGGCCAGGACCCCGGTGAGCACTTCGTCGTAGTAGCGGAATTCGAGCAACTGCGTATTCGCATATTCGAGCAAGTCAATTGTGGGAGCGGCCGCGAAGGGCGTATCGTATAAAAACGCCGCCACCCAGCCGACCACGAGCAGATCAGCAGGGTAGTAGGACATGCTGGCTGCCAGCACCTCTTGACGCTCGCTGGGAGACAGCGCGGTCTCTTCGCCCCGCACGATCTGGGCAATCTGCGTCGCGTTTTGACGGAGCAGATCTTCGGCCGAGCGCAAGGCGCCATCCGGCTCTACGATGGGATCCAGCTGAACAATGTAATAGTCTTCAACAATCCAGTTTTCATAGGGCTTCTTCAATGCGGGCTTGACGGGGCCAACGCTACTTCGCAGAAGAGAGCGAGCGCGGCCCTCAAGTTCGGGCGAAAGAATCCAATGGTTCGCCAATTGGACCAGATCGATCCACGGCGCGAAGGCAAAGCGCGTCTGCAGCTCCACACTAGCGACTCCATAATTGAAGTAGCGAATGCGCGCCTGTAGAGGATGGCCATCGAACGGGTCGCAATCCCCGATTGCTTGCAGCACGGGCGGTTGCTCATAGCGCACATATTCGGGGGCCGGGTGGCGAAAGGCCGGCTCTCTTTTGCTGGGACTGGTCCCCAGCAGCGTATGCAACCGCTGCAGGTCGATCTCTTCGGAAATATCGAACAAAAACAACGCTCGAATTCTGCCATTCAGCATTAGGTGCCTTTAAGCTGTACGCCGCGAATTGTGAACGACACCCGGCATGAGACTATGCATGAGCCGGTTCGCATCCTCGACTGCATAAAGACGGCGGCCCAACGGTAAGGCAAGCGCCTGCAATTGGCGTTGCCTGCGCGTCAAAAGCGCGAGGAACGCACCGGCCTCCAAAGGGTCGCCATAGAGCGCGGTATTCTGATCGAGCCGGTCACGCAGGACCGACAGATTATGGTCGTCACCCAACAGGATTTCCAGTTTATGCAGATCCTGCAGCCGCTTGGCCTCTTCAGGCAGGACGGACAAGAGGCTTAGATGATAGCGATGTTCCTTCACGCGTTTTCGAAGCTGGTGCAAATGATCGGGAACGGGACTTTCGAGCGCTTTGCGGAGAGCTTTTTTTCCGCGCTGGTAGGTCGTTTCGAATCCCGAAGCCATGACATCGTCGAGGGCTTGCGGCACGGGCCAATTCTCAACCCGCCGTCTGACCGTGCGCAAACCTAGCGCCGTTTCCCGAAACGTCTTAGCCACGTCAATTACCTGTTTCGCATCACGCTGGCTCTTTTCGAGACCCTGCCGGATGGCGGCAAAACGATCGCCGCGCTGCTGTCGCAGCAAGTCAAAGACCTCCAGCATGACCGCATCGTCTCGCAGACCAGACAACCCGCGGGCGAGAGTGCGCAACTGGCCATTCTCGGCGCTGGAAGCCGAAAGCATTTCGGGTTGGAGCAGCCGCAAAACGCTCCGCACCTTTTTTATGCCCTTACGCGCTTCATGAACACCGCGGTCCACTTTGTCTGGATTCGAAAGTTGATCCGCGGCCTTTTTCAGTTGCTCAACAACGATCCGCCTGATTCCATCGGAAAAGGATTCGTCTGTCTTCAGGCGGAACGCCATAGTTGTTAAGAGTGGCCCTCGCTAGGCGCGGTGGCGGCGAAATTGGTGGTTTCGCCATCATATTCTTTCTCCGCCTCGGCGGTCTTGCCTACGAGACGCAGCGCCGCGGCAGTGACATGTTCGGCGGTAAAACCGAAATTCTTCATAATCAGGTCACCAGGAGCGGACGCGCCGAAGTGGTCGATGCCGATTACGGTGCCTTCGGTTCCAGCCCAGCGATGCCATCCTAACCTAGCGGCAGCCTCCACGGTGACACGCTTGGTGACAGCCTTTGGCAGCACGCTCTCCTGATACGCAGCATCTTGCGCTTCAAAGAAGTGCCAGCTGGGGAAACTAACCACGCGCGCCTTGACGCCGTAGCCCTTCAGTTTTTCCTGCGCTCTCACGCAGAGCGAAACTTCCGACCCGGAGGCGATCAGGATCACATCAGGTTTGCCGCCCTCGGCCTCCGAAAGAATATAGGCTCCCTTAGATACGTCCACACCCTTCGCGTTAGCGCGGCTTAAGTGCGGAAGGTTCTGGCGGGTGAAGGCGAACAGCGTAGGTCCATCATGTTGCACAGCGGTGGCCCAGCATTCGGCGGTCTCGGTGGCGTCGGCCGGGCGCATCACGTTGAGGCCGGGGATCGCGCGCAGACCAGCGAGTTGCTCAATCGGTTCGTGAGTGGGACCGTCTTCGCCTACGCCGACGCTATCGTGCGTGAACACGTAGAACGCCTTGAGCTTGCTCAGGGCGCCGAGCCGAACCGACGGCTTCATGTAATCGGAAAAGACCAGGAAGGTGGCGCTAAACGGCAGCAAGCCGCCATGCGCAGCCAGGCCATTGACAGCGGCTCCCATAGCATGTTCGCGGACGCCAAAGGCAATGTTGCGCCCGGAGTATCCCCAGACACCACCCACAGCGCCGGCGGAAGAAGGCCCGCCGAATTCCGGATTCTGAAAATCGCCTTCGCCTTTCAGCGCCGTATTGGTGGACGGGTTCAGATCGGCCGACCCGCCGAGAATGTTCGGAATGTGCTTGGCTAGAGCGTTCAGCACCTGGCCGCCCGCCGCGCGCGTCGCCAGCGGCTTATCCTCGGGCTTCCACTTCGGCAGATCGGCCGCCCAATTTTCGGGAAGCTTCCCGGAGATCATGCGTTCGAGTTCGGCAGCTTCCTTCGGGAAAGCGGCTTTGTAGGCATCGAACTTCTTTTGCCAGCCTTGCTGCGCGCCGGCTCCTTTGCCGATGGCTTTACGGAATTCGTTAACCGCATCCTGAGGCAGGAAGAACTTCTCCGTGCTGGGCCAGGCGAGCGCCTTTTTGGAAGCGAGCAACTCGTCCTCTCCGAGGGGGTTGCCATGCGCTTCGAAAGAATCCTGTTTGTGCGGGCTGCCGTAGCCAATGTGCGTGCGAACCAGGATCAACGACGGCTTGTGAGTCTCGGCCTGGGCGGCTTCGATGGCTTTGGCGATTGCTTCCGTATCGTTGCCTTCATGGACGTGAATCACGTGCCAGTCGTAAGCTTCAAAGCGCTTGCCGACATCTTCGGTGAAGCACAAGCTGGTCGCCCCGGCGAGCGAAATGTGATTGTGATCGTACAGGAAAATCAGTTTGCCGAGCTTCAGATGTCCGGCCAGCGATGCGGCTTCCTGCGTGATGCCTTCCATCAGGTCGCCATCGCCGCAGATTCCGTACGTGTAATGGTCAACGACGGTGTGTCCGGGCTTGTTGAAACGCGCCGCGAACCAAGCTTCCGCCATCGCCAGACCTACCGCGTTGCTTAGCCCCTGGCCGAGCGGGCCGGTCGCCACTTCGACTCCGACAGTGTGTCCGCGTTCCGGATGCCCGGGCGTTTTGCTGCCCCATTGGCGAAAATGTTTTAATTCCTCAAGCGGGAGATCGTAACCGGTGAGATGCAACAGGCTGTACAGGAGCATGGAACCGTGCCCCGCGGACAGGACGAATCGGTCGCGGTCAAACCAGGCGGGATCCTTCGGATTGAATTTCAGATATTTCATCCATAACGTGTAGGCCATTGCGGCCGCGCCCATCGGCATACCTGGGTGTCCGGAGTTGGCGTTCTGCACCGCATCGGCGGAAAGAAAGCGGATCGTGTTGATGCAAAGGTCTTCTAACGTTTGGGTTTCGGTGGTAGGCAAGGTTACCTCTTGTGTTTTAGACATATAGTCCGTTTGATACGTTGACAGTCCGGCAGCGGACGGAGTGCAAGATTTCCGGCAAATAGCCGACCATCGCCACTCTTTACAGGTTAGTACTTCGGGAGTTGAGGTACTTTAGGAAGTCGCCGAATCCGGGCCCTTTGCGGTCGCGGGATCCCACGCTATTCTGACAGAGAATGGCCTTACGGATCGTAAGCTTCGCGTTGTTGAGCCTATTCGCTGCCCAGGCGCAGAACACTGCCACATTTGAGAGCACCACCTATCAAGCGGACACACCCATATCGCTGACCTGTCCCGCGGGAGCGCCGCTGGGCGCGGTGAATCTGCAGGTGCGGTCTCCACAAGACAAAGACCCGCTGCAATTTCAATCCATCAATCACCTGAGTGAAGGGGACACGGTGTCGTACGCACCAGTGCTGCGCAACAACGAGAAACGGCCGGGGGAGGTGGCGATGGTACTCGTTCCCGCCAAACGGAACCCGGACGACGATCTGCTGATTGTCACCGACCCCAAGGATGCCAATAAGCCGCAACAATGGAAGATTCCACAGACTATTTCCGTGGCTGCTTTTGTATACGGGCCACAGGGATTGAACCGGAAAAAAGTACAGGGCTTTCTCTCGCAGGACGATCAGTTGGTGGCGCAACTGGCCGATTACGCCGAGAAGACGTCTCAGACGGAAGCGCTGCTCCAGGCGCTTTCCGATAACGGCAGTTCTCCGGCAAGCATGAACTCCGCGCTGAACGGCTTTGCCTCGCAGTATGGCTTCGCGGTCCAGTTAGATAAAGCCGCCCCGGTTTCGGTGCAGGCGCAGGCGCTGTTCAGCAGCATGAATCCGCAGCTCGCCAGCTACAATCCACTGGCCAGTTCGGCGTCGGAGCGCATTGGACAAACGACTAGCGTCGCCACCGCAGCCGCGACGCTTTTCTTCGGAAGTCCGGTCGGCATAGCAGCGGGGGGCACTGCAATGTTGTTGCAATTGCACTCCATTGCATTTCCAAATACCCAGTTCCGGTCGTCATTCGCAACACCGCTGAAAACCGGTGTCAACCTGTGTGGGCAGCGCGGGGCCGCACCGGCGCACACCAGGGTAGCGTTCGTGTGGGCGAACCGCATCCCCAATACCCAAACACCCAGCATTCGAATCGGAGATGACAATACGATTCCCCAGACGCAGAAGACTCTGGTGACGGTGAGCGTGCCGGATACGCAATGGAAGTATCTGCAACGGGCGCGGAATTGGGAACTCGAAAATGACAAAGGTCAAAAGATTGCAGCGACGGTGCTGAAGCTGGGGAATCAGAAGGCGCTCGAAATCGGTTTGGACAAGTTGAATTTGGCGGTGGGCGACTACCGGCTGAGCGGATTTTGGGATTGGGACCCTTTCCAAGCCACCGGCGAGATCCATGTCTTAGCTCTCAGCGATTTTAAAGACGCGAAACTGGTGGCAACGTCACAAGACCGCTTGCTGGCGCATTCCGGCAAAATCCCCGTAACGCTCTCGGGAAGCGACTTCGAATTCACTAACAAAGTGGAGTTGAAGAGAGCCGGCGATAAGTTCGCCTTGCCAGAGCCAGTGCGATTCCTTTTACCCAGGGGATTGCGCGCCGGTCCACAAGATCGCATGGACGTGCTATTGGATACGGCCGCGCTGGACCCGGGGACGTATGAGTTACTCATCTCGCAGCAGGACGACAAGAGACATGGCGTGGGCCTCAACGTTCTGCCCAATCCACCCCGAATGGACAATCTCCCTATCCTGGTAAACAGAGGTGAAGCAGCGCAGCACTATGTCTTGAAGGGCGAGCGTCTGGATCTGTTGGCAAAGTTGGAGGCGCCGGAGGCGCAGATAGAACTCGGCGCCGCGTCCAGCGGTGGGCACGAGCGCAGTCTGACGGTGCAGTTGAAAGCCAGTCCGCAAGCCACTGTTTCGTCCGTTACCGCGTCGTTAAGCGACCGGAGTACGCAGCTGACTCTGCCGGATGCACTGCAAGTCACCGGGCCCTTGCCGGTAATTGCGAGTTCTAAACTTTCCCTGCCCGCCGGGCTGGCAATCACGATTCTGCCCGAAGAATTTCCCGCCGGCTATACATTGACTGCCGTGCTGGATGTCAAGAATATCGAACCTAAAAGCATTTTGCAGCTGGATTGCGCGGAAGGCGTGGGCGGAAAGCCGCTGCTGCACCTGGGTGAGCAGAATGATACATCCAGCTTGCAACAGTTATCTCAAGACCAAATTTTTCTTTCCTACGATACGAGTACCTTTCCGGCGGGCTGCACGCTGCAAGCATCAATCGACAACGGCCAAGGCGGAAAATCACAGCCAGTCACCTTGGCGCGAATCATACGCTTGCCGCAGATTGCTTCTATCCGGGAGACCAGCCGGGAGACCGGCGGACCCCAAATGGACGGCGTTGGCGCAACCTACACTCTGGCGGGAAGCAATCTGGAAATGATCGAAAAAGTGGGATGGGATACCCTTACCGGAAGCGACGTTGCTGGCCTGCCGACGCCCTTGCCCGGGCCGGGCCGGCAACAGACGTTAACCGCCATGTTGCCGGTGCCGCCGGTCGCGCGCGCGCCAGTATTTCTTTGGCTTCGAGGCGAAAAAACCGGCCGCGCCACGAATATTACCGTGACGCCCGGCTCGCCAAATACCGCACCCACGGGCGCCGGACGGCCCTGATTTGTTTTATAGTTGGGACAATTGACAAATCTGCCCAATTTGCTCACTCTGATGCGGATCTTTCTGGTTCCGCTGTTGGTAGCTGCGCTGGTGCAGCAGAACTTTCAGATCTATTGGGGCGAGCGGATCCTGGTCGCGAACGACTTCTTCGCGTTGATCGTGTTCCTGGCTGCTGCATTGACGGATTTGCTGGACGGCTATCTGGCGCGGCGTTGGAAACAGGTGACCACGGTGGGCACTTTGCTCGACCCGGTGGCGGATAAGCTGCTAATTTCCGCAGCCCTTATTTCTTTGGTTCAGACGCGCCTGCTTCCCGGCTGGCTGGTAGTGCTGATCATCAGCCGCGAGTTCGCGGTATCCGGTTTGCGCAGTATTGCGGCAGCGGAAGGTTATACGATCAAAGCCGGTGAACTGGGCAAATCGAAAATGGTGCTGCAGGTCGTGGGCATCATGCTTGTGCTGCTTTCCATCCGCTGGCACGCCCTGCGCGGTGTGGCAATGTTTGCCATGTACGCAGTGCTGGCTTTCGGCTTGGCTTCGGCAGTGGAGTATTTTCGTAATTTCTGGGGCAAGGTGGATTCAGGCATCAAGCTTCGCCGCCGCAATGAGCTACTCGCCATGGAGCGCCAGAAACGGCGCTTGCTGCGGGCCGAACGCAAAACCGAGTTGCGTGCCCGGAAAGGCGCGCAAGTACCTGAAAGAGCCGACGACGACGCTCCAGCTTCTATTCGGCGATCTGGCTGAAAGATTTTTCGGGAACCGGAGTGAACAGTGCCGGGACCAGCGCTTGCGCGGCCGATCGAACCACTTCATAACCAGTGGTAGTAAAGAGGACTGTGCGAGTCTCGCCGCGCCGTCCCATTGGTCCTAGCTCCCTCCCATTGAAGACAATCGTCACGCCACCCGCGTTGCCGGCGCGAATTCGGGCGGTTTCGCGCCCTACTAAAACCTTGGTCTGTGAGGCTTTCAAAATGCCGCTATAAGTCTGTTCTCCGTCAGCGACTATAGATAGCCAAGTGGCCTCGATTGCCATCAGTCGAATGTGTATGCCGTTATCGATCTCGGCGGCTGGCGGCTCTCCCGCTGCAAGGGTCGGATCCGGCGCGGGCCGCGCCGTCGGGTTCGACGGTGATTTTGAAGCTTCTCGTCCGAAATGAGTTGCGAGAGACGTCAGCGTGGAGACGGGAGAAGGAAGAAGGATCCTTCCGCCGCCAGGACGCAAAACCGCGTATAGGCCGGAACAGAGCACCACGACCGCAACCAAAGCCACCGCTGAATAAATCCAGTGGAAATCATGCCGGATTTTGGGCTGGATACGGGCTACGCGGACAAGGGGCTCGCCGGCTTCCCCAGGGAGGCGCGGTTGCGGCATTTCACTGCTGGCCGCCTGTACAGCTTCAGCCAGCAAACCGTAGTCCAGCTTGACTTCCTGAGCGAACTGACGGACAAAGCTGCGGTACAAGAAGGGTGAGCTGATTTGGCGGAGATCGTCGGACTCGATGGCTTCCAGATTTTTTGAAAGAATACGAGTACGCGCGCTGATATCCTGCAGGGTAGAGCCCTGGTCGAGCCGCGCATTTCGAAGCATTGTCCCTACGGACGACATGTAGCCTCCAGACGAAAGGTTCCGTCCGAATCCCTGTAAAGCTATAATACTACAAACTTTTGGCAGGCCTAGACGGCAACTGCGATGTACAATTCTAATCGACCTAACTCCATCATTCCTTTAACCCTGAAGCGCCTGACAGCAGTAGCAGCGATCCTTTTTGGTACTAGAATAAGCTCAGTTGTAGGCCTGGTACTTCCGCCAAATTCGCCTGCCTTTGATGGCGCGCAAGCTCTGGCTGCTACTAAAAAGGCTGTCGCATTCGGGGAACGGCCCTCGGGCTCCCCGGAGAATGTACGCCAAAGGGACTGGATCCTGGCCGAGCTGAAACCCCTGGGAGGCACTGTCGAGCTGGACACGTTCAGCGGCCAAACTCCGAATGGACCGGTGCCCATGGCGAATATCATTGTCCATTTCAAAGGTGTAAGTGGCAAAGCCATCACCGTGACAGGCCACTATGACACAAAGAAAATTCCGATGATGTCTTTCGTGGGGGCGAACGATGGCGGCTCATCTACCGGCTTCCTGATTGAATTTGCACGCGTGATGGCCAAAATGAAACATCGCGACGATGTGCTGATCGTGTTTTTCGATGGGGAAGAGGCGGTCGGCAACTGGACCGCCTCCGACAGTTGCTATGGGAGCCGCCACTTGGCGGCGAAGTGGCTGGCGGACGGAACGCTCAAGAATGTCAAAGCGCTTATAAATGTGGACATGATCGGCGACAAAAGCCTGAACGTGATGAACGACGAAAATTCATCCGCATCGTTGCGTGAGATGACGCAGAAGGCCGCCGCCAAACTCGGCCATTCGCAGTATTTTGAGAAGACTCCAGGGGCTATCGAGGATGACCACAAACCATTCGCGGAGGCGGGCGTCAACGTTCTGGACTTAATCGATTTCGCCTACGGGCCTGATAACGGTTTCTGGCACAACGCGAAAGACACTATGGACAAGCTCAGCGCCCACAGTCTACAGGTGGTAGGCGACGTGGTAGTGGAACTGGTGCGGCAACTCGATACGCCGCCTAAACCTGCTTCCTACTGAATCCGGGCTGCAGCGGCGCTCCGCGCGTGCGGAACTTTCTTCAACTCACCCTCGATCAGCGGCTTTAATAGGGCTACGTCGATGCGGTCGTTATAGCGCTGGCCGTCGATAAAGATGGTCGGTGTACCTTCCACCCGGGCGGCATCGCCATCGCGTATGTCTTTGGCGATGGCATCGCGAACTTCCTTTGAATCCATGTCGGCTTCCAGGCGCTTGACGTCCAGCCCATTCTGCTTGGCAAGGGCCAGCAGCACCGGACGTCTCAGGTCGCTATGATGCTCAAACATGGCGTTGTGCATGACCCAGAATTTACCCTGTTTATGCGCGGCCAGAGCGGCCGAAGCCGCGACATATGCCTCCGAATGAATCTCCAGCGGGTACTGCTTGAATATCAGCTTCACCTGGTCCGGATAGGCGCGCAGCAGGGCTTCGATCTGCGGATAAGCGGCGACGCAATAGGGGCACTGGAAATCCGAGAACTCGACCAGCGTGACTTGCGCTTTGCCGGAGCCGGTGACAGGCGAGCCGGCGGTCGGTATCGAGATGGCGGAATCGAGGACTCTGCCGGTATTCTGATCGTGCGCCCAGCGTGAAGCGGAGGCCTCGGCGATGGCAGCGGCTTCACTCTTGCCGGCCCTGATGGCGTCGGCCACGATAATCGCCAAGCCGCCGCTATAAGAGCACGACGGATCTTCGATGCGGCACTGCGCCACTTTCATGCTGCAACCGCACGGGCAACTTTGGTCCCGCAGGACCTTGAGGACGGATGCCTTCTGAGAGGCTGTGAGCCCCTTCAAGTCAACCCCGGGCAATGCGTCCGTGGTTTTCCAATCCTGAGCAACGAGAAGGGCGCCCGTCAGGAAAAGCAAGCCTGCCAAAGGAGCAGTTCGCCGCGGAAGGAACATCATAAGCTATATTGTACGAGCTTTGCGCATTTAGAGCCTTGCTCGCGAACAAATTATGAAACTCGGTTTTGTAGGACTCGGAAGAATGGGCTTAAGCATGGCGCGCAATCTGCTGCTGGCCGGACATGAAGTATCGGTCTATAACCGGACGCGCGACAAGGCCGAAGCCCTTAAGGGCGATGGCGCCAGAATTGCCGGTTCCCCGGCCGAAGCCGCGCATGGCTCCGATGCGGTTTTGAGCATGTTAGCGGACGACCAGGCCGTGGCCGATGTGACGTTTGGAGAGCAAGGAATCGCAGCGGGATTGAGCCCTGGCGCGGCGCACATTTCGCAAAGCACCATCAGTCTGGCGATGGCCCGGAAATTGGCGGAAGAGCACGCCAAATCCCGGCAGATTTATTTGAGCGCCCCCGTTTTTGGACGCCCTGAAGCGGCTGCGGCCAAAAAACTGATTGTGGTGGCGGCGGGCGACGGCAAGGCTGTGGCGCGCTTTCAGCCAGTGTTCGAAGCCATCGGCAGGCAAACCTTCGTGGCCGGCGAGGAGGCGTGGCAAGCCAACGCGGTGAAGGTGGGCGGTAACTTCATGATCGTCAGCGTGATTGAGGCGTTTGGCGAAGCTTTTGCCATGATGCGTAAGGCCGGCATTGAGCCGCACCTGTTTCTCGATGTAATGAATGAGCTTTTTGCTTCGCCGCTCTATAAGAATTACGGCGGAAGTGTGGTTGGCGGAGTATTCGAACCTGCCGGGTTCGTTTTGAAATTGGGATTGAAGGATGTGGGCCTGGTACTCGAAGCGTCAAAGGAGCTGACCGTTCCCATGCCTTTTGCGAGCATATTGCGAGATCATTGTCTTTCCGCCATGGCGAACGGCCAGGCGGAAATGGATTTGTCGAGTCTGGCGCTCGTGGCGGCACGGAACGCCGGCTTGCCGGTGCCAGGGAAATCATGACCGCACTAAAACTAGTGCCTTGTGCATTGTTGCTGACCGCTTGCGGCGCTCCGCCAAAACCCGCCACGCCTGCTTTGACGCCGGAAACGGCGGCGCAATTGCTGCATTACAACGCGAAGGCCTCGGTTTGGTTGGCCCATGTGAAGAAGCAAAACCCCACCTGCGAGTACAAACTTGAGATACCCAACCAGATGGCGTCACCCGTGGAAATTGACGTACCCCGCATCGTATGGTGTGGCGGTCAACCCGCCCCACGAGAGTTGAATGCCAGCGTTTCTTTCGAATACGACAAATCCACAGGTCGTTGGACCGTCGCACGTTTTGCCAGTTGAAGGGGCAAATGCGATCTGGAGAAAATCATAACTGCGCCGATAGTTATGATTAGACAGAGAACTATGGAAAAGTGGGAACGTGCTTCCACCTGCTATTAGCACGGGTGCGAAAACCGGAAAACGCCCTGTTTCGGTACTTCTGATTGGCCCTTCTTTAGATATTCTGGGCGGACAAGCCGTACAAGCAGCCCGGCTGATGACCGTTTTGAACACGGTGCCGAGCCTGCGGATGACCTTTTTCCCAATCAATCCCAGGCCTCCCAAGCTGCTGCTTTGGATTCGGAACATCCCTTTTCTCCGGACTGTGTTCAACTTTGCGCTGTACACAAGCCGGCTGGTCTTTACGGCTGCCAAGGTGGACGTGATTCACATCTTTTCGGCCGGGCTCACCTCCTATGCGTTGTGGACACTGCCCGCGCTGCTGATCGGGCGACTCTACCGAAAGCGGATTATCCTGAATTACCACGATGGGCAAGCGGCGCAACATGTAACCGAGTGGCGTACCGCGATTCCCAGTTTTCGTTTAGCGGACCGCCTGGTCACGCCGTCCTACTTTCTGGTGGACGTCTTCGCCCAATTCGGCGTTCAGGCGCAATCCATCTTCAACATCATAGATACAAATCAATTCATCTATCGCAAGCGCGGCAAGCTACGCCCGGTCTTTATGACAAACCGGATCCTGGAGCCGCTTTACAACGTCGGATGCATCCTGCGCGCATTCGCAATTATCCAGGACCGTTTTCCGGAGGCGAGCCTGATCGTGGCCCACGACGGAGTGTGCCGTCCCGATCTGGAAAAACTTGCAGCGGAGTTGGAGCTGAAAAATACGCGCTTCATCGGGCGCGTCCCGCACGACCAGATCCCGCAACTCTACGACGCAACTGAAATCTATCTCACCAGTTCGAATTTCGACTGCATGCCGGTTTCTCTTTTGGAATGCTTTGCGTCGGGCGTGCCCATCGTGTCGACGAACGCCGGAGGTATACCTTATGTGGTTACCGACCGCGTGTCGGGACTCCTGGTGGAAGTCAACGATCATGAAGCCATGGCCGCCCGCGCGATCGAATTCCTTGAGAACGAGGACTTGGTGAAACGGATGACGGATCGCGGGTTGGAAGAAGTAAAGAACTATCACTGCGACCCGGTGCGGGACCAATGGACAGAGCTCTACCAGGAACTGGCTTCGGAGACGCGTTCCCGGTCCGGTGCAAAGCAAGTTCTCAGCCAGGCGTAGTGGCAACAGTCCAGTCACGCAATTTGACCAGCTAAGATAGCCCTGTTTTTTCAGAAGCTTACGTCCCTTTCGAGCTAAGTACGCCAACGCTGCGATTTAGCTTGATTGCGGGAGTTTCCAATGATCAACAAACTTAAGGCGGCAGTCTTGGTGCTGCCGCTGCTTGCGCTTTTTCTCACCAGCGGTTGCGATTCGCAGCCCGCTCATCCAAATCAGATCAATGCGTTCGATGGCGCAACATATGACACCTTGACTGTGACGCACGGGGCGTTGACCTCGCTGCGCGCACAGGTTGCCGGCAGCTATCCGCAATACGCTCCGGTTTTCAATCAAGCCGCGGCGGCGTATGCCACTGCCTTTAATGCTTATTCGGTTTACCGGGCGACGGCCGGCAGCCAGGCGGAGGTTTCAGCGGCAATCGCCAATTTGACGGTCAGCGTGGTGTCGCTGGAGAACACCTTCCTCAGCGATATGCACGTCTCCGCGAACAACGTGATCAGCGTTGAAGGAAAAGCCAGAACGATGCGAACACGTGCCGGAGCCGCATTAACCATTTCGGACATCCTGGTCGAACTCGAAATTGCGGCGGCGTTGGCCGGCACAATTCCAGGCGCGCAGCCTTACGCTTTGCTGGCGCAAATAATAATCAACGCGACCAGTCAAGCGGTGGCGGCGGAAGTAGCGGCCGCCGGCCAGGCAATTGACCTGAGCACGATTCAGCCGGTTCCGGCAATCGCTTAGCAA
>Ga0193743_1000728_pt1 | contig 25788 bp, 25 predicted proteins | sample L2c2metaG_FD_143038 | JGI IMG/M metagenome (GOLD analysis project Ga0193743, IMG submission 143038) | Soil microbial communities from a riparian zone of the East river system, Colorado, United States - L2c2 | ecosystem: Environmental > Terrestrial > Soil > Riparian zone | place: USA: East River...
GCGCGGCCACGTCCGGTAGCGCGGGGGTGGTCGGCAGCGTGGCCACCTCGGGCAGCGCGGGGGTGGTCGGCAGCGTCCTGGTGTTGTTGTCGGTGGCGCTCACCACCTGCCTCGGCTGCCTACTCTGCCTGCGGTGCACCCGCTGCATCGGTTGCGTCGGCTGCCTGAACTGTCAGGATTGCCTCGGCTGTGTGGGCTGTGTGAACTGCTCCGGGCTGCGCGGCGTGGTCGGCGCTCGCGACATGCACCTTTAGTATCGGTAACCCCAATTTCACCGGGATGTGGCGGCCGCCCGGGGCTAGGTTCAGGGCATGGTTGATCGTGAACGCTTCGCCATCCCCCGGATCGGCATCTGGACCGGTGCGCTGGAGATAGTGCCGGCCAGCCGGGCCCAGGAGCTGGCCGCCGAGCTGGAAGAACTGGGCTACGGCGCGGTGTGGTTGCCCGAAGTGGCCGGGCGTGACCCGTTCGTCCACCTGGCGCTGCTGCTCTCCGCCACCCGGACGCTGATCGGCGCCACCGGCATCGCCAACATCTGGGCGCGCGACGCGGTGACCGCCTCCGGCGCGGCCAAGGGACTCACCGAGGCCTTTCCCGAGCGGATGCTGCTCGGCCTCGGCGTCAGCCACCAGAACCTGGTCAGCGAGTTGCGCGGGCACAACTACAACAAGCCGCTGAGCGCGATGCGCGACTACCTGGACGGGATGGACGCCGCCCCGTACACCTCGTTCCGCCCGACCACGCCGGTACGGCGGGTGCTCGCCGCGCTACGCCCGAAGATGCTCCAGCTGGCCGCCGAGAAGGCCGACGGCGCGCACCCCTACTTCGTCACTCCGGAGCACACCGCCAAGGCCCGGGAGATCCTCGGCGCCGAGCCGCTGCTGTGTCCGGAGCAGGCCGTCGTCCTCGAGACCGACCCGGATACCGCCCGTGCCATCGGCCGCGAGTACACGAAGGTCTACCTGGCCCAGCCGAACTATGTGAACAGCATCCTGGAGCTCGGCTTCACCGAAGCCGACCTTGCCGACGGCGGCAGCGACAAGTTCGTGGACGCACTGGTCGCCTGGGGAGATGCCGACGCGATCGTGGCCAGGGTGCACGCCCACCTGGACGCCGGCGCGGACCACGTCGCGGTGCAGGCGCTGCCCGCCCAGAAGCGCGGGGTGCCCGACCAGCAGTGGCGAGACCTGGCCCCGGCGCTGGCCACCCTGCGGGAGAAGTAATTCGGTGTCAATCCCGCCAGAGGTGTAACTCGAGGCGGGCCTGACGCGATTACCCGGTGTGAGTCCTGCCATGCGGAGGTTGCTGTGAGCTACAGCCTCGGCGTCGACCTTGGTACGACCTTCGTCGCGGCCGCCCTAGCCGCGTCGTCGCGGGTCGAGCTGTTTACCCTGGGCGACCGCTCGGAGGTCACTCCGGCGGTGGTCTATGCCCAAGAGGACGGAACGCTGCTGACCGGTGAGGCGGTCAACAGCCTGCGGGAGGTGAGCAGCCCGGACCGGGTTGCCCGGACGTTCAAGCGCCGCCTCGGCGACCCGACCCCGATGATGCTGGGCGGTCACACCTTCCCCGTCACGACGATGCTCGGCACGCTGTTGAAGGACGTGTTGGAGCGCGTGGCGGAGAGCGAAGGAGGGCAACCGGAGCGGGTGGTGCTCACCCACCCGGCCAACTGGGGCCCGTTCCGCCGAGCGCTGTTCGAGGAGGTCGCCCAGTACGCGGGGGTGACCGACGCGCTGATGGTGTCCGAGCCCGAGGCGGCCGCCGCGCACTACGCCGCGACCCGGCAGCTGGCCGAGGGGCAGACCGTGGCGGTCTACGACCTGGGCGGCGGCACGTTCGACGCCACCGTGCTGCGCGCGGTTCCCGGCGGGGTGGAGATCCTGGGCATCCCGGAGGGCGTTGAGAAGCTGGGCGGCATCGACTTCGACGACGCCCTGATGGAGCACCTGAACTACCGCAGCAAGGGCGCGCTCACCGATATGGACATGAGCGACCGCCGCAACGCCACCGCGCTGGCCCGGTTGCGCCAGGACTGCGTGCTGGCCAAGGAAGCGCTCTCGGTGGATACCGAAGCAGTCATCCCGGTCTTCCTGCCCGATCGGCATTTCGACGTCCGGGTCACCCGGGGCGAGTTCGAGGACCTGATCCGCGCCCAGATCGACTCCACCATCGCGGCGCTGTCCGGAACCTTGCGCTCCGCGCGGGTCGAGCCGGCCGAGCTCAGTGCGGTGCTGCTGGTCGGCGGATCATCCCGCATCCCGCTGATCGCCCGGATGGTCTCGGCCGCGCTGGGGCGCCCCACCGTGGTCGACACCCACCCGAAGTACGCCGTCGCGCTCGGCGCCGCCACGCTGGCGGCAGCGTCGTCGCCGGCGGCGGCGGGCGCGCAGGTCGCGGCCGGCTCGCCGGTAGCGGCACCGGCGGCGGCAGGCTCGCCGGCACCGGCGGCGCCCGTCCCCGCCCTACCCCGGTCCGCCCAGCGCACGGCGGTACCAGCCCGTCCCGCGGCGCTGGCCAGCTTCGCCCCGCCGGGAAGGCGCACCGCGCCGCCCGGTCAACCCGTCCGACGGCCTCTCACTGAGCGCCGCACGCCGCCGGCACCTGGACTGCCGCCTCGGCTGCCCTCGCACCTGACACCGCCGCCGCAACCGCTGCCCCGGGTACACCTCGGGCCGCCCCCGTACCCGGCGCGACACCAGCTCACGCCGCCCGGGCGCTCGGCTCCGCCACGGCGCCCGATGCCGCCGCCGACATCGATGCGCCCGGTACCGGTGCCCCCGCTACCGGCGGAACCCGCCATCGGCGCCCACTCCACCAGCCGCCGGATACTCCAGTTGCGCCGGCTAGCGGCCGCCGTCACCATGGCCGCCGCTATCGCGGTGGGCGCCACCGGTGTCCACGTGCTGGCCCGGCCGGCACCGGCGAACGTGCCAGTCACCTCGACGGAGTTAGCGCTCACCACCTCCCAGGTGACCAGCGGCAGTTCGTACGTCGCCACCGCCACCGGGTTCCAACCCGGCGAACCGGTCAGGTTCTCCTGGACCGGGCCGGCCAGCGGCTCCAGCGATGCCCTGCCCACCGACCCGTCGGGCACCAACGTGCACGGCCCGATCATCAAAGACGGCCCGCCGGGCAACTACCTGATCACCGCCACCGGGCTGACCTCCGGGCGTTCCGCCACCGCGCCCCTGGTCGTGGTGGCACCCGCCCCGGGACCCAACCCCGGCGCCGCCACACCGCCCAAGGCCACCCCGCCCAAGGCCACCACCGCGCCGAGGGCCACCACCGCGCCCAGAGCCACTACCCCGCCCAGAGCCACTACCCCGCCGAGGACCAGCACAAGGCCAAGGCCGGTCTCGCCGAGCCGCACCACCAGCCCCTCCAGCTCGGGGCGCTGACCCCCGCACGGGGCACTGGCGCCGGCTTACCTTGCTGAGGTGATGCCGCCGGCGGATTCGCTCAGCGGGGCGCGGCCGGTGCCTGGCTTGCCGGCGAAGGCCTGGGCGATGGACAACCACTCCTGGGCGACCGGGCCGGTGACCTCCAGCGCCAGGTCGGCGGGGTGCCGGCGCTGGGTGACCAGCAGGCAGAAGTCCAGCGCCGGACCGCGCACCAGGTCCGCCGCATCGTCCGGGCCCCAGCTCCACAGCTCGCCGCCGGGCGCGGTCAGCTCCACCCGGACCGGGGCGGCGGGTACCTCGCGGCCGCGCAGCAGGTAGCTGAACGGCAGCGCCCGCACCCCGATGTGCGCCACATGCCGCAGCCGGTCGGTGGGCGACCTGGTCACCCCGAGGGCGTCGGCGACGTCCTGACCGTGCGCCCAGGTTTCCATCAGCCGGGCGGTGACCGAGGAGGCCGCGCTCATCGGGGGGCCGTACCAGGGCACCCGCAGCCCCGGGTCCAACTCGGCGAACGTGCTGATCAGGCGGGCCCTGGCACCGTCGAACCAGGCAAGCAGGCGGTCGGCCGGCAATGCCCGGTACCTCGCGGCGATATCATCCGGCGAGAGCTCGCCGCTCTCCAGCACCCCCCGCAGTTCCTCCTGGAAACCGTGCGGGTCGGTGGCCGAGCGGACGGCCGAGTCGTCGAAGTAGGCCAGGTGGCTGACCTGGTCCCGGATCGCCCATCCTTGCGCCGGCGTGGCCAGCTCCCAGTCCTCCGCGCTGAGCTCGACCAGCAGCACGCGCAGCGCCTCGGTCTCGCCCGCGAGGTCGCGGGTCAACTGATCCATCCCGACTGGCATCGCGGCGTCCTCTCCGTTGACGTCGATCTTGCCCCCGCCGGGCATCATCCCCCAACTCCGGGCGCCCGGCGCGGGAAGCGGCTCAGGACGCGGCGGCGACCGGGGTCTGGCTCGGCGAGGGCGGCGGGATACCCGCCTCGGTGAACGCGGTGGCGACGGCTTCGAACAGCGCTCGGCGCACGGCGACCTGCTGACCGGGGCGGGTCCGCACGGTGATCCGCAACGTGACCCCCTCGGCGGTGACGGACTGCACGCCGAGCACGGTCACCTCGCCGAGCAGGTCCTCTGACAGAGGCGGCTCGGCGACCGCGGCGCGCGCGGCCGCGTCGGCGAGCTCGGTGGCTCTGCCGATGTCCGCGCCGTGGCCGAGCGGTACATCCACCAGCGCGATGGAGAAGTGCTGGCTGAAGTTCCCGACCCGGGAGATCGCCCCGTTCCGGACGTACCAGAGCGTGCCCTCGACGTCGCGCACCGTGGTGACCCGCAGCCCGATGCTCTCCACCGTCCCGGATGCCTCGCCGAAGTCCACCGCGTCACCGACGCCGTACTGGTCCTCCAGCATCATGAAGATGCCGGACAGGAAGTCCCGGACCAGGTTCTGCGCGCCGAAGCCCACCGCCACCCCGATCACCCCGGCGGAAGCGATGATCGGCGCCAGGTTGACCCCGAATTCGCCCAGCACCAGGACCGCCCCGGTACCGAAGATCACGAACGAGGCGATGGACCGCAGCAGCGAACCGATCGTGGCCGCGCGTTGCCGCCGCCGCTCGACCAGCGTCGCGACACCGGAGCTCCCGCGCGGCCCTCGCGCGGCACGCTCCCGCAGGGGGCGCAGCAGCGCGGGCGCCCGGCCCTGTCCGACGCCCCGAGCCACCTGGGCGATGGCCCGGTGACACAGCGCCCGGATGACCACCGCCAACACCACGATGAGCAGGGTCTTGAGCGCACCATCGAGCACCACACCGGCCGAACGAGCCAGCCAGCCGACCCCGGTGAGCTGATAGATCAGCTGACACCACGAGCTGTCCTGGGCGGTACACACGGTCGCACCGCCCACCAGCTCGTTCGGCGGGAAGACTATCGAGGGCAGGAATGGCATGGTCGCGAACTACCTCCATTGCACGTCGGTTGTCGGGGCACCAACGTTGCCGCGCCCGAGGGATCGATGGTTCAGCCGGGTCAGCGGCGACGCGGCCGGGTGTCGCGGGACCGCCACCATCTCCGGCCGACCACCACCGCGGCGGTCACCGACACCAGGGTGATCAGGATCGGGCCCAGTGGACCGTGCCCGATCAGAGCCACCCCGAATCCGAACACCAGGGTGCCCGCGATCACGCTCACCAGCAGAGCGAACGGGCGGCGTCTGGGCTTGATCACGCCGACGTCGGCGTCCTCGAGGCGCAGCCGCAGCACTATCTGATCGAAGTCCGCGCGTTCTTTCGGGCTCAGTGCCATGGCGGGGGCTCCTCGGTGTCGTACCGGGGCACCAGGGAGCGTCTCGCCCGCGCTGAGGCACGTGACGAGGAGGTGCCCGATCGAGTGGATCTCGCGGTCGGCGCCGGCATCATCCGCGTGGCCCGACCCCTCCGAGGTTACCGGATCGTGACCTGATCGAACTTTGGGGTCCACTTTCGGGGAGGCGAGATCACGCGGTCGTGGCATGGGGGGCGTACTCGTCATACGCAGCGTGACCTGCCAAGCTGAGCGGTGTGCGCAATAACGCCGGTGAGCCGACTCTGGGCCACGTCATCATGTTCGGCGCCGCCTCAGCTGGCTGGCTGGTGCTCTTCCTGATCAACCTGACGCTGTTCCACCCGGGGACGGGCTGGTGGATCCGGGCGGTGTTCAGCGGGGTGCTACTGGTCGGGTCGCTGGTGTTCACCGTCGTGCTGTGGCGGCGGCTGAGCAAGAAGGACGCGGGCAAGGGCGCGCAGCGCGGAAATTGACCGCGCGAGCTGAGCTCCCCCGCCGAGGCGGCGTGCCGGCCGGGTCGGCACCAGCGTTTCGAACTGACGGTCGCCGTATTCCCTGGAGCGGATCACCGAATTCGCGGCGCTGACAGCGCCGAGTTCGCGACTTGCTACCTCGACACATTGTCGACGTGGATACTCGCGCGAACGCGGTCCAACGACCAACCTGCGGGCGACCGAATCTAAAAACCACGTCCAAGCACGTCTGTCGCACCCTCACACAGCCCGCCCGAAACCCCCACACAGCTCGCGGCACCCTCGCACAGCCGCCCAGGCCGCTGTGCCGAGCCACACACGCTGTGCCACGCCACACATGCTGTGCCACGCCGCACGCGCTGTGCCGAGCCGCACGCCCTGTGCGCGCCCGGGCGCTGACGAGCCTCCGAGCCCGGGCGGCGATCAGCTTGTGCGCTTGCCGACCTGGCTACTCCGGACCGCGCCGGGCAATCACCAGTCCGGGCGCAGCGGCATGAAGGCCTCGCCCCGGTCCCCCAGCTTGACCCCGAGCACCTGGTGCAGCTGGATGTTGTTGCGCTCGAAACCGACCACACAGGCGGCCATGTAGAGCCGCCAGACCCTGGCCCGCTGCTCGCCGACCTCGCGCACCGCCTCGTCCCAGTGCTCGTCCAGGTTGGCGCACCAGCCCGACAGGGTGCGCGCATAGTGCTCGCGCAGGTTCTCCTCGTGCCGGATCTCGAAGCCCTGCCGGTTCATCGCGGCCACCAGCTTGCCGATGCCGTGCAGCTCGCCGTCCGGGAAGACGTACCGGTCGATGAACGAGTCGACGTCATTCCCGTCCGCGGTGGGCTGGGTGATGCAGTGGTTGAGCAGCCGACCGCCCGGCTTGAGCTTGCCGTAGAGCGTGCCGAAGTAGGACGGCAACTGGGACTCGCCGATGTGCTCGGTCAGCCCGATCGAGGAGATCACGTCGAAGTCGGTCTCCGGCACGTCCCGGTAGTCCAGGTGGCGGACCTCGGCCAGCTCGGTCAGGCCGCGCTCGACGATCTCCTTCTGCGCCCACTCGGCCTGCTGCCGGGACAGCGTCACGCCGAGCGCCTGCACGCCGTACTCGGCGGCGGCGTGCATCACCATGCCCCCCCAGCCGCAGCCCACGTCCAGCAGCCGCATGTCCGACTTGAGGCCGAGCTTGCGGGCCACCAGCTCGTGCTTGGTCCGCTGCGCCTCCTCCAGGCTGGCTGTGTCGGAGGAGTAGACCGCGCAGGTGTAGGCCATCGACGGACCCAGCACCCAGGAGTAGAAGCGGTTGGACACGTCGTAGTGGTGCGAGATCACCTTGGCGTCCCGCCGCTTGGAGTGCAGCCGGCCACGGGGCCGGTACTCCACCGGGGGAATCGGCGCGCGGTGCCGCAGCCGGTACCCCAACAGGGTGCGGGCCAGCTTGATCCGCTGCTCCGTCGGGATTCCGTGCAGCGTGACCTCGGCCATCTCCCGCAGCACGACGGACATCTCGCCGTCCACCTCGAGCGCACCGGTCACGTATGCGCGGGCCAGCCCGAGCGAACCGGGCGCCGCGGCCAGGTAGGCCAGCGCCTGAGGCGTTCGGATGCGCATCACGTACGGGGCGTCTGGCGGTCCTACCGCGCTGCCGTCGTACGCGGTCACCCGAATCGCAGTGTCCGCACCAATGACGCTCTGGAACAGCTGGGCCACCCGCATAGCAATCACCGCTCCCGTACACACTTGTCGTAGAGGTCGGGTAACCGACCTCCCGGGTCATAACCCTTCTTGAGAGCCCGGTAGGCAGGCCCGTTGTAGCGCCGCTCGAACTCCTCAGGTGTGTAGTAGGAGTTCGAGTACAGCGACTTGTGCCCGTCCAGGTCCGCCACCAACTGCTCGATGCGGCGGTTGTGGGTGCCCACCGGCTGCCCCGGCGCCAGTGGCACGGCAGACCAAAAGCCTACGTTGACGTACAGCCGGCCCGGCTCCATCGGGTACAGCGGCCACCCGACCGGGTTGCGCAGCTGCACCGGACACAGCCAGACCGGGGTGATGCCGATGTCGGCGTCGAACGCGGTGAGGAACTCCGCCAGCCGCTCCACCGGCACCTCGATGTCCTGGATCACCGGTTCCTCGAGAGGCAGCCCACGCCAGGTGCGGACGCGCTCGTTGAGCCGGTACCGGCGATCCATCGCGACCAGCTTGCGGTACACGTCCGAGCGGCGGTACCGGCCCGGCCACACCCGGCGCACCAGCGGGTGCTGGGCGCCGAGCGCGCGCGAGCACCAGAACCAGTCGGTGTCCCAGCGCCAGATGTAGTCCGACGTGGTCAGCACGTCCTCGCCGCGGCCGGCGAACTCCTGGATGGAGCGGTAGTAGATCCGCTGACCGGTGTAGTCGCTGACCGAGGATCCGGCCGGCACCTCGTCGGTGAACCGGCCCAGCGTCAGGTACTGCTCGTCGGCGCTGAACACCGTGCCGTCCAGGAAGTCGACCGGGCTGCCCTGGTGCTCGCCGCTGGCGCAGATCGCCGCGATGGCCTCGGCGCAGCTGGCCGCGTCGGGGTAGCGCAGGTGCCGGACCGCGACGTAGCGGGTGACCGGCTGCAGCTCGATCTTCAACGAGAGCGCGTAGCCGAGCGTGCCGTAGGAGTTGGGCATGCCGTGGAACAGCTCGGCGTGCTCGCCGTCCGGGGTGGCGGTGAGCACCCGGCCGTCCCCGGTGAGCACCTCCATCTCCAGCACCGACTCGTGCGCGAGCCCTCGGGAGAAGGAGGTCGACTCGATGCCCAACCCGGCCAGCGCGCCGCCCACCGTGATGGTCTTCAGCTGGGGCACCACCATCGGCATCAGCCCGTGCCGCAGCGTCGCCTCGACCAGGTGCTCGTAGGTGGTCATGCCCTGCACGGTGGCGGTGCGGGTGACCGGGTCCACCTCGAGCACCTGGTCCAGGGCTCCGACGTCGAGCAGCGCGTACTTGTCTTTCGGCTCGGCACGGAACCGGAACAGGTTCGAGGTGGGCTTGGCCAACCGCACGCCGCGGCCGGCTGGGAGCCGGGCGTAGCGGGCGCGCAGGTCGGCTGTCGCGGCCCGGTGCCCCGTCAATGCACTCACAGACTTGACGCTAATTGCTGTGAGCCGGCGTTCATAGTATTTCCGCCGTACGCCACTCACCGGACCGGGTGAGTCTCAGACGTGCTGGACGACCTGCTCGTACTCCAGCCGGGGCAGGCGGTCGAACCAGGGGTTTTCGCCGGGCCGGCCGATGTTGACCACCAGGATGGTCCTCAGCCGACCCTCAGGAAAGAACTCCTTGTCCACGCCGTCGGCGTCGAAACCGGCCATCGGACCGGCGGCCAGGCCGGCGGCGCGCACCCCGAGCAGGAAGTAACCGGCCTGCAACGTGGCGTTGAACAGGGCGTGCTTCGTGCGGCCCTCAGGGTTGGCCTCGAAGCTGTCCTTCATCTCCGGGCGGATCGGGAAGACCGTGGGGATGTGCTCGTGGAAGCTCAGGTCGGCGGCCAACACGGCGACCGCCGGCGCCGAGGCGGTCTTGGCCTGGTTCGTGCCCATCATGTGCTCGACAAGCCGGTCGCGGGCCTCGCCCTTGGCCACGTAGAGCACCCGCAGCGGCTGGGTGTTCGCCGCGGTCGGGGCCCACTTGGTCAGTTCGAAAATTGCCCGCAGCTGCTCGTCGGTCACCGGTTCGTCGCTGAACGAGTTCGCCGAGCGGGCCTCGGTGAACAGCAGCTTCCGCGCTTCCTCGTCCAGCGCCAGGACGTCTTCGTAGTTGGCGAGTACCTCTGTCATCATGACCTCCCCGGGGGCTTTACCTGTCGATGTGCGCGGCGCCGGGCGCATCGTTGTCAGGTGTCAATAACCACGGGGGCCAGGCCCGGTGTGCCCGGAAGTGAGATACCTCATAAGATTGAGCATTCAATTAGAATCGACGGTTGCGTATCCCGCTCTTCATGGCTAGTGGAGCTCGCCGTTGTGCGCCACCATGGAGTGCAGCTGGGCGCGCATCCCGGGCCACATCCGGGCGACCTCCTCGCCCCGATCCAGGAACTCCAGCACGGCCAGGCCCCGGATCGCGGCCAGCGCGGTGGCCAGGAACGACCGGAAGTCCGGGCGGTCGGCTAGCCCCGGCATGCGCTCGTGCGCGAACTTGACCACCCGGCGGGTCAGCTCCCGCTCGAAGTCGCTCAGCCCGACCCGCAGCTCGGCGTCGGTGCGCGCGGCCAGCCAGAGCTCCATCAGGGCCGGGAACAACCGGTCGGTGTGCAGCGTCCAGAGCTGGTCCAGCAGCGCCAGCTGGGCCTGCTCGGGTCGCTCCGGCGGGCTGGGTTGGTCGGCGATCACCTCGAGGGCCAGCTGGTCCGCGACGTGCCGCAGGGCGGCCAGCACCAGCTCCGCCTTGGTGCTGAAGTAGTGCGCCTGGGCTCCTCGGCTGACCCCGGCCCGGCTCACCACCGCCCCGGTGGTCAACCGGGCATAACCCTGCTCGAGCAGGCAGTCCACACACGCCTCCAGCAACGCGGCGCGGGTGCTGGCGCGGCGCTCTGCCTGGGTGCGGCGGGGACGCTGGGGTAGACGGGGCGGCACGGGTCAGGCCGACTTGTCGTGCGTGTCCAGGAACCCGTCCAGACAGGTCCACGTGGTGCCCCGGGCCCGCCGGCCGGTGAGCACGCCGAGGTGGCCACCCGGGGCGGTCTCGAACCTCACCTCGGGCGAGCCGGTCAGCAGCTCGGCGCCCCGCCGGACCGCGCGCAGCGGCGCGATCACGTCGTTCTCACCGGCCACCACCAGCACCGGAACCCGCACCTCGGCCAGCGCGATGCGCCGCCCCGCCAGGTCCAGCCCGCCGTCGGCCAGGTCGTTGGACCGCAGCATCAGGTGGTAGATCTGGCCGAACGTGCGGCCCGGGTAGCCGTGCATGTGGCTCATCAGGTAATCCACCGCTTCGATCTGCTCCAGCACGTCCCGGTCGTCCAGGCGGGACAGCACGGTCAGCGGCTTGGTCAGGTACTTGTCCACGGTGGACAGCTGGAACGCCCACTTCACCACCGGCGCGGGCACGCTGCCCAGTGCCTGGTAGATCGAGGAGATCACCCGACCGCCGGTGATCGCGGCGAGCGGGCGCAGCGGAGCCACCAGGGGCACCGCCGAAACGTCGAACGGGCTGGCGATCGCGGTCACCGTGTGCGCCGGCAGGCTGGGCCGGTCGGCCGAGGTGAGCAGCGAGAAGATCCCGCCGAGGCACCAGCCGACCAGGTGCACCGGCGCGCCACCCCGGTACTCGCTGACCCGGTGCACCGCGCGCGGCACCACGTTCTCCACCCAGAACTCGATGCCCAGCCCGCGCTCGGCGAAGGAGATGTTGCCGTAGTCGACCAGGTACACGTCCCGGCCGGTGGCCAGCAGGTGTTGCACCAGGCTGCAGCCCCGACGCAGGTCGTAGGCGAAGTCCGGGGCGCCCAGCGGCGGCACCAGCAGCACCGGCAGCAGATCCGGGTCCGGTTCTGGGCCCGACCCCTCCAGCGGCAGGTAGCGGTAGAGCGTGGCGCTCGGGGACGAGTCGATCACCTCGCGGGGCATCCGACGCAGGTCGGCCAGGTGCCCGGCGACCGCCCGGTCGCGCACATTGGCGGCGGCACCCAGGAGATCCATGGACGAAGGTTACCGGCAGCTGCGCAGGTATGTGAGACTCGGCGTATGCAGCGGAACATCTTCGACGACGACCCCGACGCCTTCCAGGCCTTCCGCGACCTCGCCCGCACCTTCGTGGAGCGCGAGATCGAGCCCCACCACGAGCAGTGGGAAGCCGACGGGCAGGTCAGCCGGGAGGTCTGGCTGGCCGCCGGCAAGGCGGGGCTGCTGGGCACCGACGTCCCCGAGGAGTACGGCGGCGGCGGGGTGGCCGACTTCCGCTACAACGCGATCATCGACGAGGAGCTGACCAGGGCCGGCGCCAGCGGCATCGGGTTCCCGCTGCAGAACGACGTGGTGGCGCCCTACCTGCTGCGGCTGGCCAACGACGAACAGAAGCGCCGCTGGCTGCCCGGCTTCTGCTCCGGCGAGATCATCACCGCCATCGCGATGACCGAGCCGGGCACCGGCAGTGACCTGCAGGGCATCCAGACCACCGCGGTGCGCGACGGAGACGATTACATCGTCAATGGCGCCAAGACGTTCATCACCAACGGCATCATGGCCGACCTGGTGATCGTGGTGGCCAAGACCGACCCGGACGCCGGCAGCAAGGGCTTCAGCCTGATCGTGGTCGAGCGGGACATGCCCGGGTTCGAGCGCGGCCGGCGGCTGAAGAAGGTCGGTATGAAGGCGCAGGACACCGCCGAGCTGTTCTTCTCCGACGTGCGGGTGCCGGCGGCGAACGTGCTGGGCGAGGTCGGCCAGGGGTTCGTCTACCTGATGCAGAACCTGCCCCAGGAGCGGCTGTCCATCGCGGTGGGCTGCACGGCCGGGGTGGAGCGGGCGCTGGAACACACCGCCGCCTACACCAAGGATCGCCGCGCCTTCGGCAAGCCGATCTCCTCGTTCCAGAACACCCGCTTCGAGCTGGCCGAGATCGCCACCGAGGCCCAGGTGGCCCGGGTGTTCACCGACCGCTGCCTGGCCGAGCACGTGGCCGGCAGGCTGTCCGTGACCGACGCCGCGATGGCCAAGTGGTGGACCTCCGACCTGCTCAAGCGCACCGTCGACCGGTGCGTGCAGCTGCACGGCGGCTACGGCTACATGCTCGAGTACCCGATCGCCAGGGCGTTCCTGGACGCCCGGGTGCAGTCCATCTTCGGCGGCACCAACGAGATCATGAAGGAGATCGTCGGGCGCAGCCTGTTCAGCTGAGTCCCGGCCCGGGCGCGAAGCTGTCGGGGCTTGGCACCACCATGGGGCCATGAGCCTGAGCCAGCCGATCGACACCGGGACCGACCTGCGCGGCGAGGCGGAGGCGGCGCTGCGCGCACTGGCCGGGCCCGGCGCGGTGCTGCGCGAGGACCAGTGGGTGGCGGTACACGCCCTGGTCGCGGAGGGTCGGCGGGCGCTGGTGGTGCAGCGCACCGGGTGGGGTAAGTCGGCGGTGTACTTCGTGTCCACCGCGCTGCTGCGGGCCCGGGGCAAGGGGCCCACGGTGATCGTCTCGCCGCTGCTCGCGCTGATGCGCAACCAGATCGACGCGGCGGCCCGCGCCGGCATCCACGCGGCCACGGTGAACTCGGCCAACACCGAGGACTGGGAGCTGGTCTACCAGCAGGTCCAGGACGGCAAGATCGACGTGTTGCTGGTCAGCCCGGAGCGGCTGAACAACCCGGAGTTCCGGGACCGGGTGCTGCCGGAGCTGTCCCGCACCGCCGGCATGCTGGTGGTGGACGAGGCGCACTGCATCTCCGACTGGGGGCACGACTTCCGCCCCGACTACCGGCGGCTGCGCTCGCTGATCACCGACCTGCCGGCCGGGGTGCCGGTGCTGGCCACCACGGCCACCGCGAACGACCGGGTGACCAGGGACGTGGCCGAGCAGCTCGGGGTCACCGGCGGCGATCTCGCCGATGACGCCCTGGTGCTGCGCGGCCCGCTGGACCGGGACTCGCTGCGCCTCGGGGTGCTCCGGCTGCCCTCGGGCACCGACCGGTTCGGCTGGCTCGCCCAGCACCTCGGTGACCTGCCCGGCTCCGGGATCATCTACACCCTCACCGTCAGCGCCGCCGAGGAGCTGGCCGGCTACCTGCGCGAGCGCGGCCACCCGGTCGCCGCCTACACCGGCAAGACCGACCCGGCCGAGCGGCAGCGCGCCGAGGACGACCTGCTGGCCAACCGGGTCAAGGCACTGGTCGCAACCTCCGCGCTGGGCATGGGTTTCGACAAGCCTGACCTGGGATTCGTGGTGCACCTGGGCGCGCCCGGCTCCCCGGTGGCGTACTACCAGCAGATCGGCCGGGCCGGCCGAGGGGTGGAGCACGCCGAGGTGCTGCTGCTGCCCGGCCCGGAGGATCGGGACATCTGGGCGTACTTCGCCTCGCTGGCCTTTCCCGCCGAGCCGGCGGTGCGCGCCACGCTGGCGGCGCTCGCCGACGCCGGCCGGCCGCTGTCCACCTCGGCGCTGGAGCCGCGCGTCGAGCTGTCCCGGGGCCGGCTGGAGATGATGCTCAAGGTGCTGGACACCGACGGCGCGGTGCGCCGGGTGAAGGGCGGCTGGGCGGCCACCGGTCAACCCTGGGAGTACGACGGCGCCCGGTACGCCGGGCTGGCCAGGGCGCGGCGCGCCGAGCAGGAGGCGATGCTGCGCTACCTGGACACCGACAGCTGCCGGATGGAGTACCTGCGCCGATTGCTGGACGACCCGGACGCCGCCGCGTGCGGGCGCTGCGACAACTGCACCGGGCACCGCTACGACGCCTCGGTGACCGAGGAGGCCCGGGGCGGCGCGAGCGACTGGCTGGCCCGGCCCGGGGTGCCGGTGGCGCCGCGCAAGATGTGGCCCACCGGGATGTCCGGGCTGGATGTGCCGCTGTCCGGCAAGGTCTCCCCCGCCGACGCAGCCGAGGAGGGCCGGGTGATCGGCCGGCTGGTGGACGTCGGCTGGGGTCCCCGTTTGCGCCCGCTGATGCACGGCGACGGACCCGTCCCCGAGGAGGTGGTGGCGGCCGCCGTCGCGGTGCTCAAGGGCTGGGACTGGGCGCAGCGTCCGGCCGGCATCGTGGCCCTGCCGTCCCGCGCCCGCCCCGAGCTGGTCGCCTCGTTCACCGCCCGGATCGCCGCGATCGGCCGGTTGCCACTGCTCGGCACCCTGCTCGACTCGGCCCCGCCGCTGTTCACCGACCCGGAGGCGGACCCGGAGGACGGCGCTGAACTGGAGCCGCCGAACTCCGCCCAGCGGTTGGCGCAGGTGTACGCCCGGCTGTCCGTGCCGCCCGGCCTGGATCTGGGCGCCGGCCCGGTGCTGCTGGTCGACGACCTGATCGGCTCGGGGTGGACCATGACCGTCGCCGCCACGCTGCTGCGCCGGGCCGGCGCGCCCGCCGTGCTGCCCTTCGCGCTCGCCGCCACCAGCTGAGGCCACCGGGCGGGCGTGGTCACCGAGGTCGACGCGGGCCGGCCTCGTCTCGCGCTCCGTGGCTGCCCACCTCGAAGCCACAGAGGCCACGTCCACGCCACAGACCCCGCACCCTCTGTGACGTGGACGCCCGGTATGTGACGTGAGCGGGCCGCGACTGACGCCCCAATGGCGGCGATCGGGCGGGCCTGGTGGGATGGCCGGATGCTCCGGCTGTGGCCTCCGCCCACCCCCGATCCGCCCACGCTGACCGACGATGAGCTGGCCGAGGTGTACGCCTACCCGGAGCCGCTGGATCGCCCCTACCTGCGGATGAACTTCGTGGCCAGCGCGGACGGGGCGGCCAGCGCGGACGGGGTGTCCAAGGGCCTGTCCTCCGCGCCGGACCGGCGGGTGTTCGGCCTGTTGCGCCGGCTCGCCGAGGTGATCCTGGTCGGTGCCGGGACGGTGCGCACGGAGAACTACCGGGGAGCCCGCAAGCCCAGCGTGGTCACCGGTGAGCCGCCGAGGATCGCCGTGGTCACCGCGACCGCCCAACTGGATCCGGCCGCGCCGCTGTTCACCGACACCGAGGTTCCGCCGCTGATCCTCACCGCCGGTGGCGCTCCGGAGGCCAACCGGCGCCGGCTGGCTGACGCCGGAGCCGAGGTGGTGGTGTTGGACGGCGACCGGGTGGCTCCGGCGCGGGTGCTGGACGCGCTGGCCGAGCGGGGGCTGCGGCGGGTGCTGTGCGAGGGCGGGCCACACCTGTTCGGCAGCCTGCTCGGGGCGGATGCGGCGGACGAGTTGTGCCTCACCGTGGCACCTACCCTGGCCGGCGGCGCCATCGATCGCATCGTGGTGGGCGCTGATCACCAGCTGCGGGCATTGCGGCTGGTCAGCGTGCTGAGCGAGGATCACGTCCTGCTGCTGCGCTACCTGCGGGACCGGTAACCACCGGGCGCTCCGGGGGCGTCGAGAGGCCGGCGAATAACTGCCGGCTCACCAGATCCTCACCGGTCACCTTGCAGTCTGTACGGTGCGGCGTATTTCGCGCCGAGGTGACCCAGGGAGACAGGCGTGCGGCGATCGGCTGGTCGACCCCACAGGCCGGCCGCGCTGGCGGCTGCCCTCGCGGCGTTCGGGCTGCTGCTGTGCTCGTGCGCGGTCGGGCCGTCCATCCGCCCTCCGGTCGCGGTGCAGGGCTCCAGCACCGGGAACGGCGCCCCCGAGCCACCCCCGCGCCGCCCGCCGCCCGGTCCGCAGGTGCCGGTACCGGACGTCGGGGATGCCAGTGGGGTCGACTTCATCGACTGCACCGACGACATTCAGCCGGTACTGCCGGTGCCCATCCCCAAGGATCGAGCCCTGCGGTTCGACTGCGCCGACATGCCGGTGGACACCGATTCGGACAACGGGCGGCGCCGGCAGTCCTCGATCGGGCTGATGCGGGTATCCCTCACCGACCAGCCTCCGCAGGCCCGGCCACCGCTGCTGGTGCTGGGCGACAGCGACGGGGAGACCGGCACGCTGCGCGCCGCCCGGCTGGCCGCGCAGGTGCCGCTGACCCTGCTGCAACATTTCACCCTGGTCGGCATGGACCGCAGGGGCGAAGGCACCAGCCGGCTGGACTGCGCGCCCCCGGACGTCCGCGAGGACATCCTGGACACCGACCTGACCGGCACCGACCCAACCGCCGCCGACCGGCTACTCGACGATGCCCGCGAGGTGGTCCAGGAGTGCTACCTCACCGAGGGCGACACGCTGACCAGGTACGACACCGCGGACACCGCGCAGGACGTGGAACACGCGCGCACCCTGCTCGGGGTGCGCACGCTCAGCGCCCTGGGGCTGGGCGACGGGGCCAGGGCGCTGGAGGTGTGGGCGCAGAACTCCCCCAACTCGGTGGGCCGACTGGTGCTCGACGCCCCACCGGACCCGACCCAGGACTCGGTGGGCGCCGCCGAGGCGCGGGCCACCGCGGCGGAGGCGGCGTTCGACGCGTTCGGCCAGTCCTGCGCCTCCCGCCCAGGCGTGCCGTGCCCGCTCGGGCCGAACCCGCGCGCGTCGGTGCAGCAGCTGGCCGACCAGCTGCGCGGCCGGCCGGAGACGGGCCCGGACGGGGAGCAGCTCACCGCCAGCGCGATGTTGCACGCCGTGCTCATCGGGCTGGACGATCCGGACGGTTGGCCGGCGCTGGCCGGGGCGATCGGGGCGGCGCGCACCGGTAACCCGACCGGGCTGCTGCAGTACCTGGACCAGCTGCTCGGCCTGAACGGCCGATTCGACCTGGCCCTGGCCACCCGGTGCAACGACACCACGCAGCGGGTCAGCCCGCCGCAGGTGACGGCGCTGGTGAACAAGTGGCGCACCGACCACCCGCTGTTCGGCAGTCTGATGGCCCAGCAGCTGCTGCTGTGCACGGCCTGGCCGGTGCCCTCGGATCCGGCCAGGGTAGGGCCGGCCGCCGCCGCCCCGCCGATGCTGGTGCTGACCACCGCCGTCAGCCCCAGGGTTCCCGAGCAGGGCTACCAGCGGGCGGCCGACCAGCTGGGGCCGGCCAGGGTGGTCAACTGGGAAGGCACCGGCCGGGGCGCCTATCCGCGCACCCCGTGCGTGACCGCCGCCGTCGACGCCCTCTGGGTGAACGGCACCGTGCCGCAGACCAGCGTGCTCTGCCCGCCCTGACCGGCTGATGTTCCAGCCCCGGTAGCCGCGCGTGCCCAGCGCAGCTACGCGGGGATCACGGGGTCACTGGCCGCGGTTCTTCCGGGCATCAGCGATGAGCTCCTCGGCGATGTCCCGTGCTTCGTCCCGGTCCTCGGCTTCTACTTCCAGGTGCGGGATGCGGCCGGGCTGGACCAGGTCACCGAGCCGGGCGATCGCATCGGGGCTGAGCTCCGCGGGCAACGGGATCAGGTACATCCGGCGGGTCGGTGGTTGCGTCAACGCGGTGCGCTCGCCGGGCAACTGCATCGGGGTCGTCACGAGTGAATCCTCTCGCAGTCGAGCAACGAATCACCAGGGCAGCCCGCTGTCGCCGACCCTGGGCCGCTGGTAGGAGTAGTCGGGCTTCCGGCTGGGAGCGTTTTAGCTGGTGGGACTCTTGGCGCGGCTGGGCTGGACGCGCTTGGGCTCGCCGGGCATCTTGGGGTAGTCCGGCGGGTAGGGCAGGTCACCGAGGCCGTTGGCGGCGTCCGCCTCCGCCCAGTCCCCGAGCACCTTCTCCAGTCCGCCGGCGTGCTCGCCCAGCTGGGCGTGCGGGTCACCACGCTCGGCCAGTAGTCCGGGCACCGTGCGCAGGTTGAACTGGTCGGGGTCCACCTCGGGCAGCTCGTCCCAGGTCACCGGCGTGGACACGGTGGCCTTGGGCCGGCCGCGGACCGACCACGCGCTGGCCACCGTGCGGTCCCGGCAGGCCTGGTTGTAGTCCAGGAAGACCCGCTCTCCCCGGCTCTCCTTCCACCACTCCAGGGTGGCTCGATCGGGCAGCTCGGCCACCACCCGCCGGCCGATGGTGATCACTGCCCGGCGCACCTCGGTGAACGTCCACTCGGGGCGGATCGGGACGGTCACGTGCACGCCCCGGCCACCCGAGGTCTTCGGCCAGCCGACCAGCCCGGCGTCGGTCAGCACGTCGCGCAGCACGCCGGCCACCGCGACCGCGTCGGCGAAGTCGGTGCCCGGCTGCGGGTCCAGGTCGATGCGCAGCTCGTCGGGATGGTCGGGGTCCGCGCTGCGCACCGGCCACGGGTGGAAGTCCAGGGTGCCCAGGTTGGCCGCCCAGGCCAGCACGGCCGGCTCGGTCGGGCACACCTCGTCGGCGGTGCGCCCGCTGGGGAAGGTGATCGTGGCGGTGCGCACCCAGTCCGGCGCGCCCTTGGGCACCCGTTTCTGATAGAACGGCTCGCCGTCCACCCCGTCCACGAACCGCTTCAGGGTGGTCGGCCGGTCGCCGATCGCGCGCAGCAGCGGCTCCGCCACGCTCAGGTAGTAGTCCACCACCTCGCGCTTGGTGATGCCCAGGGCCGGGAAGTACACCTTGTCCGGGTTGGACACCCGGACCGTGCGCTCCCCGTCCGGCCCTGGCACGGTCAGCTCCACGGCCGGCGATCGACTCGGGCTCATCAGCTACGCCTTTCTCAGTCGGGTCGCATGTTCCTGAGAGGAGTCGGCCAGACGCTACCGTGGGTGCATGCCCACCCGCGATCCCGTTGAACCCGGCCGCCCCGAAGGCGACCCGAGCGACGATCTGGTCGCCGACGAGCTGATCGGGTTGGATCCGGATGACCCGGAGACCAGGGCCTTCGCCGAGCACCTGCACCGGATGCACCGCTGTCGACCCGGGTACACCGTGGAGGGCTACCTGGACGGCGTGTCCGACTTCGCCGACTCGGCCAACCGGGCCCAGGGCGGGCGCCGGCTGGGCGCGTTCGTGCTGGTCCTCCTGCTGCTTCTGGTCGCCGTCTATCTGATCATGGATGCGGTGGGTTTTGTGTTCTCCACCTGGTTGTCCTCCAGCCCGGCGAGCCAGGACAGCCAGGTCACCAACTCGTTCGACACGCGGGGCGCGTCCGGTATTAGCGTGGAGGCATGAAACCCGCGACCGGGGATGCCCCCAAGGTGGTCAAGTCCGAGCAGGAGTGGCGCGCGCAGCTGAGCCCCGAGGAGTACCACGTGCTCCGGGAGGCCGGCACCGAGCGGCCGTTCACCGGGGAGTACACGGACACCAAGACCGTCGGCGTGTACGCCTGCCGGGCCTGCGGCGCCGAGCTGTTCCGCAGCGATACGAAGTTCGAGTCGCACTGCGGCTGGCCGTCGTTCTTCACCCCGCTGGCCGGCGGCGCGGTGATCGAGCGGGTGGACAGCAGCCTGGGCATGCGTCGGGTCGAGGTGGTCTGCGGGAACTGCCACAGCCACCTCGGACACGTGTTCGAGGGTGAGGGCTACGAAACCCCCACCGACCTGAGGTACTGCATCAACAGCGTCTCGATCACGCTGGAGCCGGCCGAAGGCTGATCGGTCGCCCTCGCTGACCGCCCCGCTCGGGGCGGTCAGGCTCGGGGATGGACGGGGTTTCTCCTGGCCACCAGGAACGCGGCCATCGCCGGCACGATGAAGATCACCATGTGGATCAGCAGCTCCTCGCCGATCGAGTAGCCGGAGATCACCCCGAGGGTGGCGTCCAGCACGCACAGCACGAACCAGACCACTCCGAACGCGGCGAACGCCTTCTGCCGTGCTTCCGGATCGCGCCGCGCGGCGAGCACCGCGACCACGATGAGCAAGATCAGGCCAATCCCGATGGCGATCAACGTGCGCACGGCACCTCCAGGGCTGCTCGGAGGGTCGATCCTCGACCGCGGCGGCGCCGGGATCAACAGTCGGCCGAATCCTGAGCCCTAGCTGTAACCCGAGGGCGTCAGGGCAGCACGGCCACCAGTTGCGCGATGTCCAGCCGGGGGCCGGTGTAGAACGGCGTTTCCTCGCGGACGTGCCGGCGCGCGTCGGTCTCCCGCATGATCCGCATCAGGTCCACGATCCGGTGCAGCTCGTCGGCCTCGAAGGCGAGGATCCACTCGTAGTCGCCCAGCCCGAAGCTGGCCACCGTGTTCGCCCGCACGTCGGGGTGTTCCCGGGCCTTCATGCCGTGCTCGGCGAGCATCCGGCGGCGCTCCTCGTCGGGCAGCAGGTACCACTCGTGCGACCGTACGAAGGGGTACACGCAGATGTAGCGCTTCGGGTCCTCGCCGGCCAGGAATGCCGGGATGTGGCTCTTGTTGAACTCCGCCGGCCGGTGCAGCGCCACCTGGCTCCAGACCGGCACGCTGGCCCGGCCGAGCGCGGTCTCCCGGCGCAGGTCGGCGTACGCGGCCTGCACCGACTCGATCTCCTCGGCGTGCCACCAGATCATGTAGTCGGCGTCCGCGCGCAGCCCGGACAGGTCGTAGACGCCGCGCACCACAACGCCCTTGCCCTCCAGCGCCTCCACGAACGCGCTGGCCTGCTGGGCGGCCGCCGCGCGGTCGTCGCCGAGCCGCCCCGGTTCGATCCGGAAGACCGACCACATGGTGTAGCGGATGGTGTCGTTGAGCGCCTTGTAGTCGAGCCGGGAGTCCTGGCGGGTCATACCGCCATGCTGCCATCCGAGGCGACGGGTTGACGGGTCAGGTCGGCCACGATGCTGAGCGCGGCGGCATCCGCGGTGGCCAGGCAGGCCGGCACTCCGACGCCGTGCAGCAGGGCGCCGGCGACGGCCAGCCGGGGCACCTCGGCGACCGCCGCGTCCAGCCGCGCGACCAGCTCGCCGTGGCCCACCCCGTACTGCGGCAGGCCGCCGCCGTGGCGCTGCACGTAGGCCGCCACCGGCGGGGCGGTGATGCCGGTCAGCGTGGCCAGGTCGGCGCGCACCCGGGCGACCAGCTCCTCGTCCGGTACCCGCAGCGTGGCGACCTCTCCCGCCCGGCCCAGCGAGGCACGCAGCCGCATCAGCCCGTCGGTGGCGCTCGGGGCCAGGTGCGACCACTTGCGGGAGGTGTGGGTGAACGCCTTGGCCGACAGCGGCTCGTCGGCGGCCACCAGCAGCCCGGAGGTGGCCGGCAGCGCGGCGGCGTCCTCGGAGCGGTAGGCCAGCGCGACCACCACCGGGGAGGCCAGCTCCACCGCGTCGGCGGCCACGGCGGCGGCCGGGGCGACCTCGGCCAGCAGCCGGCGCAGCGCGGGGGCCGGCACCGCGAGCAGCACCGCGTCCACGTCCAGCGCCTCCGGGTCGGCGGCGGTACCGATCTCCAGGCGCCACCCGTCCGGGCGGCGGATCAGCTCACGCACCGGGTAGCCGAGCCGGACCTCGGCGCCGGCGGCCTGGCGCAGCGCGTCCAGCAGCACCTGGTAACCGCCGCGCACCGCGCCGAACACCGGGGCGGGCTTCGCGGGCTGGGGCGGCGTGGGATCCGGGGGTGTGCTGAGAGCGCCGACTCGGTGTGCTGAGAGCGCCGACTCGCGGGCCGTTGTGGGGGCGCTCGCGGGCGGTGTGGGTGGGGGCGGCGGGGGGAGGAGGGCGTCGGCGGCGGCGGTGAGGGAACGGGCGCCAGCGTCCAGCTGGGCGGCCAGCGCGGGCATCGTGGCGCGCAGGCCCAGCCCGTCCACCCGGCCGGCGTACACCCCGGACAGCAGCGGATCCACCAGCCGGTCGGCCAGCTCGTCGCCGAACCGGGCACGGAGCAACTCCCCGACCGACCGGTCCGCGCCGTCCCAGGCCAGCTCCAGCTCCCGCTCGCCGGCCACCTGGGCCACCGCCGCCGGGGAGAGCACCTCGTCCAGCCGCGCGCCGCTGCCCGGCACGCCCAGCACGGTCCGTCCGGGCAGCGCGGCGGTCCGCCCGCCGGCCCGCACCGAGGCCGAGGCGCCCGAGGGGTGCACCAGCAGCTCGGCCAGACCCAGCTCGGCGGCCAGCGCGGGCACCTCGGGGCGCCGCGCCAGGTACGCCTCGGCGCCCACGTCGATCGGCACCCCGGCCAGCGGCACGGTGCGCAGCACCCCGCCCAGCCGCCCGGACTGCTCGACCAGGGTGATCCGGGCGTCCGGCCCGAGCAGGGCGCGCAACCGGTACGCCGCGGCCAGCCCGGAGATGCCGCCGCCGACCACCGCCACGTGCACCGGACGAGCCGTGCCGCCGGCCCCGCTCACAGCGAGTGCACCAGCTCCACCACCCGGGACAGCACGTCCGGATCGGTCTCCGGCAGCACCCCGTGGCCCAGGTTGAACACATGCCCGTGCGCGGCGCGGCCCTCGGCCATGATCCGGCGCACCTCGGCGTCCACCACGTCCTGCCCGGCGAACAGCACCGACGGGTCCAGGTTGCCCTGCACCGCCCGCCCCGGGCCGATCCGCCCGGCGGCCACGTCCAGCGGCACCCGCCAGTCCACCCCGACCACGTCGGCGCCCGCCTCGGCCATCGCGCCCAGCAGCTCCCCGGTGCCCACCCCGAAGTGGATCCGGGGCACCCCGGCGTCGGCCAGCCCAGCCAGCACCCGCGCCGAGTGCGGCAGCACGAACCGCCGGTAGTCCCGCTCGGACAGCGCGCCGGCCCACGAGTCGAACAGCTGCACGGCGTCCACCCCGGCGGCCAGCTGCGCGCGCAGGAAGGTCAGGGTGATCTCGGCGAGGTGGTCGAGCAGCGCGTGCCAGGTGTCCGGGTCGGAGTGCATCAGCGCCTTGGTGCGCTCGTGGTTGCGGCTCGGCCCGCCCTCCACCAGGTAGGACGCGCAGGTGAAGGGGGCTCCGGCGAAGCCGATCAACGGGATCCCCGAGGGGCCCGAACCCAGCTCGGCGGTCAGCAGCCGGACCGCCTGGGCCACCGGGGCGACCGCCTCGGGCTCCAGCGTCGGCAACGCCGCCACATCGGCCGCGCTACGCACCGGCTCGGCCACCACCGGACCGGTACCCGGCACGATCTCCACGCCGATCCCGGCGGCCTTCAGCGGCACCACGATGTCGCTGAACAAGATCGCCGCATCGACGCCGTACCGGCGCACCGGCTGCAGGGTGATCTCACAGGCCAGTTCCGGGGTGAAGCACGCGGCGAGCATCTCGGTGCCCTTGCGCAGCGCCCGGTACTCCGGCAGCGAGCGACCGGCCTGGCGCATGAACCAGACCGGCGGGCGGGCCGGGTGCTCCCCCCGGATCGCGGCCAGCAAAGGGGCGTCGCGCAGTTCCCGGCGCGCGCCCGACACCACAGCGAGATCAGCCACAGGGGTCCACCGAATCTATGAATGTGCTGCGTGAGCGGGTACTGTGCTCGGTATCACATCGGGCGCGACAGTGCGCCCGCCGACCGACGCCGCACCGGCGTCGGACCCGATTTCGGGTGCGGTGCCGAGGACGCGGGGATCGGACATGACCCCACCATCCTGGCACGGCTGGCGGCGCGCCTGCCCGCCACGGTGCCCCATCCCACCTACCCTCGGTCGACGTGAGCCCGCCGATATTCCGCCAGGCAGTGGAGGCGCTGCAGGCCGTCCAGCCGAGGGCGGAGCTCCAGTTGGTGGACATCGACCCGCCGCGCCGGCTCGCCCCGCACAGCTTCGCGCTGGGCGTCGAGCTGGCCGATGATGTCCAACCGCCCGGGGCCGCCTCGGACGCCGACGTGGACGTCACCGGCCGACTGGTCCTGCTGCACGACCCCGAGGCCAGAGACGCCTGGGCGGGCACCTTCCGGATGGTCTGTTACCTACGGGCCCCGCTGGATCCCGAACAGGCCGACGACCCGCTGCTGCTCGCGGTGGGCTGGTCCTGGCTGACCGACGCACTGGACACCTGCCGGGCCGGTTACGCGGCGCTCGGCGGCACGGTGACCCGCACCTGCTCCGCCCGGTTCGGCGACATTCCCGGCCCCACCCGGGCCGACGACGTGGAGCTGCGGGCCTCCTGGACGCCGACCGACGCGGAGTTCGGCCGACACGCCGAAGGGTTTTACCGATTAGTGACCCACGCGATCGGGTTACCAGAAGTGGGCGTATCTTTGATGACGGACCGTAACAGTTGATCTCGGTATCTGTGCTCCCCACGAGATCAATCAGGGTAGATCCAGCTAGAAGTCACTCTGTGAAGTCAGCGGGATCGACTAAAAGAGTGACCTAGTTCGACCAACGCCGTAGATCTCGGATGAAAATCTTTCGATGAATGCGCGCGGTTAGGCCGCTTGGGGGCTACCCTGCGTCCACGACACCTCCTCGGACGCGCGGCCTGCACAGCCGATCGGACGAGGTCCCGGTGCCGGTCGGGGGGCACGACCGACTCCAGGGAGGTAGTGACGTGGCTGTTGTCGGCCAAGGCACGCCTATTCGCACCGCCGGTGCGAATGCCGTGCTGCCGCCCGCCATGGTCCCGCATCCGCGGGAAGAGTTATTTTCAGTGCTGGTGGTTGACGACCATCCGCTGCTGCGAGAAGCAATCGCGGCGCGGCTGAGAACCATGGGTGCTGGCACGGTGTACGAGGCCGCTTCGGTGGCCGAGGCGCGTGCCCGGGCTCAATCCAGCGGTCCGTGTGACCTAGCGGTACTGGATCTGGGGCTGCCGGATGGCAGCGGTCTGGATCTGGTCACCGAGCTGCGGTCACTCGGGTGGAACCGCCTGGTGGTGCTCGCCTCGTCGGATGATCCATACGCCGTGCGATCGGCTTTCCAGGCCGGGGCGCAGGCGTACCTACTGAAGTCGGCGTCCGCGGCGATCGTCACCGACGGCGTGAAGCGGGTCCTGGACGGCGGCGTTTACGCCGACCCGACAGTGGCTCCGCTGCTCGCCACCGGCACCCGCGTACCCGGTACCGACAACACCCCGCGCGAGCTGTCGGCGCGCGAGGTCGAGGTACTTCAGCTGGTCGCTGACGGTCAGTCCAACAAGGAGATCGGCGAGGCGCTGAACCTCTCCGCGCTGACCGTGAAGAGCCACCTGTCCAGAATCGGGCGCAAGCTCGGGACGGGTGACCGGGCCCAGATGGTGGCACTGGCGATGCGTGCCGGAGTCATCCGCTGAGCTCGCTTGGCCCGGCCAGCCGCGCCGTCG
>Ga0193743_1000729_pt1 | contig 25787 bp, 18 predicted proteins | sample L2c2metaG_FD_143038 | JGI IMG/M metagenome (GOLD analysis project Ga0193743, IMG submission 143038) | Soil microbial communities from a riparian zone of the East river system, Colorado, United States - L2c2 | ecosystem: Environmental > Terrestrial > Soil > Riparian zone | place: USA: East River...
CGTGACTGTGGGCTGCTCGCCGCGGCTGTAGCAAATCGGTCCTGGATCCGCACCCGCTGATTCCGGCCCCACTTTTAGAGCGCCTCCGCGGTCGAAACTTGCCAGCGAGCCGCCGCCCGCTCCCACCGTGTGAATATGCAGTGTCGGCACTGCAATAGGCATGCCCATGATCCGGGATTCGGTGGTCGTCCGCAATCCGAGCGCGCTATCGATCAGCGAGACGTCGGTGGACGTTCCCCCCATGTCGAAGGTCAAGATGCGATCGAATCCTGCTGCCCTCGCTACCGCCAGTGCGCCCACCACGCCGCCGGCTGGGCCCGACAAAACTGTCCGGACAGGTTCGCGCGCCGCCACAAACGCTGGAATAATGCCGCCGGATGACTGCATCACGTGCAGCGTCGAACCTTCAGCCTGAAGAGCGCCGTCCAGTCGCTCGATGTAACGCTGTACTTTCGGCGCAAGATAGGCATTGATGACGACTGTCGAAGCGCGTTCATACTCCCGGAACTCGGGTAAAATCTCATGCGAAACCGAGACCGGAATATTCAACTCGCGCAAGGCGGCAACCACTGCCCTCTCATTCGCCGGATTCGCGAATGCAAATAAGAGCGATACCGCTATGGCTTCCGGCTCTCCCTGGCGTACCTGGTTGACTAAGTCGTGCAGGTCCTCTGCCTTCACTTGCGTCAACACTGTGCCGTCGCAAGCGGTCCGCTCCTTCACTCCAAAGCGTAAGTCTTCCGGTGCTAGCGCTGGTTCTTTGGTGAACGACAGATCGTAAAGCTTGGGCCGGGATTGACGGCCGATCGCAATTGTATCTTCAAAGCCGGCTGTAGTGACAAACGCAACACGAGCGCCCTTTCTCTCGAGCAGCGCATTGGTCCCCACTGTTGTGCCATGCCTGACTTCCGCCGCCTGACCCGCAGAAATACGTTTCACGGCGTCCATAACAGCCTGCCCAGGGTCAGGCGGGGTGGAAGAAACTTTTAAAACCTGCAGTCGGCCTTCGGAAAAATACACACAATCCGTGAATGTGCCGCCGGTATCTATCGAAATACGGATCATCCGGTTAAATCATCTGCTCCAGCCGCGCCTTTTTATTGCGGCCACTTAGTCGCGAGCAAGTCATCTGTGTTCCAGCTTGCCGCTTCCTCTTTGGTCTTTCGTCCAGCGCGGCGGGGCGCTTTGCCTCCCCTTTTGCCGTCGGCTTTCCAGGCTTCCGCGAGGGCGGCTGCGTTCAACTCAACGTCGATTCGCATGCAACCCGTTCGCCCCTGCACCGGGTTCAGCAGTAATCTCGCGCTGCGTTCAATGGTTTTTCGTACGTGGTCCGCTGCTCGCTCGCTTGCCAACGGGGCGTTCCTCGCGCGAATAGCTGAGACCAGTCTCTCATGCTCATTCACTAGCTCCGGGCCAAATGCATCCATCGCAATAATCAAGTAGAAAAAACGCATCAGGCGGGTTTGTATCGAAGTAGTTACTTCCACCAGATGATCGTTCTGGGCCGCCTCCGCAATCCCCACGTGTAATTCGAAATTGCGCTGCAGGAAAGTAAAATAGCTGTTTTTCTGACCCACGCGATACTCATATTTCCCGGCGGTCTCAATCGCTTTGATCTGCGCCGGTGTGGCACGCGTTGCCGCCAGGGCGGCGGTCGCGGGTTCAACAATCAACTGCACTTCCTGCAGGTTTTGAAATTCACTTAAAGTCAACGGCGCAATAAAGTAACCCCGGAACGGCACAATCGTAATCAGCCCTTCGCTCTCCAGGCGTCTGCTTGCCTCGCGGACCGGCGTCCGGCTGGCCCGGTAGCGCTTGCATAGTTCGGCCTCGGAGATCGGCGATCCGGGCAGCAGCGAACAAACCGTGATGTCCTGCTTCATCTGCTGGTAGAGCCTGTCGGAAGTGGTCATTGCCATCTCAGAACAACTTAAATTGTATACAAGCTAAATACAATAAAGAACTGCACCGCGCCGTGTCAAGCGCTTTCTCTAATGATTGCGGGCCTTCTGCTGATCCGAAGGATTGTTGTTGACATTAAAATTTCAGACATGGTATAAGCAACTAATCGCGCCCCGTTAGCCCGTAAATTTCATCCGTGAGGTGTTAACGTGCAAACCGTCGTTCGGGGTCTTTGCGCTTCGTTCCTTTTTTTGCTCCTTGTCTTGCCCGCGTTCACTCAGGAAAGCGGCGCGCAAATACAGGGAGTTGTCACAGACGGTAGCGGCGCTCCCATGCCCGATGTGGCGATCAGCGTAACCAATCGCGATAGCGGTGTCTCGCGCGCCATCAAAACTGATTCGCAAGGTCGCTATCTGGTCGCCCCTTTGGCTCCGGGTGCGTATGTCGTAATTGCGGAGAAAACCGGCTGGGCTAAGTACGAACTGACCGGAATCACGTTACAAATTGGCACAAACTTTCAGCGGGATATCGTGATGACGGTAGCCACGGTGCAGTCCACGGTAAATGTACTGGCCGAAACGCCGTCCATAAACACGACCAGCGCTGAAGTAGCCAGTGTCGTCACCGAACAACAGATTTCGTCCCTCCCAGTGAATACCAGGCAATATCTAAATCTCGCCTTGCTGGTTCCCGGCACCACACAGGATGCTTCGCGGTCGTTCTACAACAACGTGGAGATTGGCGGGGGAGGTTATTATTACGCCAACGGCTTCATGATTGACGGCGTCAGAAACACCTGGGCGGAGATGGGCGAGCCCCGCCAGAACTTCCCCGAGGGCGGCGTACAGGAGTTCAAGGTTTACGTAGCCGAATATCCCGCCCAATTTGGGCTATATATGGGCGGGCTTCTCAACGTGGCCACGAAAAGCGGCACAAACGCATTCCACGGCGAAATCTTCGAGTACTGGCGCAACGAAGCTCTGAATCACGATAACTACTTCCAGCGGCAGGCCGAACGCGCTCAAAACAGCAGCAATCCTTTCAATCGCAATCAATACGGCCTCGATATAGGCGGCCCTATTATCAAAGATCGCACTCACTTTTATCTCGCTTATGAGCGCACGCAAACCGCCGCTGCCTTCACGATGTTTACGAACTCCCCGCAGTTTTACGGCGGCCTGCAGGGTACATTTCAGCAACCCAGTTATGACCAGATGATTACCGGCCGTCTGGATCACCAAATCAGCAACACGCAAAATTTCTTCGCTCGTTGGGCGCAAGAGGAGAACCGGCTCACTTACACTGGCTGCGGCGGAAATACCCAGCGCAACTGCTATGACGGTTTAATTCCCAGACGCTCCATCGTTCTCGGCCATATCTGGACGCCATCGCCCACCGTAGTCAATGAGTTTCACTTTCAGTGGGCTTACGCGGCCTATTTGCTGGGTCCTCCCGGCCACATTTGGAAAGACGCTAATACGTTGGCTACTGATCCTACCGCCACGTCGCAATTGCAAGTCGGCTACATCTTCCCGAGCTTTAGCTACGGCTATGGTTACGAAGAGGATGGTGTGGAGCGCCGCTGGGAAGCCAACGATGTCTTGAGCTGGCAAAAGGGAAGCCACACGCTGCGCTTCGGCTATGACATCGATTTTGTTCCATTTATTGACGCCAGCGCCACCAACATTCAAGGCACCTATACGTTTAGTACCGACCAGTTGTTCAATCCGGGCAATCCTGCCTCGCTCGCGGCGCTAAAGAACGCCACGCTATACACCGCCTCGATTCCGCCGATTGCCACCAGCATCAAGACTTGGGAACTGGGCTTCTTTGCCATGGACGATTGGAAAGTTCGCCCCGGCCTGACCGTGAATCTGGGGCTGCGCTACGACCTCGAACTTGGCGCATTCAACGAACATGTCAATCCGGCCACCTTCCCCAAAGCCATTCCGTTCCAGGGCGATCCTTCCAAGCGCGGCGATAAAAACAACTTCGGACCGCGCTTCGGCGTCACCTGGGATCCGTTTAACAAAGGCAAGGATGTCTTCCGCGGCGGCTTCGGCATCTACTACAACAACATCCAGACTCTGCAGAATTTCAATGAACCCCGCAACTTTGCCTTATGCAGCATCACCATTCGCAATCCAGCCTATCTAAATCCCTATAATGGACTCAGCGCCACCAATTTCTGCTCCACCGCTGCCCCCAACGTCACTACTCTCTCTCCGGACTACGTGAATCCGTATTCTGAACAATCGGTAATTGGGTATTCGCATCAATTCGGCAACGATCTGGCATTAAAGGTCGATGGGTTTTATCAGCACACGCTGCGCGATTTCCGTATCGTCGATTTGAATTACGCCGACGCAAATACTCCGCGGCCCTATCTTCCGTTGGGTCAAATTCTCCAACATCAATCTACCGCGCAGGCCAAATATAAAGCGCTCTTCGTCGAGTTGGATAAACGCTTTAGCCGACGTTATCAATTTACCGTCTCGTACACGCTGTCTTCGGCCACCGACGATAATCCTCAGGCCCTTATCGTCAACTATGCAAATCCCGACCTCAGCTGGGGTCCCGGAAATATTGACCGGCGAAACGCTTTGGTCGCGGCCTCCTCGGTGAACCTACGCTGGGGAATTACTCTGGGCGCGATTTGGACGCTACGTTCTTCGCTGCCTTTCAGCGCATTCTCAACCGCCACGAATGGGGACGGAACCATTCAATATGTGCCCGGTACATCGCGCAACCAGGGAAATCGGGATCTCGATCTTTCCCTTGTAAACGCCTATCGCTCATCACTCAACCTGGCGCCCGTTGCGGCTGGGACAATCCAGAGCACTGTATTCAACAGCTTCGATCTGCACCTTTCAAAGTCTTTCTCTCTGGGTGAACATCGCCGCGTGGAAGTAATTGCGCAATGCTTCAACGTCTTCGGTCATACTAACCTAACGGCATCTAGCTTAGTCGCAAGCGCGGCGTCCGCATCGTTTGGGACCGCTACCTCCGCTACCAATCTGCAACAGGCCGAGCTGGCTGCCCGCTTCGTGTTTTAAGGGAAAATCTAGTGAATCTGCTTCAAAGCTACCGCTTGGCCGGCATCGCGATCTTCTTGGCGGCCATTCCCGGGTTCTCTCAGCCGCCCGCGGCGTCACATGTAACTGATGTGTTCTCGGAAGGTTACATGTTGCGGGACACGAATCATGACGGCATTGTCGATTTTATCGAGGGCAAAGTGGTGGTCCCCGCGCAGCCAGGCGCGGCGGAAAACGCCGCCTCCGCAAACATAGCAGCGCGTTTGGGGTTTGCGAGTACAGGACTCACGCCGCCGCTGGTTGTAAGCGCCGCCGCCGAAAGCGCGCCAGGCCCTCGAATCTGGATCGGTGAGCATGCCGTACCGCCAGCCTTGTCGGCAAACGCCGCGCAACTTCTTGCCCGCCTTCAACCCGACGAAGGCGGCGTCTTCGCTCTTGCCGGGGGATTGCTGGTAGCGGGCAAGAATGAAGCAGGCCTGACTGCGGCCGCAAATGCTTTTTCGGCCCGTGCGCCCTATCTCTGGAAAGTCTCCGGCGGTCAGTTCACTGGCGTCACAGAGGAACTCAACCGCATTGTCCCCGGCGCGAACGCACATCTCACGGGCGTGACTTACACCAAAGGACGCTCCGGCGTAAATAAGTTGTTAATCGCCTCCAGTGTCACCGTGACTGACGTCAATCTCAAAGCCATCCTGAACCTTCCTCGGTTCGCCTCGGTGCATGAGTTGATAGTCGCCACTGGCGGCCGTTCCTTGAGCGCCGTGAATCCCAAACCGCTGCCCGGCGCTCCATCCACGCCGGAAGCGATTCCAGCCGCAGGCGCGGGTGACGAAGCCGCCGCTACACCGCCGCAACCACTGGACCTCTCCCTGCTCTACACCTCAAAGGGACTTTTCAAAGGCACTCCCAAAATGTCCATTCCCTCCTCGCTGGATGGTCAACTCAGCGTACCCGCGGGAGCTGCCGGCATCGCCATGGCCAACCTCGCTGCGCGCATGGGACTCGAAACCACCGGTCTCTCGCTTCCTTTAGCGAAACCCTCCGCCGGTGAACTTGCCAAAGACATCCACACCAAAGCGGTCGTGGCGGCTGACTCGCCGGTAGGTCAATCCGTGATACAGAAGCTGCAGGCGGAAGACACCGCCGGTGAAGCATTGCCATCTTTAGCCAGTGGCGAAGGCGAATTGCGGATTGTAGATCATGCCTTCGGCAAGCAATCCGCCGTGCTCGTGCGCGGTGATGCAACGGGTTCCACGGCGGCGCTGCAAGTACTATCGGATCGCCTGCCGAGTCTCTGGGAAACCGGCAAACAGTTCGCCTCGCTGGAGGAGCTGCGTTATGACCTGCATCGTTTCTTCTCTCTCCGTTCCTCGGCCGGTCAAGCGGCTGTGTCCCTCTATCACCTGAAGAAGTGGACCGACGAAATCAATCGCGACTCACCCGGCGGCGTTCACGATGTCAAAGCAGAAGTGTATGTGGATGTCGCCGGCGAACATCTGAATGACTTCGTTCAAAAGCAGTTGCGGAGCTCTCTAAAGACGAATACCGTGGAAGTGAAAGCGGCCAGCCTGCATGCCGGAACACAGTGCTGTTCCGAAGATCCGGAACTTCACTATGAACAGCCTGGCGTTACCTTTCACCAGGGCACGCCCACCTTCACGCAAGACATCGCTATTCCCTGGGAAGGCACTCGGCTCATCAATCTGGTCGAGAACGCGCTGCACGATGTGAAGCCGGGCCGTCCTGTCAAACTAACTGCCCGCGTCAGTGAGGGGCCGCAAGTTAGGCAGCAGTTACAGACACAGCTTACTTCGCTACTGACACAGCACGGCATCCCAGCGGATCAACTGGAAGTGCAAGTCTTGTGCTCTTTCAAACAGGGCTATAGCTGGCTGATGGATGAGGTCGCGCCCAAGCTGCAAGGTAAATCAGCGGCCCGCATCAAAATCGAATTCGCGAAAGATACAGATCCTTCCGGTGTCCGCCTCATGTATTCGCCCGCCCGTTGGGTGCAGGAGTTGTACCCGGTTGACGAGATGCTAGCCAAATCGCTGAACATCCCCTTGAACAGCGTGGAGATCGCTCAGTTTGATCCGCAACCCGACTCTCCCACTTACCGCGTCCACGCCTATGATGCCGCCGGCAAGGAAGTATTTACTTCGGATTTCGCTGTCGCCACAGTCATGCGGCCCTACAACGGAGTCATTCCCGGCTATGAACAGGTGCAGGTCGAAACCGGCTGGGTAAAGCTCGATGCCGGTCCGAGCGCGGTTCTCAATCAGCGCATCGAAACGGACATAGAAACGTTCTGGCGGAAATATCAGGACGAGACGCTGCCCAAGGTGTATCAATTCATCATGTCGCAGTCCCAGGGTCACATCCGCCCCGAGTTCGCGCCGCCCTTCGATACCTTGCGTCTCGACATTCACTTGAGCGAACCCGACTACGCCATCGGCCTGGATAAAGAACGCATCTCTACCCTGGAAGCGATTCAGGAAGATACGTTCTACTCCACTGAGAACTTCGTCAACATGTTGACCAGCCTGGAGTCAGGCCGCCCGGAAACATATGCCGGGCGAATCATTCCGGTTGTCCATGCCTCCGAAGACGCCAAAGACGGCCACGTACACATCGAGTTCTTCGGTAAGCCCGCCGCCAATCCATTAGTTCGTCTCTCTTGGACCGACGCGAAAGGAGAGCATCACGAAAAACAACGTGATCTCGCGGTTTTGAGCGGCGCCATGCAGCCACGCCTCATCCGAGCACGCGTTAAAGCCGGGCAATCTGGTTTGGAAGATCTGACTTGGATACTCCCTGCCGATTACCTGAAGGACGACCACGAAGAATGGATCAAGCTCGAACCCGAAGAACAAGTCGACCGCTCTATCTTCTCCGTGGAGCAAGCCAAAGGGCAGATTGACTGGCTGCGGCAGATGCACAACGCCGGTCTCTATCGTGATGAAGTCGCATACCCGCATCTAAGCCGCTTAGGCATGGAGTTTGAGCTTCCCGTTCCCCTTTCCGCCAAGTCCGATAGTCCCGCGCCGCGCTCCTACAGCGCTTGGGATGTGACGGCTCCCGCAACGCCCCGTCCCATGATCCAGCAACTGGCGTCATCTACTGCGAGCAATGCGACCGGTCCCATCGTTCAATGGGATGAGCCCATTGGCCCCGCTGAAAACGCCGAAATTCTATCCAAGCTCGCTAAGTTCGAAGGCGTAACTGCCTACTGGATGGGACGCAGCTACTTAGGCCGCGACATATGGGCCGCCGATGTTACTACGCCGTTCACCGCGCAGCTCAGATCCTGGCCGAAAGAGACAACGCTCAAAGCCTCCATCCTCTATTCCGGCCGCCAGCACGCAAACGAAGTTTCCAGCACCAGCCACGTCGACAAGCTCGGCGAGCAGTTAGTAACTGACCCAGCCACGCGCGCCATGTTGAAACAGGTGAACGTAGTGCTGCATCCCATCGATAATCCAGACGGCGCTCAACTCTCTGTCGTATTGGCGAAGATCACGCCCGATAACCTCCTGCATCCCGGCTATCACGGCTCGCTCGCGGCCGATGTAGCCAACGGGCAGGCCGATTCTGATCCTGTCTACCCGGAATCCAGAACCCGTCGCCAATTACTGGAATCGTGGCTGCCCGACGGTTTCTTGAATCCGCATGGCTACCCCTCGCACGAGTGGGTGCAGCCTTTCTCTGAATACACTGCTTGGGTGCAGAGTCGCGAAGGCGCAAATCCAGGCCGCGCCTGGTGGATTCCCCGCGGCTGGTTCACCAGCTTGAATTACATACGGGACGCCGATCATCCCTACAGTGAAAAAGTGACTTACGAATTGCGCGACCGTATTGTCGAGGCGGAGAGAAACGTCCCTGGCCTATTGGAACTGGAAACCCGCATGAACGAGCGTTACCAGCGCTTCGGTCAGCGCTGGCAGCCAAAGGACATGACCCAGCCGATCGTCAACGGCATTCGCATTTACATGTCACTCAAAGGAAGTCCGGCCCGTCCCGCTTCGGAGTCCACCCGTTCGGCTACCGGTGGCGTCTCGCCGGATATCACCTGGGATTCCGGTTACACCGAAGCGCCCGATGAGACAGCTCACGGCGATTACATGAAGTTGATGGCCTCCGCCGGGCTTGCGTTCGATCGTGTCCACCTCAGCTACTTCGCCAATGGCAAACTGCGCATCCGCCGCACGCAAAAGGAAGCCGGCGATAAGGTAGTCTGGCAAGTAATGCGGGACCGGCCGAATCTGCCGGTGTCTGAACTACCGCAGGCCGGCGCTAAGCCCAGCAAGGTGGAATAAGAATTGGTTACACGAGCTGCGGGTGAACTCGTTCCAGACGCAACTCAGTTTCGCTGGCGGAACACTACGCTCGCGCAGCGCCGCACACTCATCGCGGCCGGCCTGGGTTGGATGCTCGACGCATTCGACGTCATGCTGTATTCCATCGTGCTCGCGACCCTAATGCGCGAGTTCGGAATGACCAAGTCGACAGCAGGCTTGCTGAACAGTCTGACCCTGATTGCCTCCGCCATCGGCAGTTTCGGTTTCGGCCTATTGGCGGACCGCGTGGGTCGCCGCCGCATGCTCAGCGCCAGCATCTGGACCTATTCGCTATTTACTTTCGCCTGCGGATTCTCCACCAGCGTGACCATGCTCGCGGTCTTCCGTTTTCTATTGGGGCTGGGTATGGGCGGCGAATGGAACTCCGGCGCAACTCTGGTAGCCGAAACTTGGCCTAGCGTCTGGCGGGGCCGCGCCATGGCCATTGTCCAAAGTAGTTGGGCGGTAGGCTACGCCCTCGCTGCCCTGGTGGCCAACGCGGTTCTCTCCCGCACCAGTTGGCGCTGGGTCTTTTTCGTCGGTGTTCTGCCCGCGCTGGTCACGCTTTGGATTCAGCATGATGTCCCTGAGCCTGAGCTTTGGGAAAGGCAAAGGGCCACGCCCGTTTCCGCGTCAGCCAAGCGCCAGATGTGGCGCTCCGTGCTTCCGAGTCTCCTCGCTCTTCTCAGCATGAACACCTTTGGCATGTTCGCCTGGTGGGGCCTCTTCACCTGGATTCCCGCCTATTTGGTTCTACCCCTGGAAAGCGGCGGGCGCAACTTCAGCCAGCTCAGTTTTACCGGATTTCTCGTAATGCTGAATCTCTGCGGCATGTTGCCCGGCTATCTATTGTTCGGCGTCCTTGCTGACAAACTGGGCCGCAAACGCACCGTCATCGCCTATCTCTTCTTAGCGGCCCTTTCTGTACCCGCCTTCGCCGTCGCGCGCAGTCCCGGCCTTATTCTGCTGACTGCTTCCATCTCTGCATTCTTTGGCACTGGCTTTTTCACCGGCTCGGGCCTCTTAGGAAGCGAACTGTTCCCCACGCCCATACGCGCCACCGCTCTGGGCATTTCCTACAACGCCGCCCGCGGCCTCAGCGCCTTCGCCCCTTTTTTTATCGGAGCCATTGGCCAGGCGCACGGCCTTTCCTGGGGCTTCGCCGCGTGCGCCCTGGCCTTCGCTGCTGCTGGCGTCAGTGCATTCTGGGTCTCGGAAACTCGCGGGCTTGAACTCCAATAGTGCACTCTGGCCGGCAATACGATACAGTGAACATCTGTTCCGGCAGAGAGCAATACCTATGCTTCGAAAACTTTCCTCCAGCCTACTGCTCCTTTCCTTCCTGCCCACCTGTCTCCTCTTGGCGCAGGCTCCGCCCACGGCCGCCGCCGATCGCGCAGCCATCCTCGGCCTAGTGAAGCAATACGTAGATGCCCGCGAGAAGCAAGATCCCAAGGCCGTTGAGGCATTGTTCACGAGTGACGCCGATCAACTGGTGTCCTCAGGCGAGTGGCGAAAGGGCCGCCCTGCGCTCGTGACGGGCACGTTGAACAGTTCCAAGCAAACCGGCGGCAAACGCACCATCACCGTGGAGTCTCTCCGTTTCCTGACGGCGGATGTCGCTCTGGCCGATGGACGCTACCGCCTGGCCGAATTAGCCGGAAACACAACGCGCGATATGTGGACAACCCTCTTACTGACGCGCACCGCGGGCGGTTGGCGGATTGCGGCGATTCGTAACATGCTGCCCGCGCCTCCTGCTCCTGCTGCGAAACCCGCGCGGGAAAAACCGCGGTAACGACTCCAAATCATTCCCGGTTTGATGTAAGCTAGTTAACTGACTAGTATTGGGGTCGGGCGCCGTCTCAAACTGCGCCAATTGGGTTTCAAACTGTGTCTAAGTTCGAATGCATATAAAACAAAACAAACAGTAAACTGACTCAGTTTGAAAAAATGCACACGGCAGACGCCGGTTGGGGGAAAATTAGGTCCGTCTGCCGTGTTGCTGTTTCCCCCTGTTCGCTGGAACTTTCCGCCCTCCTACATACTTCTATTACTCAGAAGCCTCTCCGGCCTCAGAATGGAGTTCCATGCAGATTTACATTCGTCCTCTTCAGCGGCCCCTCGCCGTGCTATTGTCTCTGGCACTGGTGAGCTCGCCGCTCGTCCAAGCTGCCCTCCCAGAGGGCGCGGAAGCCAATGTTCCCGTGAAGCAGGTGACACTGTACAAACACGGCATCGGCTTTTTTGAACGGGAGGGCTCTATACCCGCGGGCCAGGAAGTTCGTCTCGATTTCAAAAACACCGACATGAACGATGTGTTGAAATCGCTGACTGTAGCCGACGCCGCCGGCGGCCGCGTCACCGGCATCCGCTACGATTCGAACGCCACCCTCGAACAGCGGCTCGATAAATATCCTTTCCGCATCGGCAGCGGTGAACGGCTCAGCGCTTTTCTCGACGGACTCAAAGGAGCTGGCCTGGAAATCAAAACCGGTGACCGGACTGTCACCGGCGTTATCCTTAGCGCGCGCTCCGTGAACATGGCTCCAGGCGGAACCGAAACCGCCCAGCGCGTAGTGAGTGAGCAGGTCACGTTGTTGCTCGATTCGGGCGACGTTGCCAATTATGATCTGGGCGCCATCACCTCCATGCGGCTGCTCGATCCACGCCTGCAAAGTCAATTGAAGGACTATCTGCAAACGCTCGCGCAAGCTAAATCGCGCGACAAGCGCAGCGTTTATATTGATTCCGCGGGGAAGGGAAGCCGCCAGTTGCACCTCTCCTACATCGTGCCCGTGGCCATCTGGAAGTCTTCCTACCGGCTCAATATGCAATCCGCCGACACCACTCTCGAAGGTTGGGCCATCGTCGACAACACCACCGACGAAGATTGGAACAGCGTGCGCCTCTCGGTCGTCTCCGGCCGCCCCATTTCCTTCATCAGCCTGCTCGATACGCCGCGCTACGGCAATCGCCAGGTGGCGGAACTGGCGGAAGACCGCGCGGCCGGTCCTCAGGTCTACGGCGGTGCTGTCGGCGGTACCTTAGCAGGCGTTCTGGGCGGTGTGGTCGGCGGTGTGGGCGCTCCTCCACCCCCACCTCCTATGGCTAAGCGTCCCCAGACCCAACCAGGCGCCGGATTAACCATGAGCGAGCAAATGGGACGTTCCGACAGATCGTTTCTACTGAACCAGTCGGTCAGCACCGTGGAAGGAGCAACCGGCGCCGCGCTCGGCGAACTCTTCGAATACAACTTCCCGGGCCCCGTCACTATCCACAAAAATCAATCCGCCATGCTGCCGTTCCTGCAGGACAAAGTCTCCGCGCGCAAACTCCTCATCTACACCCAGAACGATGGCGAGCATCCCGTCAACGCCGCCGAACTCTCCAACAGCACCGCCAAAACGCTCGACGGCGGGCCTATTACCGTTTATGACGGCGGAGCTTACGCCGGCGAGGCCTTGTTTGAAACTCTGAAAGCCGGTGACAAGCGCCTGATCGGCTACGCAGTCGATTACGGAACCCGCATCACCACCGCCTTCGATAGCGGCAGCAATGTCGTGCGCGAGATCGCCGCCGCCAACGGCGTTCTCCGGTTGCGCTACGCCCAGCATCAGGTTCGCGCCTACACCATCAAGAACGTCGATACGAAACCGAAAACCCTCATCGTCCAGCAGGAAGGCATAAACGACTATTCCGTCCTCTCGCCTCAGCCAACCGAGCGAACGGCCACAGCGTATCGCTTTCAGGTGCAAGTAGCGGCGGGCGCCACGCAGCAGCTGAAAGTAGAACAAGAGCGCGTCTATTGGGAGGGCACATCCGTCAGCGACTCTGCAAACGACTTTCTGGTCTCCATCCTCGAAAATAAACAATTGAGCGCAGCCGGCCGCCAGCAGTTGCAGACGATTATCGATATCAGGACCAGGCTGGCCGAAACGCAGGCCGCTCTGGAAGGCACGAAGGGCCAGATCGGCGAGCTCACCAACGATCAAAACCGTCTGCGCCAGAACATCGACAGCCTCAACCGCGTAAAAGGACAGGAGGACCAGGTGCGCCAGTACTCCAGCCAGCTCGCCGCGAACGAGGCCTCGCTAGCGAAACTACGCGATCAATACAGCGCCGGCGCGCAGCGCAAGACGGCGCTCGAAGGCGAACTCAGCGCGGCCATCTCAAAGCTGTCGTTCTAAGCCGCCAGCTCAACGCTTAGGACGCTGCTGCTTTCTTCACTTCAACGGGTCGCGATAACTCAAACTCCGGCCCCTTCTTCGCTACGCTCGGCAGTCCCAGCTTCCGCCGCAGTTCCACTTCCAGGATCCCGCACAACTCCGGGCGGTCGATCAAGGTCTGCCGGGCCGTATCCCGCCCTTGCCCGATCCGCTCCCCCTTGTAGCTGTACCAGGACCCGCTCTTTTCGAGTAACCCGTGTTGCGCGCCCAAATCCAGCACGTCGCTCTCGCGCGAGATCCCGCGGCCGTAGAAAATGTCAACCTCAGCCTCGCGGAAGGGCGCTGCAATCTTGTTCTTCACGATCTTGATCTTGGTCCGGTTGCCGATCACCGCTTCGCCATCTTTGATGGGTGTCGCCCGCCGCACGTCCACGCGCACGGAGGAAAAGAATTTCAGCGCGCGTCCTCCCGTTGTCGTTTCCGGGTTTCCGAACACCACGCCAATCTTTTCACGCAGCTGGTTAATGAAAATCAAGCAGGTATTCGCTCGTGACACGGATGCCGTCAGCTTCCGCAGGGCCTGCGACATCATGCGCGCATGCAGCCCCATGTGGTTGTCGCCCATCTCACCTTCAATCTCGGCCTTGGGCGTCAGCGCAGCTACGGAATCCACCACAATCACATCCATTGACTGCGAATTCACCAGCGCCTGCGCAATCTCCAGCGCCTGTTCGCCGTAATCCGGCTGCGATACCACCATGTCTTCGATGTCGACCCCCAGCTTCGCCGCGTAATTCGGGTCCAGCGCATGTTCGGCATCAATGAACGCAGCGCTTCCACCCGCCTTCTGGGCCTCCGCAATCACATGCAGCGCCAGCGTCGTCTTTCCGGACGATTCCGGCCCGAAGATCTCTATCACCCGGCCGCGCGGGAACCCGCCGGCTCCCAGCGCGTTATCCACCGCCACTGATCCCGAGGAGATGACCTCCACCGGCAGCGTCGCCCGCGAGCCGAGCATCAGCACCGAGCCTTTCCCAAACTGCTTGTCCATCTGCGCCAGTGCGGCCAGAATTTGTTTGCGGCGGTCTTCTTGCAAGCGTCACCTTCTCAAATACAGTCTCTTGTTGCATCCAAGAAGTCCTTATTAAGGTCATCAGCTCTCCCCCTTTCAGTCCAAGGAAAAGCCTGACCCCGCGCGATGGGAATCTATTCGGCGACAATGCGCCCATGGCAGTCTTTTCAAACTTCGCCCAACACGTTGTCGCTGACATTCGTTCGCGGCCTGCGAGAGAGCCTGGGGATCCAGTGCTTGCAGAAGGAGACCATTCAACCCGTCGAGTCCAGCAATAATGCCTTCAAGCGACTGCGCCGGAGCTAGGCCGCTCTTCATAAAACGTGCAATATCCCAGAAGTTTGGCATCGTATGCGGGTCTTGCGGCAACTCTCTGTGGTCCAGTGCGGGATGACGTATTGGAGACAGGCCTGGCAGGCGGAGTTTGTGGCATGCCGAGCAAGTCCTCCAAGGCGCGGAAATGTAGCCTGGCTAACTCGGAGTCGGTGCTTTGATCGCTCGATCATCCTGGTCCGTCCGCGATGTTCTTCGGGTACCCGTCAAGCGGCAAGACGTCCCCACTACTTTTTTAGGGTGTTAGTACTAGCAAAAAGGCGAAGGATTCTTTATGCTTGCCAATACATCCTATGTACCGGAATTTGACTTGGGCTAAGGCGCTTGTCTGCTGCCTTGGCTTCTCTTCGGTTCTCACCGCCTTCGCAAGTTTCGGAGGCCATATCAAAGAGGATCGTGCCTGGAAGCGCTACCGCAATCCTTCGCTCGGCTATTGTGTAAGCTATCCTTCACGTTGGTACAGAGGGGATGCCTTCGATGGCGCTGGTCTCTTCGTGAAAACCGGCTCCGGAAACTCGTCGCGGCCATCGGCCGAAATCGATATCGGGCCGCTCTCTTTCCCACTGGCGGACGCGCGCATGCAGCCGGTCGATTTAACCGAAAATCTGGAAGCTCATCTCGATGGTTTGCGGAAATTCCAGCGTGCCGAGCGTATGGAAATGCTCGAAAAGCGCGAAATGGAATTCCTGGGCAGCCCTGCGCTATTCACCAAAAATCGCTATTATGATCCGCAAGACCGCGCCACTTGGGTGGCGGCAGTGCTTTTTGTCAACCGCGCCCAGACGCTCTACCGCCTGGAACTCGCCTGCCGCGCGGACCAATTGGCTCGCTTCGAGCCGGTTTTTTTCTATTTATTAAACACTTTCCAGTTCGACTGCGAGGGGGCACACTAACCCCCATGTAAAAACCGGGTTGGTGCAGGTTCCCTCCGAATACCTGCACCAACCCGGTTCCAATTGTTACTTACCATGTAACTCTTACCTGGTTATATTTACAATATACAGTATTGCCAGGCCGATTTCTCTAACTAAGACATTTATTCCTGATTGGGAACGGGCGGAGTACTAGGAGGAACGGTTGGAGTCCCAGGTCCGACAGGTGTCGGCGATCCGCCAAAACTGCTCCCACCTCCGAAACTGCTGCCGGAGCTGCTACCAAAGCTGGATCCCCCGCTGCCGGAGCTGCTACCAAAGCTGGATCCCCCGCTGCTAAAGCTGCTGCCGAAGCTTGATCCGCTGTTGGCGGGCCTAGTCTGACTGGCATTAGTCTGACCTGAATTTGTCTGACTTGGGTTTGTACTTGTCTGACCTCCCCCTGCCGCACCCCCCATCGCTCCGGCCATGGCCCCACTGGCCTCTTTGGCCATATCGTAGTAAAACTCCCAAAGGGAGAAGTTTGTTTGGTCGTTGACCGTCTTGATTGTTTTTCCTACTGCGATGCTAGCCACGCCGGCGATGCCCGGTCCGCCGCTAGCCAGCTTGCCCATCGTACTGGCGCCGAACGTACCCGTGGCTGTCCCGTTGAAGCCGCTGGCGGCAGCAGGCTGCCCGTTTGTTGCCTGCACGCCCGTTGGATTTTGATTACTTAACAGGCCTTTCATCTGCGCTTGCGGGTCGGCGCCCGTTCCGGCAATCTGCGGATTGGGAGCTGGAGTTGGCGCCGTTGGATCCGCCGCATTCGCTGGAACTTCCTCAAGGGTGCTTTCTGCCACTTGCCCGCCGCCTCCTGAGCCTCCGCTCGCCGAAATGGCTGGCGGTCGTTGCGGCAAGGTGCCTACCGTCGGCGTGGAGTCATTCGCCGCGGGAGCGCTGCGTGCCCCGCCAAAACTGTTCGAAGAACTGCCAAATCCTGAATTGTTCGAGCTTCCAAAGGAGCTGTTCGATCCAAAAGTACCGCTGGAGTTGTTCGCACTGGAGGGATTGCTGGAGGAGTTGCCAAAAGAATTATTGCCGGCCGAATTGCCAAAAGAATTATTGTTGAACGCGGTTGATCCCAAGGTCGAACTGCCCGCCATGGCTGGGTTATTCCCTGGGTTGTTCCCTGTGTTATTCCCTGCGTTATTCACTTGGTTAGTCCCGGCGCCGACGTTTGTATTTGGAATTTTCGAGTCCGTGACGATGCCGTTAGGCCCGGCATGCAGCAGCCGCCAATCGTTCTTGCCCGTGATCGGGTCGTCGAATTTGTGCCGCAAGAAACGCATCCGGTTAGTGTTTTCCAGCGCATCGATAGAGCCGGGGAAACTCCCGACTTTGCGGACGTAAATTTTGATCGCGTGCTTGTATTCGTTGCCCCGATCGATCAGCAACTCTTCCTGTTGCCGCCGCGCTTCGAAGGCCGCCACCGGCATTTCCTTGTACAACATGATGGCCACAATCGCCGCGAAAACGAAGACAATCAACAGCGCGGACCCTCGTTCCCGTAACCGCTTGTTCGGAACAGCACTCATTGCGCCACCGCCTCCGGAGCCACCGTCAAATCCTGACCTTGCTTCATCTGCGTGTCCTCGATGCGCGCCAAATTAGGGGTTAGCGTCACAATCAAATAGCGCGACAGCAGGACATCGCCCTCTATGCCAACCAGAACGTTGTCGCCTTCCATGAAGAATCCACGATTACTGTCGCCATGTGACGCTGGCTTCACAAACCCGTAATACTTAAAAGGGACATTGACCTGCGGCATCACCGCCGCCGAGTGCTGCAAATCAATAACCGGAGCGGTGGGCAACGCTCTGGGAATCATTTTTGGCCCTTTCGGCGCGGGCGGCAAGTTCCCATCCGCCATCTCCGTGCCATCGAATAGATTTCGCCCTCCGCCTTGAAACTGCACCCCTTTCACGCGCTCCAGTAAACTGAGCCGCAGGGTCGGATCGATATCGCCGCGCGTCGGATCCACCGGCTTCATGCTCAATGCGCCGCGATCTCTTGGCGCTGCGCTCGACCGGCGCGCCGATGGGCGGGGCGTCGACGTCGATACGCGCAGCTTGGCGGCCGGCGCGGCTCCCGCATTGGGCGAATGCTCTTCCTCATCGCCGCCGTGCAGATTAAACCACAAGAAAAGGAGTGTCAGCACGACTAGGCCGCCGCCCAGAATCTTTGGGTCGACTCCTATGCGCATACCAAAGATTTTGGTCTGCCGTGCCGCTTCAGGTGTACTGCTCATCGCCGCTCTCCCGCCACGGCCGGTGCGGCCGCGCCCTCCATGACAATCGCTTGAAAGCGAATGGCGGCGTTGATCTCGCCGTTCTTCGGCTGCGGCACCGCGCTCAACGAATCGAGCATCAACAGCATCGGCGAGCGGTCCACTTCATTAAGGAAGCGCAAGCTTCCGTATTGCCCCGAGTAGTTGGCCGTGATGTTCAAGAGCGATAGATCCGCGGTTCCTTCAATCGGCTCCTCCGCGTACACGCCATCGCGCTCCTGTATCCCCGACGCTTTCGCCATGCGCTGAATCTCTTCAATTACGTTTTCATACGCGGTCCGCTTCCGCAGAAAGTACGTCGTCTCGAAGCTCGAAGATTGGTTGCTGCCTGTCTGTACCTTCGCCGATGTGGTCTCCAGAACCTTGGTCTGCAAATGCCCGGCTACCATCCGGTTGCGCAGTTGCACGATTTGTTGCGTCAATTCCTCGTGCGTCCCGCCGGGTGGAACCAGGTAGAGAAATAGTGCAATGGCGTTCAGCAGCGCCAGCACTCCGCACGCGAGTTTCAAGCGGAACTGAATCGTCCGTCCGGCCGCCCCGATGGCTTCGCTCCAATTAAAGCTTTTGGGCATAAGCTACCGTCACCCTACATTTATATAGCGGGTCGTTCTGTGTCGGCGGACTCTGATTTACCACGGAGGCTGCTCCGAACACGCTGGACTTTTCCAATCTCTTCAACAGGCCGATTACCGTCTCCGGTTGCGTCGAGCCCACAAACATGTCCAGTTGTACACGGTTGACCCCATTGGCTTCCTCCGCGCCCACTTGTGGCAGCCGGATTCCCAACAGACGCATATTGGCGGGTATCACCGTCTCCATATCTTTGAAGAGCCGCGTCCAGCTGACGCCGCGCCGCGCAATCAGCTCATTTAGAAAAACGCTCCTGGCGAAGATATCGGCATTTTCCGGCTTGCTGAGCACCGAGGAAAATCGTCCTTGTTCCCGCTGCAGGCGTTGCAGGGCAGTTTGCTGCACTTCAATCTGGCGTCTCAAATCCGCCGCCTCCGCGTGCTGGTGCAATATCAACCCCGTCAGTAGTAGTAGGGAGCACATCAGCAGCGCTCCGGTCAGAGCCAGCGCGGCTGTCTGCGCGCGTTCCCGCCGGAACGGCTGGGAGGCCAAGTTGATTTGCGCGTGCTGCGTAAGACCGCTTACGAAAGGCTTCATGCGGCGTACTGCTCCAGTAAGCCAAGCAATCCGGCGTTCCCTTTCAATGCCACACCGAAACGGGAACGCACCGGCGAAAAGGGGATCCCGAACTCCCTCTCCATCTGTGCTCCCAATGGCTCCGTCTCCTCCTCAAAGCCGCACAACACAGCGCGGCTCACCTTCTGGCCCAGTTGATCTTCCGCGAACGCGAGTGTTTGCTGCAGCAGCGGCGGGACTGTCTTCTCCCAGCCGCGCTGCTTTTCATGCTCGTCGCTCGTCAGGTCCAGGCAGCGCACCAGCCGCACCCGGCCTTGCTCGGCCAGCAGGACCGACAGAATCGGTCCGGCCGATTTCGCCAGCAGCGTAACGCCCTTCTGTCCCGCTTCGCACAAGGGCAGAGCCGCTATAGATGACGGGATCACCATCCCGACGCGATACCCCGCATCCATGAAAATAGTCTCGTATTCTTGCAAAATCGGCCGTGCCACTGCTACCGCCAACACCTCTATGCGGCCCTTTTCTTCCATTTGTACCGAGTACGAAAGTTGCGCTTCATCTATAGGAAAGGGAACGCTCTTGCGGAGCCGGAACCGCAGTAAGGCCACGCGCTCCGGCTCCCCTACCGGAAATTCCTCGAAGTCTAGAATGGCCATGCGTACCGCGTAATCCGGAATAACCAGCGCACTGGTTATCCGTTTCGATTTGTCCTTTACACCCACTCGCGCCAGCGCATCCCGGTAGAGTTGCGGCTTAATAAGGTTGGAGAGACTAGGCGAAGCCGTTAAGCCGCGCTCCTCTAGCTGCTCCTCATTGAGCTGGCTTGGATTCCGTGAAGACACTTCCGCTAGCGAGTATTCCGCAATCTCAAAGACCCAGTCCGGCGGTGGATCCGTTAACCAGCGTTGTAGTTTGCCCATCAGCGAAAAAAACAAAACCTACCCTTCGATGAATGTTACTTTGTTCGCCTCGCGCAAGGTCGTGGTCCCCTGCCGCACCCGGTCTAGCGCCGAATGGCGGAGAAAAGTCATTCCATCTTCCCGCGCCGCACGCTTAATCTCGGAAGCCGGCTTTCGTTCCAGAATCATCTCGCGAATCTTTTCCGTCAAATCCAGCAGCTCATGGATTGCCGTCCGTCCCCGGAACCCGGTGCCGCTGCATTCCATGCAGCCCCGGCCTTCGTGGAACGGAAAGTTCCGCCACTCTTCTAAATCCAGTCCGCTTTCCAGCAGGTAATCATCGTCGTATTTCACCCGGTGCCGGCAATGCGGACAAATGATGCGCACCAGCCGCTGCGCCAGAATGCAGTTCAGCGAAGACACGAAGTTGTAGGGTTCCACGCCCATGTTCAGGAAACGCCCCAGCACGTCCAGCACGTTATTTGCGTGCACCGTTGTAAACACCAGGTGTCCGGTGAGCGCCGCATTGATGGCAATCTGGGCGGTCTCCTGGTCGCGGATTTCGCCCACCAGAATCTTGTCCGGATCGTGCCGCAGAATCGAACGCAAACCGCGCGCAAACGTCAGTCCCTTTTTCTCGTTCACCGGAATCTGCGTGATTCCCTTGATCTGGTATTCCACCGGATCTTCAATGGTGATGATCTTGTCTTCGTCGTTCTTGATTTCGCTCAGTGCGGCGTAGAGCGTGGTGGTCTTGCCTGACCCGGTCGGTCCTGTCACCAGCACCATGCCATATGGTTCTTTAATGTAGCGCCGGAACTTGGTAATGTCCTGATCCCCGAAACCGACCACGTCCAGCGTCAGCTTCGAAAATTTCTCGCTCATGGACTCTTTGTCGAGCACGCGCAGCACGGCGTCTTCGCCATGTATCGTCGGCATGATCGAAACGCGGAAATCGATCAGCCGCCCTTTGTAGCGCACCCGGAAACGGCCGTCCTGCGGCACGCGCCGCTCGGAGATATCCAGTTCGCTCATCACCTTAATACGCGAAATGACGGCTGAATACCACTCCTTCGCGATCGGACTCATCGCATACTGCAGCACGCCGTCAATGCGGTACTTGATCGCTAGTTCCTGATCGCGCGTTTCAATATGTATGTCGCTCGCGCGCCGTTCCAGCGCATTGAAAATCGTCGTGTCCACTAACTTGATGACCGGCGCGATATTGTCGATATCCGACGTGAGGCGGTCGATCGACAGATTTTCATCGGCGTTCTCGTCATCCACCACGTCCAGCGTGAAGCCTTCCGTAACTTCTTCGAGGACGCGCTGCGATTGCTCGGTCTTCTTTAGTAAATCGGAAATCTGCGAATAAGTGGCGACCTTTACTTTGAGTTTCTTCGCCAGCAACACTGCCAGCTCATCGATCGAGACAATATTCCGCGGATCGGAAAGCGCGATCTCGAGTGTCCCATTGCGTGCCTGAATGGGAACGAAATGATAGCGGAACATCAGGTCGACCGGAATCGTGCGGAACAATTCGTGATCAATAACCGCCGTCTTCAAATCCACGAAATCGCAGCAATACCTTTGCGCGATCGAGAGCGCCTGTTCGGCCTCGCTGCCGGGGTCTATCAGCTTGGTAAGGATCTCGGTTGCCATTTATCTGATCGTGTCCGCTAACGAGAAAATGGGCAAGTACAGGGCCACCAGCACGAAGGCGACAAAAATGCCCATGAAAATCATAATGGCTGGCTCAATCAAAGAAAGCAACGCGGACATGCGCGTCGACACGTCTTCCTCGTAAAATTCCGCCACGCTGCTCAGCATCTGCGGCAGCGCGCCGGTCGATTCGCCCACTTCCATCATATCGATTGCCAGAGCCGGAATGATACCGGTTGAGGTCAGCGATGCCGAGAGCGTATTGCCTTCCCGGACTTGCACCGATGTTTTTTCGAGTGCCTTCTTAAGCAATACTGTTCCGAGCGAGCGTCCGGTTGTTTCAAGCGCGTGCACCAGTGGAATGCCGCCTACCAGCAGCGTCCCCAGCACGCGCGAAAGCTGCGCCACTTGGTACTTGGTCCAGATCTCGCCCACCACCGGCGTGTGCATCTTCCAGCGATCCAGTGTTTCTTGTGAACCCTCGCGCTTCGCCCAGAAAAAGGCTCCTATCGCGCCTGCTGCCAGCGCCCCGAATCCAAACAGTACATAGCTGCGCGCCGTGGTGCCCACCGCGATCAGTATCTGCGTCGCCGCCGGTAACTTCGCTTCCATGCTGTTATAAAGCGCGGCGAAATTGGGAACTACGTACGTCACCAGGAAAACCATCAAGGCCACCACCAGGATAATGAGCACGCACGGATACAGCAGCGAGACCAGCAGCTTCTTGCGCACCGCCAGCGTCAATCTCTGGTAGACAACGTAGCGGTCCAGCACTTCCGTGAGCGAACCGCTCTTTTCCCCCGCCAGTACTGAGGTTACATAAATTGCCGGAAAGACATTTTGCTTCGCGAACGCGTCCGATAAAACCGTCCCGGTTTTCACCTCATCGCGTACCGCCTTGATGTGCCTGCCGAGTTTTTCATCCGTCAAGCGATCCGCTAGCAAATCGAGGCTCTTCAAAATGGGCAGGCCGGCCCTTATCAGCGTGACAAACTGCTGGTTGAAAATCAGGAACTTCTCGAGGTTGACTTGCTTCTTCCCGCCCCCGCCGCTCAGCCGCGAGCCTAGGTCCTTCGGCCTGACGGAATAGACCAGGTAGCCCTGTTGGGTAAGCCGTTCCCGAGCTTCGCGTTCGTTCGTCGCCTCGGCCACCTGCTCATGCATCTGGCCGCGCGGATCGGCATATCGTAGAAGAAAATCGGCCATATTTTTCTACTTTGCGTCTCCGGTGAATGCTACCGAATCGACTACCTCTGCGCCTGGCGGGATAACAAAGCGAAAACGAGTCTCGGGTACAGGCGGATTCAGACGTTCCTCGCTGAACCGGAAATTCAACTCCGATTCATCCCGCCCGACAACCTTCAATTGCTGAATGGAGCCTTCAGCCGTGATCAGCATCTGCACTTTTCCATAGGGCAGGCGGTCGGTCTTGGCCGTGGCGTCCAGCCACATGCCGCCTTCGCCCGGACGCGTCGTAAAATCCCGAAACTCTTTTCTCATGTCCAGCCGCCCCAGCAGAAATGCCAAAGGAGCGCGCATATCTTCAGTGTCTTTTAACGGGACTTTCTCTACCCTGTTATCCGCCGCTGTATAAAGGTATACGGATTTGCCGTCCGATACGAACAGTTTTCCGGCTGGCCGCGAGTAATCCCAGCGCATCTTGCCCTGTTTGCGGAGCGTCAACGTCCCGGCCTCCGGCTGCCGTTCATGTCCCTGCATACTGTATGTCTCGACGAAATCAACCGAAAGCGTGCGCGCCCCGTTGTAGCGCTGTTGGACCTGCTTGATCAGATCATCGGCCGGTTTTTGAGCGAGCAAAGCCCCGGCACAAAGAAAGAGTACTGAGGCAAGCCGGATCATTACAGAGTTGACGCAGCGATAGACGACGCCGTTGACTAAGGGGAGAGCCTCTCGATAATCCAGTTGTTTACGCCTTTTCTTCGGTATAGGATGCGGTCGTGCAAGCGGTTCGTGCGGCCCTGCCAGAATTCAATTCTGTCGGGACGAACGCAGTAGCCGCCCCAATGCTCCGGCAGCGGCACATCATCTATAGTGCTGTATTGCGCTTCCAATTCAGCCAACCGCATTTCGAGCGGTTCGCGGCCCGGCAAGACCTCACTTTGCGAGGAAGCCAGCGCTCCCAATCGGCTTCCTTTAGGTCGTCCCCCGAAATATGCCTCGGACTTTTCCTTGGATACGCGTTCCGCCAAGCCTTCTACCCGAACCTGCCGTTCGAGTTCGGCCCAGTAGAAAGTCAGCGCGCAATAGGGGTTGCTTTCGAGTTCCCGGCCCTTGCGGCTACTGTAGTTAGTGTAAAAAACGAACCCAAACTCGCCGGCTTCTTTGAGCAGAACGATCCGCGCCGAAGGGCGTCCGTCGCGAGTGGCGGTAGCCAGGGCCATGGCGTTTGGTTCTTTTAAATCAGCAGCTTGCGCTTCTTGAAACCAGGCCTGGAACTGCTGGATCGGGTTCGTTTCGCAATTTGCCTCGCTCAGTTCCGCCAGCCGGTAATCGGCCCGCAGCGCCTCAAGCGACAGGCCCAGTAACTTCCCAGGCGAAGTTCGTTTGGTAAATTCCGCCATCTCTTCTCCCCCAGTGTTGCACCGTGCTTTTCGCTGCTATACTCAGAGACGACATGTTGTACGTAGTCACAGCTCTGCACGTTATCATCTGTTTTTTCCTCATCGTTGTTGTTCTGTTGCAGAGCGGCAAAGCGGCCGATTTGGCGGGAGCTTTCGGCGGCATGGGTTCGCAGACGGTTTTCGGACCGCGCGGCACCGCGACGGTATTATCCAAAGCAACCACCATCGCCGCCGCGCTGTTCATGGTGACTTCGCTAACGCTCGTGATTTTGGCGAACGGTGGAACACACGGAACGGGCAGCGTGCTGGACCATCGCAAAACACCCGCACCTGCTGCTCCAGTGAAACCGGCGCCCAGTACCAAGAAATAAGTTTTCCTCGATTTGCGGAGATGGCGGAATTGGCAGACGCACTAGCTTGAGGTGCTAGCGAGTAACATCGTGGGGGTTCAAGTCCCCCTCCCCGCACCAAATTCATTCTAAAGTACTTAGATGCAAAAGCCACCGCTAAATAGCCGTGGCTTTTTGCATTTTGGACCTTGTTTTGGACCTGATGTCGAGGCAGACCACGTCTGGCTGCTCGGGACCGCACGGCAACATAGCTGGAGGCAACGGGCTAGGCGGCGTCGCTCGGTGTGTCTGTTGATTTTTCTGGCCGCTGAGCTCTCACCCATTGGTCCATTTTGCTGCCACTCTCCTGGATATCGGCAAGAGAGACGATTTGGTATCGATCAAAACAAGACCTGGTCTTGTGTCCGCTGATTTCCATCGCTCGTTTTTCCGATGCGAACAGCAGGCCTTCTCAAGTCATGGAAGAGAAGCCCCCGGCGCCGGCGTTCTTGACTGCGGCTCGCCACGAGTCGTAGAACGACTTGATTTGGCAACCCGGCGAGCCCCGCCTGCCACCGTGACCCTTCTTCGAAATCGGTGCAATCTCGCAATCCACCGGATACCAAAAGAATACAAATTCGCATTCAGGGAAATGTTCGTCGCGAAAGCTTTCTGGCGCCGGAACCACTCCTGCATATCGCCGTAAATCGGAGCAGCTACTGGCCGAGGCTTGCGATTCTGCATCCGGATGAATCGGATCACTCCATTCTGAAAGTCGACCTGTGGCCATTCAAGTCAAGTAGCGCTCCTTTCCGATTGCCAATGTGATAGCCGATAACAAACAGGCTCTTAAGGGAACGTGGAAGCTCGACAAGCACGTCTTCATATCGATCGAAATCGAGAAACCAAGCCGGACGTTGTCTTCGCCGGATTTTGGTATATGAGGAACCTTGTTCACGCGGCTTGGAGTTTTCTTGTTCGCCTCAACACACTTCTCGATTACATATGCAGATGGTTTCCTCTGTGCTTTGAGGTAGGCGATGTATTGGGTCAATAGCTCCCATGTCAGAATTTTCAACCGATCACCACGTCGCGAGCGGAACACAAATAAATGCCCGCTCAC